>Ga0116153_10000326_pt1 | contig 66032 bp, 58 predicted proteins | sample AD_UKC028_MetaG_FD_89896 | JGI IMG/M metagenome (GOLD analysis project Ga0116153, IMG submission 89896) | Active sludge microbial communities of municipal wastewater-treating anaerobic digesters from USA - AD_UKC028_MetaG | ecosystem: Engineered > Bioreactor > Anaerobic > Digestate | place: USA...
AAGAAGCAGGGCTACGATGTCAACGATATTGACGGCGCACGCATCACCTTCGCCGATGGCTGGGGGCTCCTGCGTCCCTCCAACACGCAGAATGTCATCGTGATGCGGTTCGAGGCCGAGACCGAGAAGCGGCTCAACGAAATACGGACGCTCATCGAAGGGAAACTCAACGAATATCTGAAGTAGGGGAATAGGTATGTCCAAAACGCTGGTCATGGTGCTTGCGGGCGGTCAGGGAAGCCGCCTGATGCCGCTCACCACCGAACGGGCCAAGCCCGCGGTGCCGTTCGGCGGCATCTACCGCATCATCGATTTCGTCCTGTCGAACTTCGTCAACAGCGGCTACATGCAGATAAAAGTGCTGACGCAGTTCATGTCCAATTCGCTCAACCAGCACATCGCGCGCAACTGGGGCCTGTCGATGCAGTTCAACCAGTATGTCGAAACGGTCCCGGCGCAGCAGCGGACCGGCGACAACTGGTATCTCGGCTCGGCCGACGCGATCTACCAGAATCTCAACATCATCCGCGACGAACGCCCCGAACATGTGTTCGTCTTCTCGGGCGACCACATTTACAAAATGGATGTGTCGCAGATGTTCAATTTCCACCTGCACAAGGATGCCGACATGACCATCGCGGCGATCCCGGTGCCGCTCAAGGAGGCTTCCGACTTCGGTGTCATCGAGGTGGACGAGAACTGGCGGATGATCGGGTTCGAGGAGAAACCGAAGAAACCGAAAAGCATTCCCGGCAATCCCGATCTGGCGCTGGCCAGCATGGGGAATTACATCTTCAAGCGCGATATCCTCGCGCAGGCGGTCAGCGAGGACGCCGACAAGGAGGGGAGCGTTCACGATTTCGGCAAGAATATCATCCCGGCGCTCTACCCGAAGAAGAAGGTCTACATCTACGACTATCTTTCCAATAAGATACGGCTCCCCGACAGCGACCAGTTCGAAAAGCCCTACTGGCGCGATGTCGGCACGCTCTGGAGCTACTGGGAGAGTCACATGGAACTGGTGTCGGTCAGCCCGGCGGTCAACCTCTACAACCGCAACTGGCCCATCTTCGGGTTCCCCGATGTGAACATGCCGTCGGCCAAATTCGTCTTCGCCGATCAGGCCAATCAGCGTGTCGGCCTCGCGACCGATTCGATGGTCTCGGTCGGCTGTATCATATCGGGCGGCCGGATAGACCGCACCATCCTCTCGCCCGGTGTCCGCGTCAATTCCTACGCGCTGGTCGAGAACAGCATCATCCTCAACAACACCAATGTCGGGCGGTACTGCCGCATCCGCAACGCCATCATCGATAAGAATGTGACGATACCGAACGATACCGAGATCGGTTACGATCCGGAACAGGATAAAGCGCGCGGATTCACCGTGACCGGTGAAGGACTCGTCGTGGTCCCGAAAGGGTACAAATTCTAAGCAACCTCATCCGATATAGTATCTCATCCTTTCTTCCTGAATACCTCATCCCGACCTTCTCGAATACCTCACCCCAACCCCTCTCCTTGAAAAAAGGAGAGGGGATAGGCGGAAGGATACCTTGTCCCGACTTCGCAATACCTCACCCCAACCCCTCTCCTTGAAAAAAGGAGAGGGGAGGATGCTAGGCCAATAGAAATTCTTTTGTCTACTTGCATATGCATCCTTCTTTGTGTAGCATGAAGCGATTCTTGGGGAACGATGTCCATGTGCGGAAGATATTATTTTAATTGGAAATTGAGCAAGTCGTGGAAGAGATACTGATCATTATATTGCAGTTCCTTGCCGAGTTCGCTTTTGATGCACTCGCAGGTGTGACCGCTGGTATAAGTGAAACTTATTTCGTCAAAGATAAAGCGAGAAGACTGGCTCTGCGCAATATCTTGTGGTTTATAGCAGGTTGTGTGTTGGCGGGGATCTCTTTGTTGTTTCTTCAGCAGACATTACTCCCGTTTCCTTTTCTCCGTATTATCAATATGGTTCTTGCTCCTGTGACGGCCGGTTTTATCGCCCAAGCCTTTGCTCAGTGGCGGTCGAAAAGGAAGTGGTTCATCACCCCACGGCATTATTTCTGGCATTCTTTTTGGTTCGCATTGGGGTTTGCTTTGATAAGGTTTGCTTTCGCAGTTCGATAAAGGCTGTCTGTCATGACCCGTATCTATAACAAGACCTCAGAACTTGATAAGCGCCGAACCCTGCGCAAAAGTCAGACCGATGTAGAGGCGCTTCTCTGGGAAAAACTGCGGGCCCGTCAACTCGACGGGCACAAATTCAAGCGTCAATTCGGCATCGGCCCTTATGTTGTCGACTTCTTCTGCGTGGAGAAGAAATTGGCCATCGAGTTGGACGGTGCGGCGCATTTTACCAAGGAGGGCGCTGCCTACGATAAAGAACGCGAAGCCGCCATCGGCTCGCTCGATATCGCCTTTATCCGCTTCACCGATGCTGAAGTGCTCAAGAACCTCGACGGGGTCGTTGAGAAGATACGCCGCAAGTTGCAAGAGACGCGGTAATAGCCTCATACTGACTTTCGTCGGATGCCTCATCTCGGTCTGTTAGAATACCTCACCCCAGCCCCTCTCCTTGAAAAAAGGAGAGGGGATAATGACGGTTTTTCCCTATTTGCCCTCGCCTTTACAAGGAGAGGGCGGCCGTAGGGCGGGTGAGGTATGATTGGAGGAGTGGTCTTTTTGTTTACCCTCGCCTTTACAAGGAGAGGGTGGCGAAGCCGGGTGAGGTAAGAAATGGAGCGGGGAGTCGCAAGCTGGGTGAGTTATTTCATCCCCAGCTGATCCATGAAGAAGGCCCACTCCATCGCCGCCTCCGCGATGCGTGCGTCGGTCCCTTTACCCTGACCGTGGCCCGCCTTGGTCTCGACGAAGAGCAGTATCGGGTCGTGCGAGGTATTGGCCCACTGGAGCAGTGCCGCCATCTTCTTGGCGTGGAGCGGGTGGACGCGTGAATCTGATTCGCCGGCGGTCAGCAGGACGGCGGGATAGCGTTCCCCCTGTTTCACCTGATGGTAGGGCGAATAGCGGTAGAGCCACTTGAACTGCTCCGGGTCGTCGGCCGAGCCGTATTCGCTGACCCAGTAGCGGCCGATGAGGAACTTGTGGAACCGCAGCATGTCGAGGAGCGGCACGGCCGAAAGCGCCGCCTTGAAAAGTTGCGGTTCACGGGTGACCAGCGCCCCGGTCAGGAGCCCGCCGTTACTGCCGCCCATGATGCCGAGCGTCGCGGGGCTTGCATATTTTTCGGCGATGAGCCAGCGCATCGCGTCGGCGAAGTCGGTGAAGCAGGTCTCTTTCTTGTCGAGCATACCGGCGCGGTGCCACGCCTCGCCGTATTCGCCGCCGCCGCGGATATTGGCCACCGCCAGCACGCCGCCCCGTTCGACCCACGCCCAGTTGGCGGGCGAGAAGTGGAGCGGGTAGCTGACGTTGAAACCGCCGTACCCCACCAGCACCGTCGGGTTCATCCCGTTCTTTTCCAGCCCCTTTTTGTGGACGAGGAACATCGGTATCTTGGTGCCGTCGGCGGCGGGGTAGAAGACCTGCGTCGTTTCGACGGCCGACGGATCGACCGGGACATTGGCGCGGAAGAATTCCTTAACGCCATCGGCCGGGGTCCAGCGCAGTATCGCCGGGGGATAGCCGTAGCTCGAGAAGCTCAGGTAGAGTTCCTGTTCGTTGGGGGCCCCTTCAAGGGCGTGGACCGACCCGAGCGCCGGGAGCGTCAGCGTCGATACCCGCTTGCCGGTCAGATCGAATATCGCCACCTGCGAGGCGACATCATGCAGATAGTTCACCGCGATATGGTCGCCGGTGACGACCACCGTCTCCATGACATCCTTTTCGTGCGCCGGGATGAATTCCTCCCACGCAAGCGTCGCGGCGTCGACCCGGACTATCTTCCAGTTGAGCGCGCCGTCCTTGTCGGTCTTGAGATAGAGTTTGCCGCGGAAGACCATCCCCTCCCAGATGTTGTCGAAGTTGTCGACCACCGGGCGGAGGGCCTTATCCTGCGCATCGTAGAGAGTGAGGCGCGCCTTCCCCGACGACCCCTGATATTCGGCGATGAGGAGCCAGCGGCCCTCTTCACCGAGCGTCGAGACGATGATACCCTCCTTGAGCGTCGCCTTGGCGATGACGGTATCTTTCTCCGGGTCGTCGCCGATGCGGTGGAACCGTACCGATTGATCGGTATCTATCTCGTTGGGGTTCGCGCCGTCGAGTTTACGGGAGTAGAAAAAGCCCGTTTCATCGGGCAGAAAACTCACCGACGCGTACCGACAGCCGGTGATGGGGGTGTCGATATCCTTCTTCGCCGCGACATCGTAGAGGTGGAGCACCGACTGCTCCGAACCGTTCTCCGACAGGCCATAGGCGATATACTTGCCGGTCGGCGAGGCGTACCACCAGTCCATCGCGGTGGTCCCTTCCTTTGATAGCGTATTGGGATCGACCAACGCCGTGTCGGCGCCGTTCTCGCGCAGATAAAGGACCGGCTGGTTCTGGAGCCCCGTCGTTTTGCGGAAGAAGAGTTTTCCCTTGCGCGCCGCCGGCGGCTGCATCTTGTCGAAATTCCATATCTCGGTCAGCCGCTGTTTGATGGAAGGATACTGCGGAAGCGCCTCGATGTACTTCATCGTGAAAGCGTTCTGTGACTCGGTCCACGCCGCCACCGCCGGATCTTCGGTATTTTCGAGCCACCGGTAGGGGTCGGCGACCTGAACGCCGTGGAGCGTCTCGACCAACGTCTCGCGCTTCGTTTCGGGGTAGGGGGGGAGCGGCTTTGCCTGATGACTGACCACCGGACCGCGCCAACATGCCGTGAACATTGATAAAACGATGATAAAAAACAAAAGCCGACGCATGGGGTACCTCCAAATAACGGACGGGCCTACTTTACCCATTCCGTCCGGGTAATGCAAAAAAACTTATCGCGGCGGAAGTGCCGAAAATATCTTGACAGCGCGCCCGTTCTCCTTACAATGCCCCCGCTGTCGAAAGACGGCAAAAAAAATAGGAGGTATTCTAGGCATGTCAAACGTGAACAACAACCCGAACCCGACCCCGAGTTTCGAGGAGCTTCTCAACGAGTTCCTCCCCAGTGAGAAATCGTTCTCCGGCGAAGAGATCATGAAAGGCGTCATCCGTGCCGTCGGCCGTGATTTCATTCTTGTCGATGTCGGCCGCAAGTCGGACGGCGTCATTCAGGTCGCCGAGTTCGAGCCCGCCGAGCTCAAGAGCCTAAAGATCGGCGACGAAGTGGAAGTGGTCATCGACCGTTGGGAAGATGAACGCGGCAACATCTGTCTGTCCCGTCAGAAAGCGACCATGCTCCGCATCTGGGAGACGGTCGGCAGAGCGTACGATACGGGCGAGTTGGTCCGCGGCACCATCGTGTCGCGCGTCAACGGCGGCCTGCAGGTCGATATCGGCGTCAAGGCGTTCCTGCCCAATTCGCAGGTGGCGCTCCGCCCGATAAAGAACATCGAGGAACTCATCGGCAAGACCTTCGATTTCAAGGTCATCAAGTACGATCAGAAACGCGGCAATATCGTTATCTCCCGCCGCGACCTGCTTGAAAAAGAGCGCGAAGAGCTCAAGGGCAAGACCCTCGAGCGGCTTCAGGAAGGGTCGGTGGTCAAGGGTCTGGTCAAGAACATCACCTACTACGGCGTCTTCATAGACCTCGGCGGCATCGACGGCCTGCTCCATATCACCGATATGAGCTGGGGCCGCGTCAATCACCCCTCCGAGATGTTCAAGATCGGCGACGAGGTCGAGGTCAAGGTCCTCAAGTTCGACCGTGACGCCGAGCGCGTCAGCCTCGGTCTCAAGCAGATATCGGACGATCCGTGGCAGCAGGCGACCACCCGTTACAATTCGGGCAAAGTGGTGCGCGGCAAGGTCGTGGCGCTGGAAGATTACGGCGCGTTCGTGGAACTGGAGCGCGGCATCGAAGGGCTCATCCACATCAGCGAGATGAGCTGGACCCGCCGCATCAAGCATCCGTCCAAGATGGTCGCGATCGGCGACGAGATCGAGGTCAAGATCCTCGAGATCGATGTCGACAACCGCCGCATCAGCCTCGGCATGAAGCAGACCGAACCCAACCCGTGGGAACAGCTCAAGGATAAGTATCCGCTCGGCACCACCGTCAAGGGCGTCATCCGCAACATCACCGACTTCGGCCTGTTCGTGGGCGTCGAAGAGGGGATCGACGGGCTGGTCCGCACCAGCGACATCACGTGGGACCGCAAACTCAAGCATCCCAGCGAGTATTACAAGAAGGGCGACGAGGTCGAGGCGATCGTGCTCAATATCGATTCCGAGAAACAGCGTTTCAGCCTCGGGCTCAAACAGCTCTCCAACGACCCGTGGAAGATATTCCGCGATTCTTACAAGGAGAACGACAAGGTCGAGGCCGAGGTGGTCAAGGTCACCGATTTCGGCATCTTCGTGAAGGTGTTCGAAACGGTCGAAGGGCTCGTCCACAAAAGCGAGTTCGAGGACCCGAATAAGCAGTTCTCCATCGGCGACAAACTTGAGGTCATCATCAAGTCGGTCAGCGACACCGAACGCAAGGTCTCCCTTTCCATCAAGGCGATCGGCGATGCCGAGAGCCGCCGCAACATGGAAGAGGCCCGCGCCAAGACCGGCGAAGTACCGGAACGGCTCGGCACCATCGGCGACGCGTTCAAGAATCAGCAGTAATCCGCACTTTTCTGAAAATTTGATTTCCCCGGTGGGCACCATATAATCGGCGCGGCCTGTTCATTGAACCCTTAACTATAAAAGGAGAACATCATGCCCGTGAACCTGAAAGGAAGAAGCTTCTTGAGCCTGAAAGACTTCACCCCCGAAGAGATCCGCTACATGCTCGACCTCTCGCACGACCTCAAGGCGAAGAAACGCGCCGGCATCAGAGGCGACCTGCTGGCGGGCAAGAATATCGTCCTGCTCTTCGAGAAGGCGTCGACCCGCACCCGCTGCGCTTTTGAAGTGGCGGTGATGGATGAGGGCGGCCATGTCACCTTCCTCGGCCAGAACGACAGCCAGATCGGCAAAAAGGAATCGATAGAGGATACCGCCAAGGTGCTCGGCCGCTTCTACGACGGCATCGAGTTCCGCGGCTTCAAGCAGGCGACCGTCGAAGCGCTCGCGAAATACAGCGGCGTCCCGGTGTGGAACGGACTCACCGACATCGAACACCCGACGCAGATACTGGCCGACTTCATGACCATCGAAGAGCATGTTGCCAAGCCGCTCAACAAAGTGAAACTCGTCTACATGGGCGACGCCCGCAACAACATGGGCAACTCGTTCGTCATCGCCTGCGCCAAGATGGGGATGCACTTCGTCGCCTGCGCGCCGAAAGAACTCTTCCCGGAGAAGAAGCTGGTCGATGAGATGAATAAGGTCGCGAAAGAGACCGGCGCCAAGATAGAACTCATCGACGACCCGGCCAAGGCGGTCAAGGGGGCCGATGTCATCTACACCGACGTGTGGGTATCGATGGGCGAAGAGCACCTCTTCGGCGAGCGGATCAAACAGCTCAAGAAGTATCAGGTCACCACCGATCTCATGAAGAAGACCGGTAACCCCGACGCGATATTCCTCCACTGCCTGCCGTCGTTCCACGATCTGGAGACGAAGGTCGGTAAAGAGGTCTACGAGAAATACGGCGTCAAGGCGATGGAGGTGACCGACGAGGTCTTCCGCAGCAGCGCCTCCAAGGTCTTCGACGAGGCCGAGAACCGGCTTCACACCATCAAGGCGGTCATGGTCGCCACCGCGGGCAGATAATGAATAAGTACGATGTCGCGATAGTCGGCGGCGGCCCGGCGGGGATGACCGCCGCGATCTACACCGGCCGCGCGATGCTCAAGACCGTCATTATCGAGAAGGCGGTCGCGGGCGGCCTGATGGCGCTCACCGACAAACTGGAGAATGTCCCCGGCTTCGATTCCATCGGCGGCGGCGAATTGGCCGATAAGATGCTTCAGCAGGCGACCAAATTCGGCGCCGGGATCATGATGGCCGAGGTGGCGAAGGTCGAAAAGAAGGGCGATCTGTTCCTCCTCCACACCGATAACGGCGAAGTGACGGCGCGTACCGTCATCTGGGCCGCCGGCTCGTCGCCGCGTAAAGTGGGCGTGCCGGGCGAGATGGAATACATCGGCCGCGGCGTTTCCTACTGCGCCGTGTGCGACGCCGCGTTCTACCGCGATCTGCGGGTGGCGGTCATCGGCGGGGGCGATTCGTCGCTCAAGGAGGCGCTCTACCTGACCCGTTTCGCCTCCGAAGTGCTCATCATTCACCGCCGCAACGAATTCCGCGCCGAGAAGATCATTCAGGACGAGGTGCGCAAGCATCCCAAGATAAAACTCATCCTTGAATCGGTCGTCGAGAAGATAACGGGGAAGGATTTCGTCGAATCGGTCACGGTGAAGAATGTCAAAAGCGGCGTGCTTTCCGACCATCCGGTCGACGGCGTGTTCGTCTTTGTCGGCTACACCCCCCATGTCGAGGCGGTCAAAGAGCTCGTGACGCTCGCTCCGACGGGCCGCATCCAGCTCCTTCCTGACGGCACCACCGGCACGCCGGGGCTCTTCGCGGCGGGCGATGTGGTGGAAAAACTGGTCTATCAGGTCGCGACGGCGATCGGCTGCGGCGCATCGGCCGCCACCGCCGTCGAGCACTACCTCTCAACGCATAAATAATTCGGTATTATTTCTTATCCAGATAGGCGAGCAACCGTTCGGTGGCGAACTCTATTTCCCCCGCCGCGCGGTCGGCCCGGTAGAGGACATAGCGGTAGACGATCAGCGACGGGATAGCCACCGACAATCCGGCGGCGGTGGTGAGGAGCGCCTCCCAGATACCCGACGCGAGTACCAGCGGGTTGCCCCCCATATCGGAGAAGCGGGTGAATATCTTGATCATCCCGAAGACGGTGCCGAGCAGTCCCAGCAGGGGCGATATCGTCGCCATGACGCCCGGTATCGTCACCCAGCGGTAGATCGAACCGCCCAGCCGTTTGGCATGGATGCCGGTCATCCGGGCGGTATCGGCCGCCGCGTCGTCGGAGAGCACCTGCCGCATGAGCTGTGAAAGGAAATCGTCCCGTTTCTGCGCCTCGGCCAGCATCGCCTCGCGGGTCCCGTTCTGGGCGATGTGGAGGTAGAGTTCGAGGCTCGGCGTCACCCGCGAACGGCGGAGCGCCCAGAGCCGCTCGAACAGGGCGGCCAGACTGATGATGGAACAGAGGAAGATGGGGTACATCAGTATCCCGCCTTTCTCCATGATCTCGGCGAATGTCATCGGCGCGCTCTCCATCGTAGTTCCGCCCCGTTATAGACCGAACGGGGGCGGAAGGCAAAAAAAATCAACATCCGCTCCGTAGGGGCGCGCCAACGGCACGCCCTAAAATCGACACCCCCGCACGCCCCCTGCATCAGGGGGCCTTCCGATCCCAGCCTCCCTGTCGCAGGGAGGTGGCGCGTAGCGACGGAGGGTGTTGAGATGGGTTCAGGGCGTCCCGTTGGGGCGCCCCTACCAGTCGGTGTTTTCTTGTGTTTGCCTTTGTATTTGGTTATTCTTTCTCCTCTATTTCGTTGACACGGGGGTCCCATGCGTAACGCGCTTCTGGTGCTGATGATATTCCTCTTCGCCGTTCCGCTCGCCGCCGGGGAACAGAAGAAGAAGGTCGCCGTGATCGACCTCATCGACGATTCGGCCACCATCGACGCCGCGGTGCTCGACCGCGCCACCCAGTACCTCTGGGACCGCGTGGTGGCGTCCAACGCCTTCGTGGTCATCGCCCGCGACCGCCAGAAAGAGGCGGTGCTGGTCCTGCGGAAGGAATCGTTCAAGGAATGCTACGACAAGACCTGCAACATACAACTGGCCCAGCGCCTCTCGGCCGACACCATGCTCGAAACGCGCGTATCCTATTTCGGCGGCCAGTACACCCTCTCGATGAGTCTCACCGATCTGGCCAAAGTGGCGGCCGACCGCGGCCAGACCGCCCCGTTCGACGGCTCCGAGGCGGGACTCAAAGCGGCGATCGACGCGCTCGTCGCCAAACTGACCGGCTTTTCCGAAACGGCGGTGGGGGAGGCGAGCGACTGGCGCGCGGCGGGACAGGAACTGGTCATCGTCGAATTCAAAAGCGCCACCCCGCAGGCGGCGGTATCGGTCGACGGGAAACTCCTCTGCACCGCCCTCCCGTGCCGCAAGAACCTGACCAAAGGGAAACATACGGTGCTTTTACAGGCGCCTCACTATCTTGAGAACACCGAGGAACTGACCGTCGTCGGCCCTGTCACGCTGGAACGGGAACTCAATCCCGACTTCGCCCTCATCACCGTCGGCACCATCCCCGACGGCCTGTCGGTCGAAGTGGACCGCAAACCGGCCGGGGTGACCCCGATGACCATGCGGGTCCCGCCGGGACTCCACCGCGTCACCGTCAATTCGCCCTGCCACCTCCAGAAAGGGCTCGAATTCGCCGTGAAGCGCGGCGAAGAGCGGCGCGTGGACCTTGTCCCCGAAACGCGCAAAGCGGGGCTGTCGGTCATATCGGAGGACGCATCCGGCAACGCCGTCCCGGCTCCCGTCATCGTCGACGGCGTCGAAGTGGGCAAGGCCCCCGGCAGTTTCACCGTGCCGCTGTGCAGTAAAAAGATCGCCGTCATCATCTCGGAGAGCGATAAATACGAGGCCGACCTCAACCTTCAGGAGAATAAGACCGATCAGATACGGGCCACCCTCAGAGGGGAACTCGACGCCGTCGCGCAGGAGGGTCACGACAAGTCCAAAGAGTTCGCGGCCGACAAAAAAGCGCCCGAAATGCGCCGTCCCTACCTTTACCACGGGGCGGGGATACTCGGCGCCGGGATGCTGGTGGCCATCGGCGGCACCGGGTTGGTGGTCGCCGCCATCGATAAGTTCGACGACTACCAGACCATGACCGCGCCCTCGGCGGTGGCCAAAGAGATGGTGAAGCCCGGCTTCGACAGCGATGCCTACCAGCGGACGACCGACAAGGTCTACAAGGATGCCGAGACCCTTGAATACGGCGGCATCGCGATGTTCGCCGTGGGGGGCGCGGCGATAGTGACCGGCATCGTGCTGATGGCGCTCACCGAAGAGGTCCCCGTGCAGGCGGCCGTGACCCCGAATGGCGTCTATATCGGATGGAGGGGGGAATGGTGATGAAACCGAATCGTAGGGGCGCGCCAACGGCACGCCCGGATTTCGATAACCGCACGGGCGTCCCGATGGGATCGCCCCTACAGGTCGGTTTGTTTTTCCTGTTTATTATATTCGCGTTCATCGGGTGTGATCATCCGGAGCGGGTGGATATCGGGGCGTTGGTCGAGGCGTTACAGTCGCTCGATCATGATGTGGCGGTGGATGGCGACGAGATAAATACCGATGATGATGGGGTTGTGTGCGAGGAGGGGGAGAAGGTCTGTGAGGGGAATTGGGTGATGCGGTGCGAGGGGGGCGGGTTCGTGCAGTTCGAGGAGTGTGTGGACTGCGGGGCGCTCTGTCAGTGTGCGGAGTCGGCGGGGAATGCGTGGTGTGAGCACACCGATCCGGGCCCGGATGATGCGGATATGGCCGATAAGGATGTGGTTGAGGCGGAGGTGGACGAAGACTTGGTGGAGGCGGACTTGTCAGCCGAAGCCGAAGCAGAAGTTGATGATGACTCGTCAGCCGAAGCCGAAGCGGAGGCTGATGTGGTGACGGATATCGATATTGTGATGCAGAGCAATGTGATTTGCTCGGGTCAAACGAAGTGTTATGATAACACTGCAGAAATAACCTGCCCGGCCGAAGGGAGTGATTATTACGGACAGGATGCGCAATACGTGACATTAGATTACTGTGTGTCGCGTGACTACACGGTCACGGGAACGATACCAGAAGAGATCGTGATAGACAATAACACCGGATTGGAGTGGCAGAGAACGCTTCCGGCGACTTACGATGGGTGTACGGGCGGTGGTCCCGTTGGCAAACTTTGTGGTTTGCAGGAAGCACAGGATTATTGCGCAAACCTTTCTTATGGTAGCTTTAACGATTGGCGACTTCCGACAAGAAAAGAATTGACGACACTGGCTGACTATGGTCAAGATTCTCCTGCCATAGATTCTTCAGTATTTCCAAATACTCCAGCAGAATATTTTTGGACTGACTCTTCGTTGGTGAGTGACTCTGTGGCGTGGTGGTTTGTTGTTTTTTCAGATGGGTATATTGGTACATTTGATAAGACGGGAAGCGTTGCCAGAGTACGATGCGTGAGAGGGGCCGCCCTGTCAGCTCATCTTTTTTCTGAATCTACTATCGAAGATAAAATTGCGGTTGTTGATCATTCTGCTGGGCTGACATGGACAAAGGAAGAGAGTGCTACGGCACTTACATGGCAGGCGGCGCTTAGTTATTGCGAAGACCTTTCTTATGCAGGTAGCGCGAATTGGCGACTTCCCAACATAGAAGAGTTAATTTCGTTGGTGAATACCGATGTAAAAGAGCCTGCCAGCGATTTTCCCGGTATGGGCAGTTATTCTTTCTGGTCTTCAACATCTAAAGATGGCAGTTCAAGTGATGCGTGGATCATTTTCTTCAATACTGGCGGAGTGGCGGATGTCGCTAAAACGCAAGAACACGCGGTGCGATGTGTCCACAACGCAACTCTGACCCGCACGACCAAACAGTGGGGAAGGACGACAGGACAATATTACGGAACCGCGGTCGTCCTAGACGCTAACGGCAATATCTTTGTGGCGGGCACAGCTTCCGGGACCCTTGATGGCAGTACAACTTCGGGTCCGATTTTCCTAACCAAATTTACCCCTGATCTTACCAAGGAATGGACGAAACAGTGGGGTTCCGGTGTGGAGGCGTGGAGCCATGGCGCGGCGGTTGACAGCGGTGGCAATATATATGTAACCGGCACTGCGCGGGGCGATTTCGACGGCAACACTCAGATAGGCGGGGATGACATCTTCCTAACTAGATGGAATGCCAACGGTACCAAGGCGTGGAGCAAATTGTTGGGCACAACCTCTACAAGTTCCATGTACGAAGAGGGATATGCTATTGCCATAAACAACAGCGATGAAATTTTCACCTCCGGCGATGTCGGAGCCTCCATTGACGGAGGCACTTATATTGGCAACTACGATGTGTTTTTGGGCAAGTATCTGGGCGATGGCGAGAAGCAGTGGATAAAACAGTATGGGACCGATGATTGGGATATTACCTACTCGATGGCGCAGGACAATGCTGGCAATCTCTATATGGTTGGGTCGACCAGAGGTTCGCTTTCCGGCTATACCAATGCCGGCGCCGATGATCTCTTCCTCATGAAAACCAGCGGCTCGGGAATCGAATCATGGCATCGAGAATGGGGAACCAGCGGCGTGGATAGAGCATGGGGTGTTGCCGTTGACAGCAACGACAACATCTATGTGACCGGGGAAACCGGTGGCGATCTCGATGGGAACACCTCTGCCGGAAATAGCGACATCTTTTTAACCAAGTGGAATTCGGATGGTACGAAAGCGTGGACAAAGCAGTGGGGCAACGACCAACCAGATACAGGCTCTGCCGTGGTCGTAGATAAAAATGGATTCATATTTGTGACCGGAGCGGCAAATGGTTCTCTTGACGGGAACCCGGATGCCGGAGCAGGAGATGTTTTTCTCACAAAGTGGTCCCCCAGCGGAACGAAGATATGGACCAAACAGTGGGGATCGAGCGGCAACGATTGGGGCAGGGCTATGGCTATAGACGATAATGGAAAGATTTTTATTACGGGTTCGTCCGGTGGGCTGATTGACGGGAACCTCGATTCGGACAACACAGATATTTTCTTGAGTGTCTTTGAATAAAGAATGTGTGTTTTGAAGGGAAAGAGATAACGGTGTTTTATGTCTATTAGCGATTTGAACTTTGCCCATCTTTCCTGCGCGGAATTCAAGAGACAACTAATAGAAATTGTTGACGAGCTAGACTTGATAACTCTTCAGGTAAGGCTTGTTAGAACAAAGAACGAAACTGATTTTTCTCCTAACGACATAAGAAGAACCACATACAGCAAATTAGAGCCAATATTGTCTTTTTCAAAAATAAGTCTTTACCACATACACAACGATTTGCTAGATGATAACTATTGGGCAAAAATGTATCGCAACAATGATGACCTTGACGATGAGATTCGGAAAATGGCATTGCTTAGCTATTACAAGGTTGCTAAAAATGCGTTTGTTATATCTCTTTTTGCGAGTTTAGAGCACATGCTTCGAGCTGTATTTAAAGAGAGAAATGAAAAGAAGTATGAGAAGATAAAAAATATTGTGTCCTTGTGCGAACAGTTTCTTAAAGAGTTTGGCGTGTTGGAATTCGGGCCACTAAGGCGGGGCGCAGAAATACATAAGAATCAGAATGCGATTGAGTTTATAAGACTTCTATCTTTGTTAAGAAATCTTCAACACAACACAGGTGTTTATGCTCCCTTAAGGAGTGGTGAACCTCCTCAGAAAATTATTCATTGCGGCAGAGAGTATGATTTTATCGAAGGCGTGGTGCCCAAATATGGTGGATGGTTTGACAACTGTCGCTACATGGAAGATGCTCTTGTTTTTATAGACACATTGATAGATGCCACCCTTCGATTAGATATGAAAAAGCAAATAGTTGATCCAACATATAATGAGATGGCAACCACCCCATGACCGACTTAGTAAGAGTAAGAGGGGTCAGTCCTCGATATTCAATAAGAGGGGTCAGTCCTCGATATTCAAGATTTGACGGTTTGGATTGACAAAAAATTCTGCGAACAGTACCCTGACTCCGGCAACAGGTAGAAAATAGAATTGAAGGTGTGATCCATGACCCGCGCACAATTCACCGACTTCAACGGCACCCGCCTGCTGATCACCGACCTCTCCGGCGCCCCCGACGAAGCAATGGAATGGATGAAGGAAGTATAACGGAGGACCCTCATGCAGAAGAAAGCCGCAGTGAAAAGCAAAAAGAACCCGCTCATCGGCAAGGTGCTCAAGGCGGCCGACATCGTCGCCTACGGCATCGGTGCGGTATCGAGCCGCACCCTCATCGACCGCAAGACCGGCACGGTGACCTTCTTCGCCTTCGACAAAGGCGAGGGGCTGTCGGAACACGTCGCCCCGTTCGACGCGATGGTCCAGATCATCGACGGCGCGGCGCTCATCACCATCGAAGGGAAGCCCTTCACGGTGAAGAAAGGGGAATTCATCATCATGCCCGCCGGGAAGGTCCACGCCCTGCGCGCGGTGAAGAAGTTCAAGATGGCGCTCATCATGATACGGGGGTGATGGGTATGTGTCGGCGCATTTTCCTCCTCTCCCTGTTCCTCTGCGGCTCCCTTGGGGCCGCCGAGCCGACGGTCATCACGGCGCAGGAGGCGAAGGAGAAGTTCTTCGGCAAGTCCGATGTGGTCTTCATCGACAACCGGCCCGACGCGAAATTCTGCGATGGCCGCATTCCGGGGGCGGTCAATCTGACCTACTTCGCCCCGGGCAACGCCGAGAACCGGCTGAGCAAGGAGTCGCTCAAACCGTTCGCGGGGAAGAAACTGGTGTTCTACTGCGGCGGCCATGACCGCGCGAAGCATGCGGTGGCGGCGGCCCGGTCGTGGGGGATCGACCCGAAACTGATATTCTGGCTCAAGGAGGGGTTCCCGGCGTGGGAGAAGAGGGGCTATCCGGTCCAGAAGACCGAGGATGCCTGCCCGATATTTTGACAACCGGCGACGCCGCGGATACGATATGGCGTCACCACGGATAGGGAGGATCGCACCGATGCCCGACGACATCATCATCGATATGGACGGGAACGATCAGGGGGCGGCGATGATCGCCATCCTGCAGAAACTGGGGGAGACCGAAGAGGCGGTCGCCGCGCTCTACCGCGCCTACGCAGAGGTCTGGCCGGCCGACGGTGCCTTCTGGCGGACGCTGGCCAAGACAGAGGATGGGCACCGCGCCTATATCGGCCATGTCATCGTCATGGTGCGCGAACGGCCCGACGACTTCAGGCCGGTCCATTTCTTTTCGGTCGAGATGCTCGACACCTTCATCAAAAAGATACAGGGCCACGCGGTGATGGCCCGCGCGGGTCAGTTGAACGAGAAGCAGGCGCTCTACGAGGCGCATCAGATAGAGAATATGGCGCTCGAATCGGAGCTGGCTCTGCTGTTCAAGAGCGGCAACGCCGAATTCCTGCGGTTCTCCGCGACGATCCTTTCGGAGGAAAAAGAGCACCGCGACGCCATCCACCGCCTTATTCAGGAACGGTACCCGAAATAGATGAAGAGGAACGGAGGCATTCCATGAAACAAATTCTTGTTCTCCTGACCGTTATTCTCTGCGCGACAGCGCTGTGGGGCGCCGCTCCGGCCAAGGAGAAGGCGGCCGCCGCGAAGTATGTCTACATCGATACGGCCACGCCCAAGGAACTGGCGGCCGAGCTGATCGCGAAGGGGCTCAAGGTCGCGTTCCTGTTCGACCCGGCGCAGGGGGCGTGGCAGAAGGGGATGCTCCCGACCTTGAAGGGGACCAAGCCGCTGGTGTTCGTCCGGGGGAATCTTGCGCCGACCGAGACGGCGGAGCTCAAAAAGATGCTCGAACTGTTCGAGTACGACGTGACGGTGCTCCATCTCAAGATGACCGCCGGCGACGCCATGGGGGTGGTGCCGGTGACCAGCCTGCTCACCATCGAACGGATCGAGGATTACGACAACAAGTGGGTCGATTTCGAACTGTACCGCGGCGCCGATAAGCCGGAACGGGCGGTCCTGCAGGACAAACGGCAGGACCCGCAGAATTTCGGGACGCCGTTCACCGTGGCGGGGGGAATACTCTTCAAACGGGCCGGTATCTGCCTGCTCAATCTCGACCGTCCCGGCGCGTCGGTGCCCAAGGGGATGTCTCTGCTGGTCCTGTTCTCCACCAACGCCGACAAGCTCAAGGCGCTCCAGCCGTAACGTTCATCCCGCCCTGTCAAGGGAGGGCAGGGTGGGTTTTCAACGCGTCGGAAAATGCAAAACCCCCTCAATCTTCCTCGCATGAATGCTCCGGCTTCCGGCCTGACGACACTCCGCCGGAGTTTCGTCCGAGACGGCCTACAGTGACAGGGGGACGCAATATGTGGGCGTCCCGATGGGAACGCCCCTACAGATCGGAAAGGGATTTATACGTTCACGACCCGTATCGCGTTGGCGTGGCGTCGGGTGGTGGCGGTCGAACTGACATTGGCCGCGACGACCGTCTGTCCGGGGAGGATGAGTTCCCGCGCCAGCAGGAAGGGGAGCGCCGTGGCGATGAAGTCGTCGAAGGTGTCGGGGTCCTGTTCCAGCACCAAGCCGCGCACCCCGCGGAAGAGGTTCATCACCCGCGCCACATGGCCGTCGCCGGTGAAGGCGAAGATCGGCGTGCTGGGGGCGAAATAGGCGGCGATGCGGGCGGTGTAGCCTGAGATCGAGTAGAGTATCAAGGCGTCGGCGTTGATGTTGTCGGCGAGTTTCACCGCCGCGTAGGAAAGACCTTCGGAGAGCAGCATCCTGCCGTTCTGTTTGGCGATCTCCTTGAACGACGGCGGCAGGTGCCGTTCCGCCTCTTCGGCGACGGCGTCCATGGTCATCACCGCCTTGACCGGGTATTTGCCCGACGCCGTTTCGGCCGAGAGCATCACCGCGTCGGCGCCGTCGGCCACCGCGTGGGCCACATCGGTCACTTCGGCGCGGGTCGGCCGGTTCTTCACGATCATCGATTCGAGCATCTCGGTGGCCACTATCGCCGGAATGCGTGCCGCGTGGGCCGCCGTCACGATGGTCTTCTGGGCGTGGGGCAACTGCGCGATGGGCAGTTCCACCCCGAGGTCGCCGCGCGCCACCAAGAGGGCGTCGGCGATCGCCGCGATGTCGGCCAGTTCGTCGAGCGCCGAGGCGGTCTCTATCTTGGCGATGACCGGAAGCAGGAGGCCCTGCTCCTGCATGAGCCGGTGGAGATCGAGTATGTCTGCGCGGTGCTGGACGAACGAGAGCATGAACCCGTCCACCCCCTGTTCCATCCCGAAGCGGGCGTCCACTTTGTCCTTGTCGGTGAGCGCCGGGAGTTTCACCCGGACGCCGGGGAGCGCCATCCCTTTATTCGATTTGAGCACGCCGCCCACGATGACGCGGCATTTCACGTCGTTTCCCGTCACGGCGAGGACCTTCAGCACGATCTGGCCGTCGTCGAGCAGGATGGTCGACTCCTCGTGGACATCGCCCGGCAGGTAGGGATAGTCGGTCGATACGAGCGCGGCGTTCCCGGCGACCGGCCGGGTGGTTATCGTGAATTCGCCCCCTTCGGCGAGCGTCGCCTCGTCCTTTTCCATCTTTCCGATGCGCAGTTTCGGGCCGCGCAGGTCCATGAACAGCGGGATGAAACGGCCTTCGAGTTCGGCCGCCTGCCGGGCGTTCATGATGATGGCGGCCGCCTTCTCATGGTCGCCGTGGCTCATGTTGAGCCGGAAGATGTCGGCGCCCGCCGCGATGAGCGCCCGCATCATCTCGACCGTCGCGGTGGCGGGGCCGAGCGTGGTGATGATCTTTGTTTTGGTCATAGTTCCCCCCGTTGGATGACGAACGACTATACGCCGGATGCGGTCGGAGGTCAAAAATACTTTAGTTGAAATCGGCGAAAGTTCCGGTACAATGCCCTCCATGAGACCGACACTCCGCGAGATAGTCGTCGCCTTCACGCGCCCCGCCGCGTTCCTGCCCTTTTTCGTACTGCTCTATCTTTTGGGCGCGCTCACCGGCCTGCTGGAGCGGACGGTGACCTGCTTCCCGATGTCGGTCATCACCACCAATAAGGCGATGGCCGAAAAACTGGCCGACCGGCCGGGGAACTGTTCCTCATCGGTGGAGGTCGAGAAATTCATGATAGAGAGCGCGATATTCAACGACACCGATCTGCCGCCGGTGCGCGATATCTATCTGGTGTTCCTCGAGGCCGACTATGCCTCGTGGGAGGATATCCAGCGGATGGGCGATACGGTCGCCGAGATGAACCCGTTCCTGCGGCGGGTGGCCGATCTCTATCTCGCCGGGCGGCTCAAGATGATGGCGATCGCCTTCATCGTGGGGGTCATCGTCGCGGTGCTGAGTTTCCCCTTCGCTCTGCCGCGCCGCACCCCGTTCCGGCGGCTCGATATCGCCGCGAGCGTCGCGGGGTGGGGGAGCTTCGCCGCGCTTGCCGTGGGGGTCGCCTTCGCGGTCCATCCGGTCTTTCTGCCGACCTACGCGCTGACCACGGGAGCGGGGATGCTCTTCGCCCTCGTGTTCCGGATACTCTTGAAGAAACACGAGTCGAACGGAGGCTCCGCATGATCCCGCGCATTCTTTCAGCCCTACTGCTCCTGTTGGCCGCCGCCTGCGCCTCGACCGACGCCAAGCAGGAGGCGACGCCCGCCGTCGCCGCTCCGGCCCCCGCGCCGGTCGCCGACGCGGCGCTCATGGAAAAGAGCATGGAGACCCCGGCATGGCGGGATCAGGGGCACCTCGAGGCCGACGGCCGCCACTATTTCGTCGGGAGCGCGGCGGGAATCGCCGACCGCGACGAGGCGAAGGGGAAGGCGCTTTCGAGCGCGCTTTCGAGCGTGAGCCGCTGGATACGGGTCGCCGTCAAGTCGGAGACAAAAAGTTATCAGGAACAGGTCGGCAACGCGGCGGACGGCGTCCTGATGGATACGTCGAAGGAGTCGGGGGCGCTCATCACGGTGCGCCAGTACGACGAGACGAACTATATCGAAACATGGAACCGGGGCGGCCGCATCGAATACGACGCCTTCGTCCGCGTGGCGATAACGGCCGAGAATATGAAAAAACTCCAGATCGAGGCGGCCGGGATCACGGCGTGGGCCGTCGCGCCGGGAAACACCTGCGGCGTCATCCGCGAGGCCGACGGCTTCATCCGCGAGACCGCCGCGCGCAAAGGGTGGAAACTCGCCCCGACCCCCACGGCGCTTGCCGCCGAGGGCGATATCGAGAAGCTGTTCGTTGAACCGAAGGATGCCTACTTTCTGCTGTTCCGGCCGCTCTGCACGACGGGGCAGGGAACAGTGACGGCCAAGATCGCCTTCGAGCACTATGCCCTCATCGAGCGGGCTACCGCCAATACCATCACGGCCGAGGCCACGGCGTCTACGCAGGCCGAGGCGCTGGGAAAGGCCGAAGAGGCGATGCAGAAGGCGCTTTTCTCCTACAGCGGGGTCCTCTTCTCGCCGCAGATGCCGGCGGTCAGCGCGCAGACGACGCTGTCGGAACTCGATATCGAACTCCTGCAACTGTTCGAGAAGGCAAAAAAGGTCGAGGAGGAGGGGTGGTTGCTTCCCGCCGCGGCGATGGCCAAATGGCAGGAACTGGCCGACAAGCCCGATCCGAATCCCTATAAACAGACGGCGCTGGACCGCGTCGCGCTGTGGAAAAAATATGCCGACGACCGCGCGGCGCTCGGCGAAAAGCGGAAACTGGACCGCGAGAAACTGCAGAAGGCGCTTCCGCTTACCGTCATCTCATTCGACGAAAAGGTCCGCTATCTGCGCGAATATCTCTATGCCTACGGGACGCTGTTCGGCGCCGACGAGAGCTTCGAACTGATCGATACCCTGCCCGATAAGGCGGCGGCGAAGAAACTGCGCGAGGCGGTGCTCGATCCGGCCATCGTCGGCGAATGGCAGATCGCGTGCGACCGCAACGACGGCGCCGCCTGCTATTTCCTCGGCGTCGCGCAGGGAGCGTCGGGCGACAACGCCCTGCGGAAGGGGTGCGACGCGCAGGTCGGGATGGCGTGCCATGCCATCGCCAAGAAGGCGAAATCCGATACCCGCTACGGCAAGGCGGCCGAGGCGGCGAAAAAGGCGTGCCGGTACGGCGTCAGCAATTCCTGTTTCCTCGCCGGTATGGTGTACTACGCCGGGGCGAGCGATGTGGCGGCCGATATCGTCGCGGCGCGCGGCCTTTTTGAAAAGGCGTGCGAGACGGGGAACAACGGCGGTTGTGCCTACCTCGGCTGGATGTACGAGAACGGCGAAGGGGTCACCAAGGACCGCGACGCCGCCAAGCAGTACTATCTCAAGGCCTGCAACCTCGGCCACCAGAAATCGTGCGAACGGGCAGGCGACTGAAATAACTGCTTAAAATCATAAGGAATCACTTTTGCTTAAAAATTACGAGTGGTTTGGATAGGGAGTTCTTCATGTACAAGAAACTGATGCTCATCGCGGTGCTCGTGTTCGCGTGCGGCCTGCTTGCCGCCGCTCCGAAAAAACCGCTCCCGGCGTGGGAAACGGCCGCAGAAAAAGCGGCGTCGAAAGGGACGAAGGTCCCCTTCAGCCTGCAACTGCGCGTCCCGCCGCAGGATATCCCGTACGGCCCGCCCGAATACGGCGCGATGGCGGGGGTGGTCATCCAGATACCGACCGGCTGGAACCAGCTGAACGCCTACTACGGCGAAATGGTGAAGGGGATCGTCGCGGCCAAGGCGAAGCCCTACATCATCGTGGCGAACACCAGCGAGAAGAACAGCGTCCTCACCGATGTGCTCACCCCGTACGGCGTGGCCGAGAGCGATGTCGAATTCTACTTGTATCCCTACGACGCCAACTGGACCCGCGATTACGGTCCATGGATGGTCTATACCAATGGCCGGACGACGCGCGCCCTAGTCGATCATCACTATTACGACGAACGGAAAAACGACGACGCGGTGCCGGGGAAACTCGGGCTGGCGTGGGATGATGAGGTGTTCGTGAGCGGCTTCTACACCGAAGGGGGCAACTTCATGACCGACGGTCTGGGCACCTGCTGGATGTCGACCGGCGTGTACGACAAGAACAGTCTGGAGGACAACGAGACGAATCGCGCCACCGTCGCGCAACTGTTCAAGCAGTATCTCGGCTGCGACCGGGTGTTCCATCCCGTGTCGATACCGGGCGAAGGGACCACCCACATCGACATGTATTCGAAGATACTCGATCAGGATACCATCATCGTGAGCTATTCGAGCGCCGAATGGGGCGCCGATACCGATGAGCTGGCGCAACTCGACACGGCGGCAGAACTCTACGGCTCCATCGACAAGCCGGGCGGCGGCAAGTACACCATCGTCCGCATCCCGATGACCTACGGCGGCAGCGGCTCCTTCTGGGATCCGCGGACCTATTTCACCCATACCAATTCGCTCATCGTCAACGATCATGTTCTTGTCCCGACCTACGGCCGTGGCACCGACGAGGAGGCGCTCCAGATCTACCGCGACCTGATGCCGGGCTACACCATCATCGGCATCGATTCCAACGAGATCATCCCGCAGGGCGGATCGATCCACTGTACCACCATGCAGATACCGCCCGAACAGTACCAAGCGTGCGGCGACGGCGTCATCGCCGGTGAAGAAGAGTGCGAACCGCTCTACCTCGGCGGCGAGACCTGTATCACCAAGGGCTATGCCTCGGGCGCTCTGGCTTGCACCGACGCCTGCCTGTTCGACCTGTCGCAGTGTTCCCAAGAGCCTGCCGACGACGACATCGTACCCGACTATGCGCCCGATACCGACGATACCGCCAACGACGATACCGTCGGCGACGAGGTCGTCAACCCCGACGACACCCTGACCGATACGCCGGTGACCGCCGACGATATCGCGCCCGCCGACGACGAAGAGCCCGCCGATGAGGATGTCGCCGTCATCGTTCCCGACAGCGGCAAACGGGCCGTCACCAACGACGGCTGCGGTTGTTCGGTGTTGTTCTAGGGCGCAATTTCTTTTTGACAATCATTCCCGCAGTGTTACAATAGCGTCACTCTGATCTCCAAAGGGGGTAACTGTGTGGAAAGAGTCTGAAACACTCGAGCTCAAATCGTCATTCGCCGAATGGCGGGAGATTATCGTCTCGCTTGCCGCCTTCTCTAACAAAAGCGGCGGTACGGTGATCGTCGGTTTGAGCGATGAGGGTGAGCCTACCGGACTTTCAGTCGGCGGCACTACGCTGGAAGACATTGCGAACAAGATACGCCAGCACACCGATCCGATCCTGTATCCTTCCATAAACGTAAAAACGCACGGTCCCGGCGAGATAGTTGAGATCGCGATCCCCGGCTCCGACAACAAGCCGGTCTTTGCCTTTGACCGGGCCTATATCCGAGTAGGCAGAGCGAATCAGAAAATGAGCAACGAGGCGGTCCGCGCGCTGATTAAACGGTACGCGCTTCCGGCTTTCGACGAACAGGAGATGCCGGTCAATGCAACGGCGGTCATGTGGAACCGGGCGGTTCTCAAGCAGTTCGGCATCACCGGGAAAGATCCGCTTCCCGCGTTGAAAAAACAGGCACTCTTGAAAAATGGGCATCCGCTCAATGCGGCCTACCTTTGTTTCTGCGAGACACCCGGACTTGCATCCAACGCCATGGTGAAGGTGGCGCGCTTCAAGGGACGCGATATGGCGGTGTTCATCGACATGAAGGATATTCGTACCGCGCTGGTGCCGGCGGTCGATGAGACCATCGACTTCATCAAACGACACATCGGCATGGAGGTCGAGATCACCGGCAAGGCGCGCCGTACGGAACGGTGGGAATATCCGCTAGATGCCCTTCGGGAAGGGGTGATCAATGCGGTAGTTCACCGTGATTATACCGACCCCGGTACCGTGCAGATACGCATTTTTGACGACCGGTTGGAGATATGGAGTCCCGGTCTTCTGCCGAAAGAGCTTTCGGTGAAGAACTTGCCGCGCGAATCACGGTCGATACCGCGCAACAAGACGATCGCGCGTATTTTTCACGCCATTCGTCTTATCGAGAATTGGGGTTCCGGTTTTCAGCGGATCGCCGCCGCCTGCGAAGGTAACGGCAATCCGGCGCCGGTCTTTGAGGAGAAGGCGGGGGCCTTCGTCATCACCATACACCCCAAAGTAAATGGGGGAGTAAATGGCACATTAACCGGCACATCAAAAGGCACATTAACTGGCAAGTCAACTGGCATATTAACCGAAGGCCGTCGTTCGGTCTATGAGCTTATCATGCGGAAGCCCGGTATACAGGCAAAAGATATTCAAGCGGCGTCGAGCATACCGATAGACACTTTGAACAAGCATCTTCGTTATTTGATCGAAAAGAAATTCATTGAGCGACGCGGCGCTAAAAAGACCGGCGGGTACTTCGTTATAAAATAACTTTCATTGAACCGGGGGCGGGGCCATGCGTTACTTGTTTGCGGTCATTGCTTTGGCGGTGGCGGTCTTCGCGCTGATCTCGTGTGACAACGGTTCCTGCACTACCGCCACCGAAAAGACCTATACGCCGACGGCGTCGGTGTTCAAGGCGACCGAAACGCCATCGTGCCCGAAGGCCGACGACCGTTTCGATGTCGATACGGCGGCCATCATCGCAAAATTCGCGGGCGGCAGCGCCACCTATGCACCGACGGAGGGCGAGGTCGCCAAGCCCGACTACATCCCCGACACCATCACCATCGGCGAGTACACCAAATGCCTCATCCACACTGAAACGATCGACCCGAACACCGACTGTGAGGGCAATAACTATTTCAAGTTATTCTTTGCTATTTCGGAGGAACGGATAGAGGAAATATCCTATACCAACGAACACGGGTATGGTTTCCTTCGCGCGAATATAGAAATCCCGCTGACCGATGGAACTATCTGCCATCTTGGAGTGGGCGAAGATCTCGCCGACAACGGCGAATGTCATGTCGGGTGTTCCAATCCTGAAGTGTTCGGCGGAGGAGATAAGCCCAGTTATTCCTTCGTCTGGCACGCGCCGCAATAGGAGGAACCCCATGAAACACCACCGCAAAGAACTGTCGTTCACCACGCCGACGCGGCGCGCCTTCATCAATATCACCGCCGAGGTCGAACGGGCGGTCGCCGAAAGTGGCGTCAAAGAGGGCTTCGTGCTCGTCAACGCCATGCACATCACCGCGAGCGTCTTCATCAACGACGATGAGCGCGGCCTCCACCACGACTTTGAGCAGTGGCTCGAAAAACTCGCCCCCGAAAAGCCGCACTCGCAATATCGCCACAACGGCGGCGAGGACAACGGCGACGCGCACCTCAAGCGGCAGGTGATGGGGCGCGAGGTAGTGGTCGCCATCACCGGCGGACGGCTCGATTTCGGCCCGTGGGAACAGATATTCTACGGCGAATTCGACGGCATGCGCCGCAAGCGCGTCCTTGTCAAGATCATCGGCGAGTAGCCGCCCCCTCTTTTCTTGTCTTTTCGGTTTTATTTTATTAGTATGAGCGCGCACTATTCGGCAGGGGTGCCATGAAGCGTTATTCGCCGTTTCTTCTTTTCGTTCTGTTGTTCGCGTGCGAGGGACTCTTTGCGCTCAACCATGAACTTGGCCTGTCGCAGTTCATGCTGGACAACTGGACCGCCAATCAGGGCCTACCGCAGAATTCGGTCCTGACGATGGTGCAGACCCGCAACGGCTACCTCTGGATGGGGACCGAAGAGGGGTTCGTCCGGTTCGACGGCATCTCCTTCACCGTATTCGACAAGGGCAATCTGCCGCTCGAGAACCATCACTCGATGGTGATGGTAGAGGATATCAGGGATCCGGTCCTGTGGATAGGGACCGACGGCGGTGGCCTTGTCCGTTTCAATCACCGCACCACCGATACGAAGGTCTATTTGGAAAAGGACGGCCTGCCGCACAATTCGGTGGTCCGTATCTTCCAGAACGCCGACGGATCGCTGTGGGTCGCCACCCGCAAGGGGCTGTGCCTCTTCGCCGACGGTAAGATCAAGCAGGTCATCCAGAAAAAGGACGGTCTGCCGACCGACGATCTGCGCGCCATGGCGATGGATGCCGAAGGGCGGCTCTGGGTCGGTGGCCGCGCCGGCCGGGTCGGCTGGGTGAAGGACGGCAAGGCGCATGTGGTCGATTCGCTCGAGTCGCAGGTGTCGCATCTCTATGTCGACAGCGCCGGTCAGCTCTGGGCCGCGACCCAGCAGGGGCTTTTTACGCTGAACAAGGAAAAGAGCGGATTCCGCCCGGTACAGGCCGATATGCTGCAGAATTATTCGATATCCACGGTCTACGAGGATGCGGGCAAGAACATCTGGGTGGGCACCGAGGAGACGGGGCTGTTCCGGCTCCGCGACGGCGGCGGCAAGAGCATCACCCCCGACGATAAATTCTATTTCACCAACATCGCCTCGGTCTTCGAGGACCGTGAAGGGTCGATATGGATAGGGACGCGCGGCGCCGGCATCTATCGGTTCCGCGAAGGTAAGTTCATGACCATCGGCGGCCCCGGCGTGTTCCGTAACGAGATCATCTTCTCCATCTACGAATCGAAGAGCGGCGGGATGTGGATCGGTTCGTTCGGCGGCGGGCTCTACCAGTATCAGGGCGGGAAGGTGTCGCCCTTCAACTATGAGGATATCCTCGTCAACGATTCGACGATACTCTCGCTTATCGAAGACCGCGACGGTGTCCTGTGGGCCGGTGTGTACGGCAAAGGTCTGTTCCGCTGGGACGGTGGGGCGGGGCGCCTCTATACCAAAGCCGACGGCCTTTCCAGCAACAATGTGTCGGCGGTCTACCGCGATTCCAAGGGGCGCATATGGGTTGGTTCCAACGATGTGGGCATCGCCTACTACGATGGCGATACCTTCCGACGTCTCGACCCGGACGGCGATTATACGACCAAAGTATCCCATTTCTATGAGGCGAAGGATGGCGGCATCCTCATCGCCACCCGTAGCGGACTGACCCGTTGGGACGGCAAGGGGTTCTCGACCCCGTATGAAGCGCTGACGGGTGTCCAAATATTCTCGATGATCGAAGATGGCCGCGGATCGCTCTATGTGGCGACCGCCAATGGGCTGTTCATCATCCGCGGCGACAAGACCAGCCAGATAACGATGCGCAAGGGCCTGCCCATCGAGAATATCTTCGATGTCCTGCTCGACGGCGACGAGAATCTCTGGATGACCTCCAACAAAGGGATCATCTTCATCGACCGCAGTCAGATGGATCTGTTCGCCGAGGGGACCATCGAAAAGGTTTCGCCGAAACTGTACGGCGTCACCGACGGTATGCTGTCGGCCGAATGCAACGGCGGCTCTCAGGGGAACACCTATCGCGACAGGTCGGGACAGCTCTGGTTCGTCACCGCAAAAGGGGTTGCGGTCCTCGACCCGAAAAAGATGGCCATCAATGAGGTCGCTCCGCCGGTGGATATTGCCGAGGTGATCGTCGACAAGAAAACGATGCCGTTCTCCGACACCGAGGACACGCCCGAGTTCGGTCCCGGGGTCACCACGGTCGAGTTCAACTACACCGCGCTGTCGTACCTGTTTTCCGATAAGATGCTTTTCAAATATAAGCTCGAGGGATTCGACAAGGATTGGATAGAGGCGGGGAACCGCCGTACCGCCTTCTACAGCAACCTGCGCCCCGGCGCCTACGAATTCCGCGTCATCGCCGCCAACAACGACGGCGTCTGGAACAATCTCGGCTCCGCCTACCGTTTCTACCTCACGCCCTATTTCCATCAGACGTGGTGGTTCCGCATACTGCTCATACTGCTGGTGGCGGGGGGCGTGCTCGGCTATATCCGACTCAAGGCCCGCGAGATCAAGAACCGCGAGATAGAGATGGCGCGTATCATCGAATCGCGGACCAAGGACCTGCGCGACATCATCATCCACGTGCAGAACATGTCGTCGCGGCTAACCGAGATATCGGACCTTCTGAGCCGTTCGACCGCTACCACCGCCGAACGGTCGAGCGACACCTACGCCAAGATAGACCTCGTCTCTTCCACGCTCACCGATATCACGGCAAAACTCAGCGACACGCGCCAGCAGGTCGTGTCGATGAACGACGTGGTCACCAAGATATCGGACAAGGCCGACGAATCGTCGACGGTGCTCATGCAGGCGGTCGGAGCGATGGAGCTCATCGCCACCTCGGCCGCCGAGATACGCAACATCATCGAGGTCGTGGGCGAGATCGCCTTCAAGACCAACCTGCTCTCGCTCAACGCCGCGATAGAGGCGGCGCGCGCCGGCGACGCCGGCAAGGGTTTCGCGGTGGTCGCCGATTCGGTCCGCGAACTGTCCAACCAGACCGCCGGGTCGCTCAACTCCATCCGATCGCTGATCACCGACACCGGCGACAAGGTCGCATCCGGAAAGAGCTCGGTCGACAACAGCGCCCATTTCATCAGCGAAGTCATCAGCGAATTCAAGGGGATATCTGACCGGATGGGGCGCATCAACGCGATCATCGAAAAGCATGTGTCCGAGGTCGGGCGCATCGACATATCGCTCTACGAGATACGACGCCTGACGCAGGACAACACGGTGCTGGTCGAAGAGGTCCACCGCGCCGCGCAACAACTCAAAGACGAGACGGCGCGTCTTGTCCGCGAGGTGACCAAGATTCAGGAACTGTAAAAACCATAGCAAGGAGACCATCCATGAACCGTATCGTACTGCTTCTGACGGCGCTTTCGGCGCTGTTCATCCTTTCCTGCGCCACCGCCGGCGGCGGCGATGATGCCCCGGTCGCCGGACCCGGCAAGATGCTCGAGTCGAGCCCGGCGGCGAAGCCCGAATGGCTTTCGATCACCGGCTACGCTCAGAAGGGGGGCAACTGGTATTTCGTGGGCGAATCGTCCAAATCGCGCACCGAAGAGGATGCCCGCGCCAAGGCGCTGCTCAACGGCCTCGCCCAGATATCGAGCCAGTTCGGCGTAAAGGTGTCGAGCGAACTGGTCAGTAAGGAACAGGAATCGAACGGCAACTACTCCTACGATATCGGCGTCAAGAACAAGCTCACCGGCGCCCCGATACGGATCAAGGACTACAAACTCGACGGCTCCTACATCGAGAAATGGGACCGCGGCGCGGTCGAATTCGACGCGAAGGTGCTGGTCAAGGTCCCCGACGAGGAGATCGCCCGCATCCGTAAAGAGATCGACGCCCTCTGCGGCTGGGCCGTCCTGACCCCGCGACCCGAACTGATGGGCGACGCGATGCGGCTCATGAAGGAGTTCGCGCAGGTCAAGAAGTTCAACCTCAAGCCCGATGCCGACCCGGTGGCCGACAATTACACCATCGAGACGCTCGCCGACAAGGCGGCCGATTCGGCCTTCTTCCTCGTCCTCAAGGTGAAACCGGCCGAACCGAAGAATGTGGACGGCGAATGGTACGCCGATGTCGCGGTCGAGGCGGAATACATATCGCTGACCGAGAACAAGGTGATAAAGCCCTACAGCGGCTCGGCGCGCGGCGCCGCCTACACCGACAAGGACGCGGTCAAGAACGGCTTCCTCAAGGCCTTCGACGAGATCATGGCGCAATAGAATTAGGGGAGGGATATGATGAAGAAACTGTTATTTGTCCTGTGCTTCCTGTGGGTCGGCGCGTTCGCGGCCGATCAGAAGAAGGACTATGACTTCGAACTCTACGACATGGGCGACAAACTCTATAATACCAAGGCGATACGGGCCGAGGCGGGGGTGAAACTGCTCGCGGTCGACTTCTTCTCGATACACTGTGAACCCTGCAAAAAGGCGTTGCCGCTGTGGGCCGAACTCTACAAGGGGTACAAGGCCAAGGGACTCGAGGTCATCCTTGTGGTCCTGCCGGTCGAGGACGACCGCGAAAAGGAACTGCAGAAGATAGAGTTCTTCTTCAAGAATAATCCGATACCCTTCGCGCTGGCCTACGACAAATACAAACTGACCGGCAAGAAGTACGGCGTGGTGACCGACAAGGGGTCGGCGCAGGTGCCGCAGGGATTCCTGCTCGACAGCGACGGGAAACTCATCTTCCAGTCGGAGGGCCACGACAAGGTGTTCGAGAAGATAAAGGCAACCTTGAAATAACACGCTTTGGAGGGAGGAATACGATGAAGATCATGAAAGGTATGGCGACATTGGCGCTGTTCGCGGCGGTCATCGCCTTTGCGACGGTCGCGCAGGGACAAGAAAACACGATGAAACCGCGCATCGCGGTGCTCGACATCGCCCCGACGGGGGTGCCGCAGACACTCGCCGTGTCGGTGACCGAACTGCTTTCGACCGAACTGGTCAACACCAAGATGTTCGAGGTGATCGAACGGATGCAGGTGGCCAAGATACTTAACGAACAGGGCTTCCAGCAGACCGGCGTCACCGACAGTTCGGCGGCGGCCGAGGTCGGCAAACTGCTCAACACCAAGCGGGTCGTCATCGGCACACTCGGGAAACTGGGGCAGAAACTGGTGGTCACCCTCAAGATCGTCGATGTCGAAAAGGCATCCATCCTGTTCGCCGAGAAAGAGATGGCCAACGGCGAGGATGATCTGGTCGGCGCCTGCGAAGAACTGGCCAATAAACTGGTCTTCAATATCACCGGCATGAAGATAAAGAACCGCAAGACCGCCCGCGTCGGCGATCCCGCTCCGGCGGCGCAGCCCGCCCCGGCCGCGCAGCCCGCCCCGGCGGCCAAACCGGCTCCGGCGGCAAAACCGGCCCCGGCGGTCCAACCGGCCCCCGCCGAGGAAAAGAAAGAGGACCCGAAAAAGAAGAAGAAGTCCGAGAAAGAGGAAAAGGATCCGGTCCGCAAGCATTCCAAGGATTCGATGAAAGAACTCGATAATATGTAAGTGGAAAAGAAACGCTGTGTCCGTTGCGGCCGCTGTCTGGCGGTCTGCCCCTTTTATCGCATCACCCGCCGCGAAGAGTTCTCGCCGCGCGGCCGGGTGGTGTTGACCGAGGCGCATGATACTCCCGATACGGTGCGCTGTTTTGCCTGTCTGAAATGCGTTGATGCCTGTCCCTACGAACTTTCGCCGCTCGACCGGCCGGGACAGCGCTGGGAAGGCGACGGGGCGGCGCTCTGCGACTTCATCTACCACGGCGCGCCCCTGCCGCCCGGGACGATGACCGATCCGCTCGCCCCTGCTTGGCGTGCGGCACGGGGGCTGACCGACGATCCTGCGGCGCTCGAGGCGGCTCCGCGGTTCATCAACGGCGAACTCTACCACCCCTTTCTGCAGATAGACCTTGCGAGGAGATGACATGATCTTCAGGACGATCATCGCGACGCTCGTGTTCCTTTTTACGATGATGGCTTCCGGCGCGCCGACCGGCCCCGCCGTTCCTGCGCCCAAAGCGGTTCCCGGTCCCGCGCCCGCGGCCGACGAGCCGGCCGTCCCGGCCGACTTCGACGCGCAGTTGAAGGGCAAGGGGCTCAACTGGTTCCAGACGCGGGTCAATCAGTCGATCGCTCGCGCCGTCCGCGAACGGAAAGTGGCGCTCGAGAGCCTCAACGAATACCTGTTCCTCATGACGGTTCCCAACTTCGCCTACCGCGGCGACGCCGGCGAGGAAAAGTTGGGCGAGGACATGATGGGCCTGCTGGGCACCATCAAGACGGGCGAAGAGGCGGTCATTATGGAACTCCAGTGGGCCGAACTGGTCGGGATGGGCCTGCCCTTCAAGAAGAAACTGACCGATGCGCTCGTTTTCCCGGCGAGCTACTTTAAGAACGAGATAGATATGACCTTCTTCGTCGATGTGAACACCTTCACCGCGCGGCTCGGCGCGGCGCTCGGGGTGAATCCGAAGGCGAAGGCGGTCTACAACAGTCAGCAGAAGTTCTATCGTCTCAAACGGGACGATCTGCAGGTCATCTACATCGTCAACATCCCCAACATCGCCTACGAGATGGTCTACACCGGCGAACCGTTCGAGAACGTTATCAAGCAGTATCTCAAGGAGGCGGAGTTCCTCTTCGCGCTCATGGAAAAATACGAAAAGAAACTGACGGCCGACAAGGCGCTCACCTACGATGGCCGCTACATAAAAGGGAAGGAGATATTCATCGATCTCTGGTTCCTGTACGGCAAGGTGAAGGGCGACCGCGCGGCGGCCGAGTCGTTCATCGCGGCGGCGCTCCAGCACAAACCGGTGACCGTCAGCGGTTCGGAGAAGGGCGGGGGACAATGAATCGCTGCACCCACTGCGGCTATCGCAACGATAATCGTTTCTACTGCGCCGGTTGCGGCCGCAGGATGATCCCGCCGCAACAGACCCTCTCACGCGGCGCGGCGGGCGGCGTTCCTCCGCTGTTGACCGAACTGACCGCTGCGGTCGAGCGCATCTTCCCCTCTGCGGGACAGGAGGATCCGGCGATCATATCCTATCCCGTGATGTCGGGGATCGATCTGAACCGTATCGCTGCCGAAAGCGGCGTGGTGCTCGCGGCCGGCGGTACGTGGCGGCCGATCGAAGGTCGCGCCACCGCCAAGATGTATTTCTCCGAGATGTTGTTCGTGTTCGGAATATCGTTCCTGATCGCCGTTGGCGCCCATGTCTTGGGCGACGTCCCTTTCCTCGCGGCGGTCAAACTCTATTTCACGATGTTCATAGCCTTTTCCCTGCTCTGTTGGACCCTTGCGCCGTACCTTTTCGGATCGTCTCCCATCGCGCTGGCATTTTTTCATGCGTTCCTCGTCAAGGATTCTCATGAACCGGCGCGCGGCGACGGCATGACGGCGCTTCTGCTGTGGCTCGTCTCGCTCTGTTATTCCCTCCCGCCGCTCCTCATTGCCGAATATCTTTACCTGATACTGGTGCGGGAACACTACCAGCCGCTGCCCTTCCAGCTGGCGGCGATCCGCTATATGAAGGCCATGTAAGAGGAGGACGAAATGACCGATTGTATCTTCTGCAAGATCGCGAGCGGCCTTATCCCGGCAAAGATTGTGTACGAGGACGACCGCTTCGTCGTGTTTCCCGATATCAGCCCGCTCTATAAGACCCATCTGCTCATCGTCCCCAAGCGGCACATCGCCTCGGTGAACGAGGTGGACGCGGCGGGCGACGCGGCGCTGGCGGGGATATTCGCCGTCGCCAAAGCGGCGGCCGAAAAGGTCGGCGTCGCCGCGGGCGGCTACCGGCTGACGGTCAACACCGGTCTCCACGCGGGGCAGGTGGTCATGCATTTTCACATGCACCTCCTTGCCGGCGAGCCGCTCAAGCCGCTCTGAGCCGTCGGCGGAATAAGAGCGGAGGTTTTCCTGTTGTTGCCAAGGTCGTGGATGTTATGAGAGGTCGAAGATGAGAAAAATCGCCGGTATCCTGACGGTACTATTGTTCTGCGGGACGCTTGCCGCCGCCGCGATACAGGATCTCGAACGCGAGATAACGCAGATAAGCGAAAAGGCGCAGAAGAGCGTCGCCTTCATCAAGGTGAGCAAGACCATGCGCGGTCCCGGTCCCGGCATGGACCCCTTCTGGGATATGCTGCGCGATTTCGGTTTCCGCGGCAATGGGCCGCAGTTCAACCCGAAGCAAGAGGGGCTCGGCACCGGTTTTGTCATCGACGCGGCCGAGGGCTACCTCGTCACCAACAACCACGTCATCGACGGCGCCGACAAACTGGAGGTCACGATAAATAAAAAGACCTTCGCCGCCAAGGTGATCGGCACCGATCCGAAGACCGACATCGGTCTGATCCGGTTGGAGAAGTTCGCGAAGGGCGACATCGAACAGTTGCCGCTCGCCGATTCGGATGCGGTGAAGGTGGGAAGTTTCGCCATTGCCGTGGGCAATCCGTTCGGCCTGTCGCAGTCGGTATCGTTCGGTATCGTGTCGGCCACGGGGCGTTCGAATGTCAACATCACCGAATACGAGGACTTCATCCAGACCGATGCGGCGATAAACCCCGGTAATTCGGGCGGTCCGCTACTGAATATTCAAGGGCAGGTCATCGGGATGAACAGCGCCATCTTCTCGAAATCGGGCGGCTACATGGGGATCGGGTTCGCGGTCCCGTCGAACATGATAAAAAGCATCACCGACCAGTTGCGCGGCGGCAAAAAGATCAAGCGGGCGCTCATGGGGGTGAACATTCAGGACCTCACTCCCGAACTGGCGAAACATCTGGGCATGCGCGAGGATCAGGCGGGGGTTCTGATATCCTCCGTCGCGAAGGGGAGTCCGGCCGAAAAGGCGGGGATGAAAAAAGGCGATGTGGTGACGCTGTTCGACGGCAAACCGGTCGAATCGTCGGCGCAGTTGCGCAACCTTGTGGCCTTCAGTCCCTTCAACAAGAAAATAGCGCTCACGGTGGTGCGTGACGGCAAACAGTTGACGCTGATGCTTTCTCTTTCGGAGAAGTTCGAGTTCGAGGGGGCGGGTGATGGCGAGGGGGTGTCGAACGATTTCGGTTTCGGCGTGATGGAGCAGAACGGCAAGGTGGTGGTACAGCAGGTCGATCCGCAGTCGCTCGCCGCGATGGCGGGCCTCCGCGAAGGCGACATCGTCGAAGAGGTCAACAAGAAGCCGGTCAGGAACCTCCGCGAATTCAACGCCGCCGCCGGCGCGGCAAAATCGCTCCTGCTCCTTATCGAACGCAAAGGGCGCGAATTCTTCGTCGTCATCAATCGCTAGGATATGCCGTTTCCCTTGAAATCTCGTTAATTTTAAGGTAAAGTCCTCCGTCTTGGGTCCCTGAACCAATATCCGGAGGAAACATCATGCAAAGATCTTTGGTGTGCGTCGTGCTGGCGCTCGGACTCCTGTTCGTCGTTGCCTGCGATGACGGCAAGAAGACCGACACGGGCGATAGTGCCTGCGGCAACAACAAAATAGAGACGGGTGAGCTGTGTGACGGTTCCGCTCTGGGGAGCGCGACCTGCGTAGTGCTCGGTTTCGGGGCGGGAACGCTCGCCTGTAAGACCGATTGCAGCGCCTTTGACACGAGCCTGTGCGGCGCTTCGGCGACCTGCGGCGACAACATAAAGAACGGCACCGATCTGTGCGACGGGACCGATCTTGGCGGGAAAAGTTGTCAGACAGAGGGGTTTGCGTCGGGCACCTTGACCTGTCTGGCGAACTGCACCGGCTTCAATACCGCCGCGTGCGCCGGTCAGATCGTCTGCGGCAACAATACGGTGGAGGGTGTTGAGGTCTGTGACGGTACCCAACTGAATGACCAGACCTGCCAGACGCAGGGGTTTGGCCCCGGGACGCTTGCCTGCAAAAGCGATTGTTCCGGTTACGATACCACCGGCTGCGGTGAAGAGTGCCAACCCGACTGCGGGACGCGGGTCTGCGGCCCCGATCCGGTCTGCAATGAGTCGTGCGGCGACTGCGGCGCTTTCGAGGAATGCACCGATGCGGGGCAGTGCCTCAAGACCTGTGATCTCGACGAGATAACGGCCGATACGGTGGTCAACATCGATCTTTTCACGGCGACCGTCAGCGGGCAGATAAAGCTGAACAACGCCGTGATGCCCGATAACACGCTCAATGAGTACAATGATCGCGGCTGGGTCCGCTTTGTCCATAAAAAAAGCGGCGCCACGCTTTCCTTTTCGATCGGTATGACCGGCATCGCCCAATTCAGCGGCGCAGTGTTCGAGGGAGCGTACGATATCATCTACGATCCCAACAGCGCCGACTACCAGAACGTGACCCCCACGACGCGCTATGTGCTTGCCGAGGATGTGGCCATAACGGGGGCATGGCAGCAGAACTACAACCTGCCGACCGTGGCGGTCAGCGGCGCGGTGACGCTCAACGGCGCCGCGATGCCGGCCAACACGCTGAGCGAGTACAACGACCGCGCCTCTATCCGTTTCACCGACAACAAAAGCGGCGATTCTTTCTCGGTACCGCTCGGCATCACCGGTCCCGCCGCTTTTTCGACGACGCTTTTCGGCGGCGACTACAAGGTCATGCTTGCTCCCAATAGCCGAGATTATCAGAATGTCCTGCCGGCGACCGATCTGCTCCTTTCCTCGGGCGAGAACATTACCGCGACCAAGGCGCTTTCGTACGATGTGGGCACCCTCACCGTTTCGGGCGTCGTCGAGCTCAACGCCGCCCAGATGCCCCCCAACACCCTGAGTGAGTACAACGACCGCGCCTCCATCCGTTTCACCGACACCCTGTCGGGGTCCTCCGCCAGCTATCCGCTGGGCATCACCGGTCCGGCCGCCTACAGCGGCGAGCTGTTCAAAGGAACTTACCGGGTGACGATCGTTCCCAACGGCGCCGACTACCAGAATGTCCTGCCCTATCTGCAGCACGAACTCGAGGCGGGGCTTTCGCTCGCCGCCGATACGACGCGCGACTTCGATGTCGCCACCGCCGAGGTCACGGGGGTCATCACGCTCGACGGAGCGCAGATGCCCGCCAATACCCTTAACGAGTACAATGATCGCGGCGGGGTCCGTTTTACCGACAGCGTGACCGGCGATCGCATCAGTTTCCCGCTGGGGATCACCGGCATCGCCCAATACACCGCTAAGATATTTACCGGTATCTACAAGGTCGAACTGGTCCCCAACGGCGTCGACTACCAGAATGTCCTTCCCGACATGGATAAAAAACTCGACGATGCCTTGGCGGTCACGGGCGACCTGACCAAGCACTATCCGGTCGATACGGTGTCGCTTACGGCCACCGTGACGCTCAACGGCATGCAGATGCCCGCCAACACACTGAATGAATACAACGACCGCGGCCATCTGCGCTTCGGTAACACCGCGAGCGGCGACAGTCTTTCGTTCCCCCTCGGCATCAGCGGTGCGGCGACCGCATCGGTCACGGTGTGGAAAGACGACTACCAGATAGCGCTCGTTCCGAGCGGTGTCGACTACCAGAATGTCATGCCCGACCTCAAGTACATACTCGAGAAACGGCTCTCCCTGACCGGCGCCGCGCCGCTTTCGTGGGATGTCAAGACGGCGACGGTGAGCGGTACGGTGACGCTCAACGGGTTGCCGATGCCTGCCAATACGCTCAATGAGTACAACGATCGCGGCTGGCTCCGTTTCATCAGCAAGCGTTCGTACGATTACCTGTCGACGACCTTCGGCATCACCGGTGCGGCGACCTATGCGTTGGAACTTTGGACCGGTCCTTACGACGTGTCGCTCGATCCCAACAGCGCCGATTACCAGAATGTCCTGCCCGCGCTTGAGATACCGCTCAAGACCGGCTGTTACGAACTCGGCGCCGACTGTACGATCGACAAGGCCGATGTGAGCGGTGTGTGGGAGATCATCGCGGAGGATGTGAACTGGGGAACGTGGATATTTACCTTCACGCAAGAGGGGGATGCGGTGACCGGCAACGGCTCGAACAACTTCGGTCAGACGGCCGCCGTTCAGGGTGGTACGCGTAGCGGCGACACCATCACCTTCACGATGCAACCCTACGGCAAGATAGCGGTCGAAGGGAAACTTATCAACGGCTGTGCGATGACCGGCACCTTCGAAGACCTCTCCTACGGGCAGGGCATCATCAAGTGGGTCGGTGAACGGATCCAATAGCTCCATAACGGGGAGGGGGGAGATGCAGAAGACTTTTTTCCGGTTCATGGTCGCGGCACTTGGTTTCTTTCTCGCCTCGGGGTGCGCCGTCGAGGCGACCAAGTACGGCGTTATCTATGACGACTATGTGCCCGCCGACGAGGATGCGGCTACGGATGATCAGTCGGATCAGACGGACGAAGAAAAGGACGAAAAGGACATAAGCGACATAAAGGACGAAGAGGTCGATCAGGATGCCGCCGTGTCTGACGAGGACACCGTCGTTTCCGACGACGATGCGGCGGTCGACACCGGTTTTTTCCCCGCCGGGGCGGTATGGTATCAGGATATCTCGCAGGCGCCCAAGGATAGTGAATCCGACACCGTCATTTCCAATCTTGAGGCCGACGGCGGCTGGGGGAACGGCAATACCTTCCAGATGGATTTCTCGATAGAGGTGCTCTACGCCCACAGCGCCACGCCGCGCCGGACCTTCACCCCGACCGACGAAATCTACAGTCCCGACTGCGACGAGGCGCCGGTGCCGGTGCCCGACGGCGGCGTGCTCGAAGGGGAGGAGGGCTACCGCTGTCTTTCCGACGGCGACTGTCACCTCATCGTGGTGGAGCGCGACGAAAAGAAACTCTACGAGATGTGGCGCGCCGACATCGACGGATCGACCTTCAACGGCGGTTGTATGGCGGTGTGGGACCTGACGCGGCTCTACGGCCCCGACGGCCGCGGCGACCAGTGCACGAGCGCCGACGCGGCGGGCTATCCCATAGCGCCGCTCCTGTTCACCGCCGACGAGGTGGCGGCCGGTTCCATCGACCATGCGATACGGTTCATTCTGCCCAACGCCCGCATTCGCAACGGCGTCTTCGTTCATCCGGCGACCCATTCGACCAACGCGACCGAAGGCGGGGAAGGAACGATACCCTACGGTGCGCGGCTCCGGCTGAAAAGCTCATTCAATGTCGATGGTCTGCCCTCGGAAGGGGCGAAGGTGGTGGCGCGGGCTCTGCAAAAGTACGGCATGTTCCTCGCCGACGGCGGCCAGATAGCGCTCACCGGCCGTTCCGACCGCACCACGACGGCGAAGTGGGACGGCCTTCTCGACGCCCACGACCTTTCGTCACTCGCGGTGACCGACTTCGAGATGATCGACGGCGGTGAGCGTATTCCCTACACCGGCGACTGCGTCCGGATACCGTAAGTTATTCAACCGATTTTTTTTGTTCTTCGGGTGCTTTTCTGCTAGGCTGACCCGTCACCACTTAAGGGGGATTCGATGTTGGGACATCCGAAGGGCTTGTATGTGCTGTTCATGACCGAGATGTGGGAACGGTTTTCGTTCTACACGATGCGGGCGATACTGGTGCTGTATCTCACCGGCGTCATCTTCGTCGGCCTTTCGAACGATCCGCAGGTCATCCGCGACCGGGCGCTCGAGGTCTACGGCATGTACCTTCTGCTGGTCTATATCTCGGGTCTCGCGGGGGGCTTTTTCGCCGACAAGGTGCTGGGCTCGCGCAAGGCGATATTCGTGGGCGGCCTCGTGATGGGGACCGGCCTGTTCGTGATGTCGTCGCCCGATCTCATCTATTACGGCCTCGGCCTCATCATCGTCGGCAACGGCTTTTTCAAGCCCAACATCTCGACGATAGTCAGCGGCCTCTACGCCGAGAACGACGCGCGGCGCGACGGCGCCTTCACCATTTTCTACATGGGGATCAACATCGGCGCGTTCGTCGCGATATTCAGCGCCGGGTACGCCGAAAGCATACAGAACTGGAACATCGGCTTTGTCATCGCCGGTATCGGCATGATCATCAGTCTCATCATATTCCACATGGGGCAAAAGCACCTCGGGACCGCCGGTTTCCCGCCGAGCCGCCGCGAAGTGACCGCCGATACCCGCCTTGTGGCGACCGATCTGCGCGATATCCTCGTCTGGGCCGCCGGCATGGTGGCCGCGGTGCTGGGAGTCGTCTTCCTGTGGAACAACGGTCTTTCGCCGCTTTGGGACATGGTTCCCGGCATGGTGAAACTGATAGGCGGCGTCGCCCTTATCTTCGTCGCCCTCGGCGGTTTTGTCGCCACCAACCGCGACAACTCGCGCGAGGAGTGGGAACGCATTATATCCATCATCATCCTGTCGGTCTTCGTCATCTTCTTCTGGGCCGGTTTTGAGCAGGCGGGCGGCACGATGAACCTCTTTGCCTACGAACAGACCGACCGCGTCATCTTCGGCTGGGAGATGCCGGCGACCTGGTTCCAGGGGATAAATCCGCTCTTCATCGTCATCCTCGCGCCGCTTTTCTCGATGCTGTGGGGCCGGTTCGACCGCAGCAAATACCCGCTCTCGACTCCGGCCAAGATGGGGATCGGCATGATCATTCTCGGACTCGGCTTCGTGGTGATGTACTTCGGCGAAGGGGTCGCCGCGCAGTACGGCAAGGCGGGGATGGGGTGGCTGGTCGCGGTCTATTTCCTCCACACGATGGGCGAACTCTGCCTCTCGCCGATAGGGCTTTCGATGGTGACCAAGCTTTCGCCGACCCGGCGCGTGTCGCTGATGATGGGGGTCTGGTTCGCCTGCACCGCCATCGCCGACTACCTGTCGGGCCGCATGGAGGCGATCGTTCACGCCTTCGGCATCAACCTTTGGGCGACGCTCATCGCCACCTCCATCGGCGCGGGCGTACTGCTCCTCTTCCTTACCCCGATGCTCAAGAAATGGATGCACGGTAAGGCCTGATGTCACGCTATTCGCATATCCTCTGGGACTGGAACGGGACGCTCATCGACGATGCGTGGCTCGGCGTGGCGGTGATGAACGAGATGCTCGAAAAAAAGAGCCTTCCCACCATCACCGTCGAATACTATCGTGCCGTCTTCGGCTTCCCGGTGCGCGACTACTACCGCCAGCTCGGCTTTGCGATAGACGAGGACCCGGTGTGGGAAGAGGTCGCCAACGACTTCATCGGCGGCTACCACCGGCGAATGCACGAGGTGCGGCTCTTCGCCGATGTCGAGGCGACGCTCGGCGCCTTCCGGGAACGGGGCCTCACGCAGATCATCCTTTCGGCGATGGAACAGCGAACCCTCACGCGCCATGTCGCGGCGCTCGGCATCGCCGACTATTTCAGCCATGTGCAGGGTATCGACAATCACTACGCCGACGGCAAAGGGCACATGGCGCAGGCGATGGGGGAACGGCTCGGCGTCGCGCCGGATAAGATACTGTTCGTCGGCGACACCCTGCACGACATCGAGGCGGCGCGCCGTATCGGGTGCGACTGCTGTCTGTGCTCGCGCGGCCACCAATCCAAAGAGCGGCTCCTCGCCGCCGGGGTTCCCGTTGTCGATTCGTTCCAAGAACTCAACTCCATGCTGTAGAGGCGCACGCATGATCGACCTCGAACGCCGCCATATCATCCGCCAGCAATGGGACCGTTTCTGGAACGGCGAAGCGGTCGATACCACGGTCGTCCACCCGTATCTGATCGCCTCGTGGGAGCGGAGCCGCGCGTTCGGCGTCCCGCGCCGCATCGAAAAACTGCCGACCGCCTCATCGGGCGAACTCATCAACCGCATCCACGAAAGCCGCCGGATGCTCGGCGTCGCGGTGCCGTACATGAAGAAGATCATCTCCTTCATGAACGATCCCGAGAGCATCATCATGATCACCAACGGACAGGGGATCGTGCTGGAACTGTTCGGTTCCCCCGAGATGCTGGCGCTCGACACGGCGCCGAAACTGGGGAGTCGCCTGCGCGAAGAGGATATCGGGACCAACGGGGTCGGCACGGCGCTTATCGAGGATCGGACGCTCGACATCTGGGCGGGAGAACACTACCTCGAGGCGCTCCATTACTGGTACGCGAGCGGCGACACCATCCACGACAAGGAGGGGAAGATACTCGGCTGTCTGTGCCTTTTGTGCCGCTGGGATCTGGTCAACGCCCATTCGCTGGGGCTGGTCGGAGCGGTCGCCGGCGCGATAGAACGGCAACTCCACATCGAGGATGCGCTCGCCGAAAAGACGGTGGCGATGCAGAAACAGCAGGCGATCGTCGGGTCGATAACCGAAGGGATCGTCGTCATCGACGGCGACGAGAAGATACGGGAGATCAATCCGTCGGCGCGGCGAATGCTCGGGCTCGGGCCGGAGGATCATGTCGGCCGCTCGGTCTACACCGTCATCCCCGACGGCATCAACTTCTTCAAGATCATGGCCGACGGCGCGAACATCCACGACCGCGAGGCGGTCCTCTCCCTGCGCGACCGGAAGCTCCACTGTTCGGTCTCGGCCGCGCTGATAGAGAGCGAAGGGGCGGTCGGCGGCATGGTGGTCACCCTCAAGGAGGCAAAATCGCTCCACCAGTTGGCGGGCAAGATCGCCGGTTCGCGCGCCTACCTGAGTTTTTCCGACATCATCGGCGCCTCGCAGTCGTTGCAGGAGGCGGTGAAATTGGCCCGGACGGCGGCCAAAAGCCGGTCGAATGTGCTCCTGCTGGGCGAAAGCGGCACCGGCAAGGAACTCTTCGCCCAGTCGATACACAATTTCAGCGACCGGGCACAGCATTCGTTCGTCGCGGTCAACTGCGGCGCACTGCCGCGCGATCTGGTCGAGAGTGAACTGTTCGGCTACGAAGGGGGCGCCTTCACCGGCTCGAAGAAAGAGGGGCGGCCGGGGAAGTTCGAACTGGCCGACGAGGGGACCATCTTCCTCGACGAGATCGGCGACATGCCGCTCGAAGCGCAGGTGAACCTCCTGCGGGTCCTCCAGAGTTCCGAGGTGGTCCGCGTGGGCGGCACCTATCCGAAGAAGATCGATGTCCGCGTCATCGCCGCCACCAACCACGACCTGAAAAAAGCGGTCGAACAGAAGGCGTTCCGCGACGATCTCTACTACCGGCTCAATGTCCTCGCCATCACCATCCCGCCGCTGCGCGAACGGGTGGAGGATATCGAGGCGCTCGCGCTCCATTTCGCCAAACGGTCGGCCAACGCCATGAATAAGCCCGCCCCCGTCATAACTCCCGAGGCGATGCGCCTCCTCAAGTCCTATCCGTGGCCCGGCAACATCCGCGAACTGGAAAATGTACTGGAACGGGCGGTCAACATCATGGAACGACCCGAGATAACGCCCGCCGAACTGCCCGACCACCTGCGGGGCGCGAGCGGCGGGGAGCCGCTTCCCGAAGGACCGTCCCTCAAAGCGCGCGAGTACGAGACGATACTGCGGATGCTCGAAGAGACCGGAGGCAATCTGCGGGCCGCCGCCGGGCGGTTGGGCGTCGCGCGCGGCACCCTTTATAATAAGGTAGTGAAGTACCGGATCGACCTCGAAAAGTTCCGCCGCAACGGCTGATCGCCGAACGTTCAATTTCTGAACATGTTCAATTGAACATGCGCATATCGGATACAATATGAAGATGGTCGTTCTTTAGGCAACATCTCCGCTCGAAAAAAATATAATTCAATAGTTCTATATAGTTGCAAAACTGAAATCGTCATTCAGGTCTCTGGCACGGGTTTTGTGCTATGTATCATGTTTTTTGACGAGGTGATGCGATGCGGCTCCTGACCAAGTTCGTCCTGACGACGGTAGCGATCTTCCTGATGCTCGCCGTCGTACTCTCCACGGTCAGTACCCTCTGGATAAATCAGAATACGATACGCGACGCCCAGCACCGCGTCGAGGTGGCGATCCGCTGGGCGCGCGAGGCGTTCAACCAGAAGAACCGCGACGCTCATCAGGTGCTCGCGGTGGTGGCGCAGAACGAACTGCTCCGCGATTTTCTCGATAACCCCCGTGACCCGAAACTGACCGCTGCGGTGCAGGAGAAATTCAACAACTTCCGTCTCCAGCACCACATGGACCTGCTCAACATCATATCGGCCGACGGCACGGTGCTCCTGCGGACGCGGCCGCCGTTCAACCGCGGCGACGACATGTCGGACAACCCCTTCATCCGCCACGCGCTCCTCACCGGGAAGAGCATCGAGGGGACGATCGTGATCGGGCGGTCGGCGCTGGTGCGCGAAGGGGAGAGCCTGCTGGAACGGGCGGTCGACGCCACCGGCGAACCCAACGGGATGTTCACCGGCACGGCGGTCCCGGTGATGCGGGGCGGGAAACTCATCGGGATCATCTCGTCGGGGATACTGATCAACGGCAATAACGATTTCATCGACACGGTCCGCGACGCGGTCTCCTACGGCGACTACTACAAGGGTCGTTCGGTCGGCACCGCGACCATCTTCATGGGCGACAAACGGATCGCCACCAATGTGGTGGGGAATAAGGCGGGGCGGGCGACCGGCACCGCGGCGGCGACCGATGTGGCCGATATGGTGCTCCTGCGGGGCGAAGCGTGGTCGGGACGGGCCTGGGTGGTCGACGCGTGGTACCTTTCCTACTACGAACCGATCCGCGATCCCGACAACAACATCATCGGCATGCTCTATGTCGGCGAACTGGAACAGAAGTACCGCGATATCCGCTTCAAGGCGGTGGCGAGCGTGGTGTCGGTCATCTTCGTCGCGATGCTCTTCAGTATCGCCATGTTCATCCTGATCGCGCACTCCATCCTTGAGCCGGTCCGGAAGCTGCGCGACGCCACGGCCCGCCTGATAAAAGGGGAGCGGTCGGCGCGGGTGACCGAGCAGTTCGGCGGCGAAATGGGCGACCTGACCCGGTCGTTCAACAACATGGCCGACGATATCGAGAAGCATACCGCCGAGATCGAACGGAAACAGCGCGAACTGGGCGCGCTCAACAACGAACTCGAGATGACCAACCGGAACTACATCGACATGCTCGGGTTCATCAGCCACGAACTCAAGAACCCGCTCGCCAGCGCGGTCCTGAGCCTTCATACGGTCAAGGACGGGTATCTGGGCGAACTCAACGACAAGCAGAAGCGGGGGCTGGAATCGGTGGCCGAGAGTCTCGACTACTTCAAGGAACTGATCCGCAGTTACCTCGACCTGTCGAAACTCGAAAAGGGCGACTATGTCATCAACCGTCGCAACACCGCGCTCAAACGCGAGGTGATAGACCCGGCGATACAGGGACTGACCGAAGAGATCCGCCGGCAGCACATGACGCTCGATATCGGCGTCCACGATGAAACGATGGTCGACGCCGACCCCGATCTGCTCCGCATCGTCTACGACAACCTGATCGGCAACGCGGTCAAATATGGCCGCGAGGGCGGGGCGATCCGTCTGCGCGAGAAGGTGCGCGACGGCCGGCGGGTGTTCACCGTCTACAACGAAGGGGCCGGGATACCGCGCGAGAAGATGGATATGCTCTTCAAGAAATTCTCGCGCATCTATTCGCAGGATACCGCCGGGAAACGCGGTTCGGGACTCGGGCTGTACGCCTGCCGCGAGATCGTCCGCAAGCACGGCGGCGAGGTGTGGGCCGAATCGGAGCCCGGCAAGTGGGTCGAATTCAGTTTCGAGATAGGATAAGGAGAACGATATGCCCAGAAAGATCCTCATCGCCGACGACGATGTCCAGATGGTGAATGCCCTGCGCACCCTGCTGGAGAATGTCGGGTTCGTTGTGACGGTGACGCACCATTCCAAAGAGGTGGTGGAACTGACCCGGCGCGAGCGGCCCGACCTGATACTGCTGGATGTCCTTTTCGCCGGGATGCCGGGGCCGGACGGGTTCGAGATATCACGGAAGATCGCCAAGGACGCCGAACTGCGGACCACCCCGGTCATCATCTTGAGCGGCGTGAAACGGGTCATCGCGAGCGATTTCGCGGTGGAGCCCGACCCGGAGTGGCTGCCGGTCGCCGCGTTCCTCGACAAGCCGGTCCGCCCCGACCAACTGCTCAAAGAGATAGAACGGTTACTTTCCGATAGGAGTCACTCATGAACACGATGACCGAACAGGTGCTGACGAGGTATCCGGGCGCGGGACGGGACAAACTCATCCCGATCCTGCAGGAGGTACAGGAGGCCGACGGCTACATCTCCAAGGAGGCGGTCGCGCTTATCGGCCGTCACCTCGGGGTGCCCGCCTCGAAGATTTACGGCGTGGCGACCTTCTACAACCAGTTCCGCTTCACGCCCAAGGGCAAGTACCACATCATGGTGTGCCGCGGCACCGCCTGCCATGTCAAAGGGTCGGCCGATATACTCGAACGGATCGAGCGGGCGCTCAAGATCACGGCGGGCGAAACGAGCCGCGACGGCCTGTTCTCGATAGAGGTGGTCGCCTGCATCGGCGCCTGCGGACTGGCACCGGTCATCTGCGTGAACGGCGAATACCACGGCAAACTGACCGGCGACGCGGCCGAAAAGATCGTGAAGAGTTACCAGCAACGGGAGGCGACACATGGCAACTGACACTCTCTTCACCCGCGGCGCCGAGGCGCTGAAGAAGATCCGCCGCGAAACGGTCGACCGGCCGGTCGTCTTCGTCGGCGCGGGGACCTGCGGACTGGGGGCGGGGGCGGCCCAGACGCTCGCCGCGGTCCGGGAATGGATCGCCGCGCACCATATCGACGCCGACATCGTCGAGACCGGCTGTATCGGGCTGTGCGCCGAAGAACCGCTCATGGATGTCCAGCTCCCCGGCCGGGCGCGGATCAGTTTCAAAAAGGTCACCGGCGAAAAGGCGTCGAAGATACTGGATTCGGTATTCAAGGGGGCGGTCGATACGAAGACGGCGCTGGTCCAGTTCGATGCGGGCGACAACAAAGGCTGGGACGGCGTCCCGACCTTCGCCGAACATCCCTTCTTCCGGCGGCAGACCCGTTGGGTGTTGGGCAACTGCGGCGTGATAGATCCCGAAAGCATCGACGAATACTGCGCCCGCGGCGGCTATGAAGCGCTCCGCGACACCCTCTCGTGGCTGACCCCCGACGAAGCGGTCGAGACGGCGGTAAAAAGCGGCCTGCGCGGTCGCGGCGGCGGCGGGTTTCCGACCGGCAAGAAATGGCGGTTCGCCCGCGCCGAGAAGGGCGAGCTCAAATATCTCGTCTGCAACGCCGACGAGGGCGATCCGGGGGCGTTCATGGACCGCGCCGTCATCGAGGGCGATCCCTACCGGCTCCTTGAAGGGATGACCATCGCCGCCTACGCCATCGGGGCGCGCGAAGCCTACATCTACATCCGGGCCGAATATCCGCTGGCGATCAAACGGCTCGAACGGGCCATCGCGGTGGCCGAACGGGAGAATCTGCTGGGCGATAAGATACTGGGAAGCGAGCTGTCGCTTCACATGCACATAAAAATGGGGGCCGGCGCATTCGTCTGCGGCGAAGAAACGGCGCTCATCCACAGCATCGAAGGAAAACGCGGGATGCCGCGTCCTCGCCCGCCGTTCCCGGCGGTGAAGGGGCTCTTCGGCAAGCCGACCGTCATCAACAATGTCGAGACCTTCGCCAATGTCCCGGAGATATTCCGCCACGGCGCGGAACGCTTTGCGGCGGTCGGGACCGGGACGAGCACCGGGACCAAGGTATTCGCCCTGTCGGGGAAGGTGGTCAACACCGGGCTGGTCGAGGTGGCGATGGGGACCTCCATCCGCGAGATCGTTTTCGACATCGGCGGCGGCATCGAACATGGCGCGGCCTTCAAGGCGGTGCAGATCGGCGGCCCGAGCGGCGGTTGTATCCCCGACGCGAATCTCGACACCAAGATCGATTACGAGGAACTCAAGAAGGTCGGCGCGATGATGGGGAGCGGCGGACTGGTGGTGATGGATGAACACACCTGCATGGTCGATGTCGCCAAATTCTTCATGGACTTCATCCAGCGCGAATCGTGCGGGAAATGCATTCCGTGCCGCGAAGGGACGCGCCGGATGCTCGAGATACTGCAGTCGATCACCCGGTCGCGCCGCAACGAAACGGGCGAACAGGCGCTCCAGCGCTTTCAGGGGATCATGCAGCTGACCGAACTGGCCGAGGTGATCCGCTCGACGAGTCTGTGCGGGCTGGGCCAGACGGCGCCCAATCCGGTCCTCTCGACCCTCAAGTGGTTCCGTCACGAATACGACGCCCATGTCTACGACCGGAAATGTCCGGCCGGCGCCTGCAAGGACCTGATCACCTACCGGATCGTCGAGGAGCAGTGCAAGGGATGCACCCTCTGCGCGAAAAAATGTCCGGTCGGCGCGATCAAGGGGGCGCCCAAGTCGCCGCACTACATCATCGACGAAAAATGCATCCGGTGCGGCGCGTGTATCGTCGCCTGCCCCTTCAAAGCGATAGAAACGGAATAGGGGATATGTCATGGAACAGATGATCGCAAATGGGAATATGATCCCGTTCGAGAAGGGGGAAACGGTGCTGACGGCTCTCAAACGGGCCGGCATCCGGGTGCCGACCCTCTGCCACATCGACTGTCTGCCGCCGGTCGGCGCCTGCCGCATTTGCGTGGTGGAGGATACGGCGACCGGGCAACTGATCCCGTCGTGCAGTTTCCCCGCGGCGCCGGGGCTGTCGGTGGCGACCCACAGCGTAAAGGCGCTTAAAGCGCGCAAGACCATCGTCGAACTCCTGCTGGCCAACCATCCCGACGACTGCCTCTACTGCGACCGCAATCTTAACTGCGACCTGCAGAAACTGGCCGAAGAACTCGGCGTGCGTCAGCGCCGCATCAGCGGGGAACGGATCGCGCAGTTCGTCGACAACTCCAGCCCCGCCATCATGCGCGACCCGGAGAAATGCATCCTCTGCGGCAAATGCGTCCGCACCTGCGAAGAGATACAGGGGGTGTCGGCGCTCGATTTCAGCGGCCGCGGCTCGAAATGCAAGATATCGACCGCCTTCGACCAGAGCCTCAACCTCTCGACCTGCGTATCGTGCGGCCAGTGCGTCATGGCCTGCCCGACCGGCGCGCTGACCGAACGCTCCAGCCTCCGCGAGGTGATGAACGCCCTGCAGGACCCGAAGAAAACGGTCGTTATCCAGCACGCCCCGGCCATCAGCGTGTCGCTTGCCGAGGAATTCGGTCTCCCCGCCGGGAGCGACATCATGGGGCTCATGACCGCGGCGCTGAAGAAAATAGGCTTCAAGGCGGTCTTCGACACCTCCTTCTCGGCCGATCTGACCATTATGGAGGAGGCGACCGAACTGGTGGAGCGGGTGACCAAGAAAGGAGTGCTCCCGATGATCACCTCGTGCAGTCCGGCGTGGATAAAATTCGCCGAGACCTTCTACCCGACGGTACTGCCGCACCTTTCGACCTGCAAGAGCCCCCAGCAGATGCTCGGCGCGGTCATCCGCCACTACTGGGCCGGCACGCAGGGGATCGATAAAAAGGCGGTCTATTCGGTCAGCGCCATGCCCTGCACCGCCAAGAAATTCGAGGCGGAGCGCGAAGAGATGCTGGTCAAGGGGGCGCCCGACATCGACGCGGTCCTCACGACCCGCGAACTGGCCAAACTCATCCGGATGTATTCGATAGAGCTCGACAAACTCGAACCGGCCGCCTGCGACCTGCCCTTCGGCGAGAGGTCGAGCGCCGGGAAACTCTTCGGCGCGAGCGGCGGGGTGATGGAGGCGGCGATCCGGACGGCCCACTACCTCATCACCGGCCGCGAACTGGGGAACCTCGTCGTCGCGGCGGTGCGCAGCGGCGTCGGTCTGCGTGAAACGGCCCTCACGCTCAACGGGCTGACGCTCAAAGCGGCGGTCGTGAGCGGCCTCGGGAACGCGCGGAAGGTGCTCGACGAGGTGGCGGCCGGGACGAGTCCCTACCACTTCATCGAGATCATGTCCTGCCCCGGCGGCTGTATCAACGGCGGCGGACAGCCGCGCGGCATCGACCGGGAGAATGTCAAGCGGCGGCTGGCGGCGCTCTACGCGATAGACGCGGCGGCGACCCTGCGGGTGAGCCATAAGAACCGCGCGGTGGCCGAACTCTACGAGAAGTTCCTCGGCAAACCGGGCGGCCATACGAGCCACGAACTGCTCCATACGACCTATCAGGCGCGGACCGATCTGTTATAAAGGAGACGACGATGAACGAAGAGAAACGGAACATACTGCTGGTCGACGACGACCCCGATTTCCTCGAACCGGTCAGAATGCTGCTGGACGCCCACGGCTACAAGGTCGAGTCGGCCCATAGCGAAGAGGGGGCGCTCAAGTGTCTCGAGACCTTCAAGCCCGATCTGGCGATACTCGACCTGATGATGGACCACTACGACAGCGGTTTCATCGTCGGCCACAAACTCAAAGGGCGCTACCCCGATGCCAAGGTCATCATCGCGACCGGCGTCACCGGCGAGACCGGCTACCGTTTCGCGGCCGATTCGGAATACGGCGCCAACTGGACCGGCGCCGATCTGATCATGGACAAGGGAATACGGCCCGACCAGATACTCAGAGAGATCAAGAGACTGTTGGGAGAATGACCATGAACGCCCTGAGACTCCTCATCGTCGACGACGACCCGCGGATGCGCGAAAGCTGTTCACTGGTGCTCGACGGCCTGCGGATACAGATGCCGTGGCTTCCCGACGAGTACGCGCTGAAGGTCCTCTTCGCGGGGAGCGCCGAGGAGGCGAAGGGTATCATCGAGACGGGGTCGGTCGATCTGCTCCTGCTCGACCAGCGTCTGCCCGGCATGCAGGGGACCGACCTGCTCGCCTACATCGTCGAGAAGGAGCTCGACCTGCAGACGGTCATGATCACCGGCAATGCCTCGCTCGACACCGCCGTGAACGCTACCCGCAACGGCGCGAGCGAGATACTCGCCAAGCCCTTCACCCCCGAAGAGCTGCGCCTGAGCGTCACCAAGGCGGCGCGGTTCCTGATACTCCAGCGGATCGCGGCGAAACTCGACGAAGAGCGCAAAAAGACGCGGTTCGAGTTCATCAGCGTCCTTTCGCACGAACTCAAAAGCCCGCTCGCGGCGGTGACCGGCTATCTCGACATGCTCCGCAACCGGACGCTCGGCGACGATATGGCGGCCTACGACGCCTGCGTCGAGAGGTCGCTCCTGCGGCTGGAAGGTATGCGGCGGCTCATCATCGACATGCTCGACCTCACCCGCATCGAATCAGGGGTGAAGGTGCGCGCCATCGCCGAACATACCCTCGCCGATATCGCCGCCGACATGATCGACGGGGTCCGGGCGCAGGCGGCCAAACGGGGCATCACCCTGACGCAGGACCTGCCCGATGTCGCCGTGAAGGTCGACCGGATGGAACTGGAGATAGTGCTCAATAACCTGCTCACCAACGCGATAAAATACAATAAGGAGGGCGGAACGGTCGCCCTCACCGGACAGCGGATCGGACACGCGCTCAAACTGCAGTGCCGCGACACCGGCATCGGCATGACCCCCGAGGAGACCGAGAAGCTGTTCAAGGAATTCACCCGCATCCGCAACGAGAACACGAAGAACATTCTGGGCAACGGTCTGGGTCTGTCGATAGTCAAGAAGATCGTCGCCCTGTACGATGGAGAGGTATCCGTGGAGTCACGGTACGGGGAAGGTTCGGTCTTTACCGTCATCCTTCCCGGCATAGTAACTTAACAGAGGGAGTGTGTCATGACGAAAAAGGTTTTCCTTGTAGACGATGATCAGGACATCATCGTGCAGAACAAACTGGCCCTTACGGCCAAGGGTTTCACCGTGGAGGACGCGGGGAGCGCCAAAGAGGCGACCGAGAAGATCAACAAATTCCATCCCGATGTCATCGTCCTCGATGTCATGATGGAAAATCCGCGGGCGGGTCTGGAATTCGCGGGCAAGATGGCGACCGATCCGGCCATGCCTAAGATCCCGATCATCCTGCTGACCAGCGACGGCCAGAACCCCGGCTGGCTCGCCGAAGGGGCCTTCACGTGGGCCCGCGTCGCCAAGATCCTCGACAAGCCGGTCACCCCGGAGAAACTGGTCGACACCGTCAAGTCGGTGCTCGGCAAGAAGTAACAGCGGCATCCCTCTGCCGTCCCTCCCCCGATTTCGGCCGGGGGAGGGACGGGTTATTCACCATACCTTTATGATGCTGGCCAGCGCTGCGGTCGATCTCCAGAATCTGTCGGAGCCGCTGTCGGAAACATCGGTGAAATAGAGGTACGAATTGTGATATATCAGGTCCTTGATGCCGCCGCCGGTGGTGTCCGACAGGATGCGGACGGGCGCCGCGCCGATCGTTTTCCAGAGTTCATCCTGCCCCTGTGCGGTAAAGTAGATCGTGCCGGGGCCCGTCTGGTTGGTCGATATCATCTCGTAGACGCCGGAGAATTCGCCCAGCGTATTGACATAGGAATCGGTGATCTTATAGAGCATGTTCTCCGCGACGAAATAGAGGGAATTGTACATCACCGCGAAAACGGCGCTGGAGACGTTGCCGGAAAAGGTCATGACGGGTGCGGTGCCGGCCTCGGTGCCGTTGGTTTTATAGAGTTTGTTCTCCGCGATGAAATAGGCGTTGTTGCCCGCCTTTGCCAGAGGGAAGAAGGTCGATGCGTCGTAACTGCCGATAAAAACGGGAGTGTTCGCGGCGTACTTGAAGTAGTAGATATCCTCTTTGACGTTGTTCCCGTACGGGTCGATCTGATCATAATTATAGGTCCTGATGAAAAAGCCGTCGGCGGTCTTATGCAGGTCGGTGAAGGAGTCGCCAAAATAGTGATCGCAGCGGTTGCCGACGTATCCCTGCTTGGTGTTGTATATGCAGAGATAGAAACTGCCCATTCCCGCAGGGGCGAGGTTGGCTATGTAGTAGAACTTCTCGTTGTTCGCCAGCGCGCCGACACTCATCTGTCCCGGTATCTCGCCCATGAGCGTGGTCGTCCCGGTCGCGGCGGATGCCTTGTAGAGCAGGCTGTTCCCGCCATCGGGCGACAGCAGTTCGACGTAGGCATAGGCGCTGTCGGCGGCGGGGATGAAGAAATAGGCGTCGCTGCCGTCGGGGGTGAAGTCTTTGGCGATCCGGGTGCCCGACAGCGTGCCGTTGGTGACCCAGAGGCTGAGTCCGTTCACCCCGTCGGTGGCCATGAAGAAGGTCTTCGCGTTCGCGACGTTCCGCACGGCATACCATTCGAAGAACATCGGTATGGAGGAGTTCTCTCCGGCATTGATGTCCTTCAGGATGGCGGTCGTCGCGGTGGAGCCTCCGGAAGACCACAGTTCCGTCCCTTTATCGGGGGTCGTCGCCACAAAAGTGAGCTTTGAGCCGGTCCGGGTGAACAGGTCCGGGGACGCATTGCTCTGTGCAAGCAGGGAAAAAGAGGAGAACAGAACAAGTACCGAAAGGGTGATCGAAAGATAGAACCTCTCCATGGTGCAGCCTCCGCTGTTGACGATAAAAACATATCGCAATAAAGCAACCTGAGGCGTGGTTACCGTGCGTGAGGATGTTTGTCAAATAATATCTGAAGAAAGATCGGGCCCGCCGACCGTTATCACGACCTTGTTTTTCCCGTTAATCTTGCCTGCGTCGCGCTGCTACTTGGCCTTGCCTTGGTTTTTCACGGCATCCATCGCCGCCTTCACCGAGGCCTCGTCGCCGAGGTAGTAGTGCTTCAGCGGCTTCAGATCCTTGTCGAGCTCATAGACCAGCGGAACGCCGGTCGGGATGTTGAGGGCGACGATCTCGTCGTTGGGGACGTTGTCGAGATACTTCACCAGCGACCGCAGGCTGTTCCCGTGCGCCGCGATGAGCACCTTCTTCCCGGTGCGGATGTCGGGCGCGATGGTTTTTTCCCAGTAGGGGACGAAGCGGGCGACGGTGTCGGCGAGGCATTCGGTCAGCGGCAGTTCCTCCTTCTTGAGCGACGCGTAGCGGCGGTCGCGGCCGGGGAACCGATCGTCGTCGACGGTGAGCGCCGGCGGCTGAATATTGTAGGAACGGCGCCAGACGAGCACCTGCTCTTCGCCGAACTTCTGCGCCATCTCGGCCTTGTTGAGCCCCTGCAGCGCGCCGTAGTGCCGTTCGTTGAGCCGCCAGTTGCGGACGACCGGCAGCCACATCAGGTCCATCTCGTCGAGCGTTATCCACAGCGTTCGTATCGCCCGTTTGAGCACCGAGGTGTAGGCGATGTCGAAGGCGTAGCCCTCCTTTTTCAGCAGCTGCCCCGCCGCGTGGGCCTCCTGCACACCTTTCTCCGACAGGTCGACATCGGTCCAGCCGGTGAAACGATTCTCTTTGTTCCAGACGCTTTCGCCGTGGCGCAACAATACGACCTTGTACATCGGGACCTCCGCAATAGAAGTAACGTTCGTCAACGGGGTGATGATACACGAAAACTATCCAAAAACAAAAAAATCGACCGCCGATCATCCCTTCATTGACAAATGGAACGCGCTCGGCGATAATGGGGCATCTGCGACGGAACGGTGGGGGTGATCATGCCGCGACGGGTCGTCTTCTTGAGCGGGGCGGGGCTTTCGGCCGAATCGGGTATCCGGACCTTCCGCGATTCGGGGGGGCTCTGGGAGGAATTCAACATCATGGAGGTCTGTTCGGCCGAAGGGTTCCAGAAGGACCGCCGCAAGGTGCTCGATTTCTACGACCGCCGTCGCGCCGATCTTGCCGATAAGAGACCCAACACCGCCCACGCGATGATCGCCGACCTCAAGAAACGGTTCCCCGACGATATCGCGGTGGTGACGCAGAATGTCGACGATCTGCTCGAACGGGCGGGCTGTCCCGATGTCATCCATCTGCACGGCACCCTGCGCGATCTGCGGTGCGAAGAGTGCACTACGGTCTGGGACATCGGCTACGAAGGGATCGCCGGGAAACGCTGTCCCGCCTGTTCCTCCGACCGGGTGCGGCACAATATCGTGATGTTCCACGAAGAGGCGCCCGGCTATCAGACGCTCTACGATCTCATCGGCGAGACGCGCGGCAAACTGCTGGTGGTCATCGGGACCTCCGGGCAGGTGCTCGATGTGGGCGGTATGGCGCGGTACTACGGCTGTTCGGTGCTCAACAATCTCCATCCCGAACCGATGATAGACAGCCACTTCACGAAGGTCTTCAACGAGGCGGCGACCTCTGCGGCGCCCAAGATAGCGATGCTGGTCGAGGAATATCTGACCACCGGGAAACTCTGCGAAGAGAAGGGGACGCGGCGGTGAAACGACTCCTCTGCGTGCTGCTGTTCCTCCTTTTTGCCGCCGGTTGTGTCACCGAGGGGAAGCCGGCTCAGTGTCCGCCGCCGAAGGTGGTCAAGCCGTTCACGGAGATATCGGACGACACGGTGGCGTTGCTCCTTCAGCTTTTCTCGCTTGCGCCGGAGATACGGGAGAATATGTACAACGGTCAGCCGATGCCGTTCGACCGCGAGAAGATACGCGGCGAGTTCTTCAACTATGCGGCCAACGCGCAGATGGATGAGAGCGACCGGAAGCAACTGTTCATGGTGCTCGCCTACATTTTCAGCGACCGGTTGCTGTCGGACCGCGAGGAATCGATCATGCGCGACATGGTGACTTATTTCAGGGCGCTTTGCATCGCGTTGCCGGTGCATGAGCGGTTGCAGGTGGAGAAAGTGATCAAAGTGACCGAGGCGCGCCTCGCCCTCGATGTGCAGGACAGGGAACGCCGCCGGTAGCGATTCAGGGCCTCTTGAGGACGAGTTTCATCGTGGTGAAGTCCATGCCGAAGCGGGTGTCTTCGAGAATGGTCTAAGTGCTATCTTGCTGAGTTTCATAAAAAATACTTGCATTCCGGTCAACATTGCGGATAATATCGCATGTAGATGTTCATAAATATATTCATTATTATCCATCGAGGCGAACGAAGAATGCGTAGCGACCAGCAGGCCATTAAGATCATCGAGAGCAGCGGCGGTATCATCCACACCACCAGCGCTATGAAAAAAGGCATTCATCCGCGAACACTCTATTCCCTTCGCGACACTGGGCGAGTGGCGACCGTCTCTCGGGGCATATTCCGGCTCGCCGATCTACCGGAACTTTCCCAGCCGGACATCGCGACCGTCGCCGCGCGAGTGCCGCGTGCCGTTATCTGTCTTGTTTCGGCGCTCTCTTTTCATAACCTTACCACACAGCGGTCCTCTTCTATTTCTATAGCCATCGCTTCATCGGCGCGGAGTCCGCGCATTGACTTTCCGCCGCTGTCGGTTTTCCGTTTCTCGGAAAAAAGTCTTTCGGCGGGAGTGGAGGAGCATCTGTTCGACGGTATCACCGTGCGCATATTCAGCCCGGAGAAAACGATCGCCGACTGCTTCAAGTTCCGCAACAAGATCGGTCCCGACATATTCGCCGAAGCGCTGAAACTCTATCGGATGCGGCGTCGTTTCGATGTCGATGCGCTTCTGAAATACGCGCAGGTCTGCCGGGTGGAACGGCTTATGATACCGTATCTGGAGGCGTATCTATGAAAACGGTCAGAAATGTGGCGGGGTCGATCCGCCAGCGGCTTCTCAATAAGGCGCATGAAGAAAAGCGTTCTTTTCAGGAGATCGCGCAGAGTTTCCTCATGGAGCGTTTTCTCTACCGCCTTTCGCGCTCGATACACAAAGAGCATTTCGTTCTGAAGGGTGCGCTTTTGCTGCGGGTCTGGCAAGCGCCCGAAGCGCGAACGACTATGGATGTCGACCTTCTTGGCCGGATGACGAACGAAGAGACGGCGGTCGCCGCGACGATGCGGGAGATAGTGACGGTCGAGGTCGAGCCGGACGGACTTTCTTTTCTTGTCGACGGCATTTCGATAGAGCGGATAACCGAAGGGGCGGAATATCGGGGTCTGCGTGTTCAAGTACCGGCGCGCCTCGATACGATGCGTCTCTATCTTCAGGTCGATATCGGTTTCGGGGATAAGGTCTATCCGTCGCCGTGCGACATGGAATACCCGACGATACTGGATCTCCCGGCTCCCGTCGTTCCCTGTTACAGCAGGGAAAGCGCCATAGCCGAAAAGCTTCATGCCATGTTGACGCATGGTCATCTGAACAGTCGCATGAAAGATTTTCACGATATCTGGTGGCTTTCCCGTTATTTCGATTTTGACGGAGCCGTTCTTCATGAAGCGATAGTGCGCACGCTGTCGGAACGGGGAGCCGTCATGCCCGAAACGATAGCGGCATTTTCTCCGCGGTTCGTGGAGATGCACCGGACTCAGTGGCTCGCGTTCCGCAAGCGGATAGCGCCTGCCGAAACGCTCGAAGATCTTTCACAGGTCGTACGATCGGTCGATGCTTTCATCGGGCCGCTCTTGGAAGCGTGGTCCCGAAAAAGGTCGTTCGTCATGCGTTGGAAGGCGCCCGGTCCTTGGGGGTGACCCAAATGATCAGGGCCTCTTGAGGACGAGTTTCATCGTCGTGAAGTCCATGCCGAAGCGGGTATCTTCGAGCGAGGTCGAATCGCCCGCCTTATCGCGCACCACCAGATAGAAATTAAGGACGATATCTTTTTCGTACGGCTTTTCCTTTAATCTTTCAGATATCTTGTGGAGGTCCACCATGATCTCCTTGGTCGCCGGGGTGACGCGGTCGACGCCGAGGTATTCATCGCTCGGGCAGTCGGCGTCGCAGAACCGGAGGTTGGTCGCCGTGTCGGGGTCCTCGGCGAACTGCCAGCGGTAGACGAGCACATCGTTGCCGTGAGTTTCCGGATCGTCCATCTGGGGATCGAGGCCGATATATTCCGGTATCGCATCCTGCGGCAGTTCGAGCATCCCGTCGCGGTCGACGAAGGTCTGCGTCGGCACGCCGTTGAGCGCATAGACCGCCCGGATACGGATGATATTGGGGTTGAAGTGGGTCGGTGTCTTGGTCACCCGGACCCGTTTGATGATGGAGACCGGCCGTTCATCGATGGTGACCGACGCGTACATCGGCAGGTCGACCCATCCCTGTTCATCGTACTGCGCCTGCAATTCGGGACTCTGCGCGAGTATCATGCCGACCGTCATCCCGACGGGGAAGGTGAAGGAGGAGCTGTAGGGGATCCGCAACTGCTCAAGCACCTCGGCCGGTATCTGCGCGAGCGCCGCCTCATCGTTCGGGACGAGCCAGAGCACGGTGAGATCGCTCGCCTGATCGAATCCCTCGCCGCCGATGAGGAGCCGCGCCGTCGGCCGCGAGTCGAGCGTCAGTTCCGGTTCGCTGACCCGCATCGCGATGATGCGCGGATCAGGACCGATCTGGTGGTCGGGGAACATCTTCATCGGGTCGTCGCACGCCGCCGTGAAGAACAGAACGACCGGAATAATGAACCACGCGCACCGCATCAGAAATCTCCCTTGAAGCCGATGAACACCATGATGGGAAGGAGTGATACCTTCTCTTTTTGGGTGTAGTCCTTGTTGTAGGCCCACCCGACGGCGTTCTCCTGATAATAGACATTCTGCACGTCGATGTAGGTCGACAGTATCCACGAATCGAAGAGCCAGTATTTGTCGAGCCGCAGGTCGAGCTGGTGGCGCAGCGGCATCCGGTCGGGGTTGACCGGGCCGTCGTACTGGGCGATGTACATATCGTTCTCGGCGTCATACATGGTCGGCACGTTGAGCAGATCGGTGTAGGGGACGCCGGTCTGAAAGTTGAAGCGGCCGCCGAGTTGCCAGTATTTGTTGAATTTGTACGAGGCGACCAGCGTGATGTTGTGGTTGATGTCCATGTCGAAGGGGCGCCACGCCGCCGGTCCGCCGTCGGGTCCCATCGCGTCCTTGCGGCGGCTCACCGCGAAACTGTAGGAGACCCAGCCGAAGAAGTTGTCGGTCATCTTGTGGCGCAGGAGCACCTCGGCGCCGGTCGCGTAGCCGATACCTTTGTTGGCGTAGACGGTCGGATCGGTCGTATCGGTGCGGACGATGAGGTCCCAGAACCATTTATAGTAGCCCTGCACGTCGAGGTCGATATTGTCGGTCACCTTGAATTCGACACCGCCGATAAGGTGCATCGAATGTTCGGGGCTGAGCCCCGGCGTGCCGAACTTCTCGTGCGTCTCGTCGCCGTTGGGAAGCTGTGAATAGACACCGACGGCCCCTTTGAGCGTCCAACGGTCGGCAAGCTTGTAGCGCAGCATGAAGCGCGGATCGACGAACCCGTGGCCGTTCTGCTGGTCCCACATCGCGGCGATGCCGGGCGACATGATGAGGTTCCCCGCCGTGATGGTCTGCATGACCCAGATCGACGGCGCGAAGTAGCCCCGCAGTTTGTCGTCGGTGATCTCGACGCCGAAGGGATTGTAGCTGACCTCGCCCTCCTTGGGCGGCGCGAAGAAGTCGGCGTTCATGTCGTACAGCCCGCCCGAAAGGCGCAGTCCGGCATGGATGGTGTTCATCTCGTTCAGCCGCCAGCTGATCTTCTCGTAGAGGCCGAACTGGTAGTTGACGATGCCGAGATGGGCGCGCGGTCCCATGCCGCCGTCGAAGCTGTTGCGGACAAACAGCGGCGAGAGGAGCGAGGTGAAATTCTCGGTCTTGTAGGTCCACTCGGCAAGCAGTTCGTAGAAACTGAGATCGAGGTTGAAATAGTTGCTGAAGCGGGCCGAAACGCCGTCGTCCTTGGTGGTCAGCCGCGTTCCGTCTATCGATGAGATATGCATGATCTTCAGTTTATTGTTCTTCGAGAACTGGTGGACCCACTGCACCGACCAGTCGTAGTAGAACGGGTAGGTGACGAAGTTCGCCGCCTCGAAGATACCGAGTTTCTGGGCGAGCATGAGGTAGAGATCGATGAAGCCGCGCTTGAAGGATATCGCGATGCTGTCCTTGTCGCCGATGGGCCCTTCGGCCATCGCCGATGTGGAAAAGAGGCTCAGGTTGGCGTAGCCGCCCCAGCGGTCGGTGCGCGGGTCGCGGAGATTGAGTTTCACCACGCCGCCCAGTCCGCTCACAAATTCCGGGGCGTAGCCGCCGGCGTAGAAATCGACCGATTCGACCAGCTCCGGATCGATGACCGATTCGAGCCCGCCGAAGTGATACATGAAGGGTATCCACTGGTCGTTGACGCGGTAGATGCTGTCCTCCGGGGCCGACCCGCGGATGACCAGACCCGAGCCGAAGCCGTTGAAGACCGACAGACTGTTGACCCCCGGCAGGTTGGTTATGACGCGCAGGACATCGCGGTTGGTCCCCGGCACGGCGGTCGCTTCCTGTACCGTGATGCGCTGGGCCGACACATCGCCGGTGACGCGCTTCTCGCGCACCACGACCTGATAGGGGTTGATGACGATGGGCTCGACGCGGAAGGTGAGTTCCAGTTTCTCGTTCGCGTTGACCGTTATCTTCGTCTCGAACCGTTCGTAGCCGACCACCGCGACGATGACGCTATATTCGCCCGGCGCGAGTTCGGTGGAGAATTCGCCCTGCTTGTTGGTGCGGACCTCCTGCTGGGTCTCACCCAATACGATAAAGAATGTCGCGCGCGAGAGGGGCTTGCGGGTGCCGCGCTCCAGCACCAGTCCTGACACCGCGGACAGCTGCGGCGCCGCTTCGGCGGGAGCCGCTTCGACCGCTTCGGCCGGCTTCTCGATGACGATCTCGTTCACGATGGTCTGCCCGCTCTGCGGATCCGCGGGGGCCTCCTGTGCCGACAGCGTAAGGACAACGAACAGCAGCGTCAGGATGGTGAAAGGGCTCCGCATCGTCCTCCGGCCGTGGTGGGGTCAGGCGCACTAGTTGCCTGACCCCTTTAGCATGAATCGTGGCGCGAATCAAGAGGTGTGATAAAACTTGACAGTGTCCGGTTTTTACATATAAAAGGGACTGTTTTTGGGCTTTTTGAAGATAAGAGTTTAGAAGGAGGACATTTTGGCTCACCACAAGTCTGCGAAAAAACGGATCAAAACCAACGAGAAACGGAGACTCTATAACCGCTCGGTGAAGTCCCGCGTCAAGACCTACATCCGTCATTTCTCCGAGATAGTCGAGATGGCGGCCGACGACTTGCAGAACCTCGACAAGTACAAAGCGGACGCGCAGGCGAAGCTTCGCACCGCCGTTTCCGAACTGCAGAAGGCGGTCTCCAAGGGGATCCTGAACCGCAACACCGCGGGCCGCAAGGTCGGCAGACTCACGGTCCACTTCGGCAAGCTTTTCAAAGCCTGAAAGTGCACGCGACCCGGGCATATTCCCTCATCCTCACCGACATCGGTCAGATATTCACGGCACCGCTCAATGATCCCGTCCGTACGGGCACTGGTCTGTGCATAGCGGCCGATGAACAGGGGACCATCGCCTTTGTCGGCACGATGGCCGACTTTGCCAAGAGCGAGCCGGGTTACGAGACGCGGCACAAGAATGCCGTTGTCAGCGCCGAAGGGCGCGCCGTCTGGCCGGGACTCGTCGATAGCCACACCCATATCGTCTATGCCGGTACCCGCGAAGAGGAATTCGCGCAGAAGTCGCGCGGCGCCTCGTATGCCGAGATAGCGGCGGCGGGCGGCGGGATACTGAATTCGGCGGCGAAGACCCGCGCGGCCTCTGCCGACGAACTGTACCGCGACGCGAAGAAGCGCCTGCTCCAAGTTGCCGCCTACGGCATCACCACCGTCGAGATAAAGTCGGGCTACGCGCTCGATACGGCGGGGGAGCTCAAGATACTCGAGGTCGTCGCGCGGCTGAAGAAAGAACTGCCTATCGAGATAGTGCCCACCTTCCTCGGGGCGCACGCCTATCCGGCGCAGTTCAAAAGCGATCACGACGGCTATTTGTCGGTTCTGTGCGACGAGATGCTGCCGGAGGTGAGGCGGCGCGGACTTGCCGAATTCGTCGATGTATTCTGCGAGGAGGGTTTCTTCTCGCTGGCGGAGACCGAACGGGTCCTGCGGCGGGCGCACGATCTGGGGCTTGGCCTTAAACTGCACGCCGATCAGTTCCACGCGCTCGGCGGCACCGAGCTTGCGGCGCGGATGGGGGCGGCGTCGGTCGATCATCTCGAAGAGGTGACCGACGAAGCGATAGCGCTCATGGCGCGGCACGGCACCGTCGCGGGCGTTCTGCCGATAACCTCGGTCTTTTCGCGTCTGCCGTTCGCTCCGGCCAAGAAGATGATCGATGCCGGGGTGCGGGTGGCGCTCGCCACCGATTTCAATCCCGGTTCCTGCATGTGCGGATTCCTGCCGCTCGCGGCGAGTCTCGGGGCGACCCAGCTCGTTCTGCCGGTGGAAGATGCCCTGCGCGGCGTGACGCTTCACGGCGCCGCGTCGGTGCGGCGCGAAGCACGGAAGGGGAGTATCGAGGTGGGCAAGGATGCCGATATCGTCGTCATGGAAAGTTCTTCGTGGATATATCCGCTTTATCACTTCGCCCACAACCATGTGCGGCAGATATTCATCGGCGGCCGTCCTTTCGATCCGGCGGCCCTGCTCGCGGAGGGAACGGTATGAAACGGCTTTTACTCACGCTCCTTGCGCTTGCCCTGTTCCTGCTCGGCTGTTCCGGCAAGGGAGATAAGCCGGTAGAGAGCCGGTGGCGCGTCCTTGATACGGTCGAATACCAGCCCGACATCGACGAAGGGAAGCTCTACGTCTCGCTCGACGAGTTCGAGAAGTTGCTCTTCGCGCCGCTGTTCTACTTCGAGAAGGATGCGGCGGTGCGTGGCTTTTCGCAGGAGCTGACCTACAATACCGAAAGCGTGGTTGATACGGTGCCGCGTAAGCTGGAACTGGCCGAGAAGGTGACCTACGGTCGTGACGACAAGAACGATTTCCATCTCGCCTATATCAACGAGCGCAACGAAGGGTGGAACCTCCTCTGGAAAGAGGGCTTCCTTTACAAGAAACTGCTCGGTGGCGACTATGTCCGCACCTACAGCACCGGCGAACATACTTTTTATAAAGAGACGCTGTTCCGGTCGATACCCGACCTCTACGCGATATTCCGCACCCATGCCGAGATATCGTCGTCCGGCGGCGGCGACCGCCATGTGGTGGTCCGCTTCTCCGACAAAGAGGTGCCGCGCGGCGCCCTGCCGCCCAAACGTTATCTGCAGAGCAGTTACGGCGTGGAGGAGATGAACAACGACAAGCTCATCCAGACGCTCGCCGGTAAGAAATTCAAGAATATCGGCGGTACGCTCGATGCCGTGGTGACGCCCGATCTGAAGGTGAAGCGGCTGACGCTCGACCTCAAGTTCACCATTGCCGATCAAGAGGTGTCGTTCACGGTGCGCGGCGAAAGAAGCCTTTCCGACAAACCGCTCCTTGAGGTCGCGATACCCGCATTCTCGCGCGAATACCATCGTCGCTCGTTCGACGCAGGGAAGAATATAATGGAGGAGAAATCGAATGACCCTAAATGATGTGGCCCGCAAACTGCACACCGTGGTGACGGCGCTTGATGAAAAGAAAGCGGTGAACATGGCGGTACTGCACATCGACAGTCCATCGGGCTACACCGACTATATGATCTTCGTCACCGGCACCTCCATCCAGCACAACAAAACGCTGGCCGACAACACCCTGCGTCTGCTCAAGGACGAGGGGTTCGGCCGCTACTATGCCGAGGGTGAGCAGAACGCCCGCTGGATATTGCTCGACGCCGGGAGCGTCATCGTCCAGATCATGCTCGACGAGATGCGCGACTACTATGACCTTGAATCGATCTGGGGAGACGCCCCGCGTCTGGACATCAAGGAGATACTGAAAAACAAATGAAGATATCCATCGTCGCGGTCGGCAGGCTCAAGGAGGCCGGCGGCTTCCGCGAGATGGAGCAGTTCTACCGCGGCCGCATAGAGCCTTTCTCAAAACTTGCTATCATCGAACTGAAAGAGGGGAAGAGCGTCGCCGAGGATACCGCGCAGCTGGTAAAGCGCCTCCCCGCCGGAGCGTTCGTTGTCGCGCTGCGGGAAGAGGGGAAACGGCTTGACAGCAAAGCCTTCGCCGAACTTCTGCGCAAACAGCGCGACGCCGCGCGCGAGGTGACGCTGGTCATCGGCGGCGCCTACGGTTTCCATGATGTCGGCGAACAGGTCGCCCTTTCCATCGCGCCGTGGACCCTCAACCATATGCTGGCGCGGGTCGTCCTGCTGGAACAGATATATCGCGGCCTTTCCCTCCTGTCGGGAGGCAAGTATCACCATGAGTGACCATGTCTTCCTGCGGGAGTATCCCAAGGCGGCCATCGAGGCGAAGGGGCTGACGCTCTCCTACCGGCGGCTGATGAACGAGACCGAACGCTACGCGGCGCAGATCGGCGTCGCGCCGGGCGACCGGGTGGCGATCTATGCCGAGAATTCGGCGCAGTGGGCCGTCGCCCTCTACGGCGCGTGGCGTATCGGCGCGGTGCCGGTGCCGATAGACGCCCTCGCGGTCGCCGACGAGGCCGCCTATATCCTTGCCGACTGCCGTCCGGCGGTCCTTTTCTGTTCGCATAAGACCGCCGAAAAAGCGGCCGAGGCGCAGCGGCTCTCGGGCCACACGCCGAAGATACTCAACCTCGACGAACTGGGGTTCACCGAACGCGAGGCACGCGAACCGGCGCCGTTCCCGGCGGCCGACCCCGATGCGCTCGCCCTCATCCTCTATACCTCCGGCACCACCGGCAGTCCCAAGGGGGTGATGCTCACCTTCGGCAATCTCATCGCCAATATCCGGGCGGTCACCGAGGAGGTGCCGTTCTACAACCGCGAAGAGCGGGTCATGGTGCTCCTGCCGCTCCACCACATCTTCCCGATCATGGGAACGCTCGTCGCGCCGCTGTATGTCGGGGCGACGCTGGTCTACTGTCCGTCGCTTGCGCCGACCGACATCATGGACACCCTTTCGGTGGGACGCATCACCATCATCATCGGCGTACCCCGTTTCTACGCGATGATCGTCAAAGGGATACGCGACAAACTGCGGGCATCGCTCCCGGTGTGGCTCATCTTCAGACTCTGCCGCCTGCTCCTCTGGCGCCGCCTCTCCAAGATCATATTCAAAGAGGTGCAGATGCGGTTCGGCGGCACGGTGAAGCATCTCATCGCGGGCGGCGCGGCGCTGGGGATCGAAACGGCGCGCGATCTGGCGGCGCTCGGGTTCGATGTCTACGAAGGCTACGGGATGACCGAGACGGCCCCGATAATCACCTTCCCGCGCATCGGCCGGATGCGGCTCGGCTCGACCGGGCAGACGCTGTTCCCCGGCGGAGTGCGCATCGAGGACGGCGAGATACTGGCGAGCGGCCCCAATGTCATGCGCGGTTACTGGAACCGCCCCGAAGAGACCGCCGCGATCATCCGCGACGGCTGGCTCCACACCGGCGATGCCGGGTACCTCGACCGCGACGGGTACCTCTTCATCACCGGCCGGGTCAAGGAGATCATCGTCCTGCCCAACGGCAAGAATGTCAATCCCGACGAGGTGGAGGAGAAACTGCGCCGCGACTTCCCGGCGGTGTCCGAAGCGGGGGTATACCTTAAAAATGGGGGACTCGCCGCCATCTTCGTTCCCGATCCGTCGAAGATACCGGCCGGCGCCCACCGCGATCTGCGCGAATACTTCCGCTATGAGGTCGTCCAGCGCTACAACGATAAGGCGACTCCCTACAAACGACTGCTCCACTTCACGCTGTCGAGCGAGCCGCTGCCGCGTACCCGTCTGGGGAAACTGCGCCGGTTCCAGCTCCCGGAACTGGGCGTCGAGGCGCGCCGCCCGCGCGACAAGGCGGTGGAGCCCGACACCGCGGAATACGGCGCGATAAAACGGTTCATCGTCGACGAAACGGGCAAAGATCCGCACCCCGACGACCATATCGAGATAGACCTCGGGCTCGATTCGCTTTCGCGCCTCAAACTGCAGGAATTCATCCGCGTCTCGTGCGGCGTCGCCCTGCGCGACGGCGAGATCGCGGGGACGGTGCGAACACTCGCCGAACGGGTGGCGGCATCGCGCGGAACGGTGACCGAGCAGACGGTCGGCTGGCGCGAACTGCTCCTGCGCGACGAGGATATCGACCTGCCGCGCAGTGCATGGTTCCACGCTTTCCTCAAGAATATGTTCCGGCTGTGGCTCTACACCTATTTCCGGTTCCGCGCCAACGGGCGCGACAATGTGCCCGAACCGCCCTTCATACTCGCGGCGAACCACCAGTCGTTCATCGACGGGCTGTTCGTGGTGACGCCGCTTGCGGACCGTCTGGTGCGCGAGACCTTCTTCTTCGCCAAGGGGAAGCATTTCAAGGCGTGGTGGCGGCGCTATCTGGCGCGGCGCGACAACATCATCATCATGGAGGAGGGGGGCGACCTGCGCGACGCGATAGCGCGGATGGCGGCGGTCCTCAAGAAGAAAAAGTCGATCATCATCTTCCCCGAAGGGACGCGTACCCGCGACGGTCATATCGGTAACTTTAGAGAAACATTCGCGATACTTGCGGCCGAACTCAAAGTGCCGGTGGTGCCGGTGGCCATTCGCGGCGCGTTCGAGGCGTTCCCGCGCGGCCGGTTCATCCCGCGTCCGTGGCGCTCCATATCGGTGACCTACCTGCCCCAGATAACGCCCGACGGCCGCACCTATCAGGCGCTCGCCGCCGAGGTGCGCGACGCCATCGCCGCCGAACTCGGTAAGACCGCACCGACCGTCCGGTAAAAGAATTCTGGCCGCTCTCAACCTGTCAAGACATTTGCTAACCTTACCAAAGGAATGATCGTCACGCCATTTACTATCTTACCGAACGGGGGCATGGGGGTCTCTCCTTTCTGATGGGTTTCCTATCGGCTCGAATACTTTGGG
>Ga0116153_10000328_pt1 | contig 65900 bp, 55 predicted proteins | sample AD_UKC028_MetaG_FD_89896 | JGI IMG/M metagenome (GOLD analysis project Ga0116153, IMG submission 89896) | Active sludge microbial communities of municipal wastewater-treating anaerobic digesters from USA - AD_UKC028_MetaG | ecosystem: Engineered > Bioreactor > Anaerobic > Digestate | place: USA...
ATCTCTTCTTCGGTGGCGCCGGCGTCCCATGCTGCTTTGGCTTCAAAATGCGCCCTGCAGATGTTCTCTTCTACTTTATCACGGATCTCCAAAGTTTTTTTCTGTCTTTCATACACATTTTCATAGAGCGTTTCTTCGCTTTCCCTATGGCACACCTGGCATGAAGCCGCCAGGTTGTTCAATGGACTCTGAATATGGTGGTCGGTGAATTTCTGTCCACCTTCGTTCTGGTAAGGCATGTGGCAGTCTGCGCAGGAAACTCCTCTTTCATAGTGGATTCCCGTTGTAAATAATTCAAAATCAGGATGCTGTGCCTTGAGCATCGGAGTCCGGCTGATGGCGTGCTGCCAGTCGGTGAATTCATAGGAATCATAGTAGCCTTCTATCTCATCGGCTGTCATTCCCTGATCCCAGGGAAAGGTGAGGTATTTTTCATCTCCTTTGAAATAGTACTCCACATGGCACTGGGCGCACACCAGGCTGCGCATCTCCTGGTGACTGACAGCCGTTATATCCCTACCCATCCTTTGAAATGCCTCGATGAGCCCTGGGCGGCTGATGCGGAGGTTCTGAGTGACCGCATCATGGCAGTCGGCGCATCCGATCGGGTTGATGATCTGGTTACCGCGGGAGGCCCATTTACCCTTGTAGAATTCGGCCACTCCCACCTTGTGCATCACCCTGGGCACATCCGGGCTTTTACATGCCCAGCAGGTGTTTGGCTGTGGGCCTTGATCAGGTCCCATGGGAGCACCTGTCCGAAGGGTATTGTGGATATCGGTCACCGCATAATAATGTCCCCTTCCCTGGTTATAATCCTTTGCGAACGCATAGCCGGCCCACAGGATCACCAGTTTGGGATCGTGTTGCAGCATATCGATCATGGAGCTGCCGCCAAATGCACTCCGGAAGCTTGTATCTCTTGTCTTCAGCCAGCTCTGGTACTCGCGCGGATAGTTTTGTCCCCAGATTTCATTTCTGGCCTCCCACTGGCTTACTTCTATCTTTGGCTTATCCATCAGCCGGGCCTCTGATCGCCTTTCAATGATGGAAGAGGCCAGCAGGCCCAGGATAAAGACAATGGCCATCGTAAGGAAGAAAATAATCCAGCCTAACCAGGGTTTGCGATTGATCTTTTCACGGATGGAATTCATGGGATTGCATATAAGTAAATGGAATTACGGATTGTTTGCATGGTTTTCGAGCCACGAAGGAACGGGTGAAGTGGGGCGGGGGACAGGTGCAAAAGGGACACTGGAGAGGCTGTTCACTCTTCCGTGAGGTACCTCCCTGTGGCATTCCCAGCACAATCGTTCCGGTTCGCAGAATGTAGTAGTTCCCCGGCACTCAATCCCGGTAAGCAGGTGCTCGTGGCACCTCTCACAATTTCCACGAACAGCCTCCTTGCCGGGCTCCCTGATGAAGATGACCTGGGGTTCCCTTCTCAGCGTAAATATGGTAGCATGGCGCAGACCATCCTTGGCCTTGAAATAATATGCATTCAGGATATTATTGTGAGGAACATGGCAATCATTACAGGTGGCCGTTTCCCTGTGGGAGCTGTGGGCCCAGGTTGCATAATAGGGTGACATGATATGGCAGTTGACGCATGCCGATGGCTCATTGGTGAGATAAGAATCCGCCCTGGAAATATGGATAAGTAACAGGATACAACCTGCCATGATCCCCAACAGGATAATCACAGGCACTTTCCAGGATTCTGGAGGAAGAAGCCATCGGATGAGTTTCTTCATGGGTCCGGAAATGGTTGTTGCTTTTCCGCTCTAAGTTAGAACGGAATTTTTACGTAACAAAGATTCCCGGAAATTTAGATTTGTTCTGAATAATTTCAGCCCTTATGAAAATAGTTGTAAAATATTCCTTGATCCTCTTTTGTCCAGCATTCGAATCCTCTGGCTCCCATTTTTTCGATCAACGGCGCTGGCAAGAAAGGAGTGATCAGTTCGAGCATCTCTCCGGGTCCCAGGTTTTCTGATTCCCTGAAAACCTGCTCAAGCGGATGTCCGCCGGATTGCAGGAGTGGCCTTGCGTCGATGGTGATACTGACCGAACCCTTACTGTACCATACCGGACTTATCATCTTCTGTTCCATGGTATTATTCTCTGATGTGTACGTGAGTAATCGTTGTTCTCCCTGGAGTTCTCTTTTAGCAGTAAGGTCCTGCGAAACTTCAAGGGTGCCCAGGAATTCCCCTTTGTCATTTTTCAGCGCGAAATACTCAATATGGATGAATCTGTCCTGCATCTGGATCCAGAATGGGGCACTCTGTTCTTTCCCTTCCTTAAAGTCACTGAGGATCTTTTCGACAACATGCATACTCGCCGGGGGATGGCACATTTTAACGTCACGGTTCAGAATGGCCCTGTTCCGATGAAAGATACGCTCCCTTCCCTGACTGAAGTACTTCACTTTCTCGTCCCTGTTGACAAACGTAATATCGATGGGCAGGGTATTCAGGATTGCCTGCAGTTCCTCCCTTGTAAAACTTCCGGACGGCAGGTTGATCAGGTTTTCCGCTTCCTTCTTTTCCAGTTCCAGCAGATCTGCTCCCGCGGGTTTCCAGGGTATCACCGGGTCGAACAGGCAAAAACCGATTTCCGGTGTCTGCTGGTAGATTTCATACCATTCTGCATCGGTGAGTTTATCCATTGCCATCGGAAAAAGGATCTCTTCTTCTTTCATGATCATATCCTCCACAGCCTCTACAGCAGACTGTAAGACCAATTCCGTGCTCATGCCGGAGTCCTCCGGTATAATGTTCCCCAGCACATCAAGGACTTCCAGGGCAGCCTTGAGCTTGCCCCGGATCTCGTCGTGCTTGCCCCACATGACCTTTGGCGGGCCTGTGATGCCCTTTTTCTCCAGGAATGGGAACAGAAGGTTTTCCTTCCTTAGGTAATGTTTGTCCACATCCATCAGCTGATGAAATGCAGATTTGAGTTCCACGACCTTCGGGCTGATCTCCTCTGCCTTATCCGTCCCTGACAGCAATCCTTCCACGCCTGTGATGACTTTTTTCAGCTCCAGGTTCTCTCTTTTGAACGTATCCACCGGATGCCCCCATGGTATGGGTTTAGCATGAGAAAGGTCTATCTGACCTTCCAACGCTTTGGAATGAAGGTCGCAAAATTTCAGGATCTCACTGTCATCCAGGATGTTTTCCGAGATGAGTTCCTGTTCCACTTCCACCACCTCCCCGTAAGGGATCTTTTTCAGTAGGTTGACCAGCTGATTGCGCACCTCTTCCGGAGCATGACCTTCATGAAGCTGAAGGATCATGTGCTTCAGCAGTTCCTTCCTTTTCTTTGAGTTATCCAATAATTCGCTCATTACTAAATTGTTAAATTGTTAAATTGTTAAATGTCTCTCTCCTTTCTCCTCTCTCCTCTCATTGTTTGATCATCACCAGCATCATTTTAAAGTCCTCAGTCGCTTTTACGGCATGCGGCACGTCGGCCGGCATGATGATCATCTCTCCTTTGCTGAGCACGTAGGGAACCTTATTGATCAGGATTTCCGCTTGTCCGTCGAATACATAGACCATGGCATCGAATGGTGCCGTATGTTCGCTGAGTCCTTCGTTTTTGGCAAAGGCGAACAGTGAAATGTTGCCTGCATTCTTTTTGATCACTGTTTTACTTACAATACTGGCATCGGCGTACACAACTGATTCAGATAGTCTGAAAACGGTGGATGCCGGGAATTGATTTTCGTTCATGACATGTTGATATTAAAGGTTATTCAATAAAATATTCATAAGAATGATCTGCCATAGCTTTAGGATGGTTTGATTGCCGGTATGATATCGCTGATTTTCCGTTGCCTGAAAAAGGCGACGAACTCCTCTGTCAGCTTCTCGCGAATGTTACCGTAGACACAGCCGGAGAATGGACATTCATTCCCGTGTGCCATGCAGTATTCAATTTCCGGTTTGCCTTCCATCAGTTCATAGATCTCGTAGAGGGTGATCTCGCCCGGAGCTTTTCTCATGGTAAATCCTCCGCCGGGACCCCGGGTTGATGAGAGGAAGTTGTGCTTGACCAGTTGCTGAAGAACCTTGGCAAGATGGTTCCTTGAAGCACCCAGGTGCCTGGCCATGGTGGAAGCGTTCAGTGATTTTTCGCTTACCGACACCAGTGCCAGACAGTGAATGGCCAGTGAGACTGCTTCCGAGAGGTGGATCAATTGTCCCATTTATTATATGTATTTAGGTATTTGAATGCGCAAATATACAAAATAATTAAATCATACAAAAGAAATAATTTTTTTATTCAGCCAACGCTTGATCTTCAGGTTGGGTAAAATGCTAATTTTGTCGTCAGTAAATCAATTCATGATGAAAATCAACAGATTAAAAAAGTGCTTCCCCTACACCTTGCTGGGCTTGACCTTATTGTTAAGTTCCTGCGGGTTGTTTGAACAGGTGGGGCAGATGGCTACCCTTGCCAAATGTGAGTTCAAGCTGAAGTCCGTTCAGCAGCTGACCCTAGCGGGTGTAAATATTCAATCGATCAAATCGATATCTGATCTGGGGCTTATTGATGCCGGTGTGATTACCGCATCCATGGCAGGGGGAAAGTTACCGCTGAGTTTCACGCTGAACATCGAAGCTAAGAATCCAAATGACCAGCTTGCGGCCATGAACCGGCTGGACTGGATCCTGTTCATTGATGACATTGAGATGATACAGGGAGTACTGGAGGAGAGAATTCAGATCCCTGCCGGCGGAGGTACAACGGTGATTCCGTTGAATATGAACATGGATCTTAAGAAAGTCCTCTCGGGCAAGTCTGCCGAAACGATCATCAATTTTGGATTCAATCTTGCCGGACTGGGAGGGGAGCCCACGCGCATCACTGTAAAAGCCAAACCCACGATTATGGTTGGCACTCGTGAGATCGTATACCCTGGGTATATTTCCATCACCACAAAATATGGCAACGAGTCTGACAGTAAAAGCGGGAATATAAAACTGAACTAAAACAGGCCGCCGTTCTGATAGATCTCCAGCTGTACTTCCGAGAATTTGTCCGCCATCATTGATTTACCTTTTGTGACGTTCGTCACTTCCCCGGTTTCAAAGTTAAGCCGGATGTTATCGCCGTCTTCCAGGTCAATGGGCTGAACGGATCCGTACGTCATGATCGGCAGAGCTGCATTGATGGCGTTGCGTTCATAGATGGCTCCGAATGATTCTGCGAGGATGGCCTGAACACCCAGTGACGTGAAGCAGTCCACAGCCTGTTGGCGCGACGAGCCGCTGCCAAAATTCTTCTGTACCACCACAATATCTCCGGCTCTTGCTTTTTTGGCAAAATCCTCATATCCTTTCAGGTTATCGAATGTGTACTGCCCCATCTCATTGATGTTGGTGATGGTCAGATAACGGTTGTGGAAGATCATATCTGTATCGATATCATCTTTTTTGATAAACCAAGCCCTGCCTTCGACAGTGGTGGGTTTCTGTTCGGGGATCGGCGCTTTTACTCCGGCGGCTTGCTGTGGCGCTGCTTTTTCTTTAAACGTGTAAACCATGGGCTCTTCAGGGATATCGCCAGGTGTGGTGATATATCCTGCTATTGCCGATGCAGCCACGACTTCAGGGGAGGCAAGGTACACCTCGCCTTTGCCCTGTTTGCCAGGGAAATTACGATTCCCTGTGCTGAGGGTAATTTCTCCAGGACCATTTTGTCCGACCTGTCCTGCAGCACATCCAGCGCAGCCGGCATTGGAAACCAGGGCTCCAGATTCCTTGAAGATCTCGATGATGCCTTCATTCAGACACTCCTGCCAGATTTCATCCGTAGCAGGTACGATTTTCAGCACAACCCCTGGCGCCACTTTCTTGCCCTGCAGGATGGAAGCTGCTTTCTTCAGATCTTCCATTCGTCCGTTTGTGCAGCTGCCGATAAAGGCCGAATCGATTCGCGTGCCTTTCACATCTTGAATATCAACGGTATCATGAGGTTTTCCAGGTCTGGAAACGCGCGGTACGAAACGGCTCAGGTCGAGATCGAAGGTTTGTTCGTACCTGGCATCGAAATCGGCTTTAAGCAGGGTGATCTTCTTACCGGCTCTTTGTGAGCTGTACTCAAGTATTTCGGGTGATGGTGTGAACAGGATGATGATGGCTCCCATCTCTGTTGCCATAGAAGCGATGGTGATGCGTTCATCCAGCGTCAGCCTGTCGACTTCATCACCGTAGATTTCGATGGAGTATCCCAGCAACTTGTTGGCACCGAATGTATGGAGCAAATTCAGCACGATGTCTTTGGCGCTCAGCCCTTCGGGCCTTTTCCCGTTGAGGTTGATCCTGACCGAAGGCGGTACTTTGAACCACACTTTTCCTTTGGCCCAGGCAGCAGCGATATCCTGGTCCCCCATTCCCTGCCCGAAGGCTCCGACAGCCCCGAGAATATTGGCGTGAGAATCGGTGGTAACCACCGTGGATCCTGAATGTGCCAGTCCCTCGTGGATGAGGATGTGGGTTCCGATCCCTTTGTCGATGTCGTACACCCTGATCCCATGCTCCCGCGCGAACATACGGCAGATCTGCTGATTCTGTGCGTACTTCTGATCCGAGCCGGTGGGATTACAATCAAAGGTAAAAAATGTCCTGTCGGGATCATGAACAGATAGGCCGTGATCGATGATGTTCCTGACGACGTTGGCTCCGCCAAAGTCCCTGGCAGCTCTGACATCCAGTTCAATATCAACAATATCTCCGGGTTTTACAGATTCATACTTCGAATGAGCAGCAATTATTTTTTCAATAAGGTTCATTATAATAAACTGTTAAATTGTCAAATTGTCAAATTGTTATTTAGCTAATAGGGGATTGGTACTGGAATTTGTGATTTGGAATTTGTTTGGATCCTGGATTTTGGGATTTGGAACTTAGATCTTCAGCCTTTCCTTAAAAGGCAGAAATGTCATAAAATCAGCATGATGCACGACATAAGCCTCGGTTGACCGTTTCACAAGGTCTCCTTCATGGGCATGGGCGGCGATGATATGACAGACTTCGGCCGGAACGCCGCACTGTTCAGCCAGTGAGACTCCGGAAAAGGGATGCCTGAGGTATTTTCCATAATTGCCCTGTACGGCGACTCCATTTTTATCCAGTGTGTATTCAAGCAGTTTACCGACGTCTGCCAGGATAGCTCCCGCAATAAGGACATCCATATCGACGGGGAGGTCGGCTTTGTAGAATTGATTCATGATTTCACCTGCAGCCCTGGCAATGTGTACAACTGACCGTTTGTGGTCCATGAAGGTCACCTTCAGGTCGGGGCCGCATAACAGGGTGAAAGGGATCCTGTTCAGATCCTCGGGCGTTAGCACACTTTTTTCGAGAGCCATTTCCCATGTCCGTGCGGTTTTCTCCCGTAGATCCTTATCCTTGATCCAGTGGAGTTCAGGCCATAATTCGTAGATGTTCATTGTTAAATTGTTAAATTGTTAAATTGTTAAATTGTTAAAATGCTGACTGCTGATCCTGATTTCGTTCCACTCATCAGGACTGACTGCTGACCGCTGACCGCTGACCGCTGACTGTTGATCCTTCGTCTCTGCGTTCCTCGGGACCATGCTGCGAATTTACCTCAGCTTCGCGATCACAGCATCTGTCATCTGTGAGGTGGAAGCGGCGCCATGGTTGATCACCTCGGGGCTGCCCTTCATCTTCAGCATATCATACGCTTTTACATGGCCTTCTTCGACAACGGCAGCAACAGCGTTTCTGATACGGGTTGCAGTTTCCCCTTCGCCGATATGATCCAGCATCATGCAGGAAGAAAGGATCATGGCGATCGGGTTGACGATGGATGTTTCGTATCCGGCATATTTGGGAGCAGAGCCATGGGTGGGTTCGAAGACCGCTACAGAGGGACCAATGTTTGCGCTGCAGGCAAACCCCAGGCCTCCCACCAGTCCGGCGAATCCATCGGACACGATGTCGCCGAACATATTACCGGCAATGATCACATTAAAATCCTCAGGATTTTTGGTGAGCCACATCATCTGTGCATCAATGTTTACATCCTGAACGCGGATGTCGGGATATTCATTTTTGGCCATTTCCTGCGCAATTTTCAGCATCATCCCGGATGTTTCCCGTATCACGTTGGGCTTTTCGCAGACAGTCACCGTCTTGAATCCCTTCGATTTTGCATATTCAAAACCGGCTTTTACGATCCTGGTCGTGTATTTTCTGGTAAAGATACGCGTGGAGACCGCCAGATCGGGACGGGGACACCAGGCGAAATTTTCCCTGAACTTGGGATGGGTCATCAGAGCGTCATAGACTGTGTCGGGTGGATTGGTCCATTCCACTCCACCGTACAATCCTTCCGTGTTCTGCCTGAAGATCATGGTATCAATGAAGGGTTCCTCAACCGTATTTCCTGGTCCTCTCCGGATGAAATTCAGCGGATTTCCCTTGAAGGTGCGGCAGGGACGCATGCAGATATCCAGATCAAAATGCTGGCGCATGGAAACGATCGGACTGTAATACTGAAAGCCCTTTCCCTGCAGATCAGGAGATAATTCGGCGGCTGCCTTGTCTTTTGGTTTGGATGTGATGGCCCCGAACAGGGCTATCTTATGCTGTTCCAGCAATTTCAGCGTTCTGTCGGGCAGGGGATTCCCTTCGTTGCACCAGAATTCCCATCCGATATCACCGTATTCATAGTTGGCTTTGAAGCCGGACGCTTCCAGAACCCTGATCGCTTCCTTCAGAACGATCTTTCCAATCCCATCTCCGGGTAAGGCTACGATAGTGCGTGTTGATGTCATATTGTTCATGTTATGGGTTACAGTTATACGAATTACTCATTATTGACTTCGTCAAAATCCAAATCCCATGGTCCAAATTCCAAACAAATTCCAGGATCCAAATCCCAATCCTTCTTCTGACCGCAGACCGCAGACCGCAGACAAAAATCCACTGCAAAATTACAACTCCTCGACCACATGGCCAAAGGTTCGCTTTCAAATTGTTACCTTTGTCGAAAATTCAATAGTCCTGAAACAGTATCTGACACATCCGGTTTTTGAGACCATCGCACGGGCATCGCAGGAGCTCAATCTCAATGTCTTCGTGATTGGAGGCTTTGTCAGGGATATCCTCCTGAACCGCCCATCAAAGGATGTGGATATTGTTGTACTGGGTAGCGGGATCGAATTGGCTGAAAGGATTACCCGTATGCTGGGAGGCAAGGTTCAGCTGAGTGTATACAGGAACTTTGGCACTGCCCTGATTACCTGGAGGGAGAATGGTGAGAGCTGGCAGATCGAGTTTGTGGGCGCCAGGAAAGAGTCGTACCGGCTGGATTCCAGAAAACCGCTGGTAGAGAATGGTACGCTGGAGGATGATCAAAACCGGAGGGACTTTACTGTCAACGCGCTTTCGATCAGCCTGAACCAGCAGGATTATGGCAGGCTGATCGATCCGTTTGGCGGGTTGAAGGATCTGGACAGGAAAATTCTCAGAACTCCTCTCGATCCGGATGTGACTTTTTCTGACGATCCACTTCGCATGATGCGGGCGATCCGCTTTGCCTCGCAGCTGGATTTTACCATTGACCCGGAGACCTACAGTGCGATCCCCAGGAACAAGGACCGGTTGCACATTGTGTCGATGGAGCGTATCATGGATGAGTTCAACAAGATCATCATGGTCAGGAAGCCATCCGGAGGACTTTTTCAGCTGTTTGAAACAGGACTGCTGGAGATCTTCTTTCCCCAGCTTGCAGCTCTCAAAGGCACTGAAATGGTGGATGGAAAAGGTCACAAGGATAATTTGCTGCATACATTACAGGTGCTGGATAACCTTGCCAGTAAGACGGATGATCTGTGGCTTCGCTGGGCTGCCCTTCTTCATGACATAGCCAAGCCCCTTACCAGGAAATATGACCCGGAACTTGGCTGGACTTTTTACGGTCATGATTTTCTGGGTTCCAAAATGGTACCCCAGATCTTCTCCAGGCTAAAGCTCCCGTTGAATGAGAAGATGAAGTACGTTAAAAAGATGGTGCTGCTTCATCTGCGTCCCCAGGTTCTGTCCGACACCGAAGTGACGGATTCGGCCATTCGGAGATTGCTTTTTGATGCAGGAGAAGATATTGACGATCTGATGCTGCTTTGTGAAGCAGATATAACCTCTAAAAACCAGGAAAAAGTTAAAAAGTTCCTCGCTAATTTCCAGCTGGTCAGGGAGAAATTAAAAGAGGTGGAAGAAAAGGACCGCATCCGCAACTGGCAGCCTCCCATATCCGGTGAACTTATCATGGAAACCTTTGGAATTGGTCCCTGTCGGGAGGTGGGAATGATCAAGAATTCCATTCGGGAAGCAATCCTCGATGGGGTCATTCCAAATGAATATGAAGCTGCGTTCAGCTTAATGATGGCAGAAGCGAAAAAAATTGGCTTGTCACCCCGAACTTAGTTTGTAATCAGATTATGGTTATTTTTGTACCGGTATTTTCAAACTAAAAAGAGCTATGCACGCTTACCGGTTTCGACTTTTAAGTGATGAAAATGATAAGTTCGTGAGGGATATTGAGATCAAGGCCACACAGACCTTTAAGGAGTTCCATGAAGTGATCCGCCAGAGTGTCCAGATGGATGGCAATGAACTGGCCTCTTTTTTCATTTGTGACCGTCGGTGGAACCGTGTGAAGGAGATCACCTTGATTGATATGGAAGACCGGATCGATGATAACTCCGAGGAAGATGAAAGTGAATCGTATAGCATTCCCATGTCTGTGATGGAAGAATCGGTATTGAAGGATTTCATTGATGATCCCCATCAGCGGATGCTTTATGAATATGATATTCTGAAACAGGGATCCCTTTTCATCGAATTGATGAAGATCGTCCCTGCGGATGAAAAGGCTACCTACCCTGTTTGTGTCAAAAGCGAAGGGATGCTGATCCCCAAAAAGGTCGTTGATGAGGATTTTATCCCCCCTGACGTGGATGAGGATGAACTCCTGAAGGAATTTGAAGAGATGATGAACGATGATGAGACCACAGGGGAGGGATTTGAAACATTTTTCGAAGAGTGATGCAATCCCCGCCCGATTCCACTCGATCTCCATCATCCAACCTGCTTCTTGTCATAACCGGTCCGACAGCTGTCGGGAAAACTGCTGTAGCATCAGCCCTTGCCAAGTATTTAAGGACAGAGATCATTTCTGCCGACTCACGTCAGTTTTACAGGGAGATGACCATTGGAACGGCTGTCCCTTCCCCGGAGGTATTATCCCTGGTACCGCACCATTTTATCGGACATTTATCCATAACCGAGACCTATAATATCTACAGGTACGAAAATGATGTGCTGAACTTGTTGAAGGAACTTTTTACACACCATTCTGTCATTCTTCTGACAGGGGGCTCAGGATTGTACATCCGTGCCGTACTGTATGGTATCGATGACCTGCCGGATCCGGATCCGGTCCTCCGGGAAGAGCTTCACGGCAAGCTATTGAAGGAAGGCTTAGGATCATTACAGGAAATGCTCGCAGGACTGGATCCGGAATATTACGCTGAAGTGGACCGAAACAATCCTAAACGGTTGATGCGGGCCATTGAGGTTTGCATGGCTACAGGAAGTAAATATTCGCTACTCCGGAGAAAAACACCGGCTGCGCGTGATTTTACTTTTCTTCAGATCGGTTTGGAGATCCCCCGTGATTTATTGTATGCAAAGATCAATGAAAGGATCGACGGGATGATGGAGGCAGGGCTGCTGGAAGAAGCCCGTGCACTCTATCCGTGCCGGCACCTGAATGCGCTGAATACCGTCGGCTATAAGGAATTGTTTGAATTCTTCGACGGCAGGATCACCCTGGAACAGGCGGTGAAGGATATCAAGACCCATACGAGAAAGTATGCCAAGCGGCAGCTTACCTGGTTCCGGCACGACCCTTCCATCATCTGGATGCACCCTGACAGGCTGACAGAGATGATCAGCCTTGTTGAGCCGAGGATCAAAGGTCGCTCCCCGTCAGACAGTTAACGTTAGGATTTGTGAAACTCGATGAGTCCATCCATCGGATTCGGCAGTATCCTATCGATGCTAATACCGAATTCGAGTGCTGCTTCGGAAAGGAAATCCCGGTAGATCCAGGCCACCGAACCCAGAGCCCTGACAGGCAGATCCTTATACCCTTTGTATTTTGTCACCTGATGAACAAAAAATGCCCTGAATGCAGTGCGGATCAGGTTCCGGATATGTTCGTGGTGTAAATTGGCTGCCAGAAAATAGGAAAATGAGGCCAGAAACCGGTTGGGAGAGGGCCTGTTATACACCGCATTCAGGATGTTCTCGAGGCTGTAGTTATATTTTTTATCAAATGCTTCTTTTAAATCAGCCGGGAGTTCGTCCAGGTAAAAATCCCGTATCAGCTGCTTGCCAAGATAGGCACCGCTGCCTTCATCTGCCAGCACATACCCCAGAGAACTGACATTCTGGGTGATGAAAATACCGTTATAACTGCAGGAATTGGAACCAGTGCCCAGGATACAGGCGATGCCTTTTTCCCTTCCCAGCAGTGCCCTGGCGGCTCCCAGAAGGTCATGCTCCACACTGATATCCGCATTGAAAAAAAAGTCTTCAAGGGCATTCCCGACGATATCGCAATTGGTGGGTGTGGAACAGCCAGCGCCATAGAAATAGACTTCCTTCACCAGCTGGTTATTGACAAAAGGAAAAAGGTTTTTATCAAGTTCTTCTTTAATGCCATCGGTCTTTATAAAATAGGGATTGAATCCAATGGTCTGTGCCTTTGATATTTCACCATTCCTGCCGATGAACACCCAGTCGGTCTTGGTGGCTCCACTGTCTGCGATGGCAATCATTACCAGAATACTTTTAGATTATAGAAAAAAGCGTGTAAAGATATAGAATCCTGTCTATCATCATACAATCGGGAATATAAAGTGGAAACTGTCGGATGGTTATAGGGTGTATCAGGGAATGGGGGCAAATATTTTGCCTTTTACTTGCAAAAAGTTTCCAGTTTATGTATTTTTAGTCCATTAAACTCAAAAATATATAGTATGAACAAGATGAATTCTATTTATGCATTACTAGCTGTTTCATTGCTGTTATTTTCAACCAGTTCAGGGATAACTGCCAGTACGATACCGGAAACAGAGACCCTTTCTGAATCCAATCTCAACATACCGGACGTACCTGCTCTTACAGAGGATAATGGCTTTCATTGCGCAGATGTAAATGAAGATGGATTTATCAATGTGCTGGATATCATTTCCATGGTAAATTACATCATGGGAGGGAATCCGAGTCCTTTTAACCTGGAGGCTGCTGACATCAATGCGGATGCTACCATCAACATCCTGGATGTCATTGCTATCGTAAACATCATTATGCAATTACCGGGCATGCCGTGCGGATGCGTTGCCCCGGTGGTTTACGAAGAGCAAACCTATACCACTGTACAGATAGGCGACCAGTGCTGGTTCAAAGAGAACCTTAATGTCGGGACGATGATCAACAGCAGCCAGGGAGGACAATTGCAGACAGATAATGCCATTATCGAAAAATATTGTTACGGCAACAATCCTGAAAACTGTGCAGAATATGGTGGATTGTACGAATGGCAGGAGGCAATGCAGTATGTGACCGAAGAAGGTGCCCAGGGTATTTGCCCTCCGGGATGGCATATACCAAAAGATGGTGAATTTGGTGTGCTTGTCAGCCTTTACGGAGGCTATCCAAATGCTGCAGGCGATTTGAAAGAGGCTGGCTATGCACACTGGAATCCTCCCAATACCAATGCCACGAATGCAAGCGGATTTACCGGCCTTCCGGGCGGACTGCGCAGCAGGTGGGTTGGCAGTTTTACATCACTGCACGAAGTCGGGTACCAATGGTCTTCAACGCAAAACCTTTCGGCCTGTGCATGGACTAACGATCTGTGGTATAACTATCCCCTGGTCGAACGGGCCTGCCTGGAATCAGATTTTGGTCTGTCGATCCGTTGCGTGAAAGGTTGCTGGCCTGAGCCCGACCAGGCCAATGCCGGACCGGATCAGCTGAACGTTCCCGGCACATCCACCACCATGGCTGGCAATACTCCCATGTATGGCGCAGGAGTATGGGGAATTGTAAGCGGAACCGGAGGAACGTTTGTGGATCCATGGAGTCCGACGGCGGAATTCCAGGGTGTGGCAGGGAATGAATATTTACTTTCATGGACCATCAGCACTGATTGCGGAAGCACAGCAGATACTGTGGTAGTCAGCTTTGCTGCTGCTTCATTTACCTGTGGCGATCCTCTGATCGATGAGCGTAACTGGACATCCTACAATACTGTGCTGATAGGTTCACAATGCTGGATAGTTCAGAATCTGAACATTGGAGAACCAATCGCGAGTAACTCAGGAGGCCAGCTGCAGACAGACAATGGAATTATTGAAAAATATTGCTACGAAAATAGTCCCTCCTATTGCAGCGGTTATGGAGGACTTTATGAATGGAATGAAGCCATGCAATATGAAACCATTGAGGGAGCACAGGGCATCTGTCCCGCAGGCTGGCATATTCCGTCAGATGGAGAATGGACAATCTTATCGGACTTCCTGGGGGGCGAATATGTCGCAGGTGGCAAGATGAAATCCACAGGTACCATTGAGGATGGAACAGGCCTATGGTACGCTCCGAATGAAGGTGCAACCAATGAAAGTGGTTTTACGGGTGACCCGGGCGGCGTAAGGGGCTACTACTACAGGGACTTTTACAACGTTAATGCTCAGGGCAGTTTCTGGTCTTCAACACAGTCCAATGAGATTAAAGCATGGAACCGGGAATTGGATTTCGGCTGGAGCGACGTGACCAGGGGTAACAGCTACAAAGACTACGGCTTATCCGTCCGCTGCCTCCAGGATTGACCCCCTGCCTTCGCAGGGGTCATCCCTGCGTAAGCAGGGATCTGGATTAATTGATTAATTGAATTCCGCCGAAAGCGGAAGAGGCACGCCGTGAGCACCGAACGCGAGGGGCGCATGGATTCCACGTCACGCTCGGGATGACGGTGCAGGTAGTGCAAAATCGAAGCGGCGCGGCACACCATTGTAAACTTTCAAATGAGTGCCGCGCCGCTTCCTTTACTCTCCCGCACCCGTCATCCCGAACGAAGTGAGGGACCCGTTTGCCCTTATCACTGCCCGTCATCCCGAACGAAGTGAGGAACCCGTTTATAAAATAATTACAACAAACCCGGTACAAAAAACCATCTTTCCGGATTAATAGATAAAAACCATGAAAGAAAGCTACATCTATATCCTGAGCAACAAGAATCGGTCGGTCTTTTATACTGGAGTTACGGCTGATTTTTCCACCAGAATGAGATCACACCTTGAAGGCAATGGATCTATTTTCTGCAAAAAATACAATGTAAATGAGTTGATTTATTATGAGTTATTTATGAACATTACCGATGCCATCCAGAGGGAGAAGGAGATAAAAGGCTGGCGCAGGGAGAAGAAACTGGATCTCATCAAACGACGGAATCCGGAGTTGAAAAATTTACTAAAAAGAGGGGATAAATTCTGATTTATGGCATATTCTGACAGATCCCTGCGCAGAGCTTGGGATAGGTAAGAAGATTAATTCAACAGGTCCCTCGCTGGCGCTCGGGATGACGGGTGCGAGAGGGATCTTTTCCTGAACGCATTAGCTTGTTTGCTGGATAAAGAAAGATATGATTCGATGGAAAGAAGTAATTTTGAGGATATTTTATCACATGAAGGCTTTCGCTGACTCGATCATCCTCTTCTTCAAATCGCTTGAAATCGATACACAGCTTCCTGACGGAATTTCCATTTTGAATCCTTATCACGATGCTGAGGTCATGACCCTGGTGGAAGCGTATTTCAGAAAATATTATGATGACACATCACCCCGGATACCTGTGATGGGTATCAATCCGGGACGATTTGGAGGCGGGCTTACGGGGATTTCGTTTACTGATCCGGTGAACCTGGAAGCAAAATGCGGCATTCCCAATCCTATCGAAAAACGTCCGGAATTGTCATCAACCTTCATATTCAGCGTTATTGACCGATTCGGCGGAGTGGATGCCTTTTTTCACCGTTTTTTCCTTACGGCGATTTGCCCACTGGGATTTGTAAAAGAGGGAAAGAACTATAATTACTACGACGACAAGGCGTTGAAAAGAGCTGTAACACCTTTCATCACCTACACAATGGAACGGCAACATGCCATTTGCGGATATCCTGAGGATTGCATCTGCGTTGGAGAAGGAGAGAACCTAAAGTTCCTTACGGACCTAAATCACAAGCTTGGTTTATTCCAGCGTGTCCATCCGCTGCCACATCCGAGGTTCATCATGCAGTACCGGAGGAAAAAGATGCAGGATTACACTGAATTTTATATTCATATTTTTAATAAGCTTTCTAAAATATCCAACATACGAACATACGAAGTAGAAGTAGAAGTATAAGGTGAAGTAGATTTTAGATTAGAATTAGAAAACTGAATTCCGCCTTCTAATCATAAATCCCCTTCTACTTTCGCTTTGCCTTCCACTTCGTATGTTCGTATGTTGGATATTCAATAGAACCGATTCCTCCCTCAATCTACCTGTCAATCGGAAACGCCTCATGTTTCGGCCAGGGACGCGGATCTTCCTTTATTTTTTTCAGCAGCACTTCCACGCCTTTCATGAGCTGTGCGTCGTATCCCTTTGCGACTTCGGCCGGATGCAGGTCAACGATGATGTCCGGTGTCACCCCAGTATTTTCCACGACCCATTTGCCTTCGGGAGAGTAGATGCGGTAATCCGGAGCCGTCATTCCGCCCCCGTCGATCAGCGGGATGAACATGGAGACACCCACCAGTCCGCCCCAGGTGCGGGTGCCGATGACGGGACCCATGTTAAACTGCTGGAACTCAAAGGGAAGTTCATCGCCGCCGGAGCCTGCCTGCCGGTTGGTCAGGCAGACCATGTGGGCACGCGTACTGTAAGCCGGACTGGTCTGGTCGTAAGAGTATCTGCGGGTCCAGTAGGAGTGAGGCTCAGCCTTAAGCCGCTTCAGGAATATATCCGGGTCAAGTCCGCCACCGTTGAAGCGGCCGTCGATGATCAAACCTTTTTTCTTTGTCTGGGAATAAAAATAAGCAGGGAATTGAACGGCTGTACCGGTATAGGTATCCGGAAAATGCATGTACCCGATCTGCCCTCCGGAAACCTCATTGACAATCCTGCGGTTGTTTTCCACCCATGCCATATAGCGAAGATCATTTTCAGAAGCGACAGGCTTGACGACATACGTCCTGGCCCCATCCATGACCGGTCTGTCATTCACGGTTATGGTCACCTGTTTGTTCGCCAGGTCCTGAAAATAACTGTAAATATTCTTATTGGTATAGACATCAACACCGTTGACCTGCAGCAGGTAATCGCCCTCCTTCACATGAATCCCTGGGCGGTCAAGGGGCGGATATGCCTCTGATAACCAGTTTTCATTACGCAGGATACGTTTGAACCGGTATCTTCCGGCAGTGTTGTCCGCTTCGTAATCTGCTCCAAGCAGCCCAACGCTGATGCGGTCAGCTTTTCGCTGTAAATCACCGCCGTAGACATACGTGTGGGATGTGTTCAGCTCGCCGATCAGCTCGCCGATGATGAAGACCACATCCTGGCGGCAGGTGGCGTTGTCGAGCATTTTGCCGTACCGTGCCTTCATCAGGTTCCAGTCGATGCCATGCATGTTGGGCTCGTAATAGTAATCCCTTTCGTACCGCCATGCCTCATTGAAGATCTGTTTCCACTCCGATTTGGGATCCAGCCACATCTTCAGATCCCCCATTGCAAGCGGCTGTCCCTTGGAATCGGATACGCTGACCGGCAGGATGCCCACCTTGTTGCCCTGCTGGTAGACGATCTTCTTCCCGTCGGCCGACAGCCTGTACCGGTTGATCTCTTTTATGACCACTGATTCTTCCTTGTTAGAAAAACTGAACCGGTAAAGGTCCATGGTCTCAGGGACGCGGAACTCAAATTCATTGAAATCACCTTTATCGCTGTTAAGATAGAATAATCCCTCCTCGCTCAGTGCGAGATGCCTGTAATTGCCTGCAGGTAAGGGGAGTGCCTCAATGCGGTCATAGAGCCCTTCGAAATCAATGACCGTTTGCTGGTTTGCAGCTACCTCTTCCTTTTTGGCAGCCGGTTGATCCTCTGATCTGGCTTCATCGCTTTTATGGGGAAACAGTGGTTCGCCATCCTGTGCCAGCGTCAGGCAGTAGATCCCGGCGACATTTTTATACACCATCTGCCATTCAAAATCACAATAGGTCGGATCAAACCGCCGGTTGGAAATAAAAAACAAATACGCACCGCAGGGTGAGAAGACCGGATTGAAATCATTGTACATGGTGCTCAGACAATGTATTTCCTTGTTTTCCAATGCATAGATATAGATCTTATTGATCAGGTCGGCATCTCGTTTAGTGTACGTGATGTACCTTGAATCGGGTGACCAGGAAAAATCATAGATGGGTTTCACGTCGATGCTGACGTCAATATTCTCATAGTCGGCCTTATCAACCGTGGTGACCTGTTTTGAGGCAACATCAAGGACGTAAAGTGTTAGCGTCTGATCGGTAAAACCAATCTTTTTGCTGTCGGGTGACCATTTTAATGTATGCCTGTAACCATTTTTACTTGTTGTCATTTGGACAGCTTCCTTCTCACCTTTCGGATCAGCGATATAGATCTCGTATTCCCCCGTTTTATCTGACAGATAGGCAACCTGTTTCCCGTCGGGTGACCACACGGCATCTTTATCTCTGGCTCCACTACTTTGCGTCAGGTTCCGAACCGGGCCTTCCTTTTCGGGCACCGTGAACACATCGCCCCTGGCGACCACAAGCGCCCTTTCACCCTTAGGAGAGATATCGATATCTGTGATGAAATCTCTGACATCCTTCAGGTACGGACGCACTTCTGGCAGATCGGTCAGGATCCGGACAGGGACCTCGTTTGTTTTTTCTGAATCCAGGTTCAGCACCATGAGTTTGCCACCGAGTTCATACACAATTTTATTACTCCCTTCGCCTGGCCTGCGCACCTCATAGTCTGTATGGAATGTCAGTTGTTTCATTTCGAGTGTCTCGGGATCGACTCTCCAGATGTTCGACACCCGTGAGCGGTCTGAATTAAAATAGATCTTATCGCCAATCCACATGGGCAGGCCGTCGGTTCCGTCGAAATTCGATATATTCCTGTCTTCGTTGGTCTTGAAGTCATAGATGTACAGATCGGGTGCCAGTCCGCCGCGGTATCGTTTCCATGTCCGGTGTTCGGTCGACACTTTTGTATAGACGATCCTGCTGCCATCCGGAGAAAAGCATCCGTTGCCGGATTCGTGAAGGATCAACTCTTCGGTGCCGCTGCCATCCGGGGATACCAGGAAGAGTTTGGTGAATCCGGGATAGTCACCGTTAGCGGTCAGATAAATGATCTTATTTTTTGTCGGATGCCATCCTACAACCTGTTCGTTTCCAGGATGATAGGTAACACGAGTGATATTCCCGCCGTATGGATTCATGACGTATACATCCGGATTGCCGTCGTAATAACCTGTAAAAGCGATCAGGGAGCCATCGGGGGAGAATCTCGGGTAGCGTTCTTCACCATCGTGGAAGGTGAGGCGTTGTGCGATGCCGCCTGTGGCAGGGACCGTCCAGATGTCTTCGCCCGAAACAAAGACGATATTGTCCTGATGGATGTCCGGAAAGCGCATCAGGGGTGTCTGGGCATATAAATTCACAGAGCACAGAGCAAAGAGCAAAAATGAAAGAGAAGAAAGGATTTTTTTGGTTTTCATAGCAAGGACTTTGATGATGATTTTAAAAATTATAAAATCGTATGATGATTCAGTTTCGGGTCAAAATTAGAGATTATTAGGGTATGCGAGGTAGGTATGTTTGTATTAAAATAATTTAGACTGGCTTGTTTTTTTGCTCCACGGCCGCAGGGCCGCACCATCGCAACGCGACTGCGCCTGGTGCTATCTCGCTTCGTTCGATTGCCCCGGCCAGGTTCCGGCTGGCCGGGGCACCGCACCAGCCAAGGTCGCTGATGCGATGGTTGAATAATTTTTTTTGGGTTGCGTTTACAATGACGAACTAACTTCTGAAAAATTTACCACTCTACTAAAAAATCCTTATTTTTGTACGCTCAATACGCGGAAGTAGCTCAGTTGGCAGAGCATCAGCTTCCCAAGCTGAGGGTCGCGGGTTCGAATCCCGTTTTCCGCTCGGGCGTCAAATAAAAGCGGGTGATCTTAAGTCACCCGCTTTTATATCAATCGACCTCGAGGCAGCGGACGGAGAATCCATAGGCTTTACTGTAGTAACCCCGGCCAACCCAGGTATAGTTGTGGTACAGGAGACGAAACCATGCAAAGGAAGTATATTCTGAGGAAGACCAGAAGTATCCGTTAAAACCAAGGCGGTCGAAGGTTCCATCGTTATAGTAGCGATACCCACTCGGCAGACCTGTGAATCCACTTTCGTTGGTACCCGTATTGGGTGTGTGCCAAAGACCGGTGCTTCCTTCAATGGTACCGGTGGATTTCATTTTTCCACCGGCAATTGTTGCTCCCCCAAAAAAGTCTGCCCAAATCCACCATTCATCATCCGTGGGAATGTGCCAACCAATCGGGCAAATGCCCTGTGCCCCCTCATCAGTCACATATTGCATCATCTCCGGCCATTCATATAATCCACCATAGGTATCGCAATTGGCTTCATCGTTGAGATAACAGTACTTTTCAATGATTCCGTCATCCTGTTGCAGGAAGTCTCCTGATGTGCTGTTGATCTTTGTACCCACATTCAGGTTCTCCGCCATCCAGCACTGGGTGCCAATGAGCACAGTGGAATAGGATTGCCCGTCGCGGTCATCCATTAACAGATCACCGCAGGTGAAATCTTCTGCGAAGCTTATCGTGACGGCATCTCCCGAGCTGCCGCATTCAGTGCTGATTACCCAGGCCAGGACATACTCATTCCCTTCGAGACCATGGAATCCGCTTACGGGACTTAATGAATCATCAAGAATACCTCCTGTTCCGCTGATGATATACCACAATCCGCTTCCGGATAAGGGTGAGTTCCCTTGCAGGACTGTCGATGTATCCGGGAGATTCAGCTGATCCGGACCGGCATCGGCCTGTGTGGGTAGCTCATCACAGCCCTTGATGCAGCGGACGGAAAATCCATAATCGTTTCCAAACCATGGATAACGCCCGATATAGGCATGGCCATAGTAAAGTACCCGCTCATAACCATAGGGTTCCCCTTGTGTTGATGTCCAGAAATGGGCATTCTCGCTCAGGTAAAGGAAATGACCATTGAGGTTATAGCGGTAACCTCCCGGAAGAGCTGTAAAACCACTGGAATTCGTGGCGCCTGTATTAGGCGTCTTCCAGTGTGTCGTTCCTGTCTCTTTGAGGTTGCCGCCAGCATCCAGTCCACGATCATGACTGATCCGGTTCCACTCAGGATCTCCCACTGGGTACTGAGAATCTACGGTTCCTTCCAGTATCTTCCACTGGTTATCCGTAGGCATGAGCCAACCTAATGGACAGATTCCCTGAGCCCCTTCCGTTGTATCATAAAACATGGCTTCTGTCCATTCGTAAAGGCCTCCGTAGACCTCGCACTGAGCGGGGTCATTATTGTAACAGTACTTTTCAATGATCCAGTTATCGGACTGCTGAAATCCACCTGTCGTGCTGCCGATCATCTCACCCACATTCAGGTTCTCTGCCATCCAGCACTGATCTCCGATAAGGACAGTGGCATAGGATTGCCCGTCACGGGTGTCAACCAATGCTTCTCCACAGGTAAATCCAGCTGCAAAACTGATCACCACTGTATCTGCGGAGTTCCCGCAGGCAGTGGTGATCGTCCAGGTAAGTGAATAGTCATTGCCTGCCAGTCCTGTAAAAGCACTGACCGGGTTGGCAGTATCAGCTATTGTTCCGTTTGCACCGTCGATAATAAGCCATACACCTGTGCCAGATGTGGGTGTGTTGCCTGCCAGTGTCGTGGATGTCCCCGGAATGTTTACCTGATCCGGTCCTGCATTGGCTGGCGTTGGCTCAGGCCAGCATCCTTTTACACACCGGACAGAATAACCGTAGATTATATCATACGCATTTCGATAAATATCAGCATGATTCGTGCTTAATTCATGTGTCCATGCATCCGTTGACGTATTGGGACTGGATGTCCAGAAAGTCCCGTACATTCCAAGGTTGTCAAAGTTTCCGCCCCAGTAGTCACGGTATCCGGCCGGAAGTGCCGTGAATCCACTTTCATTGGTTGCTCCGGTATTGGGGGCGATCCAATGAGTAAATCCTGTCTCTTTTAAATTCCCCCCTGCATCAAGGCCACGCCAGTTTGTTGTTTCCCATACAGGATCTCCAACGGGGTATTGGCTGTCAACAGTCCCTTCCAGAATCTGCCATTCACCATCCGAGGGTATATGCCATCCCACCGGACATATACCCTGGCAGCCTTCCAGGACATTGTATTGCATGGCTTCACCCCATTCATACAGACCTCCATAAATGTCGCATCGTGACGGGTCATTATTAAAACAATATTTCTCAATAATTCCATTATCCATTTGTTGTTGATTACCAGGTGCGGTACTGTTCACCATCGTGCCAATATTCAAATTTTCCTTAAACCAGCATTGATTCCCAACCTGGACCGTTGAATAGGTTTGCCCTCCGTGGATGACTGGCGCCACACATCCGCAGGGAATGCCCTGTAGCTGCATGATGATATTCACCATGGAAATGACATCCAGGATGTTAATGGTACCATCCGCATTGATGTCTGCTGCTTCCAGGTTAAAAGGTACCGGATTTCCTCCCATGATGTAATTGACCATGGAGATGATGTCCAGTACGTTGACCAGGCCGTCCTCGTTCACATCAGCACAAAGGAAGTCATCCTCCTGTGGTAAATCAGGAAAGGATGGGATTGAACATGCATATTCGACCTCATTGAATGGATATACGCTGCTTTCGTTATTAGTAAAAGCAATATTCGTGTAAAATGACAATAAGGCTGTCATTACACCGAAAAGGAGAAATGAGGCTTTCATTGAATTTATGGAATTGCGTAAAAACTTAAAATAGTGCCGGAAATATAAGGAATAATTCGGGATAAGGCAAGAGAAATCTTTTATGATTCAGCATTCAGAATTTGTGATTTCGGATTTATTTCTCATTTGGGATATCCGAAAGGATCAAATAAATTTCCAAATACTGAATCATAAATACTGAATAAGAAATTTCAGGTGTCATTCCCGCGAACGCATGATCTGTATCTCTCAATTATCCCTGATGCAGCGGACGGAGAATCCGTCATCCCCGAAAGTGCTATCGGAACGTTCGATTGCGGCACTGTTGAAGATCAGCCTACGGAACCACACAAAGTCCGTATAGTGTCTGGACGATGACCAGAAGGAACCATCAGCGTGAATACCCAGGAAGAGGGATCCGGTACTGCTCCGCGAGCCACCGGGAAGCCCGGTGAATCCACTTTCGTTGGTCGCACCGGTATTCGGCGCATACCACAATCCTGTAGCCTCCTCAAGAGTGCCGGTGGATTTCATCTTACCACCGGCGACAGAGTTGCCTCCCAGATAGGTCGTTAATACTGTCCATTCCCCGTCGGTCGGGATATGCCAGCCATAAGGGCAGATACCCCGTACTCCCTCGGCAGTCTCATACTCCATTGCCTCGTGCCATTGATATAAACCACCGTATGTATCACAATTTCCGGATTCGTTTTCATAACAGTTCTTTTCAACTGTTCCATTGTCCGATTGTTCGATTGTTCCGACAACCATGGTCCCGGTGTTCAGGTTTTTGGCCATCCAGCATTGATCACCGATCTGGACGGTGGCGTAGGATTGCCCGTCACGGCAATCTTCCAGAATATCACCGCACGTGAAGGAGACGACGGGGGCAAAGCTGATCAGCACCGTATCTGATGTGCACCCGCATGACGTGCAGATTTGCCAGGAAAGTGCATAGGTAGTGCAGGCCAGACCCTGGAAATCGCTGGTCGGACTGGCAGGATCTGTGATCGTACCTCCGGTGCCGCTTAGGATTGTCCATGCTCCGGTACCTGTTGAAGGCGTATTCCCCGCCAGGGTGGTGGATGTGCCGTATATGGTTTGATCCGGCCCTGCTTCGGCCTGTGAAGGCAGTGGCTCGCATGCGTATATGCACCGAACGGAGCGGCCATCCTCTTTACCGGCATAGGACCGGTACAATTCAGCATTGATGTAATGCAGCCTGTAGTTCCAGGAATAAATGGGTATAGCGGTATACGTAGTGGAAGACCAGAAGTAACCCCGCTGGGTAAGCGTTTTGAAAGTTCCGCTGATGGCCTCCCTGTAACCTCCCGGCAAGCCGGTAAAGCCGCTTTCGTTTGTGGCGCCAGTATTCGGTGGATACCAGAGACCCGTTCCATTACCGGTGTTGCCCGTCGATTTCATCTTGCCTCCTGCCACGGTGGAACCTCCCAGAAAGTCGTTCAGAACCGACCATTGCTCATCCGTGGGAAGATGCCAGTCTGCCGGACAAATTCCCTGGACGCCTTCTGTGGTACTATATTGCATCGCTTCATCCCAAGAATACAATCCACCGTACGTATTGCAATTACCCTCATCGTTGTTATAGCAGTATTTTTCCATGGTTCCATTGTTCGATTGTTCGATTGTTCCTGAAACCATGGTCCCGATGTTCAGGTTCTGTGCCATCCAGCACTGGTATCCGATCTGTACCGTTTCGTAGGACTGACCGTCACGGACATCCATCAGCATATCGCCACACTCAAACGTACCGTCACTGGCAAAACTGATCGTTACCATATCTGATGAGCTTCCGCAAATCGTACTGACGGTCCAGCTGAGGACATATTCCTGATCGGCCACACCCTGGAACTGGCTGGTCGGATTCGATGGGCTGACAATGGTCGCGCCCGTTCCGCTCACGATAGCCCAAAGACCATCACCCTCAATGGGTGTATTGCCTGCCAGTGTGGTGGATGTTCCTGCAATATTTAACTGGTCCGGACCGGCATGGGCCTGTGTCGGTTCAGGCCAGCAGCCTTTGAGGCAGCGGATTGAAAATCCGTTTGCTTTATCATAATCGAGCCGGTGGACAGTGGGGTATTCGTAGTAGAGTTCCCTGCTCCAGGTGTAGCCTGCACTGCACTCTGATGAAGACCAGAATTGACCGAAGTTACCAAGACCCATAAAGTAATAACCATAGCCGTCCCGATACCCTCCCGGGAGGCCTGTAAATCCGCTTTCATTGTTTGCACCCGAGTTTGGCGGAGTCCAATTGATAGTTCCAATTTCCTTCAGGGAACCACCTGCATCCTGGCCTCTCCATCCGGTATAATCCCACTCAGGATCTCCAATTGGAAACTGACTATCAAGAGTTCCCTCAAGTACTTTCCATTCATTGTCTGTTGGTATATGCCACTCGACAGGGCAAATCCCCTGAGCTCCTTCTGTTGTTACATATTGCATCGCCTCAGGCCATTCATATAAACCAGCATAGAGTTCGCATTGTGCAGGGTCATTATTGTAGCAGTACTTTTCAATAATTCCGTTATCTGTTTGCTGATAACGCCCTGGGTAATCACTGAAGATCATTGCCCCCACATTCAGGTTTTCCCTGAACCAGCACTGATCTCCAATCTGTACCGTAGTGTAGGTCTGCCCGCCATAGACCACCGGGGCGACACAGCCGCACGGTATCCCCTGGACCTGCATAATGATGTTCACCAGGGCGATGATATCCAGTATGTTGATTCCTGCATCCGCATTGATGTCGGCCGCCTCCAGGTCAAAGGGACTTGGATTTCCACCCATGATGTGGTTTACCAGGGAAATGATGTCCAGCACGTTGACCATTCCATCCTCATTGACATCACCACACAGGAAGTCATTCTCCTGGCATACATGCGGTAATGATGGGAAAGAGATTTCCAGTTCCACGAAGTCAGATAGTACAGACCTTTCAGAAACTGGAATAAATGCCGAATATCCTGTGCCTGAATAAAGCAGAGAAGCCAACATAAAGACGATCATCTTTTTCATAGGAGAAGGAATATAATGAAGAATGAAGAGTATCATTTAATGCTCTAAATATAGGAAATTATCTTTGGGAAAAGCAAGTGCATTGATTAAAAAATAGTCAGCAGTCAGCACTTGGCAAGAGCCCCTCTCCAATCCCTCCCCAATTGGGGAGGGGCCAGGGGTGGGGTAACAATTTAACAATTTAACAATTTGACAATTTGACGATTATGATGAATAATTGTCCACTATAAACCACTTTGCTGAGTGTGCTGTTTTTTCTTAAAATACTGTGAATCAATATAATATAGAATTCTCAACGATAAACTGTTGGTGGCCGGAGAAGATAGGGTATGGTCAAGGTTCTGAAAATAGGATTCGTTGACATCATCAGCATCGAAAAGATCAATGGCATTTTTCCAGACGATCGCGATTTCGCTTCCGGGTGAGAATTCCCACTTGTAGGCCATATCGATGGTGAACGCATTATAACTGAAATCCTCGTCGGAAGAATAATTGTTTGGGGTCAGGTGACCATCGGACTGGAGGTCATAAAAATTTTCGTAGATTCCGAGAAGCCAGTAATGACGAACTTTGAGGGAGAGCGACATTTTATTGTTGAAGATATATCGCGATGTTAGGCTATTGGTGACATTGGTCACATCCCGTTTTCCGAAGATGATGACCTCCTGGTTTTCCGGGGTCAAACTATCAGCGACATAGCCTTTATCGTTCAGCGCGACAGAGTAACCCATTGAAAGGGTGATAAACAACTTGTCATTGATCCTTAACCGCGGCGAAACAGTCAGCGAGTATCCCCGCTGGTGATCCTCGTTTGTCAGGTAATATTCTCCTCCCACATCAGCGATGAACCGTTTGCGATAGTCAGGGGAAACGAAACCTGAAATGGCCCAGACGGGAGGAATGGCATAATACCAGCCGTCGACACGGGGTTCATAATAATCGTGTTCCTCAATGGGACGATAATAGTTCTCAAAGGACAGGCTCAGGTAATTCCGGAAGGTTGTGTAGGTGTGCTGTCCGAACCCAAAGTCAGTATATTTCAATGGTTTATAAAGGGAGGAATATTCAAGGTACAGACTGTTTTGCATTTCAATGAATATTCCAAACGGATCATAGATGTTGTACTCAAATTCCAGTTCGTTTTCGATTTCGTTGTTGTGCTGAAGGTACCCCATGTCGTTTGGATCATAGGTATCGGTTTTCAGGTTATTTGTAAGTGCAAAAGTGAAATTTCCACTGGTTTTACCTGCTGCAATGTAATGGCTATATCCATATACGGGAGCAGATCCTTCTGAATATTTCTGGCTGACGATGGCCTGCCCTTCCATGCCATAGGTGTTGGGCTTGTTGATAAGACGAAATTCGCCCCCCGTCACGTTAGCGCAATACTTGTTTTCAGGCTGATATACATTGGTATTGAACAGGCTCACATAGGAGTTATTTTTCAGCGATTGCTCAAAAACCAGCATATTATAATTCGAGAAGGGCTCCGTGAGAATATTTCTTTTTTCTCCGGTCACCGTATCTGTCACGGTGGCATAGGTATTGGCCGTCATCCCGTTGAAAAATCCGATGGCAAGTCCTTTTGGATTTTTGCCCGTGATCTTTGTCGCATTCAGCATTTGAGCCTCTTCAGGATTTTTAGTGATCTTTTCGTTCTCCCTGAGGTTCTGGTCCACTTCAGCATAGCCATCCGGAGTACCACCAACCCGCCTGGAGTAGAAGACGTCCCCTTTGTCGAAGAGTTCTGTTCCTTCCGTAAAGAAGGGCCTTTTCTCTTCATAGTACACTTCAAAGGGTGAAAGATTATAGATCTCTTCATCGGACTCCACCTGCCCAAAGTCGGGGATCAGGATCATGTCGAGGGTATAACTGTCATTGATTCCGTAGATCAGGTCCATCCCGCCCCTGTACGAAAACCCCCATTCTTCATTGTAGGGTGTTCTTTTTACATAACCCGATACATAAGGGATGAGTGCAAGCCGTAAGGGAGACTGTATGTTGGTTACTCCGGAAAGCTCACCGGCCTGGTTGTTCACGCCCATGACTTTCCGGTCCACCGGATTCCAGGAGGATATCTCCCGGTACCGGCGGATTTCCCTGAAACAGTTTATCCCCCAGGCATTACCCGCTTTTTCAGGGAATCGTAAAGCCGAATAGGGGATCTTCATCTCAGCCACCCAACCGTTCTGATGGATTTTTGTACTGGAGTACCAGACGGCATCCCAGGAACGATCCTTATCAAAGGAATTCTGATCTTCCATGCCCAGGCTTTTTGAATCCACCTGGACGCCTGCCACCGTCACATTGAATTCATAGGAAACAAGTGCATCGTTAAAAGGGTCAATGCTGACACCAAAATAATCTGTATTTGAGATTTCGTCCCGGACGCTCAGCTCTTTGAGGATGCTGTCGGGTGAAGGATCGAACATCATGGCTCCGATATACAGCGCATGATCGTCGTAGATGAAGCGTACTTCCGTGCGAAAGGAAGCAGCCTGCCCGAAAACCGGCTCTACCTGGATGAATTCGCCGGCAGGCGCTGCCTGCAGCCATGAGGAATCGTTCAGTATCCCATCGATTTTAGGTGGTTTTACTATGCGAACTGCCTCTGTACGCTTCCTGGGAATGTCAGCCTGCGGATATGCCTCAGCGTTGGCAACCAGCAGAATGATCATCACCCAAAGAAATCCTCTCTTCATAGTAAATAGTAATGGGGTGAGTTATGTTGATATCTTCCTTACAAATAGTTGTGACGTTTCATATTTCACCACTTCAACAGCCTCGTCTTTTTCAATATATCCTGTGATGGCCGTGGCATCATAAACTTCATCCCCGATGATCACTTTTCCCGCTGGCCGCAGGATGGTCAGGGCTTTTCCTGTTTTCCCTGACATGTTCATATAGTGGATATCTGCAGAGGTATATCCCTCTGCTTTTTCCTGCACCGTATCCAGCGCCAAACGACCGAAGATGGTGGTTGTCAGGATCTTTCTTCCCAGGTAAAAAGAGATCACCAGTGACATGAATGAAGCAATGATCACCAGGAAAATGGAACTGATCAGTGCTTTGAATGCACCTTCCGGGAAATGGAATCCAATGTTTCCGACCATGCTGAGGGCCAGCCCTGCAACAATAAGGATGATACCGGATATCCCCAGCACTCCAAATCCAGGAATGGCAAACAGCTCAATGGCCAGTAGGACGACACCCACGATGAAAATCAAGATTTCCCAGTGTGCGGCCAGTCCTTCCAGATAGAGCGGAGCGAAGTAAAAAAGGGCAGCGGTGACGGCTGCAGCCAGTGGAAAGCCGATACCCGGGGCCTGCAGTTCAAAATAGATCCCACCGATGATGATCATGATCAACAGAGCACTGATGATGGGATTGATCAGGAAGGCGATGATCTTATCCACAGGCCTGAGTTCCTGCTGGACCAGCTCATAGTCGTCCACCTGCAGGAAATCCAATACATCTTCGATATCCTTTGCCTCGCCCTCGCAAAAACCGTATTTAATGGCTTCTGATGATGTAAAGGTCAGAACCTGGCCGGTATCTGTTATTCCGGGTACGGCCATCCTTGGATCGACCATCGCCTGCGCGATCAGCGGATCCCGTCCCTGAGCCTCCGCCGTGGAGCGCATCATCGAACGCATGTAGGACTGGTACTTGTCGGGCAGCGGTTTCCCCTGCTGGTCTACCACCGTCGCCGCACCGATATTGGCTCCGGGACTCATGTAGATGCTGTCGCAAGCCAATGAGATCAATGCACCTGCCGATGCGGCGTTGTTATCGATAAAAACATGGATGGGATAAGGGGCGTTGAGGATCCTGGTGCGCAGCGAGTCAGCCGTTTCCAGCACACCTCCGTATGTGTTCATGTGGATGATGACCATATCCGCCGGCAGGGCTTCAGCCTGCTGAAAGGCTTTTTTGGCTTTGTGCCAGATAGGAGGGGCGATCTCTTCCTTGACGTCAAAGACAAATATTTTCAGCTCTTTTGAAGGACTCTGGTTCTCCTGGCAGAGGCCATACACGGGCAATGATATGACCATAAAGGCTATGAAGATCCTGACAATGTGCACGCACCGGTGTCTGGATGGGATCATGCTGGAAGATATTTTCATAGGTACGTAGTTAAGATATGAGGGACTGAAAAGTTCAGGTTCTGTAACAATACATCTTTATTCTTTCACGATGAAATATTTTCGGAATATATCCATCAAATGAATATGGATGTGAGGATTAGAAGCTATGATCTCCTTTCCGTGGATGAAGTTCCTTCCTCCCCTGAAATCACTCACCTTACCGCCAGCCTGTTGCACGATCAGTGACCCGGCCGCCACATCCCATGGATTCAATCCATATTCATAAAAGGCATCGAAACGGCCGCAGGCGACGTAGGCCAGGTCGACGGCTGCGGATCCGAATCTCCTCAAACCCCGTGAATTTTGCAACAGATATCCCAGTAGCCTGAGATTTTGTTCCATGTATCCAGGATCTGAATAAGGGAAACCGGTAGCCAGCAGTGAATCATCGAGCATCGTTGAGCACGAGCACTGGATTGGTTGTCCGTTCAGAAAAGCCGGACTGCCCTTCCATGCAGCAAAACACTCTTTCTGGTTCACTTCATAGACCACTCCCAGCACGATTTCTTCCTGATCCATCAATGCGATGCTGATCGAGTAGATGGGCAGGGCATGGATGAAATTGGTAGTACCGTCCAGTGGATCGATCACCCACTGAAACCTGCCTCCCGTTCTGGCACGGGTTCCTTCTTCGGCAATGAATCCCGCATCGGGCAATAAAAGTGACAATTCCTTGACCAGGAAAGCTTCCGACATCTTGTCCACATAGGTCACGTAATTATGACGCCCTTTCAACTCAATATCTTGCTGCTTGATCTTGTGTATGTCCCGCCGGATGATCCCTCCGGTGGTCCGTGCCAGATCACAGACCTGCAGGCAAAGTGTTTCGAGGTTGAGTGTTACAGGTTGCATGTTGCAGGTTACAGGTTAAAGGTCTCCGTTTTCGGTGCCTGTATTAACTTTTGATTATTGATTTTTGCTCTTTGATTTTCTTTTGAAGAACCAGAATCCTGCAGCCCCCAATAAAACCAGGCCGATCGCGATCCATTGTGCCTGAGACAATTCCAGACCCAGGAAATGATAGCGCCTGTTGACCCGGATAAATTCGATGAGAAATCGTTCTATTCCATTCAGGATCAAATAGAAACTAAATAAATAGCCAGGGATTGCCCATCTTTTCCGGGTGAACCATAAAATAAGAAATATGACCGTTCCCAGGAGTGTTTCATAATAGGATGTGGGAAAGACTGGTACTGCCAGTGCAAAGCAGTGGTCGCCGGAACAGTTGCTGATGCGGATGCCTTCACTGATCACATTGTGCGGGAAGTCAAAGGCCCACATCCAGTCGGGCAGAAATCCCATCCATCCGGGTTTTGGATTCGGATTTTCGATTCCCCAGCAGCCATCACCTGACAGCTGGCAACCAATGCGTCCGATGGCATAGGCAAGGATTAGGGCAGGTGCGACGATATCAGCAATATGAGGCCAGGGGATTTTATTTCTTTCTGCGAAGATGGCAACTGCAAATGCGGCGACGATCAGCCCGCCATAAAAGCTCAACCCGCTGAAAGAAAACAGTGTCCCCACCGGATCCTGAAATAGATCGTCGAGATGCTCAAAAATGTCAAATATTTTCGAGCCGATGATGCCGAAGATGGCAGCCACCAGCACGATGCTCGCTGTCAGCTGGTAGGGGTGAACCGTTTCCTGGATCTTTACCGGTTTTTCCAGCCTGTTTTTTTGTTTTTTACGATAAGCCAAATAGACAGCGATTGCACACAGTATGATGCCTCCTGGCCAGCTACCCTGGCCGGAGAGGATAAATTCCTGGGGATTATCTGCAAAGTAAGAGTAACGCAGGATCATTCCTATGATCTTGAATCCGACAATGAATCCAAGAATCGCGGTGCTGACCAGCTCGCCCGCCGAGGCGGGCTTTCCCTTCCAGATCTGTTTTGTCTGCGCCGCGATGAGGCCTTCTTTTTCCTTTCTTTTCAGTTCAAGCCATACGATCCAGGCTGCCACCAGAAAGGCAATGGCCATAAAGAATCCATACGTCTGGATGGGAAGGTTGATCCTTACTCCAAAGATATATTCCAGTAAGTTGCTGAGTTTTGGAAACACCGTTATCGATTGTTAAATGGTCAAATTGTTAAACTGTCAAATTGTTGATAATATTTCATCTTTCATTCTTCATTCTTCATAATAAAATAGGATCCCTGATCATCCTGTTTATTAAGCTTTACAAGAACGATCTCATTGACAAGGGCATGGTCAAAGTCAGCCTTTACATGGATGTAATTCTCTGTGAAACCAAAGAGCTCTGTTTTGTTTGGATCAGACTCGAAAAGCACATTAAAGTTCCTTCCGGCATTCTGATCATAAAAATGCCGTTTCTTGATTTCTGATAATGCATGAAGCCGTTTGCTCCTTCCTTTTTTGATTTCAGCCGGGACTTTCCCTTCCATGAGCACTGCTTTCGTACCCGGGCGTTCTGAATAGGTAAAGACATGCATATACGATATATCCAGATCTTCAACGAAGGTAAACGTTTCATCGAAATCATCCTCTGTCTCTCCCGGAAAACCGACAATCACATCTGCTGCGATGCATGCATGAGGCATGACCTTCTTTATTTTCTCCAGGCGACCGGCAAAGTGTTCCCCGCGGTATTTTCTTTTCATCAGAGTCAGTATCCTGTCAGAACCGGATTGAAGCGGAATATGGAAATGCGGCATCAGTTTTCCGGAAGACGATATAAGGTCAATGATGGAATCTGTCAGCAGGTCGGGTTCAATGGAAGAGATCCTGATCCTGGGAATGGGCAGGATCTTGTCCATTTTCCAAAGCAGGTCGTACAGGGTTTCATGATCAGGTTTACCAAAATCGCCTATGTTGACCCCGGTCAGGACGATCTCCTTTATTCCTTCATCGCAGATCCTGCCGGCGGTCTCAAGGAGGGATTCAATGGTGGGGCTTCGGCTCCTTCCCCGGGCAAAGGGGATCGTACAGTAGGCGCAGTAATAATCACATCCATCCTGTATTTTCAGGAATGATCTCGTCCGGTCATGCAGGGAATACGACAGGATGAACTCATTGTTTACATCGTGCATCGGAGCTTTATCCTGCTGCTCATTCCTTGCCATCTGCTGAAGATGCCTGCCCAGATCGAATTTTTGATCATTGCCAAGTACAAGATCCACTTCGGGCATTGCCCTCAGTTTGTCCGGTTTCATTTCGGCATAGCATCCCATCACCGCAAGCGTGGAGCCCGGATTTTCCCGTTTCAAATGCCGTATAAACTGATTGCATTTTTTCTCGGCAGCTTCAGTGACCGTACAGGAATGGATCACGTACACATCTGCTTTTTCACTGATATCCACCAATTCGAAATCTTCCGCAGGCAGAATTCTTCCAATGGTTGATGTTTCGGCGAAGTTCAGCTTGCATCCAAAGGTGTGGAAGGCTATTTTCCTGCGGGCAGTCATGGGATGATCGAATAGGAGGCAAATGTACTAATTTAATCGTCCTTATCTTACGAGCCGCTGCAGCACGATCCCCGCCACAATGAATATCAATCCGGCGATCGTATACCCCATGATCTGTTCGCCAACGGCAATGGATACCCAGATCAGTGACAGGAACGGGGATATGAAGATCAGGTTGGCCACTTTGGCCGTCGTGGCACTTAATTTCAATGCTTTCAGCCAGATGATGAACGTGATCCCCATTTCAAACAGTCCGATATATGTGACACCCAGGATGGCTTTCACCGATGGAAGCTGGATTTCCGAAAAAATGAGAACTGCCGCGAGTGTATACGCAAATCCGAAAAGAAAATTGAAGAACATTTTGGATACCTCTTCCCTTGCATCTTTCATGTTAAAGATAAAAAACAGCGACCAGAAGACCGTACAAACCAGGGCGAGAATGACACCGTCAGTGCTGGTGAAATGAAAACTGCTGAAGTTGCCCTTGACAGCAATGATGATCACACCCAGGAAGCTGATAAGAATGGCCAGGATGCTTTTCCATCCGATTTTTTGCTTCAACATAGGAATGGACAGCAGTGTCAGGGTGATCGGCCATACATAATTTAAAACCACTGCTTCCTGTGCCAGCAGGATATCATAGGCTTTCAGCACGGTGACATAAAACAGAAAAGGATTCAGCAAGCCGAGCAATGCGGAATGGAGAATGTCCTTTCGGGTGACTTGGATCAGCAATGACAATCGGCCCCGCAAAGCAAGAATAGCGAAAAACACTACCAGCGAAAAAAAAGATGCATACAGCAGGATGTTCATGAAATCAATGTGCCGGAGTGTGAGTTTGAATGCTGATCCTATGGTCGACCAGCACAGAACGGCGACTAAAGCCAGGAGGGTTGCTTTTTGCTGACCGGATAGTGCGGTTTTTGTCATATCATTTCTTAACCAATGATCCCAGCGCTAAAGGTAGTCAAAAACTCCTATCAGAAAAAAATCTATCTTTGCAGAACAACTAACCTGAAATATTCTTTATGAAACGACTAGGTGTGGTTGCCTTCGGTGGGAATGCCCTCATACGTGACGGCCAGAAGGGAACGATCGATGAGCAGGAAGCGAATGCTTACAAAACCTGTGAAAACCTGTTCAAGCTGCTCGACCGTGATTATAATCTTGTGATCACTCACGGCAACGGACCCCAGGTGGGAAATATCATGCTGGCCAATACGGCCGGACACAAGCTGTACGGATTGCCCGACATGCCCCTGGATATCAGCGTGGCCTATTCCCAGGGTTTCATTGGTTACGTGATCGAGCAACAAATGCGTAATGTGCTGATGTCGAAGGATATGGACCGTGATATTATCAGCATCATCACACAGGTGCTGGTCAACAAGGAGGATCCCGCATTTCAGAATCCTACCAAACCCATTGGTCCGTTCTATTCTAAGGATGAGTCGGATAAGATCACGTCAGAAACCGGAGCCAGGTTTGCCAAAGATCCCAGGGGGAGAGGATGGCGCAAGGTAGTGGCTTCCCCCAAACCGCTCGTCATCTCGAATGCGCGCTCCATTGAACGTCTGGCAAGGGATGGACAGATCATTATTGCCGTTGGGGGTGGAGGAATACCCGCTTTCTTTGTGCAGGAGAACAAATTACAGGGTATCGATGCGGTCATTGACAAGGATCTTGCATCAGCCCTGCTTGCCGTACAGATCAATGCGGATAAATTCTTCATCCTGACCGATATCGACAAAGTGTACCTCAATTTTAACACTCCTCAGCAGAGGGCACTGGACCGCCTCTCCCTGTCGGAGGCAAAACGGTACCTTGCCGAAGGACATTTTTCGGAAGGCAGCATGGCACCCAAGATCAGGGCTGCTATTCACTTTGTGGAGAACAGGGGAAAAGATACCATCATCACCCATACTGACAGACTGGGAACTGATGGTGGCGGAACACGTATCGTTTTTGTTTAATGCTTAAAAATATTTCGTCATGCCATTCAATCTCAGACACCGTAACTTCTTAAAGCTGCTGGATTTCACCCCGCAGGAGATCCGTTTTTTACTAGACCTCGCCGTCGACCTGAAAAAGGCCAAGTATGCCGGCACGGAACAACAACGCCTGAAGGGAAAAAACATCGCCCTGATCTTTGAAAAATCATCCACCCGGACACGTTGTGCCTTTGAAGTAGCTGCCTTCGACCAGGGAGCCAATGTCACTTACCTTGGGCCTTCCGGCTCGCAGATAGGGCATAAGGAGACCATGAAGGACACGGCAAGGGTCCTCGGCCGCATGTATGATGGCATTGAATACCGGGGATTCGGGCAGCACATCGTGGAAGAGCTGGCCAGGCATGCAGGCGTTCCCGTCTGGAATGGCCTGACCGATGAATTTCACCCCACGCAGGTCCTGGCCGATATCATGACCATGATGGAACACAGCGATAAGCCGGTGCAGCAGATCAGCTATGCCTACCTTGGCGATGCCCGCAACAACATGGGTAACTCGCTGATGGTGGGTGCAGCAAAGCTGGGGATGGACTTCCGTGCAGCAGGTCCGCGCTCCTGCTGGCCACACGAAGAACTGGTGAACACATGCCGGGCGATGGCAGAACAAACCGGGGCGAGGATCCTCATCACCGAGAACCTGGAGGAAGCCGTTGCGGGAGTCGACTTCATCCATACGGATGTTTGGCTCTCCATGGGCGAATCAGCCGACCTTTGGGGTCAGCGGATCAAAGAGATGATTCCCTATCAGGTGAATGCTGAAACCATGAGCAAATCAGGTAATCCGAATGTGAAATTCATGCACTGCCTGCCGTCATTCCATAATACAGATACAAAAGTGGGGAAGGAGATCTATCAGAAATTCGGAATTGGTGCCATGGAGGTGACCGACGAGGTGTTCGAATCACCGGCTTCCATCGTCTTTGAACAGGCCGAGAACCGGCTCCATACGATCAAAGCAGTCATGGTAGCCACACTGGGCGATTAATATCTCTGCTCCCGAATACGGGCTTTCTTACCACGAAGCTCCCTGAGGTAGAATATTCTGGCTCTGCGAACCATCCCTTTTTTGTTAAGCGTGATCTCGTCGATGAAAGGGGAGGAGATTGGGAAAATTCTTTCCACACCCACGTTACCGGAGATTTTTCTGACGGTGAAGGTTTCAGTGGGACCGCTTCCTGCACGCTGAAGCACCACACCCTGGAAACTCTGTATACGCTCCTTGTTGCCTTCCACGATCTTATAGTTTACCGTGATCGTATCACCAGCCCTGAACTCCGGAAATTGCTTTACAGGTACCAGATTCTCCACAAACTGTAACAATTCATTCTTTCCCATGACCATTCAAATTTAAAGGGGGTTCCCGAAAAAGTGTGCAAATATACGTAGTTATTTTAAATGACAGGCTTATCAGATAAAAATATTTACATTCTTAAGATCATAGAGTAAAAAGCAAAAATCAAACATCAAAACTACTTTTGATGTTTGCTCTATGATCTTTGCATTGTGATCTTAAGAGCCGAGTAACCGTGGTCTTTTTTTTACCGTTCGTTCCAATGCCTGTTCGTAATTCCAGCGGGCAATCTCTTTTTCATTTCCGGAAAGCAGCACATCGGGTACTGTCATCCCCTTGTACGTTGAGGGACGTGTGTATACAGGCGGTGCCAGGAGCCCATCCTGGAAAGAATCGGAAAGCGCTGAGGTTTCATCGCCCAGAACGCCTGGCAGCAGCCGGATGACGCTGTCACAGAATACCATCGCCGGGAGTTCTCCACCCGAAAGAACATAATCACCGATGGATATTTCCAGGGTGATCAGGCTTTCCCTCACTCTTTCATCCACTCCTTTGTAATGACCGCAGAGCAGGATGATGTTTTCAAGCATGGATAACCGGTTGACCATCGGTTGTTCCAGAAGCTCTCCGTCAGGGGTCAGGTAGATTACCTCGTCCACATTTCTTTTCATCCGTAAGGCTTCGATGCACCTGTCGATGGGTTCGATCATCATCACCATCCCCGAACCTCCGCCATAGGGATAATCATCCACGCTTTTATACCGGTTGGTGGCATAATCCCTTAGGTTATGCACTTCAATGGATGCCACTCCTTTCTCCAATGCCCTTTTAACAATGGAGTGGCAGATCAGAATTTCAAATATCTCCGGGAACAGAGTGATGATATCAATATGCATGGCCTGTTAAATCGGTTAAATGTAAAATTGGCAATAAAATTATCCTAAATATCTGCAGGAGTTTGATTTTATTGGATTATTCTTGTCTTACTTTTGTAAAGGCTACGGCATTGTCATGAAAAACAGGATAATCTTATTAGTCGCCATGCTGGTTTCCCTGTCTGTATTTGCACAGGAAGCCCCTTTGATTTATAAAGTGACATTCAGGGATAAGCACCAGTCGGATTTTTCGGTCAACCGGCCGGAAGAGTTCCTGAGTCGGCGTGCCCTGGAAAGAAGGCAGCGGTATGATGTGCCCGTGACAGATGACGATCTGCCCATATCACCTTCCTACATCCGTTCCCTGGAGAATTCCGGGGCAAGGATCCTGGCCCGCTCGCGATGGCTGAATATGGTCATCGTTGAACTGGAGTCCAATCAGGATTCAGATCAGATAAGCCGTATGCAGTTCGTTGAACGCATGGAAGAAGCAAGTACAATAACGGCCATAAAGAAGAACGGGAAACCTTTTTTTATGGTTGAGCAAACGGATATCCCTTTCTTTAAACCTTCACCGAAAAATACATCCACCGCAGTGTCGTTTGATTACGGGCCATCGCTCAATCAGGTTGACATGATCAATGGCCTGCCCCTGCATCATGATGGATATACAGGGAAAGGGATCATCATCGCCGTGCTGGATGCCGGATTCAGGGCCGCAGATACCATGGCTGTCTTTGATTCGTTATGGATGCAAAACCGGATGCTTGGTACAAAGGATTTTGTGAATCCCGGTGGCGATATTTTTGAGCCCTCGATCCATGCGCATGGAACCATGGTCCTTTCCATCATGGCTGGCAACCTGCCCGGTCAGTTGGTTGGCACTGCGCCGGATGCCGGATATTACCTGATCCGCACTGAGGATGGTACGGCAGAGTACAAACTGGAAGAATATTACTGGATGATGGGTGCTGAATATGCCGACAGCCTTGGCGCAGATATCATCAATTCTTCACTGGGTTACACGGAGTTTGACGATCCCGCTGACAACCATACCTATCAGGATATGGACGGTAATACCACGCCGGTCACTATAGGAGCCGACAAGGCAGCCGAAAGGGGGATACTTGTCTGTAACAGCGCCGGCAACAGCGGAAACAGTCCATGGAAGTACATTGGCGCTCCTGCCGACGGAGACAGTGTCCTGAGTGTCGGAGCCGTAGATCCGCTGGGCCGCTGGGCTACCTTCAGCTCTCTAGGACCATCCTCCGACGGGCGTACAAAGCCGGATATAGCTGCTCAGGGACAACAAACGATCATTGCCACTCCCTGGGGAGGCGTCACCGCAGGTAATGGAACTTCCTTCTCATCCCCGGTAATCGCTGGCATGACCGCCTGCCTGTGGCAGGCCAAACGATCTTTTACTAACATGCAGATCATCAGTGCCATAATGAAAAGTTCCCGACAGTACAATACACCCGATGATACACTGGGATACGGTATTCCCGATTACTCACTGGCCAAAAGCCTGCTGGATACCACGGATGTCGAAATGGGCACACTGCAGATCTATCCCAACCCCTTTAGCCAAAGTATTGAATTCTGGATCAACCTGCCTGATCATCAGAAAGTAAAGGTGTTCATTTTTGATATCACCGGTAAACAGATTTTCTTCCGGGAAATCGAACTCTTTAAAGGCATCTCACAGGTTACTCTCGAAAATCCGGTCAGGGTATCAGGACTCTATATCCTTAAGGTACAGACACAGAATGAATCACTTGTCGGCAAGATAATCCATACTCAATGAAAAAAGTAACGGAATTGGTAAATGATACGAAATTTATTTATTTTTATCAAGAAATCCTTATACATTACAGGTATATGAATGTCTAACCTAAATTACTAAAGGAGAACAAGTTATGGGAATGATGAAAGAATTTAAAGAATTTGCCATGCGTGGAAATGTCATGGACATGGCGGTAGGTATTATCATTGGTGCCGCATTCGGCAAGATCATATCATCCTTTGTCGGCGATGTGCTCATGCCGCCCATTGGCTTGCTGGTGGGGAACATGGATTTTTCAAACATTGCCATCACGCTCAAACAGGCCGTAGGTGAAACGCCTGCTGTAACCATGAAGATTGGTCAGTTCATCAATTACATTATTGATTTTCTGATTGTAGCACTGGCTATTTTCCTGGTCGTGAAAGGCATGAATTCCATGAAGAAAAAACAGGAGGCTGCACCAGCCCCCCCTCCGGAACCTTCCAAGGAAGAAAAACTGTTGACGGAAATCAGGGACCTGCTGAAAAAATAAGGATTTACTTTTACTTCAGGTTTCGGCAAGCCCTATCTGCATCAAACCACTGACTGCGGGGGCTTGCTGTTTCGTAGCTTAGATGTAGCTCCGAGTGGAGTATTATTGCTACCTTTGCATCAATATGGACCGTCAGCCGACACTCTTTGAAGATCGCAGGATCTACTCGCTGTTTGAACTTGCCGGAAATATCAGGGAAGTTCTCAGGGAGGTTTATCCTGATGTCTATTGGATAAAGGCAGAGATCGCCAAACTGAATTTCTATCCGAAGAGCGGGCATTGTTATGTTGATCTGGTGGATAAGCAGGACATGGTAATCCGTGCAGAGATGCGCGCCACTATCTGGGCGTCCAGTTATCCGATGATCAGCTCCAAATTCAGGCAACAGACCAGGGAAAACCTTCGCGATGGCATGAGCATTCTTTTTCTGGCATCCATCAGCTTTCATGAAGTTTATGGCCTTTCTCTGAATATCGTCGACATAGAACCCTCTTTTACCCTCGGAGAGATGGCAAGGGAAAAACGGGAAACCATCGAGGCACTGAGAAAAGAAGGGGTCTTTGATCAAAACCGTAAAAGGATCCTGCCGCTGCTTCCGCGCAGGATAGCGGTCATCTCCGTCGAATCCAGCAAGGGGTATCATGATTTTATCACGACGATCCGGAATAATCCCCATGGTTATGTATTCCATTGCAGCCTTTTCCCTTCAGTTCTCCAGGGTGAACAGGCGATCACGACCATCATCGGTCAGCTAAGGAATATTGCCAGGGAGTGTGCCCGGTTCGACGTCGTTTCCATCATCCGGGGAGGCGGAGGTGAAGTGGGCCTGAGCGCCTATGATAATCTGAGGCTTGCACGGGAAGTGGCGGTCTTTCCTCTGCCTGTCATCACCGGGATCGGGCATTCCACCAACGAGACCGTCGTTGAGATGGTGGCTCACACCAACCTGATTACCCCGACAGCTGTCGCCAGTTTTCTGATCGAACGGTTCAAAGCCTTTGAAGACAGGATCGATTCGCTGAGGGATGTACTGACGGCAGATGCAAGACAGATCATGGAAGATTCGCTGTCCCGCCTTGAAACAGTTTACCACCGTTTCCATTCTGCGACCCATCGCCTGCTGGAACGGCATCTGGGCGTTCTGATGAACAGCAGTGAAAAAATCGGTATCTTTTCCAGGCATATCATCCAAAAGCAAGGTCATGACCTTGAAGTATATCAGGAAAAGATCGGATTGCTCGATCCGAAAAATATTCTTGGCAGAGGATACAGCATTACATTGCTGGATAATACACCGATCAGGGATGCTTCACTGGTCAGGAAAGGGATGAAGATCAAGACAATCCTTTTTGAAGGAACTCTGGATAGTGTTGTGGATTAATCTGTTACCGCATATAAAGTAAACTTTAAAATGAAGAACTATAATACGGCTTTGAAGGAACTGGAGAAGATCGTGGAGGATCTGGAAAGGGGAGAGGTATCGGTAGATGTTCTTGTCAGTAAGGTCAGAAGAGCCTCCGAACTTATCAGGCAATGCAAAGGCATCCTGAGGGATACCAGCGAAGAAATAGAAAAGGTCATTGGCGGGATGGATAAAGAGGAATGAGCCTTTTCGCTCTGATTCGGAAAAGATGAAAAAAAGAAAATTCTGTATGTACTGTGGCCGGGAGATCACTCAAAAACCGGAGAACGATATCATAAGGGATTATTGTATTCAGTGCGATCAGTTCTTTTATGATAATCCGCTTCCCGTCGTTGCCGCCATTGTCGTCGTAAAACGCCAGATCCTGCTGGTGAAACGGAAGATCGAACCTCAGAAAGGCAAATGGTGCCTTCCTTCTGGCTATGCAGAATCCGGAGAGAGCATCGAAGCGGCTGCCCTGCGCGAGTTGCACGAAGAAACCGGTGTCATCGGAAAGGTCATCGGTTTTGTGGACATTGATTCAGGATTCAGCTCACATTCCGGTGACCTGCTTTTTGTCACGTTTGAAGCCGAATGGATGAGCGGAACGATGAGACCCGGCGACGATGCAGAGAAGGTCAGGTTATGGGATATCGAGAGGATGCCGCCTCTGGCCTTTGACTCACACAACCGTGCCGTCAGCGTTTACTGCAGGAGCAAAAAAGAATACTGGGACATGATCGATTCCTTCCATCTCTCGGTCGGAGAATCCAGGTCCGGCAGGAACGGGGGAAATTTTCTTTCCGATAAACTGGTCAGAAGCGTTGAAATCAATGCTGAGGTCATTGCCAAACGATGGTTGGAAGAAGTCCGTTCCAATCCCACCACACCGACGTATGCCCTGGTAGAACCAACGACCAGCTATCAACGCAGTCTGTTGATCCTCAGGCATTTCAGTCAGTGGCTGAGCGGGACCTATTCGGATGTGCTGGAACGGGAATTTTACAGGGGATTAGGATCTTCAAGGAAAGAAGAGGGATATTCCCTGAGCGAAATGCTCACCGCACTGAGCCTTCTAAGGAAAACCATCTGGGATTTTGCGCTGGAGCAACATGTACTCACTTCCACGATCGACATTTATATGAGCCAGGAACTGGAACGCAGAATGATCCTGTTCTTCGACCGGGCTGCCTATTACATGGCAAGGGGATTTGAAGATAAAAACTGACGCTCAGCTGTATTTCTTTTTCCGGAAGAACTGTACGAGCACAGCCAATGCAATCAGTACAATCCCGGCAGTGGCTGCGTAAACCGTCAGGCGTTCCTGCCCTCCAGGTGCCGCTGACCGTTTGATGACGATGCCTGTCAGAGCCCAGAGAATGGCCATGGCAAAGGCAAAATCCTTCCTGGTAAATAATACGGTTATGGTCAGCGCTGTGAGAAATGCCAGTACCATAACCACCCAGAAGACCTCACTGAAACCCCACCTGCCCCAGCCCAGCGAAACAAGGAATGCCGTGGCGTTTGCTACCGTGGCGACACTGATCCATCCCAGGTATAGGCTGAAGGGAAGAAAAATAAATACCTTTTCGTTACAATTGGCACAACAGCCACCAATATCCAGCCTGCGATAAATGACGATCAGGGTGCACAACAGCATCAGCATGATGATAAGGGATAGCCATATTACCTGGTAATGCCAGGCAAAGATCCAGGAAACGTTGAGAATGCACGAAACAACGAACCACCATCCGATCCTCACAATGGAGAGCCCGGTGGCAATTTCCTGGCTTAGCAGCGAATATAACTGGTAAATCAGCAAAACCGCCAGCAATAAATAAATGACTCCCCAGATGGAAAACGTGATACCAGCCGGTACAAAAAGATTCGGCAGGGCATCTGCCAGTTCACCGGTGGTCTTATGGTTGAGAGGAAGTGCGTTGGCCAGCCCGTTAACCACCAGCATGGCCAGATAACCGATAATATTGCTGAAAACGTAGAGGCGTTTTTTACGTTGTGTGGACACAGGCAAGATATTTCGCTGGTAAAGATAGGGATTAATTTCAATTTTCAAAAACTTATCGTATATCTGAAATGGCCTGATCCCTTCATCGTTGACAAACCTTTCGTTTTTGTCATCAGGGAACGCACCACGAACACAATTCTTTTCATTGGTAAAGTAATCGAACCCCAGTACTAAGGAATCCAGGATTTTTATATCTTCACAGGCGATAATATCGTCTGTATCCATGTACACTATTCCTCGAACCCGGATCGTCTGGATATCAGTTGTATTCCTGGGTTCATTGCTTTTTCTTCCTTTTCTGGGCTCCGTGTCGCTTTTCGACTGGGATGAGATCAATTTCGCAGAAGCCGCCCGTGAAATGATGGTGACAGGTGATTACCTGAATGTCCGGATTAATTATATGCCTTTCTGGGAAAAGCCCCCGCTTTTTTTCTGGTTTCAGGTACTTTCAATGAAAGCATTCGGCATCAATGAATTCGGTGCCCGTTTCCCGAATGCGGTGTGCGGAATCTTCACCCTCATAGTGCTCTACCATATCGGAAAAAAGTTATTTGATCACCGGATGGGTGTCATCTGGATGATCGTATATACCGGTTCCATCCTTCCTTTCTTTTATTTCAAATCTGGGATCATTGATCCCTGGTACAACCTGTTCATTGTGCTGGGAATCTATTTCGGAGCATCGTACCTTCTGCTGGATGAACGCCGCGCATTGAACGCCCTGCTGTCAGGATCGTTCATAGGCCTTGCCGTTCTGACAAAAGGGCCGGTCGCTTTGTTGCTTTTCGGGCTGACCGGCCTGGTGTACCTGATCCTCACCAGGTTCCGGATGCGGATGCATCTCATGCATATTCTGCTGTTTCTCGGAGGGCTGATCCTTACCGGTGGTTCGTGGTTCCTTGTACAGTATATGATGGGAAACGGTGATGTGGTGGCTGATTTCATCGTTTATCAGATCCGGCTGTTTCGCACACAGGATGCCGGGCATGGGGGATTTCCGTTTTATCATGTGCTGATCCTTTTATTTGGGGTATTCCCTGCATCTGCGTTTGCATTCAGCGGATTTAAAGGGATAAACAGCGAACATCCATTCCAGAAAGCATGGAGTCAGGTATGCCTTATACTGCTGGCAGTGGTGCTGGTTGTTTTTTCCATCGTCAGGACAAAGATCATCCACTATTCCTCGCTTGCATATTTTCCGCTGACCTGGCTGGCTGCACACTATATTTACCAGGTTATAAGCCAGAAAGGTGTCTTCAGCAAATTTACCAGGGTGTCGGCTGCCATTGCCGGAACGGCCTGGCTACTGGCTGTGCTGTTCATTGTAGTACTGTTTCTGAATAAAGATGCGATCTTATCTTCGGGATGGATCAGGGATGCATTTACAACAGCCAACCTGCAGGCAGAGGTTTCCTGGAGCGGTTGGGAAGTTCTGGTTGTTCTGCCACTCCTTGCCGGACTGATCACGTTTTATGTTACCAAGGATCCATTGCGTCGTGTGACTGTGATCTTCATCGGTACACTGGTTTTTTCGTTTGTCACAATGGGGTTCATCCTGCCAAAAGCGGAAGGTTATACGCAGCGGGCAGCCATCGAATTTTATAGGGAGAAAAGCCGGGAAAATTGCTACATCCATACACTGGGATTTAAAAGTTACGCTCATTTGTTTTATGGGAGCAAGATGCCTCCCGTCAATCCGATGTCGTATGACCAGGAATGGCTCCTGAGGGGACAGGTCGACAAGCCGGTTTACGTGGTGTATAAAATAACACGTAAAAACAGGTACCAGGAGGAATATCCACAGCTGAAGATCCTGTACGAAAAGAACGGATTTGTTTTTAACAGGAGAGAAATACCCGGGGAATTTGCCAAATAATTACGTAAAAATTAAGTCCATGAAATCCTATCGCAAAGAATTATGGTTCCAGACCCCCACACGACGCCAGCTCATCAACATTACCCCAAAAGTAGTGGAGTGTGTGCATGAAAGCGGTATCAGGGAGGGTTTGTGTCTCATCAATGCCATGCACATTACCTCCAGCGTATTCATTAATGATGATGAAAGCGGCCTCCATCATGATTTTGAGATGTGGCTGGAAAAACTTGCCCCGGAGAAGCCGTATTCTCAGTACCGGCACAACGGGTATGAGGACAATGCCGATGCTCACCTGAAACGTACGGTCATGGGACGGGAAACCGTTGTTGCAATAACGGAGGGTGAGCTGGACTTTGGGCCCTGGGAGCAGATCTTCTACGGCGAATTCGACGGTAAACGCAGAAAACGTGTCCTGATCAAGATTATCGGTGACTAGGTGTACGCCCTTAAAAGGATCAATATTATGCCAAATATGAGAAATATTCTGTTCGTTTCATTCATCATTTTAACTCTGACCAACACCATGGGACAGCAATTTCCGGATAACAGCCTTGGTAAAATGATCCATTACCTGGAAGGTGAGCAATCGTTACTTATCCAGACTGACAATGGATCTGTACTGATACAGGTCTATGCTCCCGACATTTTTCGGATCCGCGTTTCCAGGATGATCTTTACGGATGATTTCTCATATTCGGTTGTCGGAAGAAGGTACCCGTGCAATGTGGTCCTTCAGGAACTGGATGAGAGATTATCCATCCGTACAGATTCCCTTTTGCTGGAAATCAGCACGAATCCTGTACGGTTCACCTTCAGAACCCCTGAGGGTCAGGTTATTAATCAGGATGATCCGGCACTGGGTACAACATGGGTGGGAGAGGAAGTAACTACCTATAAAATTCTTCAGGATGGTGAACATTTCCTTGGTCTCGGTGAAAAGACCGGTAACCTTGACCGCAGGGGGGAATTTCATACCAACTGGAACACCGACAACTTCTCATACCGAACCACCGACGACGAGATCTACTCGTCGTTTCCCTTTTACATTGGGGTGCATCACGGACTTTGCTACGGGATATATCTGGATAATACCTACAGAAGCTATTTCAATTTTGGGGCTTCCAATGACCGCTTTTCTTCCTTTGGAGCGGATGCCGGGGAAATGGATTACTATTTCATCGCAGGCCATGATATTCCTGATGTGATCATGGAATATACATGGCTGACAGGCCGCATGCCTATGCCGCCTCTCTGGGCACTTGGATTTCAGCAATGCAGGTGGAGCTATTTCCCGGATAAGGAGGTGCTGAATACCGCACGGACCTTCCGGGAAAAAAAGATCCCCCTGGATGTCATTTACCTTGACATCCATTATATGGATGCATATAAAGTGTTCACATGGCATCCAACACGGTTCCCGCATCCGGAAAATCTGGTCGGCGAGCTGAAGAACATGGGCGTCCAGACCACAGTCATCATCGATCCCGGAGTAAAGGTTGAAAAAGGGTATCATGCGTATGAGGACGGAATTGCCCGCGACATGTTCATCAACTATCCGGATGGAAAAGAATATACGGCCCAGGTGTGGCCGGGATGGTGCCACTTTACGGATTATACGAAAGCCAGTGCCCGGGAATGGTGGGGCCAACAGTTTGCTGATCTTGTCGGCCAGGGTGTTACCGGTTTTTGGAACGACATGAACGAGATTGCGTCCTGGGGTGAGGGAGCCACCCCCTCGGTCGTCAGGTTTGATTGGGAGGGTAGGGGCGCAAGCTACCGGCAGGCCAAGAACGTCTATGGGATGCTGATGGCCAGGAGTACCTACGAGGGGGTCAGATCCCTGATGAATGGCCAGCGTCCGCTGGTTCTTACCCGGGCTGCCTTTTCAGGTGCCCAGCGTTATACAGCCATATGGACCGGGGATAATTTTGCCAGCGAAGAGCATATGATGCTGGGATGCCTCCTTGTCAATTCACTGGGGATCAGTGGTATGCCATTTTCCGGCACCGACATTGGCGGATTTGCGGGTGAAGCCTCAGCCAGCCTGTTCGCCCGCTGGCTGACCATCGGAACGTTTACCCCGTTTTTCAGGGTACATAAGGCCTATAACCAGAATGCCTCTGAGCCATGGACCTACGGAGAGGAGGTGGAGAGCATTGCAAGGAATTATATCTCCCTGCGTTACAGGCTCTTACCTTACCTGTATTCGGCTTTTTATACCTCACATTCATCCGGTTTGCCTGTCAACCGTGCCCTGGTCCTGGAGTATAGTGGCGATGATCAATGCTGGGACCCCGAATTTCAACACCAGTATCTGTTCGGACCCGGTATCCTGGTTGCACCGGTAGAGAGCCAGCAACGCTTTGCCAGGGTTTATCTGCCTGAAGGTCAATGGTATGATTTTTTTACTGGAGAAAAATATGACGGTGAGCAAAGGCTTCTTACTGATGCACCCCTTGATAAGCTGCCCGTTTTTGCCAGGGGAGGCGGATTCATTCCCATGCAATCGGTTATCCAGAGCACTTCCCAGTTGCCTTCCGATACACTTTATCTGCACGTATATTATGGCAATGCCCCATCTTTTTTCACCTACTATGAGGATGACGGCATTAGCATGGATTATGACAAGAGTACCTTTATTACCTGTGAATTTCTTTTTGATCCGGACAGCCGACAGATCGTTATCGGAGAAATGTCTGGGACTTATACCAGCAAGTACAGGCACATTGTATTGGTACTACATGGCTTCGACATGACTCAGACTGGCTGGAAGGTTGATGGCAGGCCGGTCATGACGGAACAGACCAAAATTGATCTTTATTCAGCCCTGACCGAAAATGATCCGTTGTTTCTAGGCGGCAGGAAATTCGAACAGAATGTACAGATCCTGCAGATTGCCGGATTTGGTGAAAAACAGGTAATTGCCTGGTAAATAAGAATGTAGAGCCCTTATCCATTCGTGTTTTTGGCATTTGTTTTTTGTGATTTGTTTGGAATTTGGGATTTGCATGATTGGGATTTATGACCAGACCCTGCTAACAAATTGTTAATAACTTTCCCCTCTTAACAGGGTCACATTTTGGCGCTTTCCGGATTAACAGGTATGGCAGAGAACTTTTCGGAAGAAAAAATCGTTTACGGTTTTCAGAGCGCAGAAAATGAAGTGCTCAGGTTTGTCTACCGGGAATATTTTCCCTCAGTTGTCCATATGGTCAAATCCAACAATGGAGCTGTCATTGACGCAGAGGACCTGTTCCAGGACGCCCTGGTTGTGATCTTTGAAAAAATCCGGTCTCCCGGCTTTGCCCTTACCTGCACGTTCAAAACCTATCTCTATTCTATCTGCAGGAATCTGTGGATGCATCGCCTGGAAAAAATGAACAGGGAATTCATCTCCTACGAGTTGATGGAAGATAATCTCCCGGCTTACCACGACACGGAAAAGATCTTTCTGGAAGCGGAAAAGGACAAGCTCTTTCATCACCATTTTTTAAGGCTTGGAGAAAATTGCCAGAAGATCCTGACACTTGTCTTCAAGCGGTTTACTACCAGCGAAATTGCGCAAAAGCTCGGGCTGAAGAGCGAGCTTTATGTCAGGAAACGTAAATCTCAGTGCAGGAAAACACTCATCCGAAATATAACAAATGACCCCTTGTATATACAAATAAAGAACCAACGACATGAAGAGCGACCTTGATCTGATTTGGGGATATTTTGAAAGGGATTTAAGGGAAGATGAGATGGAAACAGTGGAAGAGCGATTGAAAGGGGACCCTGAATTTCAGCATGCATTCAGGGAGCAGGAGGAAATATTCCTATCCCTCCAAAAAACGGAGACTATAACATTCAGAAAAAAACTTCGGATGATCAGCCGGGAGCTTAGGAAAGATAAACCCTCGGGTAGGATGATCATTCTGAGCTACCCCTGGTTCATTGCTGCCGCCGTCGGACTGTTATGCATCACCACAGGCTATGTGCTACTGCGGTTATCGGCTGCTGAAACAAATCCTCCTGAAAAGATCAGCATCACACAAATGGAAGACACCAGCAGCGGAGTATATGATTCCGTCAGCCTCCCAAAGGAAGGAATAACAGGTGAGAAATCCGCTGACAGCTATCAAGTTGGTGCAGGGAATACAGAATCTGACAAAGGCCTGTTGCTGTCTGACGCATTTGAGATCAATCCGGCACTGGAAAAGCTGATCCAGCTCCACTACAGAAATGCAGTTGTCAGGGATGTCCTGCCGATGAACGGACATACCTTTTCGGCCGGAGCACTCATCTGGTTCAGACACAACACTCACACAGACGACAGTATCTGCTTAACGATCATGGACAACAAGGCGGGGATTATTCTTAAAACAGATATGCCATGGAATGGATTTCAGTGGAATCCATTGGATAAAAAAGGATTGTTCTATTTCCAGGTGAGTACAGGCAAGGGAATCATTTGTACACGAAAGATCTTCATCAGGTAAGATCTCACGACCCGGGAGCCGTTGCTAACTATGGATCTCGCCCTCCAGGAAGGTGACTGATCTGCCGGAGATCAGGACCCTGTCATCGTTCAGCTCACAGAATAGTTCCCCTCCGCGTTTTGACAGCTGCAGGGCATGCAGGGTTGTTTTACCCAGGCGGTCGGCCCAGAAGGGAATCAGCGTCGTATGAGCTGATCCGGTTACGGGATCTTCGTCAACACCTATCACAGGCGCAAAGAACCTTGATACGAAATCCACTTCCCGTCCGGGAGCTGTTACACAAACTCCCATTTTATCCAGTCTACCGAAGAGCTCAAAATTGGGTTTTATGGCAAGGATCTCTTCCTGCCTTTCAAAAACGGCCATATAATCCCTGGTCGCATAGAGTTCGGATGGGATGCATCCCAGCGCAAGGATCAACTGGTCGGGGACAGGTACTTTCTCAGGTTTGCTGGCAGGAAAATCAAGCGAGATAAGATCATTGTTCTTACGGGCGTACAATGGACCATGTTTTTTGGTGTCAAACATGATGACATCATAGGGGTAATTTAAGTGATTGAAAATGATATGCGCCGAAGCAAGTGTGGCGTGCCCGCAAAGATCGACCTCTGCCGCAGGAGTGAACCAGGTGATCTCAAACCATTCACCCCTGTCGACAAAGAATGCGGTTTCCGAGAGGTTGTTTTCGGTAGCAATGCGTTGCATAAGAGCATCATCAATCCATTCCACGAGAGGACAAACTCCGGCCGGATTGCCACCAAATAACTTTCCCGTGAATGCATCAACCTGATAAAAAGGAATCATACTGTTAGATTGTTAATTGTTAAATTGTCAAATTGCTAAATTGTTGAATGGTCATAATTCGTTTAAACGACTTCCTGACGTTTCCTACCCACCATCTGGACCGTCCGGTTGGCCGTATCGATCCGCATTATCCCGGTCAATCCCGCATCCTGCATCCATCCGGTCACTTCCTTTTCCGTGTAGGTAGAGCCTGCGTCGGTGTTCACCAGCATATTGATGGCAAAAAGGGCACCGTCGACGGGAGATGTCCGCTCTTCATCCATGATGTAATCCTGAATGACGAGCATCCCCCTGTCTCCCAATGCCTGTACACATTTCCGGATCAGGCCTCTGTTGGCTTCCGGTGAACAGCTGTGGATAATCGCAGAAACGAAGATCATATCGTAACCTGATCCGATGTCATCATGCATGAAATCGCCGGATAACGTGAATACTCTTTCAGTCAGCCCTTCTCTGTCAATATAATGCCGGGTCAGGGGGATCACTTCAGGGAGATCGAAAACCCAGGAAGTGATGTCAGGATACATCCGTGCGATTTCCATGGCATACGTCCCAGGTCCCCCTCCGAGATCCAATATCTTTCGGCTTCCTCCCAGGGGCAATTGGCCGACAACCTGGGAAGCATTCCTTTTTGCCCTGTCATGCATGGCTTCGATAAAGGGAACAAGCCATTCAGTCCCCAGTTTCTCCTCATCAGCCCAGGCGACCCTGTGCCCCTTTTTTACCGCTTCTGTCAGTGTGCTCCAGACTCTCCAGAGTGAAATACTGTGGTGCAGACCCGATAGGTAATCCTCCGAGTTCCTGTCAAGATATCGTAAGGATTCGGCTGTATTGTAAAAAATCCCTTCCCTCTTCTTCAGCAGTTCAAGAGCGCAAAGAGCGTTCAGCATCATTTCCGTTGAACGTTCACTGGTGCCGCACCTATTACTTAACTGAGCCGCTGTCATTCCATTACCCCCAAGCAGTGTGAAGAAATCCAGCTCAAAGGCCGACAGCAGGATGCGGCTGACCCTGTAACCATTGAACATCTCTCGTATTGTATCAGGTGTCTTCATCAGGTACGGATCCGATTGAGATGTTAAAGATATGCATTGGAAAATGATTCAAAACAGTATTAGGTGAAAAAGCGATGAAAATTATAAAAAAAGTATATTGAGGAATTGGGTTTGAATCTGTATTTTTGATAAAATTTTCTGGATTTTTTCAACTTCTCTAAAATTCAAACGTATTTATGGTTGAAATCGACGATCATTCAATCATAAAGAAAGTCCTGGAGGGAGATACAGCGTCATTTGCAGAAATCGTGGTACGGTACCAGCAAATCATTTTTAACCTGACGTACCAGATGACAGGGAATGAAGAGGATGCAAGGGATCTGACACAGGAAATCTTTATCAGGGCATATATGAATCTGGATAGGATTGATCCGCATTACAAGTTCTTTAGCTGGCTGTACAGGTTGGGAGTAAATCAAACCCTCGATTTTATCAAGCGAAGGAAACCGTTGATACTAACAGAGAATTTGATGGCTCATGACAGGTACGCAGAGAATGAGAATGGGAATCTGACTGAAAAAAAGACCTATGTAAGAAAAGCCATCCAGAAACTTAAACCGAAATACCGGCTTTTAATTGTCATGAAATACTACTCGGCATTGTCATACGATCAGATGAGCCTGATCACAGGGATCCCTGAAAAAAAGGTGAAGAGCAGGCTTTTTGAAGCACGTCAGATGCTGAGAACCACGCTGAAAAGTTCTATGGAAATATTATGATCAGCCAGAAAAATAAAAGAATGTTGCGGCTATATCTGGAGGGTAACCTGACAGATACAGAAAAACTACAGTTTGAAAAAGAACTGGCCGTTAACACGGAACTAAGCGCTTTGCTGGAGGATATGAATCAGGTTGAGCACCTGCTGGAATCTTCTGCAGCCTCATCAACCAAAGCAGACCTCCTGGAACCGATCATGAATTCTGTTTGGAAACTTGGAAAGGTCTATGAAAGGAAACAGCGACTGCAGGATGACCAGATTGCGGCAGGTACATGGCAGAAAACTGCCAATCGTATTTTTCCCACTCCCCACTGGAACCTTGCCTGGGGGTTCATTGCCGGTGTAATCGTTGGTGTAGCCATTCTGAGCTTCTTTCATCCCCGGCAACCTTCAGGAGGATTCTCCGAAATGGATGCGACAGGAACGTTTGCACAAAAGGATGCAACGGGTTTTTTAATTCTGCCTGTCGATCTTCCGGCTGTCAAGCTCAACCTGGCTGCAAATCCACTCCCTCAGAGCTTTATACAGCTGAACCTGGATGTAAGCTCCGAAGAAAACTGCCTTGTCCAGCTTTCTTTTAATACCTCCAGTTTTCAGGTCTGGAGCCTGAGGCAGGTCGGGAACAAACCCAATTGTCAGATCCTGGCAGGGTATAATTATGTGGAAATTGGCAATCTGGGTCAGAATTCTTATATTATTTTACTGAAAAAACTTACAACCATTGAGGAAGAACTTTCGGTTTCCATCTTCCGTGATGGTAATCTCGAATACAATTCACAGGTAAAGATTTAACATGTCTCGATAGTTTATCATCAAAAAAAACCATAACCATGAAAAATAAAGTATTAGCACTTACATGGACCCTTGCCATTCTGGCTGGTCTCTTCATGATCTCCTGCAAAAACCGTGTAAGGGAAGACGAAGCAGGCGGTACCATCGCCAAGGTAACCAAATACAGAAAAGACCAGATGTCGGAAAAAGATATCCTCCTGCGGAGTGATATCATGAAGGATACTGCGAAGCTGACGAGCATCATCCAGGGCCTGGTGCTGTTCAATGCATATACGAATAACCTGGAACAAAGCCTTTCCGACAGGCTTATTGATATCGAATCCATCAGGAGCTTTGATGAGCAATACGACCGCTATATCAATGAACTGACGGATTTCAGGGATTTTCTTAAAAATAACAATGAGGTGCTCACCAACACAGTGTATATGCTGGGTGACTTCTATAAGGATACGATCAGCGAAAGTTCAGCCGATGTGGAAAATAACCTCCGGGCGTTTGCGAATTATGTCCGGAAGCTCGAAGAAAAGGATTCCATCCTCACGGTGATGGTCAACAACCTGGATACGTATATTGAGGCTAATGAACAGCAGATCGTCGACAAGCAGCAACTTGCCCAGCTGAAGGGGATACGTGATGAAATGCTGATCCGTGTCGTGCAGCAGGCCTATGTGTTCAACGACCCCTCCGCGTTGAAGTCCATTGGAGATAAAGTGATCCAGGATATTGCCGGCCTGAGTGCTGTTTATGACATGCCCCAGCTGACAAATGCCGTTGGAAACGAGTGGGTGGCAGCGGTTGGTAACACCACGATCGGCTCCTATACACTTGGATTGGAGGGAGGGATTGGATCCACTGCCGGTGATGTCGGTGCACCAGCAGGTAATGGTGGCGATGGTGGGAGCGGAGCATTGCCTCCTGTCCATCCGCCCTCAGATCCGAGTGGAGCGGGTTTCGGCGGTCTTCAGAATTTCTTTCTCTATGACCAGGGAGTCCTGTCACAGATCCAGAGCCTGAGTTCCAATGAGGCTTTAAATGTTGTCATTAATTCCATTGTTATTGGAAGCAGCGGGGTGGGCGCCCAGGGTTCGCTCTCAGACATTCAACCGCTGAACGGGCTTGTGTGCGGAAGTGCTATCCTCTCAGCCCAGGATTTCATTGGAAGCAGCGTATTGCAGGTTATTCCTGAACAAAATTGACCAAATAGTTCCATACACTTATCTTCAAGATGATTGGAGGAAAATTCGGCTCCGAAGATTCTTCGGATCAGACCAACGGTTTAACATACATTTTTCTGACCATCATTCTATTCTTTCTGACGGTTGCCCCTTCAACGGGGCAACCTAAGCTTTTTCAGTTTGATACCAGGGATCTCCGGACCATTTATATGGGACGCGGGTATTCGTATATGGTGCCACACCAGGCACGATGCTATGAGAATGCCATGAGCTTCCACCGCTCCTTCTGGAACTATGTCCCCTCCGAGGAGGTGACTGTTTTGCTGAACGATTTCAGCGATGTCGGAAACGGAGGGACCCTGGTCATACCCTGGAATATGATCTCCCTTGGGATCTCGCCGTTCAATTACACCTATAACATCATTCCCACCAATGAGCGTTTCCAATGGCTGATGAATCATGAGCTCACTCATGTGGTCATGTGCGATAAAGCTGCACGAAATGATATCCTGTATCGCAAGATCTTCGGAGGCAAGGTGATGCCGGATGCCACCAATCCTCTTTCCATGGTATACAGCTATATGACCACTCCGCGATGGTACTCCCCCCGGTGGTACCATGAAGGCATTGCCGTATTCATGGAGACCTGGATGTCGGGGGGCATGGGACGTGTGCTGGGAGGATACGATGAAATGGTCTTCCGTACCATGGTTCACGACAGCAGCTATTTCTATGGAGTGGTCGGCCTTGAAACAGAAGGCTCAACCATCGATTTTCAGGTGGGCGTTAACGCTTACCTTTATGGAACGAGGTTCGTAAGCTACCTGGCCTATACTTACGGAGTGGAAAAATTACGTAAGTTCTACGACCGGAGCGATTCCAGCAAGCGTTTCTACGCAGCTCAGTTTAAAAATGTTTACGGAGTGGATATCACTACCGAATGGGATAAATGGATCCAGTGGGAAAAAGAGTTCCAGAAGAAAAACCTGGCCCTTCTGCATGAGTATCCTGTCACAAATCGCAGATACCTGACTGGAGAACCCCTGGGAAGTATATCCAACACATTCTATGATAAGGAAAATGACTGTATCTATGCGGCAGTAAATTACCCTGGAAAGCTTGCCCATTTCGTACGCATAAACGCAACCGATGGGAGCATGGACAAGATTGCCAATGTGAGCAGTCCTGCCCTGTACTACGTGACTTCCGTGGCTTATGAAGATTCAGCAGGGATTCTGCTGGCTACGACTCACACAACGGATTGGAGAGGCCTGGAAAAGATCGATACAGAAACCGGTAAAAGGGAGCGACTGCTCCGTGTGACCAGGGCAGGAGATCTGGTCATCAATCCAGTCGATAAATCCCTGTGGGCACTCCAGCAAATGAACGGAAGGGTGACCATCATCCGCTTTCTACCCCCATATACAAAATGGGAGGAAGTGCATACGATTGCGTTTGGAAAAAGCCTCTTTGATCTGAGTATCTCCCATGACGGGCAGTATCTCTCCGGGATCCTGTCTGATGTCGCCGGTCACCAGAAACTGATCCTGTACAGGATAAAGGATCTTTTACTGGGGGATGAGCATTTTGAAGAACTGTATGAATTCGAGGAGAATGCAATGTCGAATTTTGTATTTTCAGAGGATGACCGTTATTTATATGGTACTTCATGGTATACAGGTGTTTCCAATGTGTTCAGGATCAGTGTTGAAACACGTCAGGCAGAGCTGGTCTCGAATGCTGAAACAGGCTTCTTCAGACCGGTGCCACTTGGAGATGATTCTCTTCTTGTTTTTGAATACCACCAGAATGGGCTTCAGCCATGCATTATCCCTGTTCATCCCATCGAGGATGCAAATGCGGTCATGCTTCTGGGACAAATGGTATATGAATCCAATCCGGCAGTAGAAGACTGGATGCTCCCCCCTCCATCCAGGGTCAACATGGATTCATTGAAGACCATTGAAGGGAATTACCGTCCTGTGAAAGAAATGCGTTTTGCCTCTGCCTACCCGATCATTGAAGGATACAAGAAAATGGTGTCATGGGGTTACAGGTTCAATTTTCTGGATCCTTCCGCACTGCAAACACTGAAGTTATCCGTTTCCTATTCACCCTATGATTTTCTCCCCGAAAAGGAAAGGATCCACGCCAATCTTGAATACAAGCTCTGGGGCTGGAATTTCAACGCAAGCTACAATAAGGCTGATTTCTATGACCTGTTCGGGCCGACCAAAGTCAGCAGGGCAGGGTATGCCTTCACGTTGAGATATCAACGTACGCTCAGGCATTTCCGCCCGACCCGGATGGATTTTTCAGTACAGCTGGGGGCCTACGGCGACCTGGAAAAGCTTCCTTCGTACCAGGAAATTGACGCCCCGTACAAAAACATGTACACTGCCAACGCAAGTTTTCATTACAGTTACCTGCTCAAATCGCTGGGTGCTCTGGAAGCCGAAAAGGGATTTGAATGGACATTTTTCGTTTATAATTACCTGGCCAATGAATCCTTCTATCCGCATCTGGTCTCGAACCAGGATGTTGGATTCCTTCTCCCTTTAAGAAATACTTCCTTCTGGCTCCGTTCTTCTGTTGGCCAGTCGTTTGGCAAGGAGGATGATGCATTATCTTATTTTTATTTCGGGGGATTCAGAAATAACTGGGTTGACCACCAGAGTGTGCTGCGCTATCGTGATTTCATGAGCTTCCCGGGAATGGAAATCGATGAGATCCCTGCCATGAACTACGGTAAGCTGATGGCAGAGCTCAATCTTCAGCCGCTGCGTTTCCGGCGGCTGGGATTTCTTGGATTTTATGCAACCTATGCACGGCTTTCCCTGTTTGGTATGGGCTTGTTTGCTGACATCACTGATCCCGAGATCAGCCGCACCTATTACAATACCGGTGCACAGCTGGATGTTGAACTTGCTTTGTTTACGCTGATCAAATCCTACCTGTCGGTGGGCTTTGCGAGAGGTTACAGCCCATCGATGAGACCTGCTGACCAGTGGATGGTTTCGCTCAAAATCATGTAAGATGATGAAGCCGGAAAAACGGATATGATACGTTCAATGTTAATCCATCCAGGAACCGGTACATGAACATAGTGATCGCCCTTCTGCCTGTCGTGGTTTTCCTGCTGTTCCTTATCCTGATGGATAGCTTCAAGCTTGTGAAAATCCCTTACCTGATCCTTTGCATCCTCTGGGGCATGCTATGCGCTGTGGGATCCTATTTCATCAATTCCTTCATCTTGACGGAAACAGGTGTGGAACGGCAGATCTTGTCGAGGTATATCGCTCCTGCCATTGAGGAAACGTTGAAAATGGCGGTCATCCTTTTCATAATCAGGAAAGGAAAGGTCGGTTTCATGATCGATGGTGCGATTTATGGTTTTGGTGTCGGTGCAGGTTTTGCCCTTATCGAGAATATATGGTACCTGTCGGAATTGAACTCAGCCAGTCTCCTGCTCTGGACTGTCAGGGGTTTTGGTACGGCCATCATGCACGGCGGAACCACCTCTGTATTTTCCATCCTGCTCATGCAGGCCTTTGATAAGAGAACCAGCCGTTTCTTACCCGTTCTTTACAGCTGGCTGGCTGCCATCCTTATCCATTCCTTTTTTAACCACTTTGTCCTGCCTCCGGTGGCAACCATGTTTTTCACACTGGTGATCATTGCAGTGGCAGAATATATCATCTTCAGATACAGTGAGAAGAACCTGAGAAAGTGGCTGGAACTGGAGTTCGATAGTGAAGTGAAATTGCTGATGATGATCCGGAAGGGACAGTTTGCCAGGACACATGCCGGAGAATACCTTACCTCGATCAAATACCGGTTCTCCCAGATGGCAGTGGTGGATCTGCTGGCATACATCGCCCTTTATCTTGAATTATCGATCAAGGCCAAAAGCAGGCTTATGCTTCATGAAGCAGGTTTACCGGTGGGTAGGGATGAATCCGTCAGCGACCGGCTGGCGGAATTAAAAGCGCTGGAGAAAAATATCGGGTTGACAGGAATCCTTGCGATCTCTCCTGTATTGCGAATTTCACGTCGTGATCTGTGGAAATGGTCAACCCTGAGGTAAGCAGCAATCTGACATGTTATTTTTTCATGGTAGCCGCATAGGATAAAGCTGCGCCAAGCAACGCTGAGTCCTTAAGCAGGCTTGACAATGCCATCTGGTTGCCAGCCTGAACACCGGGAAGGTGTATGGCAAGGATAAAGATGAGCAACAGCACGGCCAGAAGGATCCCTGCGAGCCTGCCAAAGAATCCGAACAGGATAGCTACGCCGCCCAGTACCAATGCAGCACCTGAAAGATAGATGAGTATCTCTCCATAAGGCCAGCCACTGATCATCGTAGAGGCCATCGAAGAAGCGTTCATGAAATGAAAGACACCAAAAATTACGAACGGAATGGAATAGATGATCCTTCCTATGGTACCCAATATTTTCATATTTTAATGTATTGATGATGAATAGTAATAATACGGGAAACTATCTTCAATTCATTTATTCTCATACTGTTCTTTGATGTTCATGATCGATTCATGGGGTCCGTCTGAAAGGAACATATTTACTAGCCAGGCAGGAAGACTTCCCCCGGGCTCGAAATACCCTTCCATGATCATCTTCACATGGTGATCATCCACTTTAACAAGAGTCGTCACTTCGTCGTAGGCAGTCACAGCAACGAGTCCTTTCGGCTGGGGTTGATCCGGCTTTTTCAGCTTTGTGGCCAGTATAATCGTGTCGTTTCCAAACGAAATGTGAATGGTAGTGGTCATATCCCTGTTATCAAAAGGGAAGGGGAGATGCATGATGGAATAATAAGTGTATTCGCTGTTGTCCACTTTTGACTGCAAACGGCTGTCCGCACATTCATACACCCATTTGTCATAATTTTCAACGTCGATCAGCACCCTGTAAAGCTCTTCCATCGTCATGGCCAGTGTCGCTTCCCCTTTATAGGTTTTATAGGAAGAACCTTCGGTAGGACGTACGTAGATCCGCACTCCATTTTTATCCTTGACCAAATCCCATCCATCCGCGTATCCTTTAAGCCCTGAAAGTGCACAAAGGATAAAAATAGCAATACATCCTTTCATGGGAAGAATTATCTAATTACCTAATTAAGTGAATGCAAGATGAAGGCAAATATAATTAATTTTTTGAATCAGAGTAGCAGCACAATGTTTTTTTAAACTGTCTGTTCCTGGAATGAAATGCAATACTCAACGATACTTTCCATAACACAACAGGCTGTTGGTGAATAAGGATGGTAATGCTATTATGTCTATTTCACAGCCATGGTAAGCGCCGAAGCACCAAAAAATAAATTATTGGTAATAATTGATTTAAACTTTCTATCTTTAAGTAATGAGTTAAGTTCTTCCGGAGTATAGAAATGAGTGGCAGAGTAAGAAAGATAATGATAGGCCTTTTTATTTCCACTTAAATATCCACCAAAAAATTTGACAAATATTAATAAATATAAATGATATAATTTTCTAATGGTCTTGTTCTTTGGCTGACTTGATTCGACAATAATGAGCTTTCCGCCAGGTTTCAATACGCGGTAGATCTCTGAGAGATAGATTTCGCTTTTGATATTTTTAAAGGTCAGGTTCCTGAAGCCAAAACCAATACTGATCGCATCGATGGTCTCTGTTTGAAAAGGAAGTTCTCCGACATCTGCCAGAATGAATTCCACACCGGTCAATTTTTTTCTGATGAGTTTTTTTTTCGCTTCGGCAAGCATCGGTTCACTGAAGTCGAGTGCAGTTATTTTTGCACCGCTGTGATTGTACCTGGCCAGGTGGCAGGCCAGATCACCTGTCCCTGTGCAGATATCCAGGACGTGTGAGGGATTGTCTTCCATACAACGCCTTGCTGCTTTTTTTCTCCAGGCTTCATCCATTCGAAAGGTAAGGATACGGTTCATCAGATCGTACCGACCGGGCACTTCGCTGAACATCTTCTGAAGCGGGCGGATTGAGTGATTTTGAAAATTCATACGATTATCAACGATATGTTTCTTAATAAATTCCAATTTTCAAAAACCAAATTCCAAACAAATTACAATATCAAACTTCCAAACTTACTGACATCTAATTGCTAATTGATTACCAGGTATTGGTCACTGTTTTATTCATTTGGCAGTAAAAATGAATTGTAGCTTTTTTTACTTTTGTCCGAAGGCTCTGCAATATTATGCGAAAATCCTTTTTCTTCGGATTACTATTCTTTTTATTGTTCATCAGCCTGTTTTTCTGGCAGGATGTTGTCGAATTGCTGGGTGAGGAACCACGCCGGGCGATCGTTTCCCTGGAGATGCAGATCACAGGCGATCACCTGGTCCCCAGAATCAACGGGATGAATTACTACAATAAGCCTCCGCTTTTCAACTGGGTCATGGCCTCCTTCTTTACGGTGACAGGTTCCTCGGAGGAGTGGGTGGTACGTCTGCCATCCCTGGTGGGATGGATTCTCATGGCCGTCCTGCTCTATTTTATCGTCCGGAGGTATATGGGTATCGAGATCGCATTGCTTTCAACGTTTTTTACCCTCACCGCAGCCGACGTCTACTTTTATGGGGCGGTTTTCTCCGGGGAGATTGATCTTTTCTATGCACTTCTTGTCTTCATCCAGATCATCTCACTTTTCTGGTTCTACTCCCGGCAAAGGCTGTTTTGGATGTTCATTGCCTCTTATGCATTTACAGGGCTTGGTTTCCTTGCAAAAGGCCTGCCTTCCTTAGCTTTTCAGGCTCTGACCCTTTTGGGGATGGCGATCCTTTACCGGCGATGGAAATGGCTGCTGTCCTGGCATCACCTGGCAGGCATCCTGTTTTTTCTGCTGCCTGTGGGATTATACTATTTTCTTTATTCCCGCCATGGTGACCATATAACGTATTTGTTCAACCTGGTCAAGGAAGCTTCTCAGCGTACAGGCCTCGAGAGCAACCTGCAGGATTTCCTGCTTAACCTTGTCAAGTTCCCGTTGGACATTGTGAAGGTGCTTTTACCCTGGTCGCTTCTGATCATATTTTGTTTTCAAAAACAATTCAAACAAACGATTCAGTCGAACGAATTACTGAAATTTATTATCATCTTCCTGATCTTTAATATTCCAGTATACTGGTTGACAGGCGAATTACGCAATCGTTATTTATATATGTTCGTTCCATTTTTTATGATCATTATTGCCAGTTTTTATATAAATTTCAAAGATTTATTTCTTAAATTCAATATCTGGACAAATACTGTTTTTGCTGTATTTGTATGTATTCTCCCTGTCATTTTTCTGATTCCCTTGTTGACGCCATTGACTAAATCCATTCCTTTTTACTGGTTAAAGTCCGTTGTTCTTTTTCTGGCCGGCACTGCATGTATTTATGGTTTCTTTTACTGGCGTAAAGATCTACGGATTTATGTCATCATTCTTGCGTTGATCCTCATACGGATTGGGCTCAATGTGTTCTATCTGCCGGCCTACCAGGTGAACGACACGTATGTATATTATGAGAAGGTGTCCAGTGACATCAGTGCACTGACCGGAGATGAGCGGATTTATTTTGCTGGAAATACGCAGGATTTCGATCCACGGATCCAGATCGGGAATCACCGGTTATATGAGCGTCATCTGGTCGTTCCTGAATACATCCCTTTTCAGCTGACGTATTATATTGAGCGGAAGACCTGCTCTGTCCTGCAATTTACCAGTAAGCCTGAAGCCGGCATGTGTTGCATCGGAAGGGAATCTTTTTTTAACGGGTCACACTGCCAGGAACTTTACCGTTATTATGACCGTAGGGCCAGGGAAAATTTTCTGCTGGTAAGGATCACTCCCTAGCGCATTCCTTTTTTCTTCAGTAATGGTTCGATGCCGGGTTCGGCGCCTCTGAATCTTTTATAAAGCACCATTGGATCTTCCGTCCCTCCCTTTTCCAGTATATTCTGGCGGAACGATAATGCAGTAGCCGGATCAAATAACGAGGTTTGCCGGAAGGCTTCAAATGCATCCGAATCTAAAACCTGTGCCCAGATATAGCTGTAATAGCCAGCGGAATATCCTCCGCTGAAAATATGCTGGAAATAGGTGCTGCGGTAACGTGTGACGATCTCGGGGATCAATCCTATATGCTTCATGGAATTGTCTTCAAACCGGAGGACATCCGTCTGAGGATCGGATGACAGGGTGTGCCAGTCCATGTCGAGGTAGGATGCGGCAAGGTACTCCACCATGGTAAATCCCTGGTTGAAATACTGGCTTTTTTTGAGGCTCTCCAGCAACCCGGTGGGGATGGGCTGGCTGGTTTGATAGTGTCTGGCAAACATGTTCAGCACCTCAGGTTCAGTGGCCCAGTTCTCCATGATCTGTGAGGGTAGCTCGACAAAATCACGGGGCACTGAAGTGCCTGACAGGCTTGGGTATGTGCAGTCCGAAAGCAATCCGTGCAGTGCGTGGCCGAATTCATGGAAAAGGGTGCTCATCTCATCATAGCTCAACAGGGAAGGCTGGTCAACGGTCGGCTTTGAGAAGTTGGTCACGATGGTGACCACAGGTGAGATGGGCTGTCCGTTTTGCCTGTACTGGTCCCTGTAGTTGTTCATCCAGGCGCCAAAGCGTTTGCTTTCGCGGGGAAAGAAGTCCATGTAAAGAATCCCCACGTGCGAACCGTCGGATTCCTGCACTTCGAAAGCCTTGGCATCGGGATGATATTTTGGCAGATCGGCTCTTTCGGTGAACCTCAGCCCGTACAGCTTGTTTGCCACCATGAAAACGCCACTGATGACATCTTCCAGTTGAAAATAGGAGCGGAGTACTTCTTCATCAAAATTGTATTTTTCCTTCTTGATCTTTTCGGAGTAGTACCACCAATCCCACGGCTCAAGCCTGAAATCACTGCCTTCGTTCTTTATTCTGTTCTGAAGCGTTTCGGCTTCTTTTGCCGCTGCCGGCGATGCTGACTGCCAAAGCTTATCCAGTAGTTCATATACCTTTTTCGGTTCCTTGGCCATGTTCTTTTCCAGGATAAAGCTGGCGTGGGATTCATATCCCAGCAGGTGTGCACGTTCGATCCGAAGGTCAACTATTCTGGACACGATCGCCTTGTTGTCGGTGCTGTCGTTATGATTTCCCTTATTGATGTAGGCCAGGAACAGTTCCCTTCGAAGATCCCTGTTGTCGGCATAGGAAAGAAAAGGCAGCCGGCTGGGATTGTCGAGCGTGAACACCCATTTATCAGGCAACCCTGCAGCCTTTGCTGCATCGGAGGCTGCCTGGATTACAGAGGTTGGCAGACCTGCCAGATCAGCCCGGTTCTCAATGACCAACCTGAAGGCGTTGGTTTCTTTGAGCAGATTGTCGCCGAATTGAAGCGTCAAGGTGGAAAGCTCTTCGTTGATCCTGCGAAACCGTTCCTGTTCCTCTTTGTTCAGGTTGGCTCCTCCGCGGACGAAATCCTTGTATTTGTTTTCCAGAAGCATATACTGTTCCTGGTCCAGTCCAAGGCTGTCGCGTTGTTGGTAAACTACCCTGATACGGTCGAAGAGCTGGGGATTCAGATTGATATCATCCCTGTGCTTTGACATGATCGGTGCCACTTCTCTGGCAATACGCTGCAACTCATCACTTGTGTTGGATGAGGTCAGGTTATAGAATACATCACTGACCTTTTGCAGCAGCGGTCCGCTATATTCCAGCGCTTCAATGGTATTGGCGAATGATGGTGGTTCCTGATTCCGGATGATCAGATTCACCTCCTCCATCTGCTGCTTCATTCCTTCCAGGAAGGCTGGCATAAAATGATCATTTTTGATCTGGTCAAACGGTGGTACCTGAAACGGAGTAGTATACTCAGTGAAGAAAGGATTCACGTTTTCAGTCATTTTGGGTTGTTTTTCACGGCAGGAGGTCAGCAGGAGAGCCAGAACACCTGTCAGGATGAACATTTTTCGCATTGTGATTACATTTAGTTACCAATTTTCCTTTCGAAGATGACATCGAAAAACGTTGCAGCTCCATAGCTCCCAATCCCGGGTGCAAAAACCTGTACAAAGCGCCAGCCTTTTTTCGAATTTTCTTCAATGATCCTCTGATAGTCCTCTTTTGGCTTGCCAAAAAAGGAGATCCGGATGCGGATAAATTTGTATTCGTACATACTGCATTCTTTATTGTGCAAATATCTTTAAAATATTTATTAACAATTGCTGTTTATTTAATAAACTAGTTTATATTTGTATCGAGTTAATGGAATTGATGTTGACATTCATTAAAACAGTAAAAAATGGAAACTAAATCGGACTATGCCGACAAATTGGGCCTTATTTACGAAATGATTGAGAATTCAAGGGCTCAGATCAGGGAAAATGCATTTTTCTTTCTTCTTTGGGGCTGGCTTGTGCTGATTGCCAGTCTGATCCATTTCATCCTGATGAAACTTGGTCATTATCATTCATTTTTGGCCTGGCCCATCATCATGACTGCAGGGATGGTAATTTCTGTGATTGCAGGGATACGACTTGGGAAAAAGTCAACCTACCGGACCTATGTGGATACAGCCATTATCTATCTATGGTGGGGATTTTTCTTTCTTATACTGGTAGTCCTTTCCTTTGCCATTTTTGGTCTGATCCCATGGCATATCCTGAACGCGCTGATCATTGCCATGTATGGACTGGGTACCTTTGTTTCAGGGGGCATTTTAAAATTCAGACCACTGATCATTGGCGGTATCTGCAGCTGGATAATTTCCCTGGGTGTGTTTTTCGTACCGGGAGATTATATGTTGTTGCTTGTTGCACTCTCAATCATTATTGCCTATCTGATCCCGGGTTATTTGATCCGTCGGTCTGTCAAATAAGAACGATATGTTTGAAGAACTTGATCCGTTGCTGCATTCACAGCTCAGGCTGGCCATCATGTCGGTTCTTATCGGTGTTGAATCAGCCGATTTCAATTACTTACTGGATCGAACCGGTTCCACACGGGGTAACCTTAGCGTCCAGATAAGCAAATTGAGTGATGCCGGGTACATCCTGGTGGAAAAAAGTTTTCGCAAAAAGATGCCATTAACCACCTGTAGGATTGCCCCTAAAGGTATCGAAGCATTTGAAAAATACGTGACAGTCCTGCAGAGTTACCTGAACCGGCAGGCATAAGACCGTAACAGGCTTTCCCGACCGTACTTTGGCCGATCATCCGATCTGGAGTCTGATGGACTGAGGATGACTGGCACACTGTGTTTCACCAGGTTTAGGTAATGACCC
>Ga0116153_10000329_pt1 | contig 65774 bp, 43 predicted proteins | sample AD_UKC028_MetaG_FD_89896 | JGI IMG/M metagenome (GOLD analysis project Ga0116153, IMG submission 89896) | Active sludge microbial communities of municipal wastewater-treating anaerobic digesters from USA - AD_UKC028_MetaG | ecosystem: Engineered > Bioreactor > Anaerobic > Digestate | place: USA...
GGTATGGGTATACGCACCGGCGTTCAGAATGATCGCGTCGGCATCCTCTCCCGCCAGCTGGATGGCAGAAATCAGTTCTCCTTCGATATTGCTCTGGTAATAATGAAAAGTGATGGGGGCATATCGTTTCCGAAGTTCCTCCATATAGTCATCGAAAGACCGGTTGCCATAGACCGATGGTTGCCTTTTTCCTGTAAGGTTCAGATTTGGGCCGTTGATGATCCAGATATTCATTTTGATGGAAATGAACCTTAAAAATAGTACTTTTAACGTTCATTTCGACATGTTCAGTACGGGAATGAGTACATCTGCTGATCATCTGCTATGCGAAACTTTTCGCTATGCATTGAAAGACTATCTGTTACTGCTGGAAAAGGGATACCCTCAGAAGCTCGTCCTGAAGATGGTGGGCGACAGGTATTCCCTTACAGGGATTCAACGTGTCATGCTATACCGCGGAGTGACCATCAGGATGAACAATTACGGGCGAGGATACAAGCTGACTACAGAGGACATGATCGCAGATCAGGTAATTCATGTGGACGCATTGAACGTACTGATCACCGTTGCCAGCTATCTCAGCGGCCAGGTGGTTTTCGTCAGCACCGATAAGCTGCTGCGCGACGCCTCCGGTGTCCATGGGAAAATCATTAAGGATCAGCTGCTCCTGAGAGCTCTGGAACTCAGCCTGTCGTACCTTTCGTACCAGAAGCCGGGTGAGGTCAGGTTCTATGTAGACCGGCAGGTGAACCAGGCCGGATGGATCCAGGATACCATTTCCAGGCAACTGGAGCAGAAGGAGGCAGACTGTTCGTCGGTACTCTGTGAAAATGTTGACGCCCTCCTGTCGGCTGTCACCGCCGGCATCATCGCCACGTCTGACTCGGACATCATTGACAGAGCCCGTGTGCCTGTCTTTGATCTGCCTTATCATATCCTGAAAAACAGTTATCATCCGGATTTTATCGATCTGCGGCTGCTATCCTCCTAAAAATAACTATCTTTGCAGGGCTACGATGTCAGTAGCAGGGGTGCCCAAAACAGCGGGCTGAGATCATACTCTTTGAACCTGATCCGGGTAGTGCCGGCGTAGGGAAAAATAACAGCACCTGGTCATTTGGCTTCTCTCTCCTGCATTCGTACCGAATTATACTTACATTTTGAGTATCCAGGTCATGAAAAAAATCATCGTGGTCATCCTGATCACCTTTGCTGCGATTATTTCGGCTTCGGGACAGTTCAGCATTACCGGAAAAGTCACCGATTCCCTGACAGGATCTGCACTGACAGGTGCCAACATTCTGATCAGGAACACCTACCTGGGAACGGTGTCCGGCCCGGATGGGATCTTCCGGTTTACTAATCTGCAAGCAGGGACTTACCTTCTGGAAGTATCCTATATGGGTTATCAGAATTACAGCCAGGAGACTGAGCTCATGTCGGACACAGAGACAGAGATTCAGATGGTACGCCAGCCGCTGATGCAGGAGGAAGTACAGATCCTGGCAACACGGATCGTCCAGGGAATGCCCGGGACATACCAGAACATCTCTCAGGAATCGATCAGCAGGATCAACCTGGGTAAAGATATACCTTTCCTGTTGAGCTCGGCTCCATCCCTGACAACCACCTCTGATGCGGGTAACGATATCGGATATTCAGGTCTCAGGATCAGGGGAACCGACATAACGCGCATCAATGTGACCATCAATGGAGTTCCGTTCAATGATCCGGAGTCGCATAATGTCTACTGGGTGGACGTCCCCGATCTGGCCTCTTCGCTGGAGGATGTCCAGATACAGCGGGGGGTTGGCACATCAGCCAACGGAGCAGCTACCTTTGGAGCCAGCATTAATTTGAAGACACAAATGATGACCGCTGATCCCTATGCGCGCATAGAGTCGTCGTATAGCAGTTTCAACAGCATGAAAAACAAGATCGCCCTGGGTTCCGGCCTGGTGAGAGATCATTGGGCTTTTGATGCACGGCTTTCATCCATCCGTTCCGATGGATATATTGACAGGGCAACCTCAAGGCTTGCCTCATACTATGCTTCCGCTGCCTATTCCGATGCAAAGAATGTGATCAAGTTCATGACCTTTGCCGGCGACGAAGAAACCTACCATGCGTGGGAAGGTGTTCCAGGTGATTCACTGGAAACCAACCGCACCTATAATCCTGCCGGTGAATACACCGACGACCAGGGTAAGACATGCTTCTATGAAGACCAGATCGATCGATACAAGCAGGGCCATTATCAGCTCTTATTTTCGCACGAAGCAGGCAGGGATCTCGTCATCAATGCCGCGTTATTTTATGTACGAGGCAAAGGGTACTATGAAAACTACAAAAAAGACCAGAAACTGGAGAACTATGGTGACGATATTTTTAAGGCTGATACAGCAGTCACCCGTTCGGACCTCATCTGCCAGAAATGGCTGGATAACGACTTTGCAGGGATCACGTTCAGCGCCCTGTACCATCCTTCGAACAAATGGCAGCTGACGGGAGGAGGATCCTACAACTATTACCGGGGAGACCACTTTGGGTATGTGCTCTGGGCCAGGGATGCCATCGTTGTGGATAAAGATGACCCCTGGTATGCCAATACAGGTAAAAAATCGGATGTCAACGTCTACCTGAAAGCAGATTATTTCCTGATCAAATCCCTTCGTTTGTTTGGAGATCTGCAATACAGGAACATACACTACAGGGTCATCGGGACGCATGACAACCTACAGGAGATCGATCTCAACCCTGTTTTCAACTTCTTCAACCCGAAAGTGGGACTGCACTATACACTCTCGTCCAGCCACGGAATTTACGGTCTTTTCGGCATAGCCAACCGCGAACCCAACCGCAGGAACTACCTGGATGCCGACGAAGGATATCAACCACGGCCTGAGAGACTGTACGATTATGAAATGGGATACGCTTTTCATTCGGAGAAAGCTGAACTGGGTGTCAACATCTATTACATGAAATACCATGACCAGCTTGTTCTGACTGGAGAGATAAACAACGTGGGTGATCCTGTCATGGTGAATGTTCCCGGAAGCTACAGGGCCGGCCTTGAAATGAACATTTCGGCGCTCATCCTGAAAAATCTGATTCTGGAAGCCAACATCTCCCTGAGCCGAAATAAGATCCTTGATTTTACCGAGTACGTCGACAACTGGGACACATGGGGCCAGGAAGAGCAATTCCTGGGCCTGACGGACATATCCTTCTCACCTGCTGTGATTTTCAATGACCAGATCACCTATGAACCAGTCCATGATCTGAGGATCAGCCTGGTGTCTAAATTTGTCAGCAAACAGTACATCGACAATTCTTCCAGTGATCTTCGCAAGCTGGATCCCTATTTTGTGCATCACCTGGTGTTCAATTATACCCTTCATACATCGCTGGTGCCTGATATCGGCATCAACCTGATGATCAATAATCTGTTCAATGCCAAATACGAGACCGACGCCTGGGTGTACCGGTACATCTATGAAGGCCGGGAGCTGATGATGGATGGCTTTTTCCCCCAGGCGACCCTGAACGTTCAGGCAGGCCTGGTCCTCGGTTTTTGACGACCGCATGTTCTGATGGAACATATGGGCCATTTTCTTACCTTTGCCTCTTTAATTCTACCGGTGATGCGCATATTGAACATACATTTCTTATTCATGCTTTTAACAGGTACAGCAATTTCTGTTCAGGCACAGGAGAATCCACTCATTGCCATTTCCAAAGGTTCCTCATCAGAATCCTACCTTGCATATGGCGCCTGGCTCAAGAACCTCGATCCGGAGATCCGCTGGGTGGACATGAGCGTATACCCGTTGGATTCTGCACTTTCCATACTGGAAAAATGTTCGGGATTGCTGCTGTCAGGCGGAGAGGATGTTTACCCTGGAAGATACGGCAAAGAATCCGATACTGCACGGTGTGATAAGCCTGACCTCGAACGTGATACACTGGAATTTGACCTGATACAGAAAGCCGGGGAAATGAAGCTTCCCATTCTGGGGATCTGCCGCGGATTGCAGATCCTGAACGTGGCATACGGGGGAAGCCTTATCATTGATATACCCCAGGATATAGCTTCCACCATCCACAGATGCCCGGATAAGTTCAACTGTTTTCATGAGGTGGCATTCCTGTACGGCAGTTTCATCAATAAGGTGACCGGTTCCATGTCGGGGAGATCCAACACGAATCATCACCAGGCAATTGACCAGCTGGCAGGCGATCTTGTGGCAACGGGCTGGAGCGGGGATGGGATTATTGAAGCGATCGAATGGAAAAATCCTGCCGGCAAGCCCTACCTGCTTGGCGTTCAATGGCATCCTGAGCGTATGGATCTGTCCAGTCCCCTTTCGTTAAAGACTGGTCTCTCCTTCATACAAGCAGCCAGAGTATACATGCTGAATGACAACAAATAACAATAAATAACTACAAATAACCACATCCAACAATCCATCCCCATGGTTTTTCCAATTCCCATTTCCAACGATATTTTCTGGATCGGTGTCAACGACAGGCGGACCTGTCTTTTCGAGAATCTCTGGCCAATCGAAAGAGGGGTATCCTACAATTCCTATCTTATCAGGGGAAAGGTGAATGTGCTGATCGACACGGTAGAAGCATCTAAAAGCGATGAGTTCTTTGATAAGATATCATACCTGATTGGACCCGGCGGAAAGCTGGATTATCTTGTGATCAATCACCTTGAGCCTGACCATTCCGGAGCGATCCGTTCGGTAACGACCCGATACCCGGAGATCAGGATAGTAGGGAACAGCAAAACCTTCAGGATCCTCGAGCAGTTCTATCATATTCAGGATCGTCTTGTCGCGGTTGATGAGAGTCTTTCCCTGGATGCAGGAGAGCGTCGTCTGCAATTTTTTCTTACCCCGATGCTTCACTGGCCGGAGACCATGATGACCTTTGATCCGGTTTCCGGCATTCTGTTCTCCGGTGACGGCTTTGGATCGTTTGGGGCGCTGGAAGGTGGACTTTTTGATGACGAGGTGAACCTTTCGCTATATGAGAGTGAGATACGCCGCTATTATTCGAATATTGTCGGAAAGTACTGGAATCCTCTTCAGAAGGCTGTGAAAAGCCTTGAACACACCGATATCAGGATCATCGCGCCGACCCATGGCCCGGTCTGGAGAAAAAACCCTTCCCGGATCATAGATCAATATCTTAAATGGAGCCGTTTTGAAGCTGACATGGGTGCGGTGGTCATCTATGGTTCCATGTATGGTCATACAGAAAAAATGGCGGATTACATGGCCAGGATCCTGTGTGAGGAGGGCATCAGGGATCTGCGGGTGTACGATGCTTCCAAAACCCATCTGTCGTATATTATGAGCGATCTTTTCCTTTACAGGGGAGTTCTGCTGGGAAGCAGCGCCTACAACGGGGGCCCCTACCCTCCTGTGGAAGCACTGATGAGCAAGATTCTCAATACGGGTATCAGGAACAGGCTTCTCGGTATTTTCGGTTCAGCCTCCTGGGGCGGAGGCGGAGTGAAGGCCATCGAACAATTCGCCGAAAAGATCGAATGGGAAGTGGTGGGAACGCCCGTTCAGGCCAAAGGAGCAGCCACCAGGGAAGACTATGCACAGTGTGCCGTCATGGCGCAGAACATGGCCAGGAAGCTCAGGGAAGATCAACAATGAGGGTTCAGGGATTCTGCCTGTTGTCCTTCCTCGCCCTTTCCGATTGCTTTTCGTTGATCACATAGATCATCCGGAACGACCAGAAGTTATTGTACTGATCACGCGTCCACGGGTCCACATAAGGCGGGGTGAACTCACGCGTGCGGATCTTTTTCAGGGAATAGGCATACCTGATGTTGAATTTCAGTCGCTGCCAGATCCTGAAACGGATATCGGCGATGCCGTTGATGTCGGACCTTGAATAGGGCCCTTCGATCGTTGTGGTCTCTATTCGCTGTCCGTGTTCGTATTCTTCCACGTTGGTCAACCTTCCGTACGAAAACCCGAGTCCGAAAGTGACAATGTCCTTATCATTAAAGTGGACCATGACAGGGATATCCAGGTAATTCAGCTTAAGCAGATATTCTCCGGTAAGGGAATCCTCGCGCTGGGGTTTCTGGTGCGATCCTTTCTGGCTGAACAGGGTTTCGATGGACACTTCCCAGTGGTCACTGAACGGGACAATGGCCGAAACTCCCACATTGGCGCCAAATTTTTTAAATCCGTAGACCTCATCCCCGTCGACCTGCGACAGGTTAAAACCGGCGATGACAGCTCCCTTAATGACCTGGGCATCAGCTATCAAACTAAAATGCAGCAGGATGTAAGACAAACCTGTGATTATCCATATTTTTTTCAGTAACATCATATACTATCACAGAGTGTTTGTATTCTTCATGGAGAGCTGGATCCTTTTGCGTTCGATATCCACTTCCAGTACCCTAACGTTCACTTTCTGGTTGATCTTCACTACCTGGCTGGGATCGCTCACGAATTTGTCGGCCAGCTGACTGATGTGCACGAGCCCGTCCTGGTGCACTCCGATATCCACAAATGCGCCGAATTTGGTAATATTGGTCACGATCCCCGGGAGAACGGAACCAGGGACCAGGTCATTGATGGAATGAACGGTTTTGTCGAATTCGAAGAGTTCGAATTTTTGCCTTGGATCACGTCCGGGCCGGGCCAGTTCCTGCATGATATCATGTAGAGTGGGCAATCCTACCGTTTCAGATATAAAATCTTTCACCCTGATCTGGTTCCTGAGCGATTCATTTTTCATGATCTCTTCCACGCTGCCGGCTCCGACGCTTTTACTCATGGCCTCAACGATATGATAGCTTTCAGGGTGGACGGCAGAACGGTCGAGTGGATTCCGGGCCTGTTGTATCCTGAGGAACCCGGCAGCCTGTTCAAAGGCCCTGGCTCCGAATCGGGGAATCTTTTTCAGTTCTTCCCGGGAGCCAAAGGGTCCCTTTTCCCTGCGGAAATCCACAATTTTCTGTGCCAGCGAAGGGCCGACGCCCGACACATAGGTTAAAAGCTCCTTGCTGGCGGTGTTGACTTCAACACCCACCGCATTGACACAGCTTACAACGACATCTTCAAGGCTATCTTTCAGTTTGCTCTGGTCCACATCATGCTGATATTGTCCCACCCCAATGGATTTCGGATCAATCTTGACCAGCTCCGCCAGCGGATCCATCAGTCGTCTGCCAATGGAAACGGCACCCCTGACCGTCACGTCATAATCAGGAAATTCCTCCCTGGCCACCGAAGATGCGGAATAGACCGAAGCGCCGCTTTCGTTCACCATAATGGCAAGAATATCTTTATCAAAAGGTACCCGGCGGATAAAATATTCAGTCTCCCTCCCCGCGGTCCCATTGCCTATGGCAATTGCTTCAACCTTATAGGCATCCACCAGGTTCAATATCTTGGGAATCGACTGTCTTATCTCGTTATGAGGAGGATGAGGATAGATGGTTTCATTATGGAGCAGGTTCCCCTGCCTGTCGAGGCACACTACCTTACAACCCGTTTTAAATCCCGGATCAATGGCCATGACGTTCTTTTGACCCAGCGGAGGGGCAAGTAAAAGCTGGTTGAGGTTTTCTGCAAATACCTGAATAGCAGCCCTATCTGCCATCTCTTTCACCCACTCTCTCATTTCCGTCTCCATGGAGGGCTGCAGAAGCCTCTTATAGGAGTCCTGCATGGCCACTCTGACCTGTTCAGCCGATTTGGAATTGTTCCGGATAAAGATGCGTTCCAGCACCTGCAGTGCAAGATATTCCTCCGGCGCGATCGTCACCCGCAGAAACTCTTCCTTCTCTCCCCTGAAGATGGCCAGCACCCTGTGGGAAGGAGCTTTGGCCATTTGCTCCCTGTAATCGTAATAATCCCTGTATTTTACGCCTTCCTCTTCTTTATCCTTCATGATCCTTGCCTGCAGGTAGGCCTTCCTGAGGAACAGCCGGCGCATCTCTTCCCTGCCGTACTTATGTTCATTGATCCATTCTGCCATGATATCTCGGGCTCCTGACAGTGCCTCTTCGGCTGATAAAACTCCCAGTTCCGGATTGATATATTTTTCCGCGACGATAACCGGGTCAATATATTGCTGAGAAAAGATCAGGGTGGCCAGTGGTTCCAGGCCTTTTTCTTTTGCAATGGAGGCCCTTGTTTTCCTTTTGGGTTTATAGGGCAGGTAAATATCTTCCAGCTCAGGGAGCGTAGTGGCTTGCCGGATCTGGTTCTCCAGTTCAGGAGTGAGTTTACCCTGTTCCTGGATGGATGCCAGGATGGTTTCCCGTCGTTTGTCGAGTTCGGTCAGCTGTCTGAGCCGGTCCCTGATCCTGATCAGCATGACCTCATCGAGGCTTCCCGTCATCTCTTTTCTGTACCTGGCAATGAATGGGATCGTGGCGCCTTCGCTCAGGAGCTTCAACGTATTTTCTACCTGGCGGGGGGCTAGGTTCAGTTCCCCTGCAATGACAGATGCGTACGGATGAGCGGGAGCAGACATGATGTTAACGGAGCAGCGTCACATGCCCTTTGCTGACCTCGGATTTAAATGCTTCGATGCCGACCCTGACATTGTAGCTGATTACATAAAAATAGACTCCGGGTGGTGCCAGCTGGTTCTTGACAGAACCGTCCCACCCTGTGGTATAATCTTTTGATTCAAAGATCATTTGTCCCCACCGGTTATAGATCAGCATGGAAAAATTGGTGACCCCTTCCGTGAGTACCAATGGCTTGAAAGTATCGTTATGGCCGTCGCCGTTGGGTGTGAAAGCATTCGGAATAATGATCCTGGATTCGTAGAGCCATACCCGGTCGACGTTATAGCAGCAGTTGGAATCTACGACCATGACGTAGTACATTCCTGTATCCGTGGCAATGAAGGTCTGTCCCCCGGGCTGATCGTCACCGTTCCAGTAATAATAATCATAACCGGGTCCAGCATCGAGCTTAAAGTTAGAGCCGGGATACTTGAAAATAGTATCTTCCCCGTTTCCGATATCGATCACAGGCAGCGGGTAAATGGTGACCGATTCTGAATTGGTAAACGACTTTTCGTTAAAATATTCAGTCACGGATACCTGATGAGTACCAGGTGCGGGAAAAACATAATAAGGATGTGCATCGGTACTTGTCTTTCCGCCGCCAAAGTCCCAGAACCAGCGATCTGTATTGGCCTTGTTCCAGATTTCGAAATAGGTAGAATCCTGATGGCAGTGGTGCAGATACGTAAAATGCGGCAGATCGACAAAGGTCTGGTTGACGGTGACCAGGCCCTTGTAACCGTTGCCTGCAGCCAGGTGAAAACCTTCCCCTTCTTCCCGGAAATTACAATCCGTACCCGGCCGGTCAGGATTTTCAATGACAGCAAGATGTTCGCTATAGGTCATGCCACCATTCGGAACATAGCTAAGATAGATCTTCCCATCAGGGGCCAGTTGCATCCCGGCATAGACGATTGTGTCATTGCGGGCGATGGTATCCGATTGCAGAAAAGGATTTGACGGCAGAGAGGACAGGTCATACTGTAGCAGATACGATCTTTCGTGGGATTGCACGTAGGTAGATACATAAAGCTTGCTTCCGTCTGGTGAAAATTCTACACAAAACGCATCTTCAACCTCCTGGGAACTGAAGGAATAAGTTGAACCGACGTTACCTGTGGCATTATTAAAGTCAAACAGCTCCACCTTTCCCTGTCCATAAACGGCCAGAGCAATCCTTGATCCGTCCGGCGAAGCTTTCATATATCCGACCGAATTTTCTTCCGTTACCGGACTTTCGTGTTTTGATCCGACATGACTTGTCTGCGGGATGGAGTCAACACCTGCGGATGTGACCAGGTATGCAAAAAAGGCATCTGCATCATTTCCGTCAAAGCCGTGTGCGATTGCCCAAAAATCAGTGCCATTGGCATGCCGTGTACCCGTGAGTTTCTCCGTTGCTCTGGATTTAAGCCTGATATTGGGGAATGCAACCTGATGGTTCTCTATATTAATGATGGAATAACAAAGTCCATTGGTATAATAACCGTTGAAATCAGGATTCAGCACATCTGTGGTGAAGAGGTAGCATAGAGGGCTGTTAGGATCAGGACTGGGAATGAATAAGGAAGACTGTGAGCAATCATTGCTTCCCAGTAATTTGCCAGTATGGGCATAGGAGAGCGAAGCAAAGTCCGAATCCCATACTCCCTGTCCGTCGGACATCAACAGCAATTGACCGTCCGCATCACACAGAACGGCGATCGCAGTTTTGGTGAAACCATCTGAGAGCAGGAAGTTGTCGGTCAGTGAACTGACCGATGTATTGAATTGAAGTCCTGCATTTAAATAAAAGTACCAGGTATTGGCCTGTCGTGGCGGTATGTACTCGCATTTATCCGTGACATCGGTGACCGTTTGTGCACGGGCCTGTAGCAGTACAATGAACAGAAGAAAAGTAAAAATCTTAACCTTCATTCCCTCGATCAATTTTACCATGAAATAAAACTCAAATCCATTGGATTTATTTCAGGGGAGGAGCTAAAACATTGGCATTGAAAATAGCAGATGCGAAATTAAGGAAAATAATTATCTCAACAATGTAACATACCCACGTTTTGTGGTGTTTTGTCCCAGAGATTTTTCCTCAAGTGAGATGATCCAGAGGTAAGTGCCTGTATCGCAAAGAATTCCCTGATAAGTTCCATCCCAGGGCTGTGATGGATCGGTAGTTTCATAAATTTTTGCACCCCAGCGGTTGAAGATCTGCATATTGAATTGTGTGATTTCCTCCAGTGATCCTTCCAGGCCGAAGGTATCATTATGTCCGTCGCTGTTCGGAGTAAAGGCATTGGGGATGGGCAGCAGGCCTGCGGGCATTTTGATCCAGATGGAATCCTGGGCTGTGCATCCTTTTAATCCGACCCAGACTTCATAATAACCAGCGGATGTCACTTGCAGCTTTTGTTCCAGGCTGCCTGTGTTCCATTCATACTCGTCGAATCCGCTGCCCGGATCCAGAACAATAGTCTCCCCAGGAGAAATGTATTGATCTTCTCCCAGATCGATAACAGGATTGGGCTTGATCTCGACATCCAGTGAAAGGGTGTCGGAAAAGCACCCGGTGAGCGTATCCTCACCAAGGATGACATAATTCATGGTCATCCCCGGGCTCGCCCACCACGTGGAATCGTTTACCCAGGTCATATCCTGATAAGGCTGCCAGTAGTAGAGATCGCCTCCCGTGAGCCCAATCAGGGCTGAATCACCATTGCAAACGGATAAATAAGTGTTATCTGCGATATCAATAACGGGCTTTGGATGCACCGTGGCATTGAATGGTTCAGATACAGCTGCACACCCGGTGACTGTATCGGTCTCGTAAACTGTCATGGAGGCCGTCCCTGATTTTTCCCACTTGATGGTTAGTTCATTTGTCACTGGGCTGTTCAGTAACGATCCCGGGAATGGTGAAGCTGTATCCCATTTATAGGTATGATCCTCAAAATATATGGTCGCATAGGTGGTAGTTTCTTTTTCACAGATCATTTCCCTTCCGGATATTAAGGGAGTAGGATTCGGATTGATCACGATTTCCCTGGTCACCGTTCTGTCGCAACCAAATTCCGATATTTCCTGCAGGGCCAGAAGTTCCGTCCCTGGCAAATGCCAGTCGATCCTCACCTGGTCATGAATGGAGTCGGACCCAACAAAGGTTCCGTAATTATAAACCATATCCCACTTATATGAATGGCCCTCGTACAAATCAGTGTAATACAGCACATTCAAAGTGCCCTGGCAAACAGGATTTCCCCCATCATCAAGGATAGAGGGTGAAGGTTTGGGGTGAATGGTAACAAATATTTCTGCCATGCCAGAACATTTGTAGAGGTCATTTGTGGTTTCGACAACAGAAATCTTGTTTATACCTGATCCTGCGCCAAAATTGACCGTGGCTACATTGTTGCTGAATGATAAATTTCCAGGTACATCTCCACTCATGCTCCAGAGAAAAATATTGCCAGTGGATGGTGCCGTATAAATGACTCCTGCCTGCAGTTCGCATACATCAGCAGTTCCCTCAATGGACGGCTGCACGGAGATGACGTTGACAGTGGTAGTGACTGTATCAATCGCACCGTCATTGTCAGTGATAAAAGAATAGAACGTGGTTGTGTCTTCAGGACTCACGGTCTGCACGGGGCTGTCTTCTGGTACCCACCCGCTCACGGGCGGTACGGCTTCCCATGCATAGGAATAAGGCTGTTCACCTCCATAGGTATCCACTGTCAGCGTGACATCGGCTCCTTTGCAGATGGTTGAATCGCTGGAATGTATGATGGCAAATAAGGGGCTGTTGGTGACTTGCACAACTACATAGTCTGTTAGAGAGGTACATCCCTTGGAGTCAATCACATATAATTGATACTCCATGCTAATGTCAGGGTACAGTACCGGGTTCTGCTCATATGAATGCCATGGCCCAACGGCAGATTTCCAGAAATAATTGTATGGGGGTGTTCCTCCTGTTGCATTGCCATGCAAATAGGCAGGATCTCCATTGAAAATAATTGTGTCATCACCTGCATCTGCTATAGGCAAAGGATTCACCACGATCGTAACGGTATCTGTGTAAGGTACCGAATTATTTACCAGGATCCTGGCAATGTAAGAAGTTGTCTGCGTAGGATAGGTTGACAAGGTATTTCCTGTTGAGAGCAGATGGCTGTCGTCAACCGTATTTTCATACCATTTCACGGCACTGATCTCACCGATGAGCTCAGGATCGAAATCAATGGAAACGACTCCGTATGCATTGCCAGGATTTCCCGTCCGACCGAATTGCCAGGCTTCATTTTCAGTGGTCCAGGAACTGCCATTTCGATCGGGTATCGTTGGTGTAAAACTACGAATGCCCTGCTCATCATTAACACCAATAGTGGCTATGTTATCAAGGTAATCGCCAGAAGAGGGCTTTTTAGTAATATGGACTTCGATTTTATTGGAAATTTCAAATAATTTCAGCTGGAACGTGCCACGTTCATTTGAGCTTTCATTTCCGGCCAGCTTGACATTGAAAAAATTGACAATCAGCCTCCTTGTGGGTGCATAGCCCAAGGTAGCCCAGCCCACATAGGATCCGTCATCGACGTATGGATACCAGTCTTGCCACGGGAATAATATGGCGTTTTTCGGGGCGGTTGAACTTGGAATAGCAGTCGAATGCCAGTCATCAAATGTTCCAGCCAATGCTGTATTGAAACTAATCCAGCCATTGGGTGCAATTACAAATTTTTTGTAAATAGTCTCGAAAAATTTAAAATCAAAACCAATATCAAATATTCCGTTGAAGACAGTGTCATTGTGATCGAAGTACACAGGGTTATATTCTTCTACCGGCAGTTCGATGACCGAATTGATCGTGACTGGTTCTCCCAGGCAGATCTCAGTGCTTTCCGCCCAGGCATCGATCTGGCCGGAAAGGGTCATGCCACTCAGCAGGAATAGAGCGATCAGTACGAACTTTCCAAAAGGAAGGCCATGCATCATATGAGTGGATTTAACCAGGATGCGGCAAAGATAGTCATGTCTCTGACCAAATGCAACAATATCGTTTGCTAATGAATGAACAGGCGGCTGTTCACAAATACGAAGGATAGGAAAAGCCGGAATTATTTCTGTACCACCAGCTTTCTGGTCACCACGGCGTTATCTTTCTGCATGCGGAGCATGTAGATGCCCGACGGGAACTCCTGCACATCAAGGGTTCTTTTGTTCATCCCCTGATTCAGGTCCCAGTCGAAGCTCTTCATCTGCTGACCGACAAGATCCATGATGGTCAGATGGACAGTGCCTGTGGCATCGGAGGATAATTCAAGGCTGAACAGACCATTGCCAGGATTCGGCGAAATCCGGATGGAAGTTGCAAGCAGCGCCGGATCATCCATTCCCGTAGCGATCACACGGAATGACCACGCGGAGCCCCATCCTGTACTGTCATACTCATGCAGCGCACATACTCTCCAGTAATAGGTGACGGCACTGTCGAGCGACGGTCCTGGCAGTTCATAGGTCACTTTGCTGGTGGTGACTGCGTCGATGCTCTTATGAATAGGATCGGTGCTGAAATCAGGTGTATCGTCAATTTCCAGGCAGTAAGAATTGATACCGGTGATGGATTCCCACTGGAATGTCGGGAAGATGCTCTGTCCGGTAGTACCGTCGGCGGGGGAAACAAGCACCACCTGGTTGATTGTGGTAAAGTTGAAGACATCCGTCCATTCGGTGCTGTCGAGCGCATGGTATCCCATCACTCGCCAGTAGTATTTCTCGCCAAAATGCAACTTATCGGCATTGGCCCTGTCTTCAATGGTTTCATAGGTCTTTGCCAGTGTGAAATCAGGATCAAGATCGATCTGGTAGAGGTAGGCGTCAATTCCATCGATCTCATCCCAGATGAGCTCCTGGTTGGGATTCTGATCCACCGCATTATTCTTGGGTCTTTTAAGCTCAAAGGCCTCCAGTGTGGTGAATTTCCAGGTCTCCGACCAGGCAGTCGTATCCTTGCTGTGGATGGCGCGCACCCGCCAGAAATGATCCTGACCAAAATAAAGATCTTCGAGCTGGTATGTATTGCTACCATCAACATATGGGATCAGGTAGCGATGGTAACCCGGACTGTTAAAAGTATTCACATGATCCACTTCCACATCAAAATAAGTGATCCCTGTCACTTCATTTGATTTATCCCATTCAAGACTGATATTGGGGACGATATCTGTTCCATTCTTTTTAGGCTTGGAAAGTTCCACCACGTCAACCGTCTTGAATGACCTGGGGACTGACCAGCTGGAAGAACCGGTCTGGTCGGTGGCCCGCACTCTCCAGAAATACTGGGTGTCGAACAACAGCTCACTTGTATTGATGCTGCTCAGCGTGGTGGTGAGCTGGATTGGATCGGTGAAATCAGCCGATGTAGAGATCTGGATGTCGTAATGAAGGTCGAGTGTACCGGCAACAGGATTCCAGTCCAATAGGACATTGGGTGGCTGGTAATCAGCGCCATCCTTGGGAGCCACCAGGCTGGGCGTATACACGGTGATGCCGGCAAACAAAGAAAGGGAAGCGAAAAGACTCAGGAAAAATATTGCTTTCTTTTTCATATCGTTATGTATATTTTTCAAAATTAATGATTTATCTTAAGATGATGAACTTGGATGTGTTGGTTTGCCCGCCCGAGGTGACAACAAGAAGATAGGTTCCGGATCTGAGGTTCCTCACTTCACAAGGAATCTCATGAATGCCCGCAGCGAAATGTGAGGATTGCATCACGTTTTTCACTTTTTGACCATTGAGATCATATATTTTCAAAGAAACATCCGTGTTGGCGTCCATCTTCAGGGTAATCCTTAGTTCATCCGTAGCCGGATTCGGATAAATGCGAAGCGATTCCAGGGCTGCCGTCTCAGGGTTGTCAAAGTCATCAACACCGACAAAATCTACGGATTGGAAGATTCCACGGCCATGGGTGGCGGCATAGATCACACCATAGTTGGAGATAGGATACTGAGCCAGGCACTGTTGTTTCAGCATAAAAACAGGTACATTTCCCATCCCGTCGTTATTATTGACCCAAACCGTACTGGTGCCTGCCTGATCTGTTGACCAGATTCCAAATTCAGATCCCAGGATGATGCGATCAGAGCTGTTCAGTTCTATCAACGAAGAATACACGGGCATTTTGGGGAGATTTCCCTGGATAGAAACGAATGTGGGCAACGAATCGATTGCGTTGGTCGTCCGGTACACATAGTCCGTATTTCCGTAGTTTCCCAGGGTTACGACTACATGGTCAGGATTGTTGGGATCGACCGCCACGGAGGTGACTGCTCTGTCCTGATAGGTTGCAACAAGGCTGGTCGCCACGATACACGAATTGCTGCTGATATCAGCTGTGGCTGTGTCGTAGGCAAGGGCCAGGTTGGCGATGCGGTACACATTGCCGCCATCCGTACCCACATACACATAATTGGCATCTCCTGAATGAGCTATGCACAGTGGATTTCCAGTGATGGTGGCTATCTTGTAAAAGGTGGGTTCTTTGGTGAAGTCCAGTACCTCTGTGGTCATATAGACGGCATTGTTCACAGCCAGGAAGAATCTTGCAGAGACAATATCCTTTACTGTCACCTCCTCACCTTTGGATATCCAGGAAGGGGTGATATAGGGGAACAGTACCCCATTGTTGTCGCTGGGAACCATAACCGTGTCCCCTGCGCCATAGTCCTTTTCTGCAATGAACGTGACGGAATCCCTGCTGTTTTGGTTATCGAAGCTTTCCCACAGAACAAAAGGAGTTAAAAAAGAGTTTGGATTGACAATGGATGCAGGGATGAAAACAGGTGAGAAATTTCTTCCGTAATCATCCGAACGGAACAGGTTCAATGCTTCACCGGCGAGAATGAAACAACTGGGCATGATCATGGAGATCTCCTGGTAACCACCGTTCATTGTGGTGGCTGACCATCCGAGCTGGGAGCCATTCTCAGGTGTATTGCCCTGATGATCCAGGTAAACGATGCCGTTTCCCTGGGTACCTCCAATCGGGTAACCCCTACTGTCGAAGTCTACTGAATAAAACTGGGAGGTGTTATACTGCCTGTTGATAGACCTGAAAGAGTTGAAATTGTCGTCCGTGATGAACAATCCGCCATCACTTCCCACGAAACAAACCGAAGGATTGGCAGGGCTGTAGACATATACATGATGGCTGGAATGGATCCAGGTAAAAGCACCCTGTACGCTGGAACTTTTCTTTAACCAATTGAAGAATCCGGTTCCATTTACTTTTTCGCCTTCCCACATATCGACTCCTCCAGCGAGGACTTTGTAGGGATCCGAAGGATGTACCGTAAGGGTATTGTTATAAAAACCATAGTAATCCGTACCATCACCCATGACATTGAACTGGTTGCTGCCTCCTGGTCCGATGAGCCTCCAGTTTTCACCCTTATCTTCTGAAAAGTAAATCCCTTCAAGCTCTCCAAATTCAAGCTGATGGACCGCATCCTGCGATGAAGCTGTCATCGCATAAATAATATCATTGTTGGAGGGAGCGATCGCCATTTCCAGCCTGGCAATGTCATCCATAGGAAGTTTGTTCTCATTGACAATGGTATCGGGTGCCGAATAATACCGGGTCGACTGGTCAACAAATGCGGATGGGTTCCCGGAGGGTGAAATGTAGCAATGCATGGCCACCACGGCGGCAACGAGGCCATTGGAGGCTACGTCCACGTCGGTTGCTGTGGTATCCAGGAGATCACCGGTACTGGTTTTTGAAAATGCATATGTATCAAAACCATCATCCGAATAGATCAGCCCGCCATTGGTTGCAGCATAGATTCTTTCTGAACCGGGCTCAATGGCAAGCTTGTTCACAAATGCCCACAGCGAGGTTGTGCCTTCGGAGAAATCGGGAATGGTGGAGGGGATTACCTGAAAGTTATCTCCGTCAGTGCAAAGAAAGATACCTCTCCCGATGAAACCGCTGAATCTGGAGATCCTGTCGTCGGGTGCGATAAAATATTCGCCTGTACCTGCGTAGATGTCACCGCTGGGGGTTTGAACCATACAAACGATGTTTGGATTTTCATCAAATCCGTTGATCCTTGCCCATGTTTGGCCGCTGTTGGAGGATTTCCAGATGCCTCCGCTGACGCTGGCCGCGTATATGGTTTGCCCGGTCGCATCGCGATTGTCGACGATCATGCTACGGGTTCTGCCTCCATAATTGTCCGGACCCAGTTCCGTCCATTGGATGTTCAATCCCCTGGAGGAATTTCCTGTAAGCCTGGCCACCTGATCACGGGCTTGAAGTACATCGTTCATATCAACCACCCCGGTCTCCTGATGGCCCCGGATGGACAGCAGGTAAGCAGCAGCACGGCTGACGCTGCTCCCTTCCCCATCATCCGCTTCACCCTTCATATGACCACCCACCATCCAGGAAGCTGTCAATACCATGAGCCCTACCCCACCCGTGAAGGCAAGCAGATAAAAAAGTAAATTTCTAATTTTCATATGTTTGAATTATAATGAATAATCTACAAAGCACACAACTGATTTAAAAGGGGTCAAGTTACACCTTTTTTCAAAATCAGCAATATGCAAATTTTCAAAAATTTTAACAAAGATATGTTTAATTCCTGATGTTATATCAGCTGTAAAGATAATTACCAACACCATTGGCAAAGGATTAAATCAGTAATCGGTTGTATCGGAAAAGAATCCGGTGGGAGGTGTATGTCAAACGGACGAGTCCAGCGTGTATTTAAGATAGTCGAGCATGAGTGGGATATCCCTGGGTTCGATCCCGTGTTTGACAAGATAGGCCTGGTCTGCGTTGAATCCCGCTAAGAACTGTTCAAGGTTATTGTCCTTCTTTCGGATACTGAGTTTGTACTGCGAAAGGGCAGCGGTTTTGTTACCCATGCACCACTCCACATGACCCAGGTTCATATGGTCGTACTTGTTCGGATCTTTCCCAAGGATTCTATGATAACAGGAAGCTGCTTCCTCAAAATCACCCCTGATAAAATAGATCCAGGCGATGGGCCGAAGGGCGCTGATATCATCCGGACTTAAGAATTCCACTTTAAAGAAATAATTCAGTGCCGTTTCAATTTCATTCTTATCAAGAAAACAATGCCCCACAGAGGCGAGTACAGAGGAGCTATCAGGAGTTATTTTCAATACTTCCTGATAATACTGAATCGCTTCGTCATACATCTTTAAATTCCGGTAGCAAAGAGCTATTTTTTTTGCCAGCCAGAGCTTGTTGGTGTCATAAAGCTCAGCCTTCAGGTAATAGTCCAGCGCTTCTTCATAACGCCGCTCACGCTGATAGCAATAACCGATCTTCTCAAAGATCTCATAACTGTTATCGCCTTTTTTGTTGAGCATCTGGTAGATTTCCCGTGCCGGTTCGAACTGGTCCCTTTCAAAATAAAATTCAGCAATGTTGCGGATGATCGAATTTTCTTCAACGAGGGCCGGTAAAAACCATGTCTTGTGAAGATGCAAGGGGATACTGAAGATATCGGTCAGTTCGCTCCTCTGTGGATGCAATTTATGGAAGCGGTACAGGTCCTGGATATACTGTGTGAAAATGAACTTGTCCTTTGTCGACTTGTTGAGCAGAGAATCTTCTTCGGTGATCTCATTGATGTTCTTCAGCTCTTCGGTAAAAAAATTAAGAAGTAGTGATTTCTGCCCTTCCTGAAGATGACGGATGTTGAGGCAGAAGGAGTATTTATCGGAATTGCACAGAAATGCTGACCCGGCGATTGCATCCAGCAATGTTTCCGGATCACTGTTGCCAAACTCCTTCCTGAACAGGTCAAGGATGTAGGTATTGCCCCGGTGAAAAGGAAGGAACCAGTTGTGTACATAGTGGAAAAAATCAAAATGTTTCAGCATCGCAAAAGCGCTCCAGAAAACATCCGAACCTTCCATCTGGAGATTGGTAAATTCTTCCATCTTATGATACAGATCTGGTGTATCTTTAAAGAAGTCTTCCCAGTCCGGATTCTTTTCATCCATCGGATCTTTTGAAATCAGGTTCTCCAGGTCCAGTTTATCTTCCAGTTTGGGTGCAAGTTTAACCACTTCCGGGAGGATCTCTTCCTGCAGCTTTTTAGTAATGCGTTCTGTTTCCTTTGAGCGAAGTATCTGGATGAGGACCATCTGGATCTCGCCGGCCAGTCCCTCCTTTTCCTTAAGGAAAGACAGACGGTTGACCACTCCCGGGTACAATGGCAGCCGGTCGTCGTAGATATACAATCCGAAAACAAGTCCAACAAGTGCCCTTTGCCAGATCTGGTCAATATTCTCCTCGTAAAAAGTAATCAGCAGATCGAGCTTGTTTTGATCAAAACAGCGGATCAAACTTAGAGTCAATGCACTGACAATAATGCATTTCTCGAACCATTCGATCTGGTTTGATTTCCGTATTGATTCGATCAGGTTGATCTCTTTTTCATTAAAGCGGTCGGTCAGCCAAACCAGTTCAAAGACCTTCGCCATCACCTTATGCCGCTCTTCCTGCTCCTTTAACGGATCGGACTGCTCCAGATTGATATCTTTCAGCATTTCATCCAGATCGGTCACAAAATGCAGCCCGGAAATGGAATCCACGGCCTGATCAATCATCCAGTCCAGCTTATTGGCAATGTCCTTTTTCACCTGATAGATCTGCATGCCTGATCTATGGGTGAGCAGGTGCTGAAAAACCAGGTCGGTAAGTTCAAAGACAGAGGCAAGCATCCTGTTGTAAATCTTAGACCGGTCAGGATCACGAATGCCCTCAGCCGTGTATTTCAGAATGTTTTTATAGATCTCAAGATTTTTATCGTACTGATGACGAAATTCGGATTGCTGGGTTAAAACGATCAGGCGCAGCAGGTCATCCAGTGCTTCCTTCACATTTCTCTGGGAAAGATCACCGAGGATCTTTTTATAGCTGTTCTGTACCTCTCTGATGGTCATGACAAGTGAATTAGGCGATGGAATTGCGGTTGCTGTCACCGGGTGGACCGTTTCGTTTTCCCTTCAGTTCACTCATAAGCATCCTGAAATCCTCTTTTTGGATAAAGAAATCCTTACGATCGGGATTTGTTTTATAAATAAACACTGTCATAAGGTAGATCAGATTTGCCAGATAAGAGACAGAAGCTGTCAGTGCAGCGGCAACAATTCCAAATTTGGGGATGAAGATCAAACCTGATACCAAAGTCAGTACCAATCCTATGCAGGAGCCAATCATGTTATGCCGGGGCATTCCCATACCCGAAAAGTAGTGGCTGAACATCAAAGAAACGGCTGTGGCGAGGATGCCGGCAGAAAGTGACAAAATGACCTTTTTTACCTGTGCAAAATCATCTCCAAAGATCCACCCGTAAGCAGATTCAGGCAGCAGGACGAGCGCAATGGTAATCAGTAAGGATAACGCAAGGGTAAATTTGAACAGCAGCAGGGTTATCCGTTTTGCATAATCCTGATCAGTGGTGTTCGATATCCGTGCATACTGCACAGTGGCGACGCTTTTTCCGATGAGCCATACGCCTTCTGAAAGCTGAACGCCAACGTTGTAGATCCCCAGGGCAGCCCGACCTGTGAAAATTTCGATCAGGTAAAAGCCCAGCCTGTAATTGAGCAGTTGCAGTACGTTGGCTGTCTGGATGAATTTTCCGTACCGGATGATCTGGCGAATGACCGGCTGAGATTCCTTTTGCCTGGTGAGCGGCACCAGCGGCAACATGACCACGAGGCTCAGCAGGAATCCGGTAAGGTATCCTGCGTACAGGGAGTAGACGTATGCCTTCACGTCATACAGGTGCATCAGATAGATCAGGATGACCAGCACGGCGGCGGTCAGCAGCATCTGAAGCACGGAAATGATATTGAACAGGCTGATTTTTTCCTTACCGACCAGCAGGTTCATGTTGATGGTCATCCATGACTGAATCAGGGATAACAACATGATATCGAGGGTATATCCGTCAGGAATGAGGTGAAAAAGCTGCAGAAGCACTGCACCGCAGGCTGACACGATCACCGCCCACAGGTAAGAGGGCCACAGCAAATGTCGCCAGTCATGCCGGGAGGAAAGGTAAACGAGCGCACCTCCGCCCACGTAATTACTCACAAGCAGGATCAGGGTGATGCCCAGCACGATCAGCCCGATGGTACCCAAACCCTCTTTGCCAAGATGATGTGTGTTGACCAGAAGAATCCCCAGTGTCAGGAATGCATTGATGAGTCTTGTGATGGTGGTGCCCAGGATTTGCCGGAACATGGTCGTCAGGTATGATCAGTATTCATTGAAAAGCGCCTGCTGAATCTCATCTTCAGCTGATGGGAAAAATGATAACGGTCGAAAACATATTTTTTTGCATCAAAAACAGTAAACGGCCCTGCTTCAACAAGAGTATGTATCCCTTCCGGGAATTCAGATCCCCTGAACGGTTCAATGGTCCCGAAAGGTCTTTCTTCAAAGGTATAGGGATCAAGCTGCACGATCTGCTGAATGCTGGTACGGCCGCCATAAGCAACGGAACAATCCTGGGCTGGTCTGAACAGTAAGTCATTCATGATAAAGGGTCTGCCCGCTGGCCTCGCAGAGCGGATATCCGTTTTGATAGGATTGTTGAGATGAGATTGGTAAGGCCCTGTCAGATCATCAGAATAAAATGCATGCAGATGAGTGCACGAAAGGGCTTTCAATGTGCAAAACAGCCACCATTTCCCGCCGTACCGGAACAGCGTCGGGTCCACGGCTTCAATATCACGGATGAGTGTCTGTACAAAAACAAGTTCTTCAGCGCTTTCATCCCATAGGTACAGATCGACTGATCGGTTCTGGGCTGATTCAGGAACGCAGTACCATTTTCCATCTGATTCGACCAGATACGGGTAAGCCAGATGATGATCCTTTTCGAGGGCTATCCCGGGCTGGGAGGTCCTTCCGGATAAAATACCGACCTTCATGAAATCGATGCGACCTTTGGCACTCCTGTAATCATATGATTCATAGAAGATGACGAGTTCATTGTTTGCAGGGAACACAAATGGATCCGCAGCGTACCGGTGAGGAAGGTTTGTCAGCAACCAGGCAGGGAGGTCGTGGGTCTGACGGTTAACAAAATCTCCCAGTGGGACCCTGGCCAGCCCGATATTCCATTTCTCCGCCCGGGTCAGCTCGTTCCAGTGGAAAAGCAGCCTGGAAACGGCCAGACCAATCAGGAATCGGATCATCCTGAGGTTACCCGGGTTCTTATAGATGGGCGCGGTGGTAGTGCTTGCGCCCCCGTCCCATGACAAATTGACATTATTCATGATATCTGACGCGACCTGGGCAGGCCAGTGCGCTGTTTCCATGAAGAGCTGGTCGATGGTCCTTGACCAGGAATGACGAATGGTTTTAAAATAGCCTTTCCGTAAAACGATGCCTGCGTCGAGCCTGTCTGTCAGACGCTGCAGGATGGCACCGGTGACAGGCTCATCCCTGCAGATCTCCCAGAAGCCTGGCGGCCCTCCGCGGAACCGTTGTTCATCCCCATGATGATAGGACCAGATGCCGTAACGCGCTGCATCCAAAATACCACCGCGAATGATGTTGAAGCCAAAACGAAGGATAAAATCAAGCTGATGTGTTTTAATCGTATCTACATCGGCATCAGAGAAATACTCTGAATGATTCTTCTTAACGGTGAGGCATTTCATCAAAGGGATTTGCATCAGCTCGTTCTGCATGTGCACCAGGCCTTTGGCAGCCGGGTGGTGAAAGAACCTGAGAAAAAATCTGTAAAAGAGGTCCCGGGTCGGGTAATGCATTCGTTTTTTCCAAATTCCGGGGGAGATAGCTGGTTTATCATTCATGATAACAAGCGAAGGCAAACATCCCCTATCCACCAGGAGACGGATGGCTTTAGCCTGCCAGGCATAAAATTCCCAGCCATTGCACATGATGCCGAACCTGAGCGGATTCCTTGTTCTTTCTTCAGCAGCCATTGTTTCGGTCAGGGTATTTGCAAAGCATTCATATAGATCGATTTCAACGTATCCGTCACGGCCTGTTTACCGAAGTGCTGTATGGCGAAATCCCGGATAGCCTTCTGTTCATATTCATGAAAATGATCCAGCATATGCTCAATGCCTTCCAGAAGAGCCTTATCATCGCGGGCTTTCACAAGACGGCCGGTGTGCTCAGAGATGATCTCTGAGATACCACCGACATCCGTCGAGAGGACCGGGATTCCGCAGGAAAAGGCTTCACCGATGACCACCGGCAGGTTCTCATAATGACTTGTGATGACCATAAAATCTGCCGTGCTGATGGCATCTACCAGGGAATCGCCCTCCAACAGTCCTGAAAAGATGACAAAATGGTCTTTTATCCCCATTTCTTCGGCCATTACGGAAAGGGCCTCAAAGTCCTCCCCCACTCCCACCAGCCGGCACCGGAAGTCCTGTCTTTTCCCGGACAGGGCCACAATGACCCGAAGCAGACCTGAAATATTCTTGGACCGGTCCTCAAAACAGGAAACATGTACAAATTGAACCGGTTGACTGTCTTTTATATGTCCGGCCGGTGCAGGTATAAAACGTTCGGTATCAACGAGGTTTGGCAGCAGAAGGTAATGATCGTTCTCCAGGCGAAAACCTTTCATGGCATTCTGCAGGTTGACGGTGGGAGTGGTCACTGCAGCTGCTCTTTTCACCACCAGGCGCGTGAGCCATTTCCTTGCCCAACCTTTAAAAGTGTCCACAGAAGGCAAATACCGTGACCAGTGCTCGGTGATCACATAAGGAATTCGGTACTTCCAATGCAGAACCAATGCTATGGCTGCAAGGCGGGTCAGGATATGGACATGGATCAGGTCAGGCTTTCCTGATTTCCGTATGGCATGCTGAATGCCCTGGCAGTTTGCCCGTAAGAAAAGAAATCCTTTCCAAACCTGTCCCAAAAGCGGAAGCCTCAGGGATGGTACCGGGTAATAGACTCGCCACGTCAGAATTCCTTCATCATTGGTTTGCTCGATCACTGTTCTGTTCAGTGATTTCACCACTCCATGCACGTACACCACGCTGGTGACTGCAAAACCTGCAGCTATCAGGGCATGGTTTCGGACGAATAAACCCGGCATGGGATCATACTGGTGTGGATACCACCGTGTCAAAAAAAGAATGTGAGGATGCACAGAACCAAAATAATCTTCCCTGCCAGGATAGGATTGTTTGCCTGATGGTGAAGGGTTCAAGATATCGGATTATTTTTGTTATTGTTATTATTCAAACGGACAAAATTCGGGATTATTGATAAGAATATCTCTGATGGGCAGAAAATTATCCAAAAATTAAAGTCATTTATGATCACACATCACCGTTGCAGAACATCGATATCCTTTTGTCTGGTGGCATGGACTCTCCTGTTGACAGGATGTCAGCCGAAACCTCAGACTACGTTGAATGCCCATGAGATCAATTCTCCGGATGAGTCGGGCAGGGAACCGTACGATTATGTGGATCCATTCATAGGAACAGGAGGTGAGGGACATACGTATCCTGGGGCCACAGTTCCTTTTGGTTCGGTCCAGGTCAGTCCTGACACGGAGATCAAATATTTCCGTCAGAGCTTTCCCTGGTGCGCAGGTTACCAGTATGGCGACAGTACCATCGTCGGATTCAGCCACACTCATTTTTCGGGGACGGGACATTCGGATCTGGGTGATGTTTTGCTCATGCCGGTGACAGGAGAGCTGCAATTGATCCCCGGTTCTTCTGCCTACCCGGATTCGGGCTACAGATCCCGTTTTTCCCATGAACAGGAGAAAGCAGAACCCGGTTATTATGCAGTCAGGCTAACGGATGATGACATTTCGGTGGAACTTACAGCCACAGAGCACGTCGGATTTCATCAGTACACCTTCCCCCATTCCGATACAGGGAGGATCATTCTTGATCTCACCCAATCCATCTATAATTATGATGATAAAGTAAGGTGGTCTTATATCAGGATCGAAAATGACACCCTGGTGACGGGTTACCGGCACACCAGTGGCTGGGCGCCTGACCGGTACCTGTATTTTGCCATCTCTTTTTCAAAACCATTTCAGTCATATGGTGTCGTCAGAGAGGATAAGATGGAGTATTTCGGTTTCGGACCGCGGCAATCGCAAATGACTGGTTATCCTGAACGGGGTGGCAGAAAGATCAAAGCATATTTCAATTTTCCAGATCTGCAGGCAGAAACGATCGGTGTCAAGGTCGGTATTTCAGCTGTGGATATTTCAGGTGCATTGAACAACATGAAAACTGAATGCCCTGGTTGGAATTTTGACGAAATACGCACCCTGGCCAGGCAAAAATGGGAAAAAGAGCTCCGCAAGATCATCATTGAAGGTTCACAGGAGCAAAAGACCATCTTTTACACCTCCATGTACCATTCCCTGCTGGCACCTGTCATCTATACGGATACCGACGGCCGTTACAGGGGATTGGATCAGCAGATCCATCATGCGGATGGTTTTACCAACTACACGATATACTCTCTCTGGGATACATACCGTGCCACTCATCCACTGTTCACCATCCTTCAGCCGGACCGAGTCCCTGATATGATCCGTTCCATGCTGGCCCATTACGACCAGAGCGTCCATCATGTGCTTCCCGTATGGTCGTTCCATGGCAATGAGACCTGGTGCATGATCGGATACCATGCGGTTTCCGTTATCGCAGATGCATTTCAGAAAGGCATCAGGGGCTTTGAGCCTGAGCATGCCTTTCAGGCGATGAAAGCCAGTGCTACCTATGGACCCTACGACGGATTGAATTCCTACATGCATTATGGATTTGTACCCATTGACAAAGAGCCGGAAGGCGCCTCCAAGACCCTGGAATATGCCTATGACGACTGGGCGATCGCCCAGATGGCCAGGGAGCTTGGAAAAGAAGAGGATTACAGGTATTTTCTGGCCAGGTCGGCTTCGTACAGGAACATTTGGGACGCTGAGACCGGCTTCATGAGGGCCAGAAGGTCAGACAGCTCGTTCAGAGAACCATTTGATCCGTTCTATGCACAGTATGGAGGCGATTACACGGAGGGAAACGCATGGCAGTATTCGTGGTATGTGCCTCATGATCCGGAAGGACTCATCAGGCTGATGGGGGGAGCTGAGGTGTTTGCCGGGCGGATTGACTCATTGTTCATACTGGAAGCTGGAAAAGAGAAATACAGCCACGTGGAAGACATTGCAGGGCTGATTGGCCAGTATGCGCACGGTAATGAGCCCAGCCAGCATATCGCCTACCTGTATGTGTATGCAGGCATGCCCTGGAAAACGCAGGAACGCATTCACCAGATCATGCAGAACCTGTTCGATGACACGCCCTATGGTATCTGCGGCAATGAAGATTGCGGGCAGATGTCGGCGTGGTACATTTTCAGTAGCCTGGGTTTCTATCCTGTCTGCCCGGGAAGCAATCAATATGTGATTGGGACTCCGGCTGTCAGGCAGGCATCCCTGTTTCTTGAGAATGGAAAGGTTTTTACGATCACAGCCCAGAACCAATCCAGCCAGAACATCTATATCCAGTCTATGATCCTCAACGGCCAGCCATATGAACGGTACTTTCTGGACCATGCCATGCTGATGAAGGGAGGCCATCTGCAATTCATCATGGGTCCTGAACCTGTAAAGAGGAGCCTGAACAGCGATGGAATCCCCTATTCGATGTCAAAGCAAAAGTGACGGATTGAACGAACGGCTATCCGGTCCTTGATATCTGTACCAGGCAGGAAGCAACTGCATTATTAAAACTCTGGGGATCTTCCAGTTGTGGAAAATGACCAACCCTGGGCAGGGTGATGATCCGGTAATTCTTCAGCATTTTTTTATTGCCATTTACGTTGGCAGGGAATCGTTCTGCGTTCACAGCCCACACCGGAACGGTCAGGATCTTTGTCCATTCCGAAGGTTTAAAATGGAGGTTCTCCGTCATGGTTGTCAACGCCATGGAAGGATCCGCCGATGACCAGTCGTTGAGTACTTTTCTCACCAGAAGCGAATCAGGGTTCTCACCGAAAAGGATGCTGGCATGCTTGCGGACGGCTGATTGAAAATTTTTCCTGTAGGGTTCCAGCATTTTATCAATATTTCCCTCCGGGTAATCCTGGGTCAGGTTCTGGAACGTATCCACAGCGATGATGGCGACTACCTTTTCAGGCATCTTCAGGGCCACCTTCACTGCAACCGAGGCTCCGATGGAATGACCCACCAGAATCACTTTCCTGGCTTTGACCTTCTTTATGACGGCGATCACATCATCAGCGTACAGATCAAGGGTGTAGCTGGTGCGGTTATCCCCTGAAAGTCCATGACCGGCCAGGTCGAGTGTCACCACGCGGTAGTTCCCGCTGAAATACTTCACCTGGTTCTTCCAGTAGGACTGGTTACATAACCATTCATGGATAAATACCAAAACCGTATCCTTTTTCTGCCCGTTCAAACGGTATTCGATCTTAACTCCGTCTGAAGACAGCACTTCTCCCATGATGGAATTATTCTCGTCTCTTCGTTCTCCTTTTTGTTGACAGGCCATCATCATTACCAGAACAAAAAATGTTACAGGAATGATGGCCAGGATGATCGCTTTTTGCACAGGTGTCTTCATCGTTTTAAGCGAATAATAACTCCCCCCTCTTGTTGAAGACAGGTATTGAAGTAGTTAACAAATAGTATAAATTGAATTTATTCTGTGATTTTTGCTTCACCGGCGTTTTTCATGACCGATTGAATGCCGTTGTCGCGCCCGCTTTCGGACTTATAATTCTGGCTGGTGCCTATGATCTGTCCATTGGGAGCCTTCAGGTTGAACCTGAATTGTCCGCCGGCGGTCGCCGTCTTTTCAAAAGCCTTTGGATTATTTGCATTCTTCCTTACGGATTCAATGCCGTTCAAACAACCGGCTTTTGAGTTATACCCTTCACTGGCGAGGATATTTTGTCCGTTGGATGCTACCAGTCTGAAGCGGTATTCATTCTTTTCACCACTTTGATACACTTCGAATTTTGCCATTGTTTCAGATTTTACTATGAACACTGTTGGTTAATAACCTGACAAAGGTAAACAATATTTTTGATGTACTATGAACAGACTCATTTCAAACAGCCTACACCCATGGATCGTTACCTGCTGCCTGCGTTTCTTTCCCGCAGGATCTGTGTTACCAATTCCGCTGCTTCCTGGAGTTGGATCGCTGAATAGACTTTCAGGCCTGCCTGGTCAATGATCCGTTTTCCTTCTTCCGCGTTGGTACCCTGGAGCCTGACGATGATGGGCACCTGTATCTCGCCTATGTTCCGGTAAGCATCCACCACGCCCTGGGCAACGACATCGCAGCGAACGATGCCCCCGAAGATGTTCAGAAGGATACCTTCCACGTTGGGATCCTGGAGGATGAGACGGAAGGCCTCCTCCACCCTTTTAGCGCTGGCTGAGCCGCCGACATCCAGGAAATTGGCTGGCTCTCCGCCCGACAGTTTAATGATATCCATGGTAGCCATGGCGAGTCCTGCCCCGTTGACCATGCATCCTATGTTCCCGTTGAGTTTTATGTAATTCAGGTCATACTTGCTGGCTTCCACCTCAATGGGATCTTCCTCGCTCAGATCCCGCATGGTGTGAATATCCGGATGACGGTAGACGGCATTATCGTCGATGACCACTTTGGCATCGGCCGCAAAGATCCGGTTGTCGGAAGTCTTAAAGACAGGATTGATCTCAAAAAGGGAAGCATCGGATTCAACATACGCTTTATAGAGGGCCTGCACGAAGGTGGTCATCTCCTTGAAAGCTTTTCCCTGGAGTCCCAGGTTGAAGGCGATCTTGCGGCACTGAAAGGCTGTAATGCCGACTCCTGACTCAATCTCCTCCCTGAAGATCAATCCGGGGGTTTCTTCGGCCACCTGTTCGATGTTCATTCCTCCCCGGGGGGAATACATGATCATGTATTTCCCGGAGTTTCTGTTCAGCAGGACACTCATGTAATATTCCTGTACAGGTGATTCCCCTTCGTAATAGATATTTTGTTCCACAAGCACCTTTCCAACCATCTTCCCTTCAGGGCCCGTCTGCGGGGTGACCAGCATCATCCCGATCAGGTTCCTGGCATGCTCCTTCACCTCATCGAACGATTTTGCGATCCTTACACCCCCTCCTTTCCCGCGTCCGCCCGCATGGATCTGCGCTTTGACAGCCCACTTGTCCACCCCTGTCTTTTCGCGGATCAGCCATGCGGCATCCACCGCTTCATCCGGTGAAAAAGCAACCATCCCCTCCGGCACCTGCACGCCAAATTTTTTCAGGATCGACTTACCCTGGTATTCGTGAAGATTCATTTTCTATCAGATTTTAGTAATACATCGGGATTGTTTGTAAGTTTCAAAAATACGTATTTGATAATATTTTACCGGATTTGCTTGGTATTTTTTTATTTTCAGCTGACCTTTGCCATCCGGCAAACTCCATCAAATGATCACTGCAAGGCAGATCTTTAAATCATATGGACAACTCAGTGTTCTGAAGGGCATTGATCTGGACATCCGGAAGGGAGAGATCATAAGCATCGTCGGTGCTTCAGGGGCAGGAAAGACCACGCTCCTGCAGATCATCGGAACGCTGGAGAGGGCAGATAAAGGAAGTATTGCCATCGAAGGCACACAGGTGCACCTGCTGGCGGATAAAAAACTGGCCCAGTTCCGGAACCGTAAGATCGGCTTTGTCTTTCAGTTCCATCATCTTCTTCCTGAATTCTCTGCACTTGAGAATACCTGCATTCCGGCCTATATTGGGGGATCTGGCAAAAAAGAAGCTGAGTCGAAAGCCACGGACATCCTCAACTATCTGGGATTGGCTGACAGGCTGCACCATAAGCCCGCCGCCCTTTCAGGGGGGGAACTGCAGCGTGTGGCAGTAGCCAGAGCCCTGATCAACAGCCCGTCGGTCATCCTGGCGGATGAACCATCCGGAAACCTGGACTCCCAGAATGCAAAAGAGCTGCATCAATTGTTTTTCGACCTGAGGGATCAATATGAGCAGACATTCATCATCGTCACCCATAACACCGAGCTCGCAGGCATGTCGGACCGCCAGCTGCTGATGAGGGATGGAATCATCATCGAATCCTGACAAGAAACCTTTACCCCTCCAACAATTCCGCAATATTTGCGTTATTATGATCATCATGTGGGGCTAAATCGTACCTTTGCAAATTATTTCTACTCGTTTATTTAATCAATAAACAACTGATTCACAATAATTTACATACTTTTATGTATCTTCTGATCCAAAGGATGAGATTTCTTTTTGATGCAGGATGGTATGGCATGAGAATACTGACAGCAAGCATTTTGTTCATGCTTAGCCTCTCCTCTCCCCTGTATTCACAGACCGCTGATCCCGCCTTTGCAGATCAGGAGTATTATACGGCCATCAAGAAGGGGGATCAATATTATAATGAAGAAAAATATGACCGGGCGCTGTATGAATACGAAACGGCCAGAAAGCTAAAACCAGCTGAGAAATATCCTCAGGAAAGGATCAAAGTGATCCATGAGATCATTGATGATCAGAAAACGAAAAATATCCTTTTTGAAGTGGCCGTTACTTCAGCTGAAAAATGGTATAAAGCGGCTGATTATAAGCGGGCCAAAGCCGAGTTTGAAAATGCACTCCGGATCGATCCAACGGCACAGTATCCCAAGGACAGGCTTGCCCAGATCAACAAGATCTGGTCGGATCCTGAGGTGGATGCCAGATATGCGGCAGCAATCCTGCGTGCGGATGATCTGTTTGCCCTGAAGAGCTATGTAAGTGCCAGGTCAGAATACATGGTGGCCAGTGACCTGAAACCCTTTGAACAATATCCTCTTGACCGGATCATTGCCATTAACGAGATTCTTGCCAATCTTCAGCTTCTGCAGGATCAGTACAACGGCATCATTACCAGAGCCGACCAGCAGTTTGATAAAAGGGAGTACAGTCCGGCCAGGTCCTCCTATCAGGATGCCAGCAACATCAAACCTGACGAAGCCTACCCCATCAACCGGATCAAAGAGATCGATGTCATCCTTGAAAAACTCAAAGCGGAAAGGGATGCGTACGACCGGATCATAGCCATGGCCGATGAATATTACCTGAACAAAGAGTTTGAGAAGGCCAGGATAGAATATGAAAAGGCGGTGGAGATGAAGCCGTCGGAAGCGTACGCCAAAAATATGATCGCCAAGATCGATCCCCAGATTGCCGAGATGCAGCGGATCCAGGGTGAGTATGACCTTGCCATGACCAATGCCGGCACGTTGATGCAAAAAAGGGACTATGAAGGGGCAAGATCCATGTTCCTGAAAGCAGGGACACTTAAGCCAAAAGAGGCTCTCCCGAAGGATAAGATCGCAGAAATTGACCGAATCCTCAATGACATGGCCGTACAGAACGAAAATGAGCAACGTTACGCTGCATTCATTTCCAGAGCTGACAGCCTTTTTGCAACCGGTGACCTTGCTTCAGCCAGGTCGTTTTATCAGCAATCCCTCACCCTGAAGCCCTCGGAATCATACCCCCGGCAAAAGATGGATGAGATCGATAAGGTGTTTGATGAACTGAAATCGAACGAAAATGCTTACGCCCAGGCTATCCGTGATGGCGACAGTCTTTTCGTTGCCGGTCAGTACACCGGAGCCAGGACTGAATATCAAACCGCGACAAACCTCAAACCCGGGGAATCCTACCCCAAATCAAAAATTGCAGAAATTGCAAGGATCCTTGACGAACGTGAGCGCATCCAGAAGGAATACGATGCGATCATCACCAGTGCTGACCAGTTTTTCTTTGCCGGGGATTACCCGAAAGCCATGCCGGAATATCAGAAGGCTAAAAACCTTAAACCTCAGGAAACCTACCCTGCCGAGCAGATAACTGAGATCAACCGGATCCTTCAGGAGAAAAAAGACCTTGAAACTTCATACACGTCGCACATTTCTGCCGGGGATGAATTTCTGAAGAAGAAGGATTATTTGAACGCGCTTCCGGAATATCAGAAGGCAAGTTCGCTGAAACCATCTGAGAATTATCCTAAAACCAGGATCACTGAGATCGAGGGCATGCTAGCCGGCATAGCTGCCAGTGATAAAGCTTACCAGCTGGCCGTCAACGCGGGTGACTCATTATTTCAAGCCACCAGTTATGAGCTGGCGATGGCCGAGTACCAGAATGCATTGAAGATAAAGCCTGGTGAAGCCTATCCCCAGCATAAGGTCGAAGAAATCATAAGGATCCAGACGGATATCAAGGCCAGCGAGGAAGCCTACCAGAAAGCCATTACCCAGGGGGATAAGCTTTTTACAGCGCAAAGCTACCAGAACGCCAGAAATTCATACGTGCAGGCGAAAGAGATCAAGCCGGCAGAGACCTATCCCCAGCAAAGGATCGCTGAAATCGACGGTCTGCTGGCAGACTTACAATCAAAGGAGGAAGCATATGCTCAGGCCATCCTGGAGGGCGACAACGCACTGGCTGCGAAAACATACGAAAACGCCCGGGCAGCCTACATGAAAGCATCCGGAATCAAACCTGCCGAAGCCTATCCTAAAACAAAAATCGCCGAGATTGACAAAACCCTCGCTGAAATTGCCCGTATCCAGAAGGAATATGATGCTGCTATTGTTCTTGCCGATCAGTATTTCAGTACAAAGGACTACCCGAAAGCACTGACTGACTATCAGAAAGCTCTGGGACTGAAACCTGCTGAAGCATATCCTGGAGAACAGATAACAAAGATCAACCAGATCCTCGAAGAGATAAAGAACCTGGAGAGTTCCTATGCATCGCATATTGAATCAGGGGATGGATATTTCAACAAGAAGCAGTACCCGGAAGCCTTGTCTGAATACCGGCAGGCGCACGAATTAAAGCCGGCCGAAAGCTATCCCGCGAGCAGGATCTCAGAAATTGAACACATACTGGCCGCCCTGGCTGCCAATGAACAAGAGTATCAGCGAGTAATTGCCTCAGGTGATTCCCTTTTCAGGCAAAAGGATTTCCAGCCCGCAATCGCTGAGTACCAGAAAGCGTTGAAGGTCAAGCCCGGGGAAGCATACCCCCAGCAGAAGATTCAGGAGATCAATAAGATACTGGCTGATATCAAGGCCACTGAAGAAGGGTATAAAAACGCCATTGCGGAAGCTGATAAGCTGTTCGTGTCCAAACAATATGAAGATGCCCTGACTTCATACCGCAAAGCCATGGAGATCAAACCCGGGGAAACCTATCCCCAAACAAGGATTGATGAGATCAACACCCTGCTCGGAGACCTGAAAGCACTGGAAGATTCCTACGCCCAGGCCGTTCAGGAAGGAGACCGGATGTTGGCCGCTATCGATTACACCGGTGCCAGAACCAGTTACCAGAAGGCTTTGGGTATCAAACCGGCAGAGGTATACCCTAAAACGAAGATCGCCGAGATCGATTTGCTTCTGGCTGAAATAGCACGGGTCCAGAAAGAATATGAGCTTGCTGTTGGAAATGCTGACCGTTATTTTACATCAAAAGAATACACCAAAGCACTGGGTGAATATCAGAAAGCACAGAACCTAAAACCTCAGGAAACGTATCCTCCGGAGCAGATCGCAAAGATCAACCAGGTTCTCGAAGAGATTAAAAACCTGGAGAATTCCTATGCATCGCATATTTCAGCAGGGGATGACCTGCTTGCAAAGAAGGATTACCAGGGAGCGCTGACTGCATTCCGTCAGGCCTCTGCACTGAAACCGGAAGAGGTCTACCCGAAGAGCAAAATCAGTGAAGCGGAAGCCGCACTGGCAGCTGTGCAGGCAAGGCAGAAAGCTTATAATGATGCCATTGCAAAAGCCGATGGCCTTTTCAATTCAGAAGAATACGACAAAGCCAAACTTGCTTACCAGGAAGCACTTACACATGATCCGGGCCAGTCCTATCCTCAGGATCAGATCGGACGCATCAATGAGCTATTAAAGGACCTGGAGCTCCGCAAATCGTTCGGTGCGGCCGTGGCGAAAGCAGATCAATTCTTTGATGCAGAGGATTTTGATAATGCCAGGACAGAATATCAGAAAGCCATCAATCTCATCCCTTCCGAAACCTACCCGCAGAAAAGGATCGAAGAGATCAATTCCATTCTCTCCGCCAATGAGCAGGCGCGGCTGGAATCCTATAACAAGGCGATCGAGGCTGGCGATTCTTTCTTTGCCCTTCAGGACTACAAAAGTGCAAAAGTACAGTATCAGAATGCCATCAGCATAAACTCCGGGCAGCAATACCCGAAGGACAGGCTGAAAGAAGTGGAAAAGATCCTGCTTGACAGGGAAATGGAGCTAAAAAAGGCATACCAGGATGCCGTGGCCAAAGCGGATAATCTTTATACCCAGAAGATCCTCGATGAAGCGATTGATGCTTACATGACTGCCCATGAAATCAAGAACGACGAAGCGTACCCGGTGAATATGATCAATCAGATCAAAAAATACATCGCCGACCATGCCATCGTCGACATCCTGAATTCACCCGTGATCATCAGCAACAATACGGAAAAGAAGTTTGATTTCAATCCTGTGGATATTCGTCAGCGAAAGAACAACTATGTGGTCATGAAAGCGCGTGTCCTCAGTGAAACTAAGCCAAAAGTCTACCTGAATTACGGAAAGGATGCCACCCGGAGCGGGGGAATTGTGTTGAAAAGCATCAAGAACAATGAGCTGAATGATTACATCATACGCGTCAGCGCGCAGGATCCATGGTACCGTATTGACAATAGCTGGCTGAAACTCTACTCGGAGGGAGGAGATATCGAGGTTACCTATATACAGATCTCCACTGCCGATTAAGCAGCCTGTTCACCCAATGCCAATGAAAAACCTCTTCTTCAGATGGCAGACCCTGCTTCCGGTGATCCTTACCGGATCTTTTATCCTGGTGAATTTCGGTTTTTACTCTTCCCGGCAGACCCTTATTGATGGCGACGGTGACGGATATTATGCCTATCTTCCTGCCATTTTCATCTATCATTCAGTTGATTTTCAGAAGTTTATCGAAGATTCACCGGCCAGGGATGAAAAATATCATCAACCACACTATTTCATTCAAAAGAACGGTGTACTGTTCAATAAATATACATGCGGTACTGCTTTGCTGCAGGCTCCATTGTTTCTTGCCGCCCTGGGTATCTCCTCCCTGGCGGGTCTGGAAGTAAACGGGTATTCCATTCTTTTTCAATACAGTGTTGCGCTCTCGGGCCTGATCTTTCTTTACCTGGGCCTGTACTTTCTCAGGAAGCTTCTTCTTTCGTACCATTTCAGGGAACAAGTGATCATCATCGCTGTCATGGCGGTTGTGTTTGCCACCAACCTGTTTTTTTATGCATTCATACAGCCATCGTTTTCCCATGTGTACTCTTTTTTTGCGATCACGTTGTTTGCCTTTTCAGTAAGGAAATATTTTACAGAGGGCCAATCCCGGATGCTCCTGCTTACCGCCTTTGCCCTGGGGCTGGTGGCGTTGATCCGGCCGGTGAACCTGCTGGTGATAGTGGCTGTACCTTTTCTGGCAGGGATACCTCACCCCGCGGCCCCCTCTCCAAATGGAGAGGGGGAGAAAACTTTCAGTATCCAATGGATGGAAGTGATTGCAGCGATTGGAATATTTGTACTTACCATCAGTCCGCAGCTGGTCATTCTTACGCTGCAGACCGGCAGTCCTTTGCAATGGCTTTACCCGGGTGAAGGATTTGACTTTGGCCATCCCCATGTCATTGATTTCCTGTTCAGTTATAAAAAAGGCTGGTTCATCTACACTCCCTTTATGCTGTTGCTGATACCCGGATGCATCGCTCTTTTTAAGCGGTCAAAATTCGAACTCGTTTCTTTTCTCTGCTTTTTGCTTTTTGCAATTTACATTTTCTCTGCGTGGTGGAACTGGTTCTACGGGGATGGCTTTGGCATGCGTCCCCTGGTGGAATTCTACGGGATATTTTTGATACCTATCAGCTTGTTTTTAAGTCTGTTATCCAGAAAAACCGGAAAAATATTCGCAGGCAGTTTTATCGTACTCGCCGCAGGATTGAACCTGATGCAGAGTTATCAATATTCCACGGGCATCCTTCATGCGGACTCGATGAGCAAGCGTGGTTACTGGTATACATTTCTAAGGACTTCCGGAAGGTACAGGGACATTTTGGGCCCGGAAAAGGAATCGGTATATGGCATTATGACAGAACAGCCGCTTATTGACGTTTTGAACGATTTCGAACAAAATTATCCGGACTGGATCAAATTGCATGAAACCGATACAGCGAAAGCCCATTCAGGTAACCATTCACTAATACTGGATGACAGCCGGGCTTACAGTTTTGGCTACCCTCTGGTGATCAGCGATACCCTTTTTGGCCGTGACGATATGTATGCTGTCTTTTCAGTGAGGTATTATGAACCAGAAGAAAATGCGGCAAGGGGTGCTGTTTTTATCGCTGACATACTTGATGACCGGTACAGGTCCTTGTATTACAGGAATTTTAAATTAAAGACCATTCCTGACCATGTCACAGGTCAATGGCGGGTGGCAGAAACGGGATTCAGGCTGCCACTGCTTTACGATGACGCCCATCAGATACGGTTTTATATATGGAATAAAGATCAGGGAAGCTTTTATCTGGATGATATGGAAATAAAGATCTTTACAGTGGTTCCAGATTAGGTTTCAATCAACTCCTCTATGCACCTCAGTGGTCAAATACATTTTTACCACAGAGGCGAAGGAGGTAAGCACAGAGGCGCACAGAGGAGTTGTATGATGATATTTCGCTACATTTGCAGTCAGAAACTCCCACCACTTTATGGACAGACAGCAAGAACTCGCTGAACATTTTCAGCGTTTCAGGAGGAACATTATCGGTCAGGATCTTGTTTTCACCACCCCTTATGGCAGGAAAAAGCTTCTGTACGCCGACTGGATTGCCAGCGGAAGGCTATACAGGCCCATTGAGGAGCAGATCATGAATGTGTTCGGCCCTTATGTAGGTAATACCCACACAGAAACGACCGAGACCGGAACGTTGATGACCAAGGCTTATCACCTGGCGCAGAGAAAGATCAAGGATCATGTCCATGCCAGCTCCTCCGATGTGGTCATCACCTCCGGATTCGGGATGACAGGCGTTATCAACAAATTTCAAAGGATCCTGGGATTGAGGGGATGCGGGCACCTGACAGGAAAGGATTGCCTGGATACAAGGATCCACCCTGTTGTCTTTCTGACGCACATGGAACATCATTCCAACCATACGTCCTGGTTCGAGACCGCGACGGAGATCGTCCAGCTGCAACCCGACAAGGAACTTCTGGTCGATCTGGATGAGCTGCGCCGCAACCTGGAAAAGTACAGGGACAGGCCAATGAAGATCGCTTCGGTAACTGCCTGTTCCAATGTCACCGGTATCCAGACGCCCTATTACGAGATCGCAAAAATAATGCATGAGCATGGTGGTTTCATTTTCGTTGACTTTGCAGCATCGGCACCTTACATGGATATCGATATGCATCCCCCGGATCCGTTGAAAAGGCTGGATGCGATCTTTTTCTCACCCCATAAATTCCTAGGCGGACCCGGCAGTTCAGGCGTGCTGGTCTTTACCTCGTCGCTGTACAATAATCCTGTACCTGATCAGCCGGGAGGAGGTACGGTTGACTGGACAAATCCCTGGGGAGAGTATAAATATGTGGACGACATTGAAGCCCGGGAGGACGGCGGTACACCGGGATTTCTTCAGGCCATCAAGACCGCACTTGCCATCGGGCTCAAGGATCAGATGGGATCATTAAAAATGCAGGAACGGGAAGCCTGGCTTGTCAGAAAGGCATTTGACGGACTGGACAGGATCCGCGGAATTCATATTCTGGCAAATAATATCAGGGAGCGTCTGGGAGTCATATCTTTTTACCTGGACGGACTGCATTATAACCTGGTCGTCAAACTGCTGAACGATCTGTATGGCATCCAGGTCAGGGGAGGCTGTGCCTGCGCAGGTACCTACGGGCATTTTTTACTGGATGTTAGCTACGAACATTCCCATGAGATCACTCAGCGGATCAGTCACGGGGACCTTTCCGTCAAGCCGGGATGGGTGCGGTTATCGCTTCACCCAACCATGACGGACCTGGAACTAGACACCATCCTGGAGGCAATACAGTACATTGCATCGCATGGCCGTGATTATGCAGATGATTATGTTTACAATAAACAGAACAATGAGTTCAGGCACAAAAGCGAGCCCGAGGATAAGACGGTTCTGGTAAAGGAGTGGTTTGAACTGGAATAGAGGTCAGGATAATTGTCGATTGTCAATTGTCAATTGTGGATTGTTCATCTTTTATTGAATAACTGAATTATTGTTAGTACTTTCACAGCCGAAAATTTTACAGTGATGGGAGACTTGATTTATCTTGACAACGCGGCTACTACGTACCCAAAACCCGAGGCAGTTTACGATTTCATGAATGAGTTTTACCGGAAGAACGGGGTCAATCCTGGCCGGTCTGGTTATGACAAGACACTTGAGTGTGAGGAGCTTGTGTTCTCTACGCGCAAATCACTGACAGAATTCTTCAACGGCACTAATCCCTATTACCTGACATTCAGCTATAATGCCAGTGATTCGCTGAACATGATCATCCAGGGGATGCTCCGAAACGGGGACCATGTGATCACCAGCAATGTGGAGCATAATTCGGTGCTCCGGCCTCTCTACCATAAGATGCATGACGGGGAAATTGATGTGACCTATATCCCTTTCGATGATCATGGCTACATTGATCCGGATGATGTCAGGAAAGCGTTTCGCAGGAACACATGACTTGTCATCATCAACCACGGCTCCAATGTGATAGGCACCATCCAGCCTGTTGCAGATATCGGGAAACACTGCCGGGAGGCAGGGATCTATTTCGCCGTTGATGCCAGTCAGACGGCTGGTCATATTCCCATCGACGTGCAGGCCATGTGCATTGATCTGCTTGCCTTCACCGGTCATAAGTGTTTGTTCGGTCCGACAGGCATTGGAGGTTCTTACATAGGCGAAGATGTGCCCATCAGGGGAACCCGGTTTGGAGGAACCGGGGTACGTTCGGCCTATCCGTTTCACCTGGAGGAGTTTCCGTATCGCATGGAAGTCGGCACCCTCAACATTGTGGGTGTGGCAGGGCTGTGTGCGGGCAACCGTTGGATCAGGCAACAGGGTATCGAAAACCTGCACCGGAAGGATATGGATCTATGGGAGCGACTGCGTGACGGCCTGCGTGCGGTAGATGGTGTCATTCTGTATTGCGCGGAAAGCACCAGCAACCACAACGGGGTTCTCAGCTTTAATGTTCAGGGATGGGAAGCGGGCGACGTGGGGACAATGCTGGATGTGGATTACAACATTGCATGCCGTACAGGATTACACTGTGCACCCCTGGTGCATGTACAGCTCGGAACAGATAAGATACACGGCTCGGTCAGGTTCAGCATCGGACCGTTCAATACGGAGCAACACATTGATACGGCTATTGAAGCTGTGAAGGAAATAGCAGCTATGAGACGTTAAAGAACCAGCGCATCCGCTACGATCTCCCCAAGGGTCTTCACCTCCACCCCCAGCCCGTAATGCTGGTTGAGTCCCATGATCTGGTCAATGCAATTATGGCAGGGAGTTGCCACTATTCTTGCACCGGTTCGCTGGATCTGGTCCGCTTTCAGCTTACCGATCTTCAATCTTCTGTCGTTGTACTCGCTCATGGAGAGCTGCCCCCCTCCTCCCCCGCAGCAATAGTTGTTGGTGCGGTTTGGGGTCATTTCAATAAAATTACTTACCGTGTGTTTGAGGATATACCGTTGTTCTTCAATCACCCCTCCAAGGCGGACCAGGTTGCAGGGGTCGTGAAGTGTCACAGGAAGCTTATTTTTTGATGGATCAACCTTGATCCTGCCCGACCGGATATATTCCGCCAGCAGCTCAACGGCGGTCTTCACCTCGAACGGATAGGACCGTTCGATCCACTCAGGTCCCTCCCACCGGTGAGAACGTGAGCCGTGTCCGCACTCTGCCAGCACCATCATTTTTGCGCCAAGTGTCTCCATTTCCGCTACCATCCTTTCGGTGAGCTCAGCGGCCAGCTGATCCTCACCCGAATAAAAGGCATAATTGGTAACGTCGTAATGGTTGCTCGACAGCGTCCAGTCTTCACCGGCTGCGTAAAAGACCTTGGCCATGGCACTGATCGAAAGCGGGAAAAATTTAGGCTCCCGTGGATTCAGTGTGTACATGATCCGTTTTCCTGGCTGATCCAGCGGGATGGCGGCCGACTCGTCATTCACTTCCATCTTCAGATCCTCTTCCAGCCACAGGATGGTATCCACAAATTCATTGCGGGGTATGGCCATATTGTTGCCAGTCCTTATGGCTGCATCGACTGTTGATTGTAATCCCCCGGGGACCAGACCCATTTCCGACAGCATAGTACGGGCTGACCTTACCAGGAGAGGTATATCAATTCCAATGGAGCAGTGGGCCGAGCATCTACCGCACATGGTGCAAGCCCCGAAGATCACATCCACCATTTCCCTGATGGTCTCCTCATCCAGGTCACGGGCATCGGTAAGCTTTGGGATCAACCGTCCGGTGACCGTGTGGTACCTCCGGTAGATACTGGAGATCAGATCGACCTTACGGCCGGGGATGAAACGGGGATCCCCTGTGGCAAGAAAATACTGACATGACTCCCCGCACAGGCCGCAATGTACACAGCTGTTGAGGTGTGAGATCAACCTGCCGTTCAGCTTCTCTGTGAACAGGCCGAGCGCTTTTTGCTGTGAGGCTGTCCTTGTTTCTTTCATCCTTCCGTATTTTCCAGTGGCCACACTCCCCTTTTACCATAAAATCTGGCAAGGTATATACGAGAAGTGAAGAAATAGACCATATGTTTCAACTTACCCAGAGGGATGTAGAACATCAGCAGGGAGGTCCATACAAGCAGAACAGGTACAAAGGGGTGCCACACCAGCGTGACGAATACAAAGCCATGCAGGAGGGTCACCAGCACATTGCTGATATAATCATCGGGATTGGAAAGAAGCCTCAGCCCGCGTTTGACGATCCGCTTAACAAGAATGAACAGGCCGGCCAGGAACGACACGGCCAGGAATGCGCTGAACAGGACCAACCAAACCTTGAAGGGATAAAATCCAAAAACGAACAGAAAAACTAAAATCAAACTCAAAAAGGTTCCCAGATGATATACCAGTCCGCTGACATAGGTCGGCAGGTGAAGATAAGCTGTCTCTTTATGGGCAGGGGACATGGCGCCGGTAAACGAATATACCACAGCCGGAAGAACTTTGCCCCTGGCCTTTGCATATTCCCTGGGCCTGGTCAGGAAAAGTGTCCTAAAGAAATGGTAAAGACATGACAGGAAACAAATCCCAAATGAAATCAGAAAAATCAGCTGATATATCCTCATCGTACTGAACTAATTAAACGCAACCATCAGGTTTGGGAAGTCCGGCAATCTTGCAGGCCCCCCTTGCAGGACCCATGGGAAACAGCTCATAGATCTCCCTGAGGCGCAGCCCTGTGTGTTCACATATTTTCCTCACCATTGGGGCCATATCGGTTTCCTTCCAGTGGTTTCTTATAAAACGGATCACGGCCCAGTGCTTTTCATTCAGTTCGCCGGTCCCGTCGTATCTGGCAAATAACACGGCCACTTCTTCGGTCCAGAGATCAGGTTGCTGTAAAAAACCATCCCCGTCCACATCGAAGGTCATTCCCTGTATTTCCTGTTTTGGCATAGAGTAAAATGGTTATTCGTTGTCATTCACTCGGCGCCTGACGGCGCCTCGCGTGATTTAAGGCCAACACAAAGCCTGTATTTAAGTCTGTAAAATTATAAATATCTTAATCTCTATATATCATTTTATTTAAAAAACCCTGCAGGATGTAGCTTGCAGCTTGCGGCCTAATTCAAGACAAATAACGTTATCTCCGGCCTAATACCTACGCGCCCCGGGTATCCGATGGCTCCCAGCCCGCGGTTGACATACATGAACTGCGTGTTTCCGCCTTTCTGATGGTGTTCGTACATACCTGCCCATTCTTCGTAGAGCCATTGAACGGGGCTCCATTTCAGATAACGGGTTTCGATACCAAACTGGAAGCCATGTGTATGACCGGTCAATGTCAGGTCAATGCCAGGATATTTTGAAACAACTTCCTCTTCCCAGTGCGACGGATCGTGGGTCATAAGGATGACCATCGCCGAGTTGGAGGCTCCCTCCATCGTTTTATCGAGATCTCCCCTGCGTTCGAACCGGTTATATATACTCCAGTTCTCAGCCCCAGCAACAACCAGGCTATCTCCCCCCAGATGAATGATATCATGGCTGTTACGCAGTAATTTCCATCCCAGTACATCATATAAGGAAAAAAGTTCCTTCATATTCTTTTCCCTGGCTTCCGGTGATTCCCATGAGGCGTAGTCGCCATAATCGTGATTACCGAGTATGGTATAAATACCGAGCTTTGCTTTGATCTTTTTAAGGACAGATTTATGCGGATCAGCTTCTCCGGTCCGGGCGTTGACCAGGTCGCCCGTAAACAGAACCAGATCCGGAGCCAGACCATTGACAAGGGATACTACCGTTTCGAGTTTAGCGTCGGAAGGCCAGCTCCCCAGATGGATGTCTGAAATCTGTACGATCCTGATTCCCCTGAAAGCTTCTGGCAGATCCTCCATGGTAAGGTGGTGTTCAACGATCCGGAAATCATAACCCCAGCGGACCATTCCCAGAGTCAGCAGAACCAGGATGACCGCACCTGTTCCGTAACCCGCGTATTTGACGATCCGGAGGCTTTTGAAAGTCAATGCATGACCTGTTTCTTTCCGACCGATCATTCGTTGCGTCAGCCGAATCAGCATACCTGTCACGCTTGTCAGAAGTACCAGCAATCCAGGCACCAGCCTGGACGCGTACATGATGAACACGAATCCCATCAGGTAGATGACAACAGGTGAGGATGGATTGTACCCTTGAAGGAACGAGGAGACCAGCAGGCTCAGCACGAGAATTACTGCAGGCGACCACCAGAGGATGGAGAAAGGGATTCGAAACGCTTTAGCCGATCTTTTTAACAGGGTGCGAAACGATTTCCAGAGGGCAATGTCCAGGCCTGCCAGAAGCAGCAGGATGGGAAAATAACTGGTGTTTTTGGGTGCTGTTTTATGGATGAGAAAATAGCTTCCTGCCAGGAGGATGACAATAGATACTGATAAAAAAAATTTCGTCCTTCTATTCATATCCGGCACACCCGTGTTCTATCTCCGCTATCCTATGCGTTTTTGATGTAATTGACAAGTCCCCTGGCATTGAAGATCGCCATCAGTTTATCTGGCAGGGGCTCAAAATGAAATGTCTTCTCCCCAATCTTCACCATGCCCGATTCAAACTCAATGTCCACCTTCCTGCGGGTTGCCTTGTACTCATCCACCGCCTCCGGCAGGATGATGATCGGTAGGCCCTGGTTAACTGAAGAGCGGTAGAAGATACGGTTAACAGATTTGCAGATAACCGCTTTCACGCCGGCGAATGCAAGTCCCACAGATGGGTGTTCACGGGAGCTTCCGCAGCCGAAATTAGCACCCGCAATGATGAGATCTCCTTCTTTTACCTTTTCAGCAAAATTGTCATCAAAGCCTTTGAAGAGATGCGGTAAGATTTTATCCGGTTCCGAGCTCAACACATTGTATGTAAGGTTACCTGCGAACATCTGGTCCGTATTCAGGTTATCCACATCCGAGTAATTCCAGGTACCTTCCGAATACCGGTCTTCCCCTTCAGCGATCATAACGGTGGACGACTGCGGCCTGGAATAAGGAAATTTATCGTTGGCTTTAATCCCTCTGGGATCTGTGATCTCCCCGTGCAGGGCCGAGACGGCCACAGTGGCAGGAGAGGCCAGATAAATGGACGACTCCTTGTTGCCCATTCTTCCTTTGAAATTCCGGTTGGCTGTTGATATTACGGTATAACCATCGGCCGGTATCCCTTGTCCGGTACCCAGGCAGGGCCCGCAGGACGCAGAAAGAACATTGGCTCCGGCCCCGATAAAAGTACGTACCAGTCCTTCTTCCATCGCCTGCAGATAGATCTCCCTTGAAGCCGGAATGACCAGGAACTGGAATCCTGCCGGGATCTTTTTACCCTTCAGTACTGCAGCAGCTTCCCTGAGGTCCTCCAGCCGGCCGTTGGTACAGGTTCCAACCAGTGCTTCCTGGAGTTTTGTCCCCTGCACTTCGGACAGGGCTTTCACATTGTCGACATGGTGTGGCGCGGCCACTACCGGAAAGATCTCCCCGAGATCGATGTCAATTTCCTGACTGTACTTGGCATCCGGATCAGCCCACACGCCCTTTACAGGCTCTCCCAGCCAGGCTTCGAGCACTTCATCCGCCGGGAAGACCGCATTCTTGGCGCCCATTTCCGAAGCCAGGTTGGTCAGGGTCATCCGGTCGGAGATCGTCAGGTTCATCACCCCTTCCCCGTGAAACTCGATAGAGCGGTAGTCGGCTCCGCTGGAACCGATCATGCCTATGATCCACAGGGATAAGTCTTTGGCATAGACTCCCTTCTGAAACTTTCCTTTAAGCGTCACTTTAATGCTATCCGGCACCAGGAACCAGGTTTCGCCCTGCTTCCAGAGGCCGGCGGTCTCGGTGCGGTCGATGCCGGCTGCGAACGCATTGAAGGCACCGGCGGTACACGTGTGGCTGTCGCTGCCCACGATGACCATACCCGGACGGGCGTACAGTGACATCAGCTGGTGGCATATCCCATCTCCCACGTCGTGAAACTTCTTCACACCCTGTTCTGCAGCGATCTCCCGGATGCGCTGATAGTCGTTGGCCAGTTTTGAGCTGGTGGGTGGGGCATTGTGATCAAGTACGAAGAAGAGCTGGCCGGGGTTGGCCACTTTGGTCCCTCCCATTTTCTGAAATGTTTTTTCAATGCTGGCGGTGTTGTCGTGCGACATGACGATATCGGGTTTTTTGAACACGATTGCTCCTGCGTTGGCGTTGAAGATCTTTTCTGCAAATGTGCGTCCCATTGGATTCTGATTTGGTTAGGTATGGTCGTTGATTATTGGCTGCAAGCTTTAAATTTTTGGATTTTGCAGCAAATTTATTGAAATCTTTGGTATGGTCATAAATTCAATAAACCTGCAACCTGTAACTTGTAACTTGAAACTTGCGACCTAATTAATTTTCCCTCTGTTTAGCTTATTGAGCAAAAATTGCTATTTTTGCACCTCTGATGGAAAACGGGGTAGTTTGACAAACGGAGAGGTGGGTGAGCGGCTGAAACCAATAGTTTGCTAAACTGTCGTACTCGAAAGGGTACCGGGGGTTCGAATCCCCCCCTCTCCGCAAAAAGTCCCGAAAGTATTGATAAATATAGCTTTCGGGAATTTTTAGAGGAACTAACGGGACAATATCAGGACAACAATAATGAAGCATTGAAAACCAAGCAAAAACGAAAAAGTTCAGTAGTCTTTCCTGACTACATTCCTGCAAAATTGGTCGAGGGCAAAGAATGGTACATCTATTTTTATGCCCTGGACCCGTATTCAAACGTCTTACGGAGAAAAAGAGTAAAGTTTAACAGGATCAAGAGCAAGATGGATCGCCGGCGCATTGCACAGCAATTGGTCGTCAAAATCAACCGCAAGCTTGCCGAGGGATGGAATCCCTTTGTGGAAGAGGAAGCACCAAAAGCATTTAACAAATTATACGATGTAATCGATACTTTTCTTGCAGAGAAAAAAAGGGAAATGCGTCCGGATGGTTTCAGATCTTACAATTCTTTTGGAAAAAAACTGAAGGAATGGATGGAGAAGGAAAAGCATACTGAGATGAACATCTTCAGTTTCAACAAGTATTTTGCTGTAGAATTCATGAATAGTGTTTACAGGAAGGACAAAGTCAGTGAAAAAACCTACAATAACTACCTAATTTTCTTTAGGATATTTTGGAATTGGATGATTGAAAAAAATTATACTGCAACCAATCCCTTTAAAGAAATTTCAAAGAAAAAAGAGAAGAAAAAGAACAGGGAAGTCATAGACGAACCAACAAGGTTAAGGATCAAGGAATACCTTGAGAAAAATGACTTCCCCTACTTAGTAATGTGTTTACTGGCCTTTCATGTATTGATTCGTCCAAAGGAATTAATGGGAATAAAAATCAAAGATATTGATACTAAAAAGCAGACCATTTTCATCCCGGCACAGACGGCCAAAAATGGATCCGATCGAATCGGAACCATACCGAATTATATGATAGAAATGTTCAGAAAAATGGAAATAGAAAAAATCGATCCAAGCTGGTATTTATTTTCCGAAGATTTTAAACCTGGTAAAGTAAAAGTTGATAGTCGGAAAATCGCCAAAAGATGGGAAAAACTTAGGAAAGATCTCAAATTACCTCTATCCATTAAATTCTATTCCCTGCGAGACAGCGGCATTATCCAAATGCTGGAAGACGGCATTTCGGCTGAATACGTCAGACAGCAGGCTGATCATTCCTCGCTGGATATGACCACCATCTATTCCAAGCATGCGCGGCCTGATGGCATCGAGCAGATAAAAAACAAGTCCAGAGCCTTTTAAAGCAGCACCGTTTCAAATTCAAACGACACCTGGCCGGATTCATCAAAATTGATCTTCACGGATTTAATAAAGAAAAGCAGGTTATTGAACCTGTATTTTCGGGAAAGATCAATGGACTTTATATCCCCTATGTGGCCATAGGCTTTGAATTTGAGGATTTTCACTCCCCCCAGGTACCAATCCAGGAATGACTTCCAGTATTTCTGATAAAAGCCGTACTGACCGTGCCATGTCACGGCAAGGTCCCCGCATTTATTATTGAAATAATCGAAGTTATGCGAGGATCCAAACGGATAGTCCTCGTACCCGCCGTTCTGTTTCATTCCATGATACAGCAGAAGCCTAAAGGAAAATGCATTAGACTGAAAGTTGGGAAATCCCTTGCAATTTCCAACCTGTTCCGTTTTGGGGACAATCCATGTATGCTGTCCATAAACCGAAGTGCCCCGATCCGGCACAAGGGATCCGCAGGCAGCATCGATTGAAAATTCACGGTCACCCTGGTACAGCGGATTCAATTGATCCGAGGAACGCATCCAGCGGTAGGTACTATCATACGCCTCCCAGCTCCAGACATAGAACGAATGCTCACTGTGAACTAGCATGTAATCATTCACCTGATTGTCATCTGCGGGCAAATCTTCGATCGTCTGAACCTCACCCCTATAATGAAGGGAGGATGTATCGAAGATCTTAGATTTCAAATATTCATCCGAGGAATCCCCGGCAAAGGATAACGCAAATCCACGGGCCGGTTCAAATTCCATTTGGATGGAACTGGCATCCACCATCAGTTTGAAATCCAGGTAGGTAGGATCATTGTAAAGCTGGCTGATGGTTCGGGTGATCACCCTTGAATTCTGCGGGCTGACAAAAATCAAAATGCCAAGGTTTGCCATTTCTGCAAGGAAATCAGCCACCTTGATAAAAGGTACATGGTTTTGCAGATTTATCATCCGGGGCGGATCCAATAGATACACACTATCTTCTTCAAAAGTGCTGGAGCAAAACGTATTAAAGATGACCAAGCGGGCCAGGTCGGAATCCTTTTTAAACACATTGTCCACCAGTTCAAAACCGGTGGTTTTGAATATCTGTGAAAACACATACCCCAGGTAAGGAAACGGGACAATGGGCGCATTGATAAAATAGAATCCATAGGCCTGCAGGTAGAAATTGACCGAATTGAAATGCTCTTTATAGTACGCTTCAAACGGGGTTCCGTCAAAGAATTTGGTATCTTCCACGGGAAAAACATTGTAATCCACCTGGGGAAAGCCTTTTTCCTTAAGGGTCTCAAAGGTGACATAATAGGGATCAATATCCCGATCCCCTCCCAGATCAACCAGGTCAGGTATTGTTCCCTGACCTGGTTAAGCAGACTGGCATTGGCAACGATCAACAGCAGCTCCAGGGATTCTCGTGTTGCATTGACTATTTTCAGGATCCCTGAAAACAGCAATGCGCCGCCGTAATACAACCGGAAATCAAAGTGGTCATCCTCGGGAAGCTTATAATAAAAATAAGCACCGGGATGACCCAGTATCTTTTGATTTAAGGGTGTATTGGGAACCTCAAAGGGCAGGCTGAAATTCATGGTTTCCTGCCCCCGGAACAAGGGCGAGGACAGCATAACCGACAGGGACTGCTTTTTCAGTTGCACAAACTGGCCATTGACCCAAAGAGAGAACATTGTCGGTTAATTTATATTTCAGCCGTTTTCTTAATCATTTCCCGTGGAATAAACAACCCATTTTGATCCTGTATACAAAAGGGTCACGGCTTTTGTATCAAAGGATGGATCAATCGTGATGGTGGTTATCACCGAGCCTGCACCATAATCTTTCAGGGTGATCGTATAAGACTGGTCATCCGCGTTGTCACTGATTACGGTAAACAGCTGACCGGCTCCAATGATGGCATTATTACACCATACATCAATATTTGCATCTGCATCGATCACATAAACGGAAACATCCCAATCAGGTGAAACCAATGACGTTTGATTTGAAAGCACTTCAATTGGGACACGTGCAGGCCTGTTAAACACAGTACCCATTGAGGTAAAAGTTGCGATTGAACCACCTCCCCAATCCTTCACAATAACACCATCACCGGAAGTATTCTCCACAATGACATCTGTATTAATTTCATCTGTATAAAAATTGTTTGTAACCAGCAGATCACCCTGAATGTGGCAGGCTGGATTGATGACGATGATACCTGGATCAAATTCGATCCATGTTGAAGGAACCTCGTTGTTGATGATTCTAGGTTTAATGGGATTACTGGCCGTCTTGCCAATATACATGTTGCCGAAAACATGAAACAGGCCGGATGGGGTATTGGTGCCTATTCCAACATAATCCGTAAGGGTTTTCTGAAATACATAGCTACCACTTTTACTCCATTTGGAAGAATCTTCCAGTGCTGCAAAATCATCAGACAATGTATTTAAGTCTACATTTTGTCCTCCATCCAGGACAAGGGCAACCAATGATGAACCGGCACTGGCATTGGTTAGTTTAACATTACCGACAGATAAAGTCCCATCAATTAGTGCACTGCCATCCACATCCAGGCTTACGCTCGGAGCGCCAGAACCTATTTTCAGGGAATTCGGTATTCGCACATAGGTACCATCGTTGTACACCTGGCTGGCATTCAGTGCCTGCCCATCCCATTTGGAAAGATAGTTCGTGGCATTGGATGCTCCCACCTGGGGATCTTCTTCCTTATCGATATATGCCTGGTCCCTCACCCATTTTCTGGATGCCACCTTTGTCAGGGTATCTGTATGATGCAGATACGTTGCAGAGTCATTGACCCATACCGGGTCTTTCTCTTCAGGGATTTCCAATAAAAAGCCCTGATCCAGCACCCACTTTCGGGAAGCAACCCTGGTGGTTGTATCTGAGTGGTGAAGGTAATCTGCCGAATCGCTGATCCAGACTGGATCAGTTTCAGCTCCAGTTTCAGTGATATATCCCTGATCCAGCACCCATTTTCGGGATGCAACCCTGGTGGTTGTGTCCGAATGATGTAGGTACTCTGTCGAATCACTGATCCAGACAGGATCGGTTTCAGCTCCAACTTCGGTAATATATCCCTGATTCAGCACCCACTTTCGGGAAGCAACCCTGGTGGTGGTATCCGAGTGGTGAAGGTAATCTGCGGAATCACTAATCCATACAGGATCCGTTTCAGCTCCAGTTTCGGTAATATATCCCTGATCCAGCACCCACTTGCGGGATGCTACTTTGGTCGTTGTATCCGAGTGATGCAGGTAATCTGTGGAATCACTGATCCAGACAGGATCGGTTTCAGCCTGGATTTCGGTGATGTATCCCTGATCCAGCACCCACCAGCGGGAAGCAACTTTTGTGGTTGTATCCGAGTGGTGCAGGTAATCAATGGAATCACTGATCCATACAGGATCAATTTCCTGGATCACTCCGCCACCGCCATCGCGGTACGCGGCCGTATCCACATAGCTGAATTCCCCTGTGGTCATGTTCCACATGACCAGCCTGGATGTCTCATTGGCCCTGAGTTTTGTGACTTTGAGGGAATCCTCGATTTTGACATAATTGGGATGATCCAGGATATTGCTGGTACTCAGAGTGGAGCCATCCCATTTTGCCAGATAGTTTGTACTGATGACCCCTACCTGCGGATCTGTTTCCGCGGTCAAGTATCCGGCCAGCGCATGATTGCCCCATCCATAGGCTGCATTCCAGTTTGCTTCCTGTGAGGTGGTAGGTATGACATAGCCGGAGGTCAGGCTCAAGGTGGAAGGCCCTCCGATCACCTGTCGTGTATTGTCAAACTGCAAGCCAGCGACATTTTCTGTCAGGTTACCTTTTGTCTGGGCCGCTTCTGCACCGATATCCGATAGCACCTGGGAACCTGTGCGGGTTTTCACTTCGCTGGCAGATACATCCAGTACCAAAAATCTGTCATAATCCGATGAACCTACGGCCGGAGAGGATATATTCAGTTTACTGGTGATGAGCTTTGATCCGTCAAATGTCAGATCACCATCCCCCTCAATGGTTCCATCACCTGTCCAGACTCCCACCTGGTTATTCAGGGGTGTGCTCACCTTGTAAACATCTCCGCCACCGGTTCCGCCAAACACATTTTTAAGAGCTGAAGTATCGATCACAATGGATTTGGCGGTGGATCCGTCATAGGAAAGGATCATCACGCCATATCCATTGGTCAGGGCATTGTTTACTTTCTCCGAATTATCAACGATACCGTCATTATCCATATCGTATGTCAATTTATACATATCTCCGCCACCACCCCCACCGTCAAAGACAGTTTTCAAGGTTGCCGTATCGATCACGATTGACTTAGGGGATGAACCATCAAAGGAAAACGACATAACGCCATATCCATTGGTCAGAGCACTGTTGACTTTCTCCGAATTATCAACGGTATTATCGTTATCTGTATCGTAGGTGGATTTGAACATATCCCCGCCAGCACCACTGCCACCCAGTCCGGTGGTATCGTAATAGCTTATGAGCTTTGTAACGGGATTGTACATCAAAACAGTAGAATATTCTGCATTGGGAACTCCGGTAAATCTCAGCGTGGAGCCTGTCACTCTTACACCGCCATTTACTGTCAGGCTATCGCTGGTCAGGATCATCTCATCTGTGAGGGATCCCCCTTGTTTTATGGTTTGCCAGACCATTTTGGATGTTTCGTTCCCGTTTCCGTTTTCAGGCATTACAACCTGATAATTGCCCATCAGGACATAATTCTGGGCATCATCTTTTCCTAAGAATTCAATGCTGGCACCTATTCCATCACTGGTGGATGATGTGCCATATGATTGGAGCTGCAGAGGATTTTGCACGCCATAGGCATATGCCGTGGTCTTTTTAAGAATGGCTGTGGGTCTGGATGAACTGGAGAGCGCTTCTAAGGCGGATTCAGATTCCCCACTTACCGAATAAATGTTTGAAGCGCAGAGGGAATCCACTTCTTTGATGTCAAAGCCATTGAGCATTAAATTTTCCGTGGCATTATGATTACCCAGGTTATCGCCTGAGGCGCCACCACTGCCAGCAATAAATATGGTATCACCGGATTCGGTGATCGCAATGTTTGCACCGCCCTTGATATAGAGATCCGGACTGCCAGAAGTGTTGCTTGCAATGACCGAGGAATTGGCTCCCCCGGTCTTTACATCCAGCACTCCTTCATTATTGATGGAGTGATCCAATCCTGCAATGCTGTCATGGATCTGACCTCGCACCCAGGATTTTGAAGCATCAAAGACATTGGTATCGGCTTTTGCCTGGTAGCTGTTTTTTTCGCTTGTCCATACCGGATCTGATTCCACTCCCACACCACCACCGCCACCGCCCCATCCGGCGGTATCCATTTTACAGATGCGGTTTGTAGCGGAATCCAGCACAAGAAAGTATTTTTCAACGCTCGATGAGACATCGCGGATACTCAGTGCACCATTGATTCTTAAGGAATCCATGTTGAAATCACCTTTGATCAGCGGACTGGAAGTCGCAGAAGCGTCAATCCATAGCTGGCTGTTTTGCGTGGTCAGCCCTGAGGAGCCCATGACGGATCCGGTATAGTTGCCTATGACCACATTATAATCTCCGGTGGTCAGGTAAGCTCCAGCAGCCGTTCCGATGATCGTATTGCCCATCGCACCTCCTGATATGGAGTACCCTGTGTTATTCCCGATGGCGACATTCATGGAGGAATTATAGACACCTGATGTATTTCCAAACAATGCATTCTTGCCCAGTGCAACGTTTTCCTGGCATTGTCCCAGGTACCGGCCGGCTTCATGCCCGATAAGGATATTATTCTGATAATCCAGGCTGGCGCCGGCATTATAGCCAATGGCAATATTATAATTGTCATTGGCCGATGATGTTAAATAGGACAAGGCATTGGATCCAATGGCAATGCAATAGTCTGCCGACTGGTTTGCTCCCAGGGCATTCGAGCCAATGGCAACTGAATTATCAGCGGTTGTGGCGGCATCCATAGCCGCATAACCGATGGCTACATTGTTATTGCTGGAATAAGAGGATCCGGAAAGGGCGTTGTATCCAATTCCGACATTTCTGTACACGCCGCTTCCGGCAGTCATTACGTTGTTGCCAATGGCTACGTTCTGGTAACCTGTCGTGGCGGCATCCAGGGCATTGTATCCGATGGCCGTATTTTCATAGCCGCTGCTGATGATGCTTCCTGCATTGTTACCCAGCAACGTATTATACCAACCTTGTAATCCTGATGAGTGGGTGAATGAACCACCGGCATTCCGGCCAAGCACCGTATTGCCTTCTGTCCGCAGGATATTATCCGTCAGGACATCCGTGGCCAGATACAAAAGGCCTGTTTTATTGTTATAAAGAGTATCTGTAGCTGAGTCCACCCAGCTCCAGTAGCTTTCCACATTTATGTCTGCAATGCTGTCATGTATTTGCCTCAACACCCAGTATCGGGATGCTATTTTGGTAAGGCTGTCCGAGTGATGCAAATAATCAGAGGAATCCGACAGCCATACTGGATCTGATTCTTCAGTTAAATATCCAAGCTGCAGCACCCAGAACCGGGATGCAACCCTGGTGGTTGTATCCAAGTGATGCAGATAATGGGTGGAATCATTCACCCAGAGCGGATCCTGTTCCTGCGTCAGATAGGATTGCTGGGTAACCCACCACTGGGTTGCATCCCAGGTGGTATCACTCAGGTGCTGAATGACGGCGGAAGTATCCAGCCAGTCCATTATATCGTGGAGCCATATCGTATCATTCTGATCCAGGCAGACCGTGTCATTGTTTAAGAACAGTGTGTCATCATCAAACCTGAGCAGATACAAGCTGTCACCTGATTTGATGATCAGGGTATCCAGCAGTACGATATGATTACCTTTGTTTGCCTTTGCCGTATCCAGCATGACAAAGGATTCAAACCGTGAGGTTTTGAGAAAATCTGCATTGGAAATGAATTTTAGGGTATCCACCCCTTGCGGGATCCTGGATGAAAGTGAATCCACATAGATGCGGTCCCCGTACATGGACTGGCCCCAGAGCACCCCGGGAACCAGGATCATCAGCAAAAACATCTTAGAAAGGAAATGCCACATATTTATATCTCCCATTGATTGCAGATTTAACTTTAAAACCGGTGGTGGTGAAATCATATTCCGAGTGAAGAACCAGGTTATTCAAGGCAAAGCAGTTTCCGATAACCACATAATTGGTATCGGGAAACGGCACATCAAAGATCACCTGGGTGCCGGATGTCAACACATTGACCGTGCCTTTGCGGATGGTTCCCTCATTGGATTGGATGTACATGGAAACCGAATCAATCAGGTCAATCAGAAACACCCGCAGCTGCTCGGCAGTGATCTCCTCATCATAGTTTTCCAGGAAATACTGCTGCACATAGGATTTCAGTTCGTTCCATGATCTCACGGCCATCGTCTAGAGGTAACTTGTGTTAAAACTCTGGTTGAAATTTTTCGATGTATAGATGTTTTCATCATGAGCATAGTTCACATCCTCGTAGGCACGGGCATATTCAAACTCCCTGTAGTACAGGTAATCGTTATCCTTGTGCACTTTCAGGGATGTGGACAGCACCATGACAGGATACAGGCGGTTTTCAATGAATTCATAGATTTCACTGGAAAGAAAGAAATCCCTTAAGTATTCGGATTCCAGCTTGGTAATGAATCCGGTATTGGTTGAGTATTTTTGGGTTTCCCTGGCAAACAGTTGTCTTCGGGGAGGATCCATCACGGAGAAATCCGGGATGATCCTTTCCACCGTAAAACGGGCAATGTCGGTCTGCTTGATGGTTTCACCGGTGCACCGGATGCTGTCATAACCACCCAGGGAATTGCGAAAGATGAAAAAGCGCTGGTTGGGATACACCGTTCGGTCCAGGATGAACTCCATGGTGCGGGAAACCTGCACGCCATTATCTTCCAGCCAGACTTCGTATTTATGGATGGTCTTACCCTGGGACTCGGGCAAAGAGATCAGATCCAGCTTGGCGTAGGTGCATACCACTTCAACGATATCATACTTATTGATAGGAGAATAAGTATATTGGGTGAAAGTAAAGGTTGAGTTATCGCTGTAGGTTATCCTGATCCGCTGGGCCAGCCAGGAAGTGTCATCGTACCATATGAGAAAGTGCAGCATTTCCGGCTGGCGGATCCAGATCTTTTTGCTCTGGGGACGCCATGTAAGGAAATCCTTGTTGTATTGCAGCATATCAAAATAGGAGGATCCTTCCTGGATGTATTTTGCCATCTGGGCAAAATCAATGCCCCCAACGGTGACATAGGTATCGGTGGACCAGGTGATCTGCAACCGGTGATAAAGGCCGGTATAGCTTTCACAGAACTGCACCACAAAGCGCCTGATCTGATCGGAGCGGTCAAAGATGAAATCCGAAATGACCTGGGGAAACAAAAACCGGCTACTGTCTGCAATCTCCACCAGCAGGTACTGGGCAAAATCAAATTGCGCTTTTCCCTCAGCATCCGGAGTGATCTGCTCTTCTGCCAGAAAGGTGAGTTCACCCGGTGTATTCACAATGTAAACACGGCCGACGATCTTGAAATTCTCCCTCACAACCGGTGTTGCTCCCTGACGGTTGGATTCCACTGAAAGCGTTGTGACAGTACTGTCAGAAAGCGTCAGTGAATAATCTGCTGAAGGCTCAATGGATTCCAGGGTGATCTTATAGCTGCCCTGGTAGCTTCCCGAAATGTGAAAATTGGACACGAGATGGTAGTTGCTGCGAAGTCCCTCAACCAGCAGATTACCCCACTCCTGCAGGGTGATCCCGCCTGAGGCAACCATCAGCTGAAGACCGGATTCATCGGGTGAGGATGCCAGGGTAAATCCCAGGGTGTGATCGTTGAATGAAAGCGTAAAGCCATGCCCGGTGGTTTCATCCGGCCCTGTTAACTGCAACACCATCTTAGCTGTTACCCCATCGCTGGCAAACATGTTGTTGGTGGACACGCCAAAGAGAATCGGATTGTTGCAAAAGGAAACCTTCGGTGGGGTTTTTAAGATGGTAATCATGGGAGCAAAACTTCAACGAAAAGCAAAGATTAAAAAGGACATCTCCTACACGCCGACCGCTTTGCGAATCCGGTCAAAGTCATCGTTTTTCTTTTTGATGTCCCACCAGGACACATGGGCCTGGATGGGATCATCCAGCTTCTTGAGCAGCTTGCCCAGCATGTCCATAAGTTCTGCAGGAGTCTGCTGCTGGGGATAAGGCGGGAATTCAGGAATGTTAACCACCGGGGTGACCGGTGAGCTATGAAGGGAATCCCTGGCCGAGGGCACATTGATACCACGGATTTCACTGTTATTGATCTGATAGGCCATGGAGCGGTCAAGCGGCACAGAAGTATGGGTGGAGAGCCGGGAAAATCCCTCACTGGGCATGAAGGAACCTTCGGCCTCACCTGCAAGGGATTGCTCCGACAGGTACCGGATTGATTGGATGATCTGCCGGTCACGCTTTTGCATGACTTGCTCTATGCGCATCTGGGTGGCTTCTGCCCTTGAGATTTTCTCACTGAACTCGTCGTACAGCAGCTCGGGATTGGAACCAGGGCTTTTTAAAAGCTCATCCCGCTGCTGGATGAGCTGCCGGACGGAAACAAAGTCTTTTTGCATATCCTCTATCAATGGCTGCATGCCCAGGTATGCATCCATTGGCATGGTGTCATCAGCTGCCAGGGGATGTTCAGTGAGCAACTCCATGATGGTGCGGGCGCGTTTGATCCGTGGATCACCGATCATGGATCCTGCGATGGCGTATGTGCCATCTTCAACATACCCGCCATCCATGTAGCCTTTCATGCTTCTCAGGGATTCAATCTCCTTGATGTAGGCTTTCACCATGGGATTTTCCATCAGGTGAGAAGGCACGACATACTCATTTTTGTGAACCACACCGGCTACTTCTTCCCGGGAGCCTTCCCCGGTATATCCCCCCTTTTGATAGGATGCAGTGGATATCTTGGCCACCTTTGCCATTCCGAATGCCACGGCAGCTGCCGCTGCAATCGGGGCCAGCACAGTGCCGACAATGGGTATTTCCACCGTGGATTTATAGGCTGCCACTGCTGCTGCCCATGTGTCAAGGGTTGCCTGGAAGATGGCCAGGGCACGAAACTCCTCGCTCTGTTCATCAAAGAGCCCCTGCATGCCCGTAAGCACACTACTGAACACCGTCAGCGTACCCATCAGGGCTTCCTGGTTGGCCTGGGTGATGGCCTTGTTCTTGGCCTGGTTGGCCTGGATTTCCTTCTGATCGTACTCTGCGTTTATTTTACGCTGATCCTCCCGCCCCAGACGGGTGACGTTCATCAGCGTGGAGAAGTACTGCTCATCGGAGATCACACCCTGGGAGTGGAACATGTCCAGCTGGGATTTGATGGCGTTCCACTGGTTTTGGTTCTCTGCCAGCTCACGGGAGCGGTCATCCATGGATTTCTGATGCAGCTCAGATAGAAACTGATCTTTCTCTCCGAGCAAATCCTCATAACGCTGCCGTGACTGCGCAGACTGTTCATTGGCTTTCTGCTCCAGTTCCTGATCCCTTAACACCTCTAGCTCCTGCACCTGACGGTGGTTATCCGCAGCCATGACAATGTACTTGTCGTACTTATCTCGGATAGCCTCCAGTTCACGCTCATTAGCCGAAAGCGTATTGAGGTAGGCCTGCTGGTGAAAGGAATCAATGGCCTGCTGAACCTGGTCAATGGCTTGCTGAACCTGCTGGCCACCCGTGTTTTCCCCGGTTTCGGTCTGTATTTCGATTTGCAGGGACGCCTGTATCTTTTCCGCATCCTTGATCTTTGCCAGAATGCGGTAAAAATCCTCACTCTGGTACGCAGCATTTTTCAGGGCAACCTGATACAGGCGGATTTTCTCCTCGATATTGGCCAGCGTTTCCGTAGCGATGGCATCGGCATTGGTTTCCGCATTGACAATATCATCCAGGGAGAGTTTCTGCTCGCGTAGCTGGGATATCTTTCCCATCAGCTCCTCGATCCCTGTATCCAGCTCCTGGGTGGCCTGGGTGGAATTCTCCACGGACTTAACCGCTTCATACATGGCTGCATTGCTACCTAAGAGAAGCGAAACAAACTTCTGCCAGGTATTCAGCCGGAAATTATCCTGGGCAATCGCCTGGCGCCGGGTTTGCATCAGGATCAATTCCGCTTCAGCCAGTTCAAGGGTTTTGTCCACCTGGGCCACCAGTGCACCCCTCTGCTCGATGGATAGTTTGGTGAACTCTCCGATGGCTTCCGCCTGCCTGGCATAGGACTGGGAAAGCTTTTCATTGGCCTCCTTCACCCTGGAAAGAGCCTGCTCTTTTTCCTTTTCCAGCCGGATGGACTCTGCACTATAGGTATCATAAAGCTTAATGGCACCCACCAGTGCCGTGATGGCTGTGACCACCACTCCGATAGGATTGGCTGCTAATGCCTTGTTAAAAGCAAACGCGGCCAGGGTAGCCACGTTGGTTGCCCTGGTTCCCTTTGCCTTGGCAAAGGCCAAGTATTCCTCCTGAAGGATGGCAGCCTTCAGGGCAATGGCATCCTTCAGGCGCAGTCCGATGCCTTCCCTGAGCAACAGGTTTTGGGTGACCATCACGGCAGCCGTCCTGATCTTATTGCCCAACAGCACCATTGTGGCAGCCGCAAGCGAAAGGATGGCGGTTTTATTCTTCTGGTAAAATTCAGGCAGGTTAGCCAGGATTTTAACCAGGTTAGCAAAGGAATTGATGGATTTGGCTACATAAGGCTGGATCTTCTGTCCCAGATCCATGGCCATCAGACTAAGACGGTTGCGTGCCTGCTCAATGGCAGAAGAAGCATTGTCCGTATTGATGGTAGCCTGCTCAATGGCGGCATTGGTGCCGGTGACCACCTGGCTGTAATATTTAACCTTATCGATGTTCTGGGTGAGGATCTCGGCAGCTACCTGGTTGCGCTCGCCGAACATCTTTACGCGTTCTGCCACCGACAGATGGCGTGCATCCAGGTTCTCCAGGGCTTTTTCCAGCCCAACGATCGAGGGGCGCAGCTCATCGGATTGCTGTTCCAGTTTGCTCAGTACGTTGCGGAGCATGATCCCTGCCCGGGATTCCATCAGACCTTTTTCTGCCAGGGTTTCGATCAGCCCGACGGATTGCTCCACGGAGATGTTGGCTGTGGCAGCATTTACACCAAACTCCTTCAGGGAAGCAGCAATCTGAGGGATGAAGGCAGCGCCGTACTTGCTGCCGGCAGCCAGCGCATTGATGTATTTGCGGGCCTGATCCGCACCGGCACCGTACTGGTTCATGATGGTGGTCATGGACATGACAGCCTTTTCCAGATCCATTTCGGAGGCTTCCGCCAAAATCAGGGTCTCTTTTGTAACAGAGGCAAGATCTTCTTTGACCTCCATCAGTTCGGGTTTGGCGCTGGCCAGCAGCTTGTAGGCTTCCAGGATGTCGGCAGCGCTGCGCGTGATGCGCACCGAGCCTTCCACGATCTGGGTGGACATGACCTTGGCTTCTTCCGAGAGCCATACCAGGTCTTCTCCTGCCAGTCCTGTTGCGGCAGACAGTCCATCCAGGGATTTTTCGTAATCCCGGGACAGGGTCAGCATCTGGCGCATGGACATGTACAGTCCTGCCAGGGCTGCCGTAACGGTGGAGATCATACCAAAATAACGGTTGAAGCCTTCGGCAGCACGCGTTAAGAATCCCTGCTGGGCATACATGGAGGAATTCACACGGCTGATTTCGGCATTGACCGCCTTCAGGCTGGCCTGTTTCTGTTTGTACAAGGCCAACTCGTCGGCTGATGCACGGTTTAAGGATCGGATCTGGGCGGTAAGTTCCCGTTTTGCCATCTGAAGATCCTTCAGACTCGCACCGTTGAGGTTGCGCAGCACCTGGGTGGTGTCCACCACGGCTTTCTGATAGGAACGCATCTGTGCTTCCACTCCCCGGAGCTCCTTTTGCTTCTGGGTATAACCTACCAGGTCATTAGCCTTGCGAAGCTCATGCAGCTCCTGAGAAAGCTGGCCAGCCTTTTCCCTGAGCTTCTCCAGGGCCTGGCCGGCCTGCTGGCCGTCAAGCTCCACGCGGACACGGGCAGTTTCATTGATAGCGCTCATGAGGCCAAAATTTCAGAAAAGGCACCTCAAATGAAAGGACACCAACCATCCTTACCGCGAAAGGATTTCCACGGTGGTTGTGGTGGTCTTCAGGGCATATTTCCTTTGAAGGATCTCCCGGAGCTTCTTGACTTCGGAGTACAAAGTCACCGAATACCAGGGCTTGGGCCTTCTTCTGAATCCTTCAAAGCGGCGTTCCTTGACCATAGCAATCTTAACTCCCTTGCCTACTCCCATGTCTACCATGCGGCCATAGTAGGCAAAGGCAAACTCAATGCGCTGAAGATCACCACCAGCATTGGCAACTATATGATGCAGGAAGCTGTCGGAAAGCTGGTAGGAATAGTTGATCCTGAGCTGATCAATCTTTGTGAGCCAATTCTTGATCACAATGTCCGCCCAGGCCTCAGCGGTTAATTTCAGATCGCTGTTTTCCATCAGATGTTCCAGTTGGAAACGTCAAATGCCAGGGGCACTTTTTCGGTAATAGTGAAACTGCACTCAACACCGATGAAATTGTCCCCTATGGGGCCTATGGAGGAATACACAATGGAATCCGCATCCAGCAGCTCCATGCCGAATAAATAGTTCTGCTTGTCATGGATCATCTTTGACAGGATTTTATGTAGGATGGATTTCACCGATTGATTTACTGTTTCAATCGTATCGAAATCATCCATCGGGCCATGGGCAACGATATAAAAACTGTAAAAGGATTTCGCCAGGCGATTGTCGGATAAGGCGTCCTGCAGACGGCTATCCGTCCGGTCCATAACAAGCAGATGGGGTATTTTTTTAATGATTTTCTGAGAGAACAGAAATTCCTCCAGCGAAGCGATGCTGCGCACCCGGTGAAAGACCGTTTCATGGGGTGTATGAACAAACTCCTTGAGCGTGGAAGCCACCGTGCGGAAATAGTTTACATGATCGTACATGGTCGTTATCAGGATTTATGTTTGTTTTCAATGGAATTTTCAAGGAACATGAACACGTCATAGATGTAGCTGTCCAGGATCAGGTTGATTTTTGAAACATCTCCATTGCATAAATCATAGCACAGGGACATGTACGCATCCGGGCTGTAGGAGGATGTTTTCACGGAAAACAGGTTGGGAAACCTTCTGGCAATGAATCCCCGGCTGCCAGCGTAGAAAAGAAAGCATCCCAATTTAACCTGCTCACTCAAGAAAGACATGATGCCGCCCTGGCTTTCAAGAGTGTAAGGGTTAAACGCAATCCGGAGATCTCCCCTGTACAAGGGAGAATCTTCCGTGATTTGAGGATCTTTCCTTCGCCAGAGGCATGCAAGTAACTTATTCAGTGCCATTGGGTCGGAAGTTTTGATGAACTGATGGTACATGCTGTCGGCATGAATGAATTCATTCAGGCGGACGTTCATCAATTTATCCGAGGGGCCAACCAGGATTTTTTTTCTAACGGTGATCCGGGGGAAATGATTGGCCGAGATTTGCGGATTCAGCAGCAGATAATCCTCATCGTTTGTAAACAGGAAATCCACCCCTGCGGTCATCTCGGCAATCGTTTCTGTATCCAGAAAAATCAACCAGTCCCCCTGCCACAAGTAGCAGCCCTCATCGGACGGCTTGCCTTCCTGGGGTGTCAGCCCCAGCAGAAAGAAAAGGAAGCTGACCTTGACCGTGTGTGGATCCTTTAAGGTTTCAATCATGCGGCAAAGCATAATGTACTGATCCCTGGACAATGCATTCCAGGAATCAGGAATCCGATAAGATTCCTGCCCTATGGTTATGTTCATCCCTTAGAAAAGATCCCTTGCCTTATCCTTTTCTTTCGCTTGGCTGGTCAGCTTAAACTTGCCACCATCCTTTTTGCGGTTGGGGAAAAGGGCATCAATGATGGTGACGATAAAGTTTAAGATCGAGTCGTCTTTCTTGGTCGGAGTGAGACGAACGATGATCTCTGCAAAAGCTAAGAAACCAAAGATCAGTTCGGCCAGATGGCTCGTAATGAATTGCCAGAATGCTTCCATGGTATTAGTATTTATGATTGATTAAATGGTCGTATATGTTGTTAAGTTTGTCGTCAATGCAGGCAAACTTCTGGTTCAGATCGCGCTTTAAGTCATCCAGGGAGATGGTATCGGCTTTTTGTTTGAGTTCCTGCATCAGGCATTCGATGTCCTTATCATGCTTGCGGAGCTGGTACTTGGTATTGAAATAAAAAGCCACCAGCACTCCGGCATTGGCCACCATCGTGAAAATGATGGCCGATATGAGGATCTCAGAGAGATACTGCAGGTTGGGATCACTGAAAAACAAAAAAGCCATGCTCATCATCGTTTTCAAAAACAGCATAAGATGTTTTACTGCCATCATACACCGAACTGTTGGCATACAGAGGATAATCTTCAAGGTGATCATCCAGGTAGCGCTTGATATAAGCCAGGGCATGATCAGCGTACGAACCATATTTGGGATCGATCTCCTGCTGGGCACTTTTATAGCACACAAAAGCCTTTATGGGAAGCAAAAGCTGCTGGTTTGCTTCTGAGACATTGTTCTGGCTCAGCTGGGCTTTTATCTCGCCATAGAGCTCCTGGGAAAGCACCGGCATCAGGTGCAGGATTTCGGCTCGTTCGATCGCCTGGCGAAGGTTGTAGAACCTTAAGAAAGAGTGCTCGATGTTCACAAAGCGTTGGTACTCATCGGCATTGGTGACAAACAGCGAGTACATTGCCGTGAGCTCTTCGGTGAACAGATCCCCAAGCTCTTCCTTGTAGCGGTCCAGGTGCTTTAGCAGCAGATTGACCGCATCCCATCCGGATACCAACAGATCAGCCTTCAGCTCATCGGTGCGATGCTTTGAGGCCGGGGCCAGGTTCGAGGTGGACGCCACCATGATCCCTGCATCACCGATGTGCACGTTCAGCATGGAGAGAGCCAGATAATAGGCAAAGCGGGCCACGGCTCCCTTGGTCAGGTAGATGGCATCCATCAGCTCCGGCTCCTCACCCGATGAGGATCCGTGGACCACCTGGCGGAACGCCTCGATGGTATCCTCACCTAAGATGGGAACCAGGTATTTGGAGGTGGCCTGCTTCAGGTAAGGATGGATCACATCCTCAGACGAAGTCAGGCTCACGGCCACATACTTCTGGATATCTGCAATGCCGGTGAAAAGGGTGTCTTCCATGATTTAGCTTATTTTGCGTTCACTGCCCGTGTTCTGATCCAGGGTGGTCAGCACCAGGTCAGGGATCCCGAACTGGATATCCTCAGGCCAGCGGTTGATGGCTTTGATCAGGTAGAATGGCCGCAGGATCATGTCCCGGACAGGTTTCAATAAGGCTTGCTTGATGATAAAAAGCTCGCGCTTATCGGTTCCGGAAAACGAGCCTTTGTTCTTGCCCGGTGAAGCACCGATTAGTGAAGGGTGCACGCCCAGTCCATAGCTCATGATGTTGCTTACCTCTTCGGTATCCTCGATGTATTCCCCTCCTTTGAAATGATTTTCCAGGGCAGTGATCTTCATCCGGGGGAACTCCTTGCCGTCCATGGTCTGCTTGACATAGGAAATGACACTCTTGCCTGCCTTGGCTTCACCCGAAAGAAAATCATTGATGGATTTATATTCCTTGCGCACCCGCTCCTTGCGTTTTTTATCATCGGTGATCCCCTCCTTGGCAAAGATTTCTTCAAAATAGTTGTCAGCCAGCTGTACATGATATTTGATGGACATCTGGTTCGAAAGCAACGCTTTTTTGAAGGTCAGTATCTGGGAGGCGAAGTCGGCCCAGCCGGATTCAATGATCGAATACCAGTAAGGTTTCTGATAATAGGTCTTGCCCGGAGTGGGAAAGTTCACCGGTACGATGTACCTAAAGCGCTTTTCTCCTCTATTAATACGGTTCTTGAGATCCTGGATAGGATGGGATGCTGAAAGTACCGGTGTGACAGCCACGGTATCTTCCCGGTGGCCCTTGCTCCATTCGGCAGAATAAAAATGGTATTCAATCTCACCGGTTGCCGGATTCATGGAATCCCACCGGGAAAAGCAGGCTTCCTTGTGATTTAAGCTGATCACCTTGCGTTTTTCAGGGGCATCGCGGTTAAGGATGATCTCAGGGAACACATTATAGAAAAAGTTCAGGTCGGTCATCTGCTCCAGCAGATAGCCGTTGATGTTGTTCTCTTCAAAGAATGTGTTGATCTCGCGGTTGTCATAGACAGGCTGAACCTTGCGGATGTTGTTTTCCACCACATACCGGAACGGCTGGATGCCCTGTCCGTAACTCACCTGGATATTGAACAACAAACCGGTGGTCATCACCGGATTGCGATATACGATCTCCAGGACTTCTTCCGGCAGAAGGTTGTTTTGGCCCCAGGGGACAATGCCACGGTATTGCCTGCCATTCTTTGAAAATGGCAAGGGCTGGCTTTCTATGGAATACAGGCTGACATTGTCGGTAAAGGTGACAATGGCTTTGGCACCCGGAAGATAACCGGTGAAGTTGGGCAATATGACGATGTCCTCATACATAGACCCTGGCATGGTTAAATTCAATGACGCTGTATAGTTTTACCTGGCGGATCTCTCCGGAGGAGAGGATTTTAATATTAAACCGCTGGCCTTTGGAATAAAAGGAAGTACAGATGGTTCTTTCGATCGTCACGATCTGTCCATTGGATTTAATGAATGACAGGGAAAATTCCTGTGGACGGCCACGGTTATCCTTGCGGGCAAGTAGTATATGGAGCTTTGAAATGTGGATCATCCCCTGGAGTAAAATCTCCGGCGAAATACGGCAACTGCCTTTCATGAAAAAAGGACAATGCGTGAGCATAAAAAAAAGGTGCGGCCGTTATGGCCGCACCGCGAAAGGGCGAGGTATCAGGACTGTTTCTGATCTACTACCTGGGCATTGGAGTACAGGTAGCGTACCGGAAAGTAAGTGTAGGACTTTCCGTATTCATCCGTCCGCTCAACCGGGCGACCCCAGATGAGGAAAGGTCTGGAGTTCTTCTTAACAACCTTTCCGGCCTTGACCCAGCCTTCATAGGTGGTGAAGATGGTGTGCTTTGCTGTGGCATAGCTCGCCAGCAGGGCATCATTGACGGTTTTGAATTCACCAGCGGTGATTTTCGGTCTTAAGCTCTGGGTTAAGACTTTCAATGATGCTCTTTGAGCTGCGATGGCAGTGGTGTTTTCTGTTGCATTCA
>Ga0116153_10000338_pt1 | contig 65024 bp, 101 predicted proteins | sample AD_UKC028_MetaG_FD_89896 | JGI IMG/M metagenome (GOLD analysis project Ga0116153, IMG submission 89896) | Active sludge microbial communities of municipal wastewater-treating anaerobic digesters from USA - AD_UKC028_MetaG | ecosystem: Engineered > Bioreactor > Anaerobic > Digestate | place...
GCCGCCGCCCGCGCCGCCGAAGCCGCCTATGCCGCCGATGCCGCCTGGGCCGCTGCCCGTGCCGCCTATGCCGCCCGTGCCACCTATGCCGAAAAAGCCAAACAGTGCGACATTATCCGTTGTACGATTCCTGTGGAGTTGGTTGCTGCAAAATTGGGGAAATAAATGTCATACACAGTCGATACAATAATGCAAATTTGGAATGATACAACCGGGGAGCGCGTAGAAGTTGGTCCAGACAGTGACGGGCTTGGACTTGTTAACTTGCAATCCCACTCAGACACAGGGCAACTTCTTTCAACAATTACTATGACACAAGAGTGTGCACTGCTATTGGCTAAAACTATACAAAATATGTATTCCGCACAAGCCAATCAAAAAGACAATCAAAAAGCAATGGAGATGATTCCAGGAAGTGTTACATCAGAAGGATTGTTGTTGTTGCCTATTCGCATCAGAAAAACTTTGGACATAGAACAAGGCGGATCTTTGTCTTTCGTTGATAAGGGAGATGGTGTGGTGGAACTAATGACCAATGCAACCCTTCTTAAAAAAGCTGTACTTTCTGATGAATAAGCCAATTTTCACTCTGTCTGCTGCCTCGCGAGTGCACAAATGTCCAAACAGTGCACTTCTGAACAGAATCAACAGTGAAAACGACAAAGCATCATTCGGATCTGCTGGACATGAGCTTCTTGCTATCCGAGCGCTTGAGGGGCACGAAGGGCAGATAGCCAAACATGAAGAAATTTGCGCTAAATGGCAACTGAACGAAATCGAAAACAAGACTCTAGCCAAAACACTGCGAAATTTCGATTGGTGTCCAACCAATCCTTGGCTTGTTGAGGGGGCGGTCGGCATCAAATTGAACGGTGAGGCTGTAGAAATTGCTCCACACAACGCCGCGCCTGGAAACTATACTGTGGAACCAGGGGTTCTTGCTGCCGGTACAATCGATGTAGCAGAAATCGAGAACAATTGCCTGTGGGTCATCGACTACAAATTTGGGAAGGATGGCTACGTGCCTGCCATTCAGAAGAACAAGCAACTGTGGGATGCTACCATCATCGCTGCTCGCCTTCTTGTACAAAAGGGAGTGCACATCGAAACAGTTCGGCCTGCTATCGCATTTGTGGACAAGGATACTCAAGGGGGCATCTGGGAAACATATGAGGAGCCTGTTCGTGTCGATTCTCCCGAGTATGAACGACATGAGCGAGAATTGTTTGATCTTCTCAAGAAATTTTCAGACTTGAACTGTGATATAGAACTACAAAACTATCGAACCGGAGCACATTGCGAATACTGCCCCGCCGCTCATGCTTGCCCTGCGTTCGGTAAGGCATTGCAACTTCACCTTGCATACACGGAAACCAACTCAACAGATGAATCTCTAGTTCGTTTTCTTGTCGAAGAGGTACTACCGATTCTCGATAGAACAACCAAAATGGTTCGCACTGTAACGCGTGCCTATGTGGAAACCCATGGGAGCATCGAGCTTTCTTGTGGCCGTAATTATGGCTTCGTGGAAGAACCGAGGGAAGAATGGAAGCCGACCCCTCAGGCGTTGGAGCTTTTGCAAGAAGAGCTGGGTGAACTTTGGACATCTGCGATTGAAATAGGCAAAACCAACGCAAAAGAGGCACGGAAAGCACTTGCGCGACAACGAGGCGAAAAGATCGGTCGTTCTGTGCTTGAACTCGAGGAGAAACTGAGGAACATTGGAGCTGTCGAAACAGTAACAGTTCGAAGGTTGACAAAAAGCGGGGAGTAACATGGAAAGAAAACACAAGCTTGAGATATGTGGACGAACTTTTGTTTTAGTACCAAAAGATGATAGCTCGTCTATTTTTCACATAGTCTCCAACTGTTATGTGCATTTTTCTGATGGAATTGCCATCTTTCTTGCTTTCAAAGATGAAACATTCGATCTTGGATACATCGCCTGCAAAGAAAAAGAGCCTGAGATTCAAAATCTTGTGAAAAAGATTACCAATATGCTTTCGGGTGATTACGCTTTCGTTGTTGATGATGATGTAGTTCGTTTGAGTTGTGCCAACAATTAGGGGAAAACATGAAACTTGTTGAAACGGCTACAAAAAGGATTGCTATTGCATATTCGGCATTACGTGGGGATCTCGATGATATGGGAGATCTTCTTTCTGTCGTTCAGGAACTTACTAAAATGTCTGAAAAGTCATCGGCAACCATTGAAGAGCTGATGAAGCGAGACGCCGAACGTCTAAAGACAATCGTGCAGTTGCAACAGACAGTCAAAGAGTGGTCGGATCGATGGAAGGACCTGGGAGCAAAATACGGAGGAATGCAGGCGCATCTTTGCCAGAAGATTGATGAGCTTCATGTTCGATTTGGCGTTACATCGAAACCATATATAGAAATTCTTGAGGATCTTTCTTCTGGGAAGGTTGCCAAAGTGGAGTAGTGTTGTATTTAAAAGTTGATGGGGGAGATATGAAATTCTGTGAGCATTTGGTGAGGATTGAAGCATGTGACGCCGCTATTGAATGGGTTGGCGACAAAAGCATCGAAGAAGCTTGGGCAACATGCGAACGGCCAGATTGGATGTTGTGGCTTGTGAGGCGAATGGAGGTAGATTTTCGTCTCAGTGTGAGCTGTGCTGCGCAGTTTGCGAGGCGTGTGGCGCATTTGAATCCGGACCCTAGAGTGGGCGCTGCCATTGAGGTGGCGGAGGCGTTTGCTAGGGGTGAAGCTGTAGATGTCGAAGTTATTCGTGCCGCCTATGTCGCCGCCCGTGCCGCCTATGCCGCCGCCTGGGCCGCTGCCGATGCCGCCTATGCCGCCGCCTATGCCGCCGCCTATGCCGCCGCCGATGCCGCCGCCGATGCCGCCTATGCCGCCGCCCGCGCCGCCGATGCCGCCGCCCGCGCCGCCGATGCCGCCCGTTGCGATGAAAAAGCCAAACAGTGCGACATCATTCGTCGCACGATTCCTGTGGAGCTGATTGCTGCAAAGTTGGGGGGATCATGAGAAGAAAGTACGTAAGCGATGATGGTGCCTACATAAGTCTTCTTGAAGACTCGAACGGCTACAGATTGGTATGGACGTTTCCGGATGACGATTACGGAACAGGCGCCTTTGTCGGAGACAGCTTCAGACCAGAAAAAGCTCCTCCGCAACAAAACGATGCTGCGTATGAGACATGGGTTGCAAGTGATGCCGCTTACCCTTTTTCGGATAAGGATTTGAATGATGTGTTTGGATTCGTCTTCCCGAACAAACGCATCGCCGCAGATGCACTGCGAAATGCGAATCAAGCCCTGTTAGGAAATAAGCCTTGGCCGGAGTGGGCTAGAAAAGCAAAATCAGAAGGATGGACTCCTCCGGATGGGTGGAAACCATGAAGATTGGAGTGAACATAAATGAAAAGTGAAGTTTGTATTCGTTTGATGTATGACTGGATCCCTTCACATGAAGATTTGAACGATTCGTTGACTCTTGTCAGCGAAAGCCTCGGTGAAGTTGGAGGTCTACCTTCGTTTGAAATAGACAATGAATCGAAAAGTATCAAAGCGCAAATGATGTTTGATTGTTCAGGAACACAAAAAACACTGCACCGTATGGCGAACGATATAAGAGACACAATCGTTCTAAGAGCAGAGCAAACAAGTCTTTTGAAAACATTTGAAGAGGGAGGAAACTCAGACATATCAATTGCGCTTATTGTTCCAGAAGAGGGGGATAGGGTTCGCGGTAAGCGCTCTGGTTTGCTTGCAACCATTGTAGAAGTGAGCCCAACATGTGAAATACGAGTCAAGTACGACCACGAGAACGAAGCTCGCATAGAATGGCTTAACTTTGACCTTTTTGAGCTCGAAGAAGGGAAACAGTAATGTTTAAAACAGCAGCAATTCTAGCCACAACAATTGCATGTTTTGGTTGTGTCGGATCTTCTAAGACTGTGGATGATTGTCAAAAATCAATCTTGTTTGTGCAAACTGCATCTAATGATGCTCAGCTCGCCATTTCCCATGTTCGGGCTGTTATGCACCTTATTCCAGATGATAAACATCAGGAACTTGAAGCTCAGCTACTCGTTGCGACAGTAGCGCTGCGTAATATAGACTCATATCTGCTTTCTGCCAATAGGCTTTGTTCGGCATTGCAACACGAAAACCTTTTCGCCTCTTTCAATACAGCTTGGACTGTGATCCGTTCCATTCTCGCGGTGTCACTCGTTAGTGTTGGTACCGGCACTACCGAATCACTACAAGTCTTGGTACAAGATCCTATTTGCTACAAGAAGTGAGGGGCTATGGCATATGAGCTTTACATTTGGGATTTAGATAACGGAGAAAAGCCAGAAGAAGCCAACGTTCTGCTTCGCAATCCACCAGATGATTTTGAACTTGAATTTGAAGCTAAGAAATTTGCAGAAAGAAGACACTCTCAAGAATCGTTTGACAGTTGCACGGTGCGCGTGCAGCACAACGAAAACATTGTTGATTTTGCGATAGAGCCTGTTCCAACATACTATTTTGTTGCAAGCAAGCTATGACGTTTTGTTGTTTGCAGCATAGATGTGTTAGAGTATTTGGGAAAGGAAATTCCAAATGAAGAAGATGTTTGCAATTCTATTCGCACTGGTAGCACTTCTGTTGCTACCGCAACAAGCCAACGCATACTCGGAGCATTATTCCTCTTCTGTGTGCTATCCAGCTAGTAGCAGCGCTACATGGTCGAAGTCGTGGAGCGGGGCTACAATTAACGGATCCTTCCAGGCTGTAATGTGTCCCATCAACAACAACACGTATAGCGACATATACGGAATGTATGCAAGAATCAGTGGTAGCGGAACTAGCTGTATGGCATACATGTACGCTGTCTCATATAACCTAGAAGAAATGTATACGGATTACATCTACACCACCGCTACGGTAAGCGCTGGAAGCTACACAAGCATATACTTGTGGGATTTTAGCAATTTGGAAACAGGACAAGCAGCGGTGATGTTCTACGCATACAGCAATTGCAGCGCCCTTACAATCCATGGTATTGATGTGCTGTATTGAACGAACCTTATGGAATATCCGATAGTTTTTCTGATTGGCTTCCCGCTGTTCGCATGCCTCGTCTTGCTTTTGAGCCGTTTCGAGGATCGACTTTATGGGGTAGATAATCCAGATGACCAATCGCTAGAGTAGATGCGTTATCAATGTTTCATATCAAAAAAGCTGTATGCAAAATATCCAACCCCCGCCGCTGCCGCAAAGATGATCCAATATTTTCTCACATCTACTGACTTTGGTTCAGCATAAGAAGCTGGTTCAAGCGCGTCCTTCTCTTCCTCGAACGAAGCCATCCACGCAAACAAATCTGCTTGCGTCACCTTCACCCCATCGAGCCACACTTCCGGAACTGCCGGAGGGCACGAGTCGTCTACAGAGCACTCCTTGTACTCGTAGGAGACTCCATAATCCGATGGCCTCCACGACTCTATCTTTGTCTTGAGCGAGGCGCACGCGGGGCACCACGAGGCGCCTATGACGAGCAAGTGAGCCATTAGAACTTGTTCCCCAACTTCAACTTGTCAAAGGCAATCCATCCAAGCCCAACACCTAGGATGGCAGCAAGGCTTTTGACTGAGCTTCCCATTCCCATTGCAGTTGATGCCGTTCCAATTCCTACCACAAGCGCTGTGTTAGCAAATTTCACAACAAGCCCAGAATAGTCACCTTGTGATTGAGCGGCATTTCCAAAAATACCGTAGCTTCTACACTTGTGTGTTCCAGCGTTGTAAGCTGCTGCAATTTTCACAAGATCCATACCGTATGCAATAGACAAATCTTTCAACATCCTTACGCCAGTATCTATCGAAACAGCAGGTTCACGACGCAACTGCTCTGGATCTGTTACGCCATATTTTGCAGCAGTACTTTTGATCATTTGCATCAAACCATAGGCGCAACAATCGCCTCCACAGTTTGGAGCAAATGAGCAAATTTTGGGGTCGCAAGGGCTGCAAGCGTTCTGCTTTCCTCCGCTTTCTTGACACATAATTCCAAGCGCCCATGTGATGGGGAATTGGTATTTTTTGCATGCGCTCGCCAACAGACCACCCCATTGACCCCAAGCGTTCCGAACGATCTCAGCTTGCTTACTGTCGGGGGCAAACGAAATCAGCTCACCATTGACAGAGATCCCAAAGTCATCCCGAATCGTGTAAACAACACCCGAACATGCTGTAACTGTCGTTGCCATAGAGCTATCCTACCATGATACGATAGGGGCGTGCGAAACACAGACCTCACATGGGCGTATGCGGGACTTCTAGCGATCGCTGGAATCGCTGTCGTGCAGGCAGCGGGCAAATGCACCGCTTGGATTGATGCCGGCGACAAAGTCCTTTTCCTCGGAGACTCGCTCATGGTTGGAAAAGGGAAATACTTCAAGGTGCTTGCGAAGGAACATGGTTGCGATTCGTTGGTGCTAGCGAAAGAAGGTTCGACAATTCCAAACTGGATCAACAGTGCAGACCTCAAAAAGGCCCTGTCTTCATTTCGACCAACAAAAGTCATCATTTCACTTGGTACCAATGATTCGAGAGCAGCATCGTGGACGAAAGAACAGCATCGAGTGAACGCCCTCACGCTCCTTTCGATGCTTCAACAAGCAGGCGCTCAAAGCTTTTGGATTTTGCCTCCAACCCTACCGTTTTCGAATGGGGACGCTGGGCTGTCTGAAGTGATCGAGTCAACTGGTGTTCCATCGTTCAACTCGAAACGACTCGCTATCCCAAGAGGCCCAGATAACCTGCACCCCACCCTTCAAGGGTATGCTGGATGGGCTGGACAAGTGTGGAAGCAATTGGTGTGTGGAGCAAAACCCCAAGCCTTACAAGGGGCGCCAGTGCTTCTTAGAAGAAGAATGGTTGTTGTTCCCACAAAAAAGATGGATGAGAAAATTGTGGATGGTTTGATGGCGAAAAGAACTGCAATGCTTGGGGAAAAACCGCTTAGAAGATCTACCGGTGTGCGTGTTGTACGCAAAAGTTGACTATCCTCATCTTGAGCCTATTGTCGTCACCATAGCACGGATACTCATATTCCTGCCCACACACTTGGCATACACACTGCACTATCCTGTGGTCTCTATGATTCAAAACACGAAAAAGACAATGTTTTAACTGAGCGTGCCGTTGAAATGGCATGTTTGATGGCATCATTTTAGAACTCTCAAATATGATAGTGGAGTACCATCGAACGCGACAGGACACAATGCCATATCGCTTGGTTTCATGCGAAGAATAGATGATTCCGGTCGAAGCTCAACAATTCCTTTTTGGGAAAGGATATCCATAGCTTTAACCAGTTGACCCATTGAGTACTTAGCGACAAGAATTCGCATAACGGCTGGAACCCACACCAAACCGCTGGTCTTTGGTTGTACCAAGATCTCATTGAGAAGATCTTTTTCTATATTTTTTTCTGTCTTTGTAATGGGAGGTGTCTGCTTTGGTTCTGCCAAAGCATCGGACACAGAGGCAACCCTTTCAATCCACTCTACCTTTTCTTTGTCTGACAGCTTGCCCGCTTCAAGCAGGTCAAGTTCAGCCCTTCGTGTCTTCAAAAAGGTTCGCGCTTTGGAAATCCAAAGTTCTTTCGGAGTCATTTCGCCTCAATAAGTGGAACGTCAATTGTTGGGTGGTGCTTTAGAAAAACTGGATTACCTGGATCTGTTATTACAACTTCGCCATAACTATATCCAATATTTCCACGATGAACGTCAGCGAGTACTATTCCTTGCTCCAAAAGATCTCCAAGTGCAACTCCAACTGAGTACAACGACTCTGTTTTGCACATTTCTTTTGCTAACTGTTTGCATGCAGCAAAATTGTAAGCAACAGCCAGCTTCCCTTTTGATGGTGGGATTTTAAGAGCTTGGGCTTTTGGAGGTTGTTTTTCACCCCATTGCAATTCTTTTTCTAACGCAGACTTTATATGTGATTCTGTTGGAATAAGTTTTTTATTTTTTAGAAGCTCATTTACATTTGAGGCGTGGACAAAGAATGCGCTTAGAAGTTTTTTTGATGATGAAGACAACTCAACTTCACCTACTTTTTCCGCTGATTTTCTTAATATAAAGAACACATGTCGCCTTTCTCTTTTTTCCAGGACAACAAACATGTCTTTATACTCAACAATACCTTCTTGTGGAACTTCAAAATTAGGATGCAAAAAAGTAGCAATCAACTTCGCTTCTGTTTCATCCGTTGTTATCTTTACAACATAAGATTCTTTTTTTGTTGGGAAAACACATCCATATCCACCACACCCGTACTCTTTGCCTGAAGGAACGGCCCAGTCACCCCAACGTTCTTTGATGGCACGCGAATATCTTCTAACAAGAAAGTCGCTCCATTCAGGATTGGTTCTCATTTTACCTCAATAAGTGGAACGTCAATTGTTGGGTGATATTTTAGAAACACCGGATGCCCTGGATCTGTGATTATTATTTCACCACCACTATCATACCCGATATTTCCCATGTGCACATCAGCTAGAACAATGTCTTGATCTAACAATGAATCTAGCGCAGCGCCAACAGAATACAAGGCTTCTGTCTGGTACATTTCTTCTGCAAGTTGTTTGCATGCTGCAAAGTGGTATGCTACAGCATCTTTACCCTTTGCCCATTTTGGCACTCTCAACAATCCATAATTATCCACATCCCATGTTAGTTTGTAATTCCTTGCAGCAATAAATTGAGCTTCTGATGGGATAAGAGCGCTGTTTCTTTTGAGTATTTGTCGCAGTAGCGCTGCATGGTTTTTGAAAGCATACAAAAGTTTTGTATACATTGACGTTAATGGTACATTCCCAACTTTGTCAGCAGATTGTCTAAGAATAAAGAAAACATGCCTCTTTAGTCTTTTTTCTGAGACAACAAACATGTCTTCGTATTGAACAATACCGCTTGGCACCTCGAAGTCTGGATGCAAAAAAGTAGCAATCAGCTTCGCTTCTGTTTCATCCGTTGTGATTTTGACTACGTATGACTCTTTGTTTGTTGGAAAAACACAACCATAGTACCCGCACCCATATTCCTTTTGCGCAGGAACAGCCCATTCCCCCCACCGCTCTTTGATGGCAGACGCATACCTTTTGAGCAGCTTATCGCTCCATGGAGGGTTTGGAGCAAGACCGAGTTCTGCGCGGTGTTCCATAGCCTTGAGCCTCGTGTAGTAGTCTGGCATTTCTCGCAAGTGAGCGGCAGCAATTTTAGCTGTCACTTCCAAATCCCCATCACTCACGTCTTCGTGTTCCAGCTCTTCGTTCATCCCCATATGGAACTCGTCTGGATCGAATCGGTACCCTAATTTGCGCTGGAGGGCGCTGGATGTTGAGCGAGATATTTTCATGGTCCTTCAACAAAGGCTTCTACATCTTGTGGAATATCGGTGTAGAACAAATCTCTATCCAGGTAGCAGTTTTGGTTCTCGTCGCCTTGCCCTTTCCAGGAATTTCGAATGATGAAGGCGTTGTCTTCCGCTCGAATCCCAAGAATAGGCACGCGATGGTATCCAACAACACCATGCGATAGATCGGACGCATGCCATGCTTTCGAACCTTGGTATTGCTGAAACTCAAGAGTGACTGGTATGGTTATGGCAACAGGACAGTAGTTGTACAGCGCCAGCTCCAACGCCTCAATCGTCACATCGCCCTCAACACGAATCGAGTAGGAACGCACATGGCGAGCCCGCTCACTCTCGGCGATTGCCGCCCATCCTGGAGGCTTTGGGCCTTGTGAGTGAGGCCAGGATGACTCTACACAAACGCCGTGCTTCTCGAGGGCTCGCATAGCGCAAAACGGGTATGTGCCGTCATCAGGAAGTCGCTGTTTGGAATCGAGTTGAAATTCTTTGGCTTCTTCCACTCGAGAGAAATAGTAAATGGACAAAGGAGAATACACACGCGGCGTTCCCCACCTCATGCGAGCTATCGCGTTCAAGCATTGCGCTGTAGCTTCCCCAACACAAGAAGGCCCAACCTGGTCGAAGATTGGGGCACCAGCCAGCATCGAGCCTGGATACGACGCTCCAACGTTTCGATCCAACCCCCACATGCCGTTCCACGTGATAGGAACTTCGTAATATGGGTTTTGCTTTGCTCCGCAAGGGCGCATTGGATCACCAAATTCTGGTCACATATATATAATATAAAGCAGCATTTGTTCCGTCTGAAGTTGGAAGTTCACCTATAATAAAAGATCTGCCAATTTTATTTGGATCAAACACATGAGATTCAAGAGTCGCATTTTTGTTTCCAATCCCATCAACTTCATTTATATTTGGAACTGTAATAGTAGAAGATAGGCTATTTCCATTTGCTTCTACTATCAAAAATGGTTTTACCTTTGAGTATCCAGCGCTTGTGCCTATATTTGAATTCATGTCACTTAAGCTCTTACAAAAAGCAATCCTTCCAACCGCTGGATATATGCTGACAATAACAAGAGCCCCACGCCATCCAGCAATAGAATACTCTGTGCCAATTGTAGCTTCTGCCCATGTTATATCAGGTGTTCCAGGGGGAGGAACTGTACCAGGTGGTACTAACAAATAGTCGCTGACTGATGGTATGTCAGCATTGAAAGAAGGAACAAACGGTTGAATTCGCGGTGTGTAGTCTGAGGGACCTGCCATGATGAGGCAAGCATATCACAAAAAGTCGGAAGGCTTCACATGGTTGTAGGTGGCTCTCCCGATGAATTTTCGGACGCCTTCTCGAGTGAGTTCTGGTTGTACCGATGCGTTTTTTGCGGCACTATCAGGCCACCTAAGGCGGTTTTTAAGGAAGGATTCCAAGAAAGTCCTTTGCTGTGGTGTGGCTGGCTGTTTTTGTTTCAGCTCTTTGTCTGGAATAGCGTTCTTTCCTCCAAGTATGTCTTGCTCTTTGGCTCGCCACTCCTCGGGGTCTCCTTCCGAGTCCATGCGTTTACGAGGCTTCTGTTCTCCTTCTAGAGCTTCTTTTTTGATGCGCTTCTGGTCCTGTTCTTCGCGTTCGGCATAGGACATTTCTCGTTGAAGCTGTAGCAATTCGTCAAAAATGAGTAATTTGTGCTCTTTCGTTGAGTCAACGATATCGAGAATTATGCAGGTTTGCTTCCCTGCACAAGGACGCAAACCTCTGCCGAGCATTTGCACGTATAGCGTCTTGCTTTGCGTAGGACGGGCCATCACGATGCTTTCCAACGAAGGATCGTCATATCCTGTCGTGAGCACAGCACAGTTCGTTAGGATGGGAAAGTGCCCTGCTTGGTGTTCGGCGAGAAGCTGTGCGCGTTCTGCCATTGGCGTTTTGCCGCTTATAGCGCGCGCATCAATCCCCACCTTCCGGAAACAATTGGCTAGGTCATACGCATGTTGGATATCTACACAAAAACATAGAGTTTTGAGACCGTTCGAACGGTTTAGCCAGGCATCAACAATAGTTGAGTTTCGCTCTGGAGTATTGATGATTTTTGCCAAAGAATCATCGCTAAAATCGCTTTCTCCGTATGCGTTTTTCTTCCTCTTCGCTTCGTCAAGAGACACGGATGTCAAAATTCGAAATGCTTGCGGCAAGACAAGATGCCCATCTTTTATGGCTTCTTGTATCGAGTAGACGTAGGCAACAGACTGCCATCCTGCGCGCGCAAGGCTCTTGCGGTCGCCTCGAAATGGTGTCGCTGTGACTCCGACATGCCAGGACTCAAAATGCTTCAGTATTTTTTGCCATGTGGGGGCATAGGAATAATGGCATTCGTCAACAATGACCATCTTGAACATGTCGCTAGGGATCTGAAGCAACCTGCTTTCTCGAGACAATGTCTGCACTGAGGCAATTACAACATCTTCACCCCATTGGTTTAGCTGTCGTTTCACAATTCCAGCTCTTATGCCTACATCGCCAAGCTTTCGCGCTGTCTGTTTGACAAGTTCCTCTGAATGAACAAGGATAAGGACACGATTATTTTTTGCTCGCGCCATCTCCACGATTCCAACGAACACAACGGTTTTGCCAGTTCCAGTCGGCATCACAACAACAGTACGACGAATTCCAGCCTTGAATTCGGCGCGCACTGCTTCGATGGCGTCTTTTTGGTATTGTCGGAGCGTTACGCCCATTTTTCCATCACCACAGCAATTATCCCCATAAAAATTCCATAAACAATCACTTGAAAAAGATCCATACCAATAATGGACCAGAATAACAGAAAAAATCCATTGATAAATCCGCAAATTGCGGAGTGCTTTACATAGGATCTGTTTTCTGACAACCACTTGGATGCTTTTCCAACCAAGCCCAGTCTATCGGAAATGCTTGGGTTTTGCTGCCGCAACATTTGCATTCAAGAAATCCTTCCCCACACCATCTGTCTGGATTTGGCACTGAAATAAACGCTAGTGGCGCATCTTTGGAAACAGTTTTTTTTGTTAATTTAGGCTTGCTCATATTACCCGAAGAGCGAGTCTAGCTCTGAAGGGTCTTCATCACACAAGATCTCTTGCGATTCCTTGGGTAAAGCAGGCAGGTAATCCTTACATGTTACTACCCCAAGTACCTTTTTGTCAGAAAGCCTAACTATTTTTGAATTGTGTGGGAATTTCTTGGGGTTTCTCTTGATGGCTTGTCGCGCTTCTATGAGGCTTTGGTATATGCCCAACACATACCTGTTATGTACGAAGCAAGGGGAAGCTCGTTCGCCACAAGACTCGAAAGGAATAAGCGTGTTTTCACCTTCTTCTATTGGCGACGGAGGATCCACAATGTGGACAACGCCAAAATTTGGATCTGGTTCCGGTCTATTCTTGGCGCAGACCTCTGCGGCCTTTCGCACGTCCGGATAACGCGGGAAAACTTTTTCGACTAGTTCACTCATGCGGTGAAGGTAACTCTGTGCAGTTGACTAGTCAACGGTTGACTTTTTATGTAGACGCGTTACCCTTCCCCAAACCGCCAAGCGACACGATCTCATTGAAGGAGAAATTGCAAATGAAGAAAGCATTGCTGGGCCTAGGCCTTCTTGTCTTGGGATGCTCGCAAGAGTGCCCCAATTGGCATTATGCCACCAACAAAAATGACACAGTGCGTACCATATCATGGTGCGCGCAAGATGATATGCCACATATTGGAGAAATTCGGAAGGGTTTTGATGCTTGGAACACTGCATTAAATGGATGGATTGTGTTTCAAGAGAATGCAGAAAATTGTGAACTTCCAGTGATTCTAACACGCGATATTAAAAAAGGTGTCATAGCTTCTGCTTACGGAACATATCAATCTTTTGACATGTTGATTGTTTTTTATGAAAAGACATATAAGAAAAACTTGGTACAAACCACAACGATACATGAAATTGGACATATTTTAGGAGCTGGACACACTGATGGCGGAACTATGGGACAAAATGATGACGATCGGCTTCCATGCCCAGATCAAGAAGCCGTTGCGCAAGTGGCTGCTGCGGGAAGGATATCTATTGATAGGCTTTCTTGGTGTCATTGGGGAGAATGTAGGTAATAGATTGTTTGAGGCAATCAGATGAACATATTAGAGCTAAAAACTGTTGTAATCCAAACAACAAACGATGGGGGTCGAAGCTTGGAAGATGTGCAGAAAGCCCGCAAGAGGGCCCGCAAGAGGAAGGCTAGCGCCCTAAGGAAAAAAATCGAAAAGTTGAACGACGAACTGGCCGTGCTAGAAATGGTATTGAACAACGAAGACGACGAGGGGTACGTTGAGCCTATCCCAAAGTCGGATTGGAAGGATTTGTATGGAGCTGTTTTATGGTGGCGTTTTCCAATAATTGAACCACCATACGTAGGCACTCCGTTGGATGATGACTTTCCTGAACATGTTACACATTTTACAAGGCTGCAAGTGCCGACACAACCGAGGGAATAATGAACTACAAATTTTCTGTAGGCGTAGAACATGACGACACGTTCAAGAACAGTTTTATGGTTGTCATACGAGATGAAACCAACAAGATTGTTGGCATACCAGCTCGTGATATACATAATTTAGACTCCGCAAATAACCTTTTCGATCCGATTCGTTTTGCGTTCGAATATGGATACATCACATGCAAAAACAATATCCCCACAGTAGTAGCTGCAAAGAGGGCTACAAAAGGAAAATAAAATGAACAAGTATGAAGAACAAACAGTTGTGCATGTGGAAACTTATGAACACTTCAAGACATTTGTTCCACGTGTTAACCTACACGCTGTTGCTGAACAGCTTGAAAAGCAAGTCTATGACGCTGTTTATGATGCACAGGTAAAATCGGGAATGGCTCAGGAGGTTTCTATTTGGATTGAGCTAGAAGACGAAATTGAAATGTCTGCCGCTAAATACATTGTTGTAGGTAGCTGTACGACTGAAATACACAAAAACATTCTTTATGTAAATTACAACTCTCATACCGGTGACTGCCGATACCCTTAGTATATCAATAGCAGTACGAAAGCATTTCTAAATTTACGTGGTTCCAAGCAGCAACTTGAGCCACTGTAATCAAATCGGGGCAATGGTAGCCTCCAGGATCGTATGAGGCTTGCATCAACGTCCCTTGGATATGCTGCGCGCCTAGTAGGTGACCTATTTCGTGCAGCGCTATTTTGCGCGCATACCGCTCGTATCGCCCTCGCACCATCGATATCCTATCACCACCAAGATTTGCGAACGCTAGCGCCCATGGCAGTTCTGGCGGTGGCTCGTTCACCTCGCCAATCCAATATGAGCATCCACCTTCGTCGGGCGAGGAGACCTCAAGCCTGCGCCAGTTTTGCAGTGCTCTGGACCATGTCGCGACAGCGTCCGACACGGCGTCTCGAGTGCTATCCGGCAGATCAAGGCACACGTATCGTGTTGTCGGTGCAGAAGTGCTGCCGTTGTGTTTGGGGGTTGTCCAGGTTGGCGCACATGCGGAGGATGCAAACGCTAGCAGGATGGTGACGGCGCGAACGCTCACAAAACCAGAATATCACAAAACGAAAAAGGCGCCCAAAGGCGCCTGGAATTTTTCGAATGGGCTCTATTCTATTAGCCCGTTTTTTCGAAACCTGTCAACGCTGTCCGGCATATGATAGACAATGTCTTGCATGCTCCACCATACGGTCCCCGTTGAAGAGACCCTTGGCCTTCCAAGGATCTCTTCCGCTTTTTCTTTCTCTTCCACCGATAAATAGTCGGTTATTAGGCCAAAAGCTTGGCTAGCGCTTCTGACCACGATATTTTCAACTTGGTTGGTAAGTTCTCGGACACGTCGTCGCTCTTGGCCTTTCAGCCACGCAAACTGCTTGGACGTTACTGTCGCCGGGCCCCAATATTTGGCAACCGGATCAAAGGATAACAGCCCATCATCAAACTGGTAATAAGTTCCTTTCATTTGGATGCTTTTCATGATGCTCCTCCTTGTTTCACGTGAAAAACCCACATCATGCTTCATTGTGCCCTCGTTTCTTCGCGCACGTGGGCCCAAGCCCAGTGGCGATGCTTGCTGGTACGGTGAGGGGGCGGCCACAATGACCGCAGAACCCCTCCTTCGAAACGCGGGACTTGCGCCCGTGCACGAAGACCTTCCCCTGTTCCTGTCTTCCCCGACACGAGGGTGATTCGCGCGTTTCCGGCGAGCGCGAATTCAACCACCATATCATGGGAGGACAAGGGCCCCCTCATGCAAATTCCTCCATGCACCCTTTTTTGCGGAATTGCAAAGGCGTGCTACACTGTATGCCGGGAGGGCTCCAGGGGTCGAAGTTAATTTTTCAGACGGTAATTAGTGGGGAATAAGTTCCGTCAGCTCGTCTAAATGCCGGTATTTATTGAACTTTTTCGATTTTCCCGCCCCCCCCATTCAGACTAGGCAAATAGGTGTGAGCGGCGACGCTCCCCGGTCTTTGAAAACTGAATAGGTGCCAAACGAAGCTTTCGAAGCTCAACTCTGCGGACGAATACTCGGTCGCAGAGCAGAACCTCGAAACAAGGAGAGAAAGATGACTTTAGAAAAAAGGCTAGTTGTATTCGACAACGACGCCCATTGTTGGGCAGTAGTTGACGAGTTTGATAACTTTACCTGCTCGTTTCATACGAGTAGGGAAGAAGCCAAAAAAGCTATTGAGATGTACGAGGCTGGCGAAATCCGGCCTCGACGTAGTGCTGCTGAAATCGCAGCGCTAGCAAGGGCGTGTCGTCAATAAGCCGAAAGGGGCTTCGACGCTCCCCGGTCTTTGAAAACTGAATAGGTGCCAAGCGAATCGGTCGGTCGCAGAGCAGAACCTCGAAAGGAACACGTAAATGACAAAAAAACAAGCTTTATCATTGTTCAAAGAAGAAATTCTTCCTGAAATCGTGAAAATATATGGCAGCAACGATCGACCAGCACGTTGTGAGGCGTGGAATAATTTTGTGGATAGTTTATGCAAGTGTCGTCAAATTACTCCTAAGCAATACGAATGTTGGACGAACCCTTTCTAGTTCGTGGGGCTTCGCGCCCCAAATGAGCGCACTAGCATGCCGCTAGGGCGCTGACGAAGGCGCGAAACGAGGAGAACGTAATGTATTGTGAAAAAAGAATAACTACGGTGTTTGATATCGAAAACGGCAATTTCGGACTTGTAGGCTCGGCCCGTGAGGTTCCTTTTGATGCCTCAACTTGGAAAGCCGTACCGGAAGGTGTCAACCCTTGCCTAAGTTATTCCACAAGCCCCTCTGAGGATGAGGAAAAGGAACTCCTCAAGTGTGCAAAAGGAAGCTATCAAAAAGCTCTGGTTGCCGGAAGGCAACGATGGTCTGGCGCAGACCTTCGCGGGTCTGCTCGCAAATTTTCAGCGAAGTACGCTCGTAGTCGCGTAGCCTTGCTGCGAAGGATCGACGAGCGTTTTGATGTCACATACCGAATTCTACCGTTCGATCGTAGGGCACACGTAGTGTGCCGTCGGTCGGATGGCACTTGCTTCATCCTGTAGGGTCTGTAGGGTCTCATAACGCTTCGATAGTTGAAGCTGGCCCACGATGCGGCGCATACCCCAAGCCCCGCCGTATTGTGGCCCAACTTCAGCCATGGAGGCTAAGGCAAGGGCGCCTAGTCCCGCGCAATGAGGGTGTGATGCACATTATTGAACCGCATGAAAAAGACCAAATTGTATTTCATGTTATCGAAATAGCTGGTTATGACAAACCACATCGCTCGTGGTATTTTCGTAGCAATGAGCTAGCAGAACAATTCACTATTCAGGCAAAAAAGAAAGGGTTACGCTGTGTAAATAACGGCGCAGTGTATATTGCAACCGTCTTTGAGTCACTCGAAGAAGTTAATGATTTGATTAACCATACACAGGTGCAGGCAGAGTAGATCAAGCCTGCAAGGATTCCACGCTTCGATAGTTGAAGCTGGCCCACGATGCGGCGCATACCCCAAGCCCCGCCGTATTGTGGCCCAACTTCAGCCATGGAGGCTAAGGCAAGCGGGCGCCTAGTCCCGCGTAATGAGGGTGTGATGCACAAGGAGTTATCAAGGTGGTTGTCGGCTCGTTGGGGCCGACAAGTAGACGTGGTTGTTGAAAAGGCTTCCTGTCACATGCCAGCATGGGAGGAAGATGGGCTTTGGTTTGTTGGGAAGCCTTATTCATCTTATGAAGAAAATGATGGGACAGAGGTGTGGGGAGCAGTGTCATTTGATTTGACACAACAAGACGCACAACTCTTGAACTATGACGTGGACAGCAACGTCCATGTTGTAATTAACTCAACCAAGTGGCCAGAAGGGCCATATTTCACAATCAGACGCAGTGAAAGGTTTCCACAATGACACCACTATACGGACACTTTTCGCAGGAAACAGCATATATCATAGAAGACTACCCCTACGGGGTACGGCTTCGATGCAAGCGTCGTTGCTGGATCGAGCGCCACCCCAAACGAGGATGGCGCTTTTGCTACCAAACTACCAACCCCAAAGCCAAAATTGAGACTTGGAACAAGCCCAAGTTCTCAACCTACAACGAAATTGCTGCTTGTATGTGGCTGGATGACTCCGGCCACGTGCAATGGGCTGGAATCGGTGGCTTCTCTACTCCCGAACAGATACTTGCTTTCGTACAAGACTTTCCGCAAGCCGACATGCACGAGCTGTCGGCGTTCGTAATTGCTAAGCTGCAATTCGCCAAAAAGCAGCTTAGCGGCGAGGTTGTGTTCACAGTTAACGGTGTGAAGCAACCTCTGAAAGACCACGAAAAAGCAAGGATAGAGAAGGAGATCGAGACGCTTCGACAAGCGTCTTCCCTTCTTTTCGACGCCTCAAAGGTGCAGACATGATCGTCATGTTTGCACTAGATGAGCTCTCAAGACAAGGAGACATGCAAGCGCGCCAAGCTATGCGCGACATGGTCTCCTTGCTTGACACCGTGCGCCCTCATGAGGCCGCCCTACGCCTTTTTGAGGCGCGCGCTAACTGGCATCCTGAAACGGATGCTTTCGAAGTGTATGCGGTTCCTACCGAAATCAGAGCAGAAGACTGCATACAATTGTTCCAACAAATGCAAGCGGTGAGGAGAACAATATGACAAAGAAACAGGTATGGATCGGCTCAGTATACTGGGCCAAGGTGTCCGAAAAAATCGTGAAAGTGCGCATATTGTGCGCATCGCCATTCGGCGGATGGGATGCGCTGAACCTTGAAACGGATAGGAGGGTCCGTATTAAGACGGCGGGCCGCTTGCGAGGCCCAGCATAGTCTCATCCTTCGTCATCGGCAATCTTCGCCTTTTGACGCTGGTCCATAACTTTGTTGTGGATCAACATCAAACTACGAGGAAAACATGGAAGATATACAAAGGTTCGAAGTGTGGAGTGCTCGCGGGCGAATGTCCTGCGATACTCTTTCGAAGGCCATCGCAATGGCGGTGAGGCATTATCAAGCCCACCGCATTTCAAACATTGCCATCGAAGAGAACGGCGAACTCATCGCCGAACTCGTAGATGGACACATCGTATTTCCCAAAAAGGGGGCAACATGAAAAGATTTGCTTGGTGGATGTCAGGATATTCGTGCCCCGATGAATGGTACACAAGCGCACGGCTGCTAGGAATCACAGCTAAGACCCCTCAAGAGTTGCTTAGAAGCTATGAGCGGGCCTTAGCTTTTCAGATGTATTTTGCCCCCATTCCGCAAAAAGAGGCGGAGTGGGAGCTGCAAACCTGTGACGGATCCAAAGCCCCATGGCAAAAGCCAACATGGAAGCGCTTGTGCAAAGCGCCTAGGTCCGTCATCATATCTCACTTCAACAGTCTTCGAGATGTCTGCTCGGACGAAGGAGGGGGCGTTCGAATTATAGACGAGCAAAAAGGTGAGCAGGCAACCTTCTTCTCGCCTAGCCTGCCATCGCTTCAACAAAGGAGGGAACATGGGGGCGCGGCAGAATGCCCCTGAAAGCAAATAAAAAGCCGCTCGCGTAACTCAGTGGATAGAGTGGCGGTTTCCTAAACCGCAGGCCGCAAGTTCGAATCTTGCCGCGAGCGCTAGAACTTCCAAGGAGGAGTCATGAATAGGCAAATCAATACCAAAGGCGTTCGTGTGATTTCCAACGGGCACGTGTTCCATGTGCTCGGAAATGAGATCGTGTCGCTTGGCGACTTGGGCGACATAGCTCAAGCCACGAAGCGAAGGCGTTTCGTCCGGCTCGCGTGGCGAAAGGAAGAAAGGAAAGGCTCATGAAGGGTGCAAAAATTACTCACAATAAGAGAAATAACCTATACAAGGTTGAATTAAACCTTACACAAGGAGAGGTTCTTTCTTTGAAGCATGCGCTTGAGGCGTATGCAGAAATCTCACCGGTTGGATCTGATGTTAATTCATACCTGCAATATGAAATTAGAAACTTTGACGAATTCAAGGAGACATGATGCACATAGAATGGTATCAAACAATCACAATCGACCACGTAAGGTCAATTCTTGGTGACAAGTTAACAGATGAACTTATGTCCGATGAATCCGGGCATATTAAATGTGATTGTAGGGCTCGCGGATGTTGGACTGCCAATGAGCGGGAACTGTACGTGGCTTACAGTTCTCTTGCCAAAATAATCTGCAAAGAAAGGGGGATCGATGACATTCGAACAAGAAAGGACAAGAAGGTCGGAGAACTGGCACCAAGCCAGAATAGATCTAATCGAAGCTCAAGAAATAGGAGTGACGCAAAGAAAGCTTGAGGGGCTCAAGCATTCCGAGCGGGAAGCTCGCGAACGGTATGCGTCTCTCCTTCGAATGCGCGGTATCGTCTTGCGCGCGAACGGTCGATTTTCTCTCAAATAGGGGACACCCATGAACGTCACCGAGTGGGCCCTGGCACAGGGCTTGTCCGCAGAGTTGCGCCTTGCCGCCTCATGCGCCTTGCCTCAACACAAAGACATGGCAATCGGATTGATTGCCGAGGTGTACGCAGCCGAACAAGTGGCGTTGTTTGGTGCCGATTCTGTTGTAGTACTTGTAGAAGGAACACCACTATGGATAGAAGCCGCTTGGGTTTTTCTAGATCCAGATCTTGTTGAAACCCAAGACCATTCGTTTTTTGTCGAGCGGAAAGGGCTCGTGCATGCAGACTTGGGAGGCGATTTCCTTGGATTTGCTATCGAAATACTTCCTTTAGAAGGAAGATCTCGCACCATTGTGGTGAAACTTCCATCGGCAGAAGCCTAGCAGTACACTGGTAACGAAAGGAAGTCGAATGGCCAAATACTGGGTTTCGTGGTATTCGCCCCAAATAACAAAGCAAGACGTGCAAGCGTCCGAATTGGACATCTGGGTTTCTCAGATCTCTTCGGACGGCAAAGAGCTTTGTCTACACGCTCACATCAAGGCAAGCTCGGGGTGGGTTGCAAAGGAGATAGTGAAAAAGAAATTCCCTTTTGCAGAGCTCGAGCTCAGGTTTGCAACGGAACTTGAGCTGGACGCTGAAATGCCAGACCTTCCAAAGCTGCTCGATATTGCTCCGGATCTTCTGGACGCAGCAGAATAAGGCATCTTACTGATAAGCTCACCGAGCCGGTCTTGGTGGGCTTTTCTTTTTTTGTTCGTTCGGATACGTACTATTCATGGAAGAATTCAAACTAAGGCCCTCGATTCCGCCACGACTGATATCGCATGCGATGGAGGTCATTGACACATTGCAAGGTTTGCCAGAAGAAAACCATTTCAGCTCCGCGCTACAGCATGCTGCTTTGTGTTGTATCGGTATTCTGGCACAAGCAGAAAATTTTGTGTCTGCATGCAGGGCTGTTGAGAATGCGATCCCATTGGGGCTTGACGGTGGAAGGAGAGCTCGGATTCTTGAGCTCTTTTCTGTTGGGCCAGATATGATGGCGGACAACTTTGGGGAAATAAAGGAATTTTTCGAGGTGTTTTGTGTTCTAGCGATCGCTTCGGGGGGCATAGATGCTGCTAGAATTGCGACTTTTTCAGAAGCGCACAACCTTGACATTCGAGGGATAGTGCAAGAACTCGAGCGAAAGCATAGAATGTAGCAGATGGCCGCTTTAGTTGTTGTTCCCAACAGACCAGATGCTTTTCATTTGGGTCGTCCAGCCTCACAGCAGGCCCCTCAGAGCCCTTATCAGGCTGCAATGAAGCGGCTTATCAAACGGCTGGCGCAACGGGCTGTAGTGCCCGAATTGGAGGAAGCACGAGGCAAGCGGCGTATCTACCTGTCCCCGGAAAAGGCGTCCCGAACGATTGGGAACTACCTTCGTTCGCTAGAGAAGTTCTCCTTGTGGTGCGTTGCGTCATTTGGTAGAGAACTCGACCCGTATGAGGTTACAGAAGAACACGCCTACGATTTTGCCGCCTGGATGGCATCCGCAGACCCTCCAGACATTCGACCCCTGAAGATCAAATTGGGGCTCTCACAGGAACATGCCCGAGTTTGGGTGGAGCTGTATCAACAATCAGCTAGCCAGCGAGAAGGCAAAATTGTGAGAGTGTCTGCGGAGGTGCTTGCTCGTCACACTCGCCTTGATTTGGAAGTGCAGCACAAAATCCTCATGGAGCTAATAGCCTTCGATCGTAGTGTTGCAAAGCATCCGTCTCGAGACGAACTTAAAAAAATGGCTCTGAATTTTGAAAAGCCACAGTTGGATACATATTCGTTCTGGATTGAGCCCAAAAAACCAGTTTTAGCCAGTTCTGTCGCTGCCTACCTACGCAATATGTCGGCTATTTGGGCGGAACTGATCCATCAAGGAGACCAGTTCAACAACAATCCGATCCACACAAACGTGTGGAGTCGTCCAACTAAGGAGTGGGAACGACGAGCGGCTCCAGGACAAAGAGAACGCTCTGAAAGTAGACAGATTCCGTCTTATGTGTTCCGAGCGATTGAGGCTGCCTGCGAAGATGGTTCGGTTCTTGGGGCGAGAGATTTGGCTATGTTTCGCCTCATGGGGCTATGCGGACTGCGCGCGGAAGAATGCGTTTCTGCGCTAAGGAAGGACATTGGGAAGGACAAGAGAGATCGGCTTGTTCTAACTGTTTCCAACGGAAAAGGCGGAAAGAAACGGCGCTTTGTGGTGAGCGGTCGGGCACGTGACGCGCTGATGCAACTTGATGTTGCCATGTTGAGCCTTCACTCAGAAAATATCCAATACATAGCAGAGGCAAGAAGCCCAGATGCGCCACTAATCCCTTCCATGCCTCGATTTGGTATAGCAGCTTCAGCAGAGCATAGATGGGCTGGCGAGGAAGCCACAGCCCTAGAACCGCTCAACTCCAAGGCTGTATATGCTGCGCTAGAGCGACGCGCAAAGATGGCAATGTTGCGAGAAGGTGGAGACAAGATTCGTCGCCTCACAGCAAACGAGATGAATGCAATACATCCCCATGGGCTCCGACACTATGCCGCCACGATGGCACGGAAGGGGGGAATGTCTCACGATTTGATTGCACATTTTTTGGGACATTCTAGCGTAGATATTACGAGTCGGTACGTCCATCTTGATGGCATTGTGGTCGATCCTGGTCGCTTCGTGGAAGCCGCCGAGGCTCGTACTGTTGCGGTACAAGAAATAGATGAACCTGATACGCAAGACGAACCCGAGGTTGTACATTCTCGTACTGAATCGTTCGCTCAAATTGTTGAACCGGAGCCTGTGTCGCCACAAAAGCCAGCTTTATCCTCCGAAAGTAAAGAAGTAGCCAAAAAGAAAACTCCTAAGCCTACTGAAGAAGCTCCCAAACAAAAGCGCAAAAAGTCTCGCTCCGAACTGGAAAGAGAAAGAATCGAAAGAGAAGCCCTGGAGGAATTGGAAGTTGCATCGATCGTTCTTTCTCGAGAGGCTGGCGCAAGTGCACCCATTTGGGCTTATCCTCCGTTGTCAGAAGATTTGGGCTCGATACCTCATATCCCATCAGACTTGGAAGGGGATGCTAGAAGCCTCGCTAGAACATACCGTTTGCAAAAAGACTCGTCGCTGCCATGGTGGCTCGGGGACTTGGGAGCCTGGAACGCTGACGAAGCTATGCCTGTGTTGAGTCCATACCAAATTGCCGCAACGGGCGACTCTGCGGAGGTCTTGGTAGAACTGCGCGCCTTATATGATGCGACAGCCAAAGAAAGTCCTACCAAGGCAGCAGCAATCTTGCAATGGCTTGCCTATGCCATCGAACCTGTGTCTCTTGCGCTGGAAACGTTGGCTCGACAAATAGATTTGCCGTGGGTAGCCTGGCAAGAACGCATAGGCGCTCAAGAGCTCGTGCTTCGTGAGCATCTATCCAGCGCTATTGTGGGTTGGTTCGCAGAACATGGAGTGGAAAGACCCACCACGCTCACTCAAAAACCTATCGAAAGAAAAAAATGGGAGCGCCCCATTTGGTTCTTCGAAGACGATCCACTTCTATCTTTGCCTGAAGAAGAAAGAAAGAGAGCACGTGATTATGTAGAAAAGCTACAAGGCAAAGTGCCATCTACAACCAAAATATCTCTTTCTATGGAACGCCTTCTGTACTTGGTAGAGATGTGGGCGGCCGCTCGTGCTGGAAGGATCGATCTTTCCAAAGATGACATCGCTCATACCGATCCAGAACACAACAAGATGGTGATTGCCACCTATCCAGCAACTATCGAAGCAATCACACGCAAGGACTTCGGCGTCACGCTCGATCTGCCCAAATTGCTTCGCCGACCGGAAAAGGGGATAGGAGCAAAACTTACTGCCGAAATGAAAGACCTAGGCGTCAACTTCGAAAGACTCGAGATGGTGTCAACAAACGCTGTGGCTCTTTCTTCTGAATACCTTGTGTTTAACACGAACAATACGATCCATCACACCGAAGATCTCAAAGAAAAATTTTTTGATGCTTATGGCACCGATTCAGAGTGCGTGACTCGGCGCGCGGTTCGATGGCTTTGGGAGCAACGAAAGAAGGGCAAGCCTTCCGACAAGGATGCTGCAAACCATTTCGATATGGCGATGGCTTGGATTGTTCCTTGCCCTACTGCCATAGAAGAAGCTCTCAAGGCTCGCGGAGTTCCTCGAGGAGCCTTCGACTCTGCCATCAAGCGAGCTGCTCTTTGGGCTGATGCGGTTGAGGAGCACTCCAGGAAACAAGGAGGCAAATGGGAGCGCATGGAGATGAGCAATCGATTGGCTATCGAGCAACTGCTTGCGTCCATGCCACAAGTGATCGAACGCGCTTACGACGAGGAGGAAGGACACGCTTCCGTGCGCCCGAATCCTCCGGTTGTTCCTCATCCTGTTGAAGCAGTTTTTCTTGCTCGCATGCCGCTATGATGGGCCGTGTTGGCAAGCATCCGGTTGTTTTGAGTTGACGCGTTCGAAGCCAACACAAAACTTCAAATTTTGCCCATCACGGTATGCCACCACCTGTTTTCCCTGCCACACTTCTTCTAAAATGATACCGAGCATTTCGATGGCTCGCTCGGTAGCTTGCTCTTCGGAACAAGACAGAGCTTTCGAGATTTCTCGCAATATGGCTTTGGATTTTGCTGAAAGTTCGCTCACATACTGAAAGTATGCGATGGGAAGGAACGGGTCAAATTATGCCGGTGCACGGTCAAATCTGCCATGTGGGAAAAACACCTTAATGTTGACACCAACAGAATAAGTACAGTATCCAACTTGGTCTGGAGTAAATCCAAGTGTTTTCGATTGAATCTGGAACCCACCATCTGTTGACTGTATGCCTTTCGCTGAAGACCATGCGTTAACTCTATTTGCACCTCCGAATCCCCAGTAAAGACGAATGCAACCACCAGAGGTTGAACCATGATAATTTGTAAATAAGTAGTCTTCTGTTGAGGCGACAGTAGATACATCATCCCACACTTGACATCTAACAAATCCTTGCAGATTAGAATCGGATCTGCCTACCATTACAGTGTAAGCTTTGCCTGTTGAACTTTCTATTGCAGCCAGCCCAGCGCACATCGTAAATGAAGTTCCTCTTTGTATCACAACATCTTCAGAACGAGCACGAGGAACCATAGTTACACAGCATTCTATGAATCCAAAAGAGTTTGGAAGATTTTGTGCGCAAGCATAAAGTTCTGTGCCAACTATTTGGTTTGGACTAATCTCAAGAATGCCCCAATTGTCATATGGTCCAGCTATAGACCCAACGCCATATTCTGTTAAAGATACTGAGTCGTGTGGTATTGTTCCTAACTGTCCATTAATTATTGGACTCCAAATTGTTCCGTTGCCATAGAACGGCACACCAATTGGTGAGTTGGTGAAAATACGAATTGTTTCGGAATTTGGATCTTGAGAGGCTATTTCATAGCCCTCGTCAAAAATTATTTTTGGAGGTCCAAAAAGCTGTTCCGCTCGATCTCCAATAGATTGGATCCCAAGCTCAAAATTTGAAGCATCCCTAAGATCGATGTCATCTTCTGGGCAAGACACATCTGGCCAACTAGGTGTAAACGTTAATTGCTTCGACATGTCACTTGGTCCTGTAATGTGTAAAAACAGATAGGTTTCTATCGCCTTCACTCAAAACGGAGTATTGGCAAACACCTATGGAAGATATTGTTCCATCAAAATATGCTTCAGCGCCACTTGAAATATTGATCCACTTTGTGTTGGAATATGTAGCTGGTCTTACAGATGGACCATAACCAACAGCCATTGTTACAGTGTTGCTACTTGGATTTGAAATTCCAAGTATAACATTGTCACTAATGCTTGGAAGTATATACTCTGTAGATGAGTCTAGTGTTCCTCCAGGGGCGGCAGGCGTTCCTAAACTGCTCCATTTTTGGACGAGAAGGCGACGACCTGTGTTGTGTTTGCGACCTATCATGAACGCAACAGCTTTGGGGGTGTTTGCGCCAGATGTCTGAAGCAACCAGACACCAGCAAAAAGTTGTGATGTGGAAGCTGTAGTGATTGCAATTAGCTCATTAACAACTGACACTTCAAGAGACCGCAGTGAACCTCCAATTGGAGCAAAAAAACCTGAAATTCTGTTAGATGCTCCCTGAATCGCGGTCATTCCCCATTCGACATATGCTCCAGAGTTTATGTGGCGAGACGTGTCTTCAACATACGAGGTTGCATATCCATAATCATACAAAAAACTGTTTTCAATAGGCCGCCATCCCTTGCCATCATCATCGCTTATTGCGCCATACGGCCAAGCTGAACCATCATCATATCGAATTACTCCAGCAGCATCCGATGAAAGGAATGCTTTTCTTCCTAACACCCCGCTGTCTGGTAATTCACTTGTATAATCAAGCACTCTCGTGTTGATTCTGTCCAAGTACTCCGTTTGATTTGTTAATGCTTGTAGACCTGGCTCAATAGATAGAGTAGCGTCTCTATCATCCCCAGATTCAGGAGATGATACTGTAGAAAATAATGGGGTTCCGGTGAGAGTTTTCATCACCCGTGCTCCGCGTAGTGAATATGCGCAAACCTGTGGCCGTTTGTTCCACCAGTAGCCAACGCACACGTTGTTACTTCATCAGGGAAAAATCCAGGATCTACTTCGTTTATAAGATAGGAACTAAAATTTGGATCTACACCAGAACCACCAATATTGATATAAAAACCAAGTGGAGTAGTTTCATAGGACTGGCTTACAAGTAGAACAATGTCTCTATTGCAAACATGTCCAAATGGTACACAATCGTATATTTGTGAACTTGTTATCGTGGAGCTATCAGACCATTGATCTATTCTAAGTGACATTGATTCTGAAATGTTGTCTATGCCATTCATGAACGTAATCGCGGCACCAGTCGTGCTGTCAAAAAGTCCAATGCCAGCCCAAATTCCAAAAGCTGCACCTGTGGCTTGCGCAAAACCTGGATAAACCTTGGCGATTGTTTCAAACCCTCTTCCAGCACCGGGAGAAAGTGTGATCGTTTTTGTCCCTGTACTAGACAAAACATTTAGAAGCGGCGTGGTTGGTGATGATGAAACCATATCAGTGTCATCAATTTTGCATATAGTCCAGCCATTCAATCCATGCCAAGATGGACCTTGATAACCAAAACCAATAACGGCAGGAATAACACCATCCGTACACAAACCTACTCGCCCCTCAAGTGGTGTTGATGCAAGTAAATTTGCTTGTGTATCGATAGTCCATTCCTTGATTGCTTTGAGATATGCAGCACGATTCAAAGACTGTTGGAAGGCTAGCTCTACCGAAGCAGCGGTACGCAAGTCTCGCGCGGAAGATGCTTGAGGGTAGTCTCCAACAGGAACAGTGACTTCTCCAAAATCTAAAGACGCTGTTAAGTTTTTCATGTCCAAACTCCATCAGTAGCATCGCCAAAGTATCCGCCATCACCCCACCGAGGATCTTCGACCTCAATTCGCGCGTAAGCTCGTAGCGTCTCTGGGAACCCGGCTCGTGTAACATCTTGCCAATAGAGCTTTTGAGCTCCGAAGGCAGATTGAGCGAACGCTTGTAGCGTGCGAAGACTGGTAGAGTACTCCACTTGGTTGTGTTCCACAACAGGTGGTGTGTCGTAATGGACGCCCGCTTGTGTCAAATTGATCACCATGCGTCTCAGCTTGTACTGAGTTCCAACACGAGTTATTTCGAAGACTGGAATTTGTTGGAGTGACATGATTTCCTATTGGCTTACTTGTGTCACAAGTATACAGGACAGAGCAAGAAGAATGAACTACTTTGAAGCCTCAGTTGAGTCAGCAAAACTCGCAGTATGTAGCGCAGCCAACAAGCCAAGACCTCCACTGGATGCCTTTTGCACTTGCGTAGAAGCACCACGGGGGGAGCACGCGTTTTGGGCTGGATACGCAAAATACGATGACTTTATCTTCCTAAGAAGTTTTGCAATTTGCTGGGAAAATGAAAATGTTCCTTCGTTGGTCTCTTCTCGCATGATCCAACTTGGTAGATTCAACCACCAACAAAAACTTGTCGTTGTTGGAGACCTAGACTGTGCGCTTGCCGACCTGGATAGGCAAGTGGCCGTCAAATCCATTCGTCGATCGCGAAACAGCGCTGCGGAAATTCAACTGTATTCCGGCTCCACAGCTTACGTCCTTTGTGTTGGCGCCAAGGGCATTCGCTATGAGGGTTCGCAAGAAAGTTGGGGGATGCTGTTCGATATGGACCTCGAACAGGAATTGGAAGATATCGATGGATGGGTTGAGCTACGAATTTCAGATGAGCGCTTTAGACTTCTCGCAACCAAGAAGCATTGTTGTTTAGGAACGAGATAGCTTCTTTTCCTGCTTCGGTAGCCCATCCTTGTTTTCGCACCAAGGCTTCATGAGCAGACAGAAGTTCTTCCGCCATAGTTACATGTTCTTCATCAAGGTTGTAAGCTGCAAGCCGGCGAGCAATCGAAGGAACAGGCTGCCATGAACCGAAGCGCCATCCATTAAGTTCAATGGATGTAGCGTAAGCTTCCCCCTCAAGCTTCGTTCTAACTGTTTTGCTTGCCAGGTAGGCCAACGAAAAGGTTCCCCATCCCAACTTGCGAGACTGTATGATGTGCTGACATTCGTGGGCGCAAACGACCATTTGGCTCCACAACGACCATGGTCCGTCTTCCCCAATTTCAAACGGCACATAGATGCGGGTCCCTATGGTTGTCGCATAGTCGTGAGCAAACTTATCCGATGCAACCACACCAGCCGTATCGAACACTGTTCCGATGCCCCTCATGAGGGGGGAAATGCACTTCTTGATGGGAAACGCGCCGAACCGCTTCGACATGTGACTCCAAAATTGCTTCACCAAATCTGAAGTTGGGTTCATATTCCAAGTCGGTCCCATTCTTCTGGAGTCATCGCAATTTCGTTTGTTGTGATTCTTCTTGTTATTCTTGCAGATCCAGTGAGTGACAACGTTAAGTATGATGAAGAAGTAACTGATGTGTCTACAACAGAGTTTACTTTATTCCAAAATGGTGCACCAAATTGTTTGTACCAAACAGATACAGTTCCATCTGTTTCCCATGTAAAATGGGTTTGTATTTCACCCGATACCGATGCTGCTCCAAAAAGACCAGAGTCTACACCAGCAACCGATTTCTTTGCATACAGTCCATTTCCGTCTAGTACCATCCAATATGCGTTTTGACCACTTGCGATCTCATTTCCTCGAACGGATGACCATCCAATTAGAACGGAACCGTCACCGCGCGACATGCTTACTCGCAATGACCCGCCAATTTCTTCGAGTTTTTTTGACGATACGTGCGTACCTCCCAATGATTTTGGCCCTGTCACTCGAGAAGCTGAACCAGAAACCAATCTAAGCCCAGAACCAGGCACAACCTCGTCATTAACTGTTGTAACGTTTGTGAAGGTTACCGGTGAATACTCTAAATTTATATCACAAGACACACGTGAACCTTCTAGGTATAGTTGGCGAACATTTATCACGTTTGTACTAAACACTCTAACATTTGACACGCTGCAAGTTGGATTGTAAGAAGTGCCCCCAGCATATCTTCCTATTTCTAAATCTCCCAAAGTTGCTGGCGTACCTCCTAAACCTGCTGATGCAGAAATTGCTTGAAGTTTTCCATTCCAAAATTGTCTTATACCAGATCCATTTTCAGCATTTCGTTGCATAACAATATGTGTTCTTCTATTACTTAGAAGTTGAGACACATCGGACGTGCATGGACCTACAGCCACTCTTGAAAATGCAGGATTTGCATAGAAATATAACTGATTTGCTGGAATACCAGACTGAGAGTTAGCTAACACCACTTTGTCCGCTACTGAAAATCCATCTACCCAAAATGAAATAGCCCATGTATTGTCACCGGCTATAGTATTTTGAAGCGAATTTGTAGCTGAAATTTTTTGCAAAGAATTTCCACTAAATTTTTGACCTTTTGAAGTGCTTACAGCACTCACAACAGAAGTTGTATTCCAACCATTCCCCGTAATATCCGGGAACTGCCCCGAAGCATTCCGCTCGCGCAACGGCCAGTGAAGTTGCGGAGAACCAATCTGTTTGATATCAGATGAGCGTTGAAAAAAATAGACTCGAGTCGGGTAGCGTTCGGATTGAAGTTCACTGATGATTTCAAACGCTTCTACATCTGTCAACTTACGAGAAAAAGTTGCAAACCTATATATTGGAAATCTTGTTGGTGTATTACCTGCACCATTGTTTCCAATATAAATTCTATTATTATCAACAGGAACGCTTGCTATAGCAGCAGCAGTGTACTTTGCAAACTCTGTGTACAGAGTAGTTTCGTAAGTATTGCAGACGTGAAATTGACTAGATAGGTTCCCAAGATCCCTAAATTCTGCGCCTGTTGCAACATAGAAAGTCGAAATATTCCTTAAAACTTCAACAAATGTTGCAGCAGATCTAAATGATACAAGTCTACCATATAAAGTACAATGAGACAGTTGTTCGCTCATGAACAAAAATGCAGGAGGAACAACCATTGCATTTGTTGTACTTACCGATTGAGATGTCTGGAACGTGAGACCCCATCCCAACTTTCCAGCGCTCCATGTCGGGGCGCCTGTTACAGTCATTGCGTTCTTGTAGACACTTCGATCTTCATAAGAACCAGTGAGAAAATTAACATCTAGCGTGATAATCCCCGCATCGCGAAGCGATTCAATAACCCTTCCCATTATATTACCCTTCTGCGAAGCAAAACTTGAATTTCAGCAATGTCTTTTGGAGTTATTAAGCCATCTCCAAAAGCTATAGCTATATGGTTTCCAGCAATTGTATTTCCCGCTGGAACTGCTCCATTCCAATATTTTCCATACAGCATAGACTTGCCAGTTGCAATCGAATCACCATTCCAAGTATCGGATGAAACTGTTCCAGAACCTAAGTTCACTCCGTTTAGGAAATATTCCATACTAGATGCGGCAGAGGAAGATCCCTTGAAGTTTACTGCCCACGAACAAAGTTCTCGTGGCTGAATTCGGTTTGCTGCTGGTCCAGTAGTTTGATCGATACCAGAAGCACCGGCGATAGCCAAAGTTGGAACAGCGCCAGTTGTGCCGAAACCTACCCCTCGAGCATTGGGCTGCGTTGCATCACGTGATTGCCAAAAATACACAATTCCAGTTGAAGATCTCACCAAACCATAGAAGTACATCCAAAATTGTGAACTTGCAGAATATCTATCCACAACATTGGCAATCAAATAGTCTCCAGTATCAAACGTCGCCCCATACCCCGACAAAGGCGCAGGAAACGTGCTCGCCGTCACACCATCACCCAGTTGCAGCCAAGCAGGTGCACCGCCTGCACGACCGTGGTTCGGGCATACAGCGATCCCACCGACTACTCTAGGCCGAAAATCACACGCAAAAACGACGGCCCTGTCGAGGATACTCATAACGAACCCCGGATCGTTAGGTAGTCTTGTTTGATTTCGTCGGCGGACATGGCGTAATTGTAGACTCTAGCTTGGCTAATTTGTTCGTTGAGATACCGTGTTGACACGGTCGAACCAATGGTTAGAATCAGTGGTTGATTTGCCTCTTGATACGGAGTCGTTACGCTAGATCCTTTTTGTGCACCATTTTGATAAAACGTTGCACTAGACCCGCTTTTCGCCATAACTAGCGTAGAAAATCCAATATCCACATCCACCGAAGACACTCCATATCCTGAAAATGAAGATACGCACGCTAGCCTGTTGCTATTACTGTTAAACGCAAATCCATAAGCAAGAAGCCCGCCAGTTCTAAGAGCCATCAGTATTCTATAGTTACCGGTAAAAGGTGTCACATTTGTATTTATTATGAAAGTAAATGAATCTCTTGGTCCAAACTTTGGATCGTTATGTGTTATGCTTCCGTTAGCAAATATGCCACCGTTTGCAAACCATGTACATCCAGATACAATCAATCCATTCGCTGCCGCCAATGCCGGATTGCGGAAGTCCTCGCGAAAAATCAGGCGGTCATTGGCTACTTTGATGCGGTTTGCAACTGGCATGGCAACCAGTTTAGCGCAAATTTGGCAGGATTGCTATTCTATTGAAGGAAGGTTGGAAGCAGCTTCCGAAACTGTACTTGCTGAAAACTCAAGGACCACAGTTTCAAGCTGTCCTATGCTGTGATCGGTTCCATGCGCTTCTCGAAGTACAGAAATCAACTCTGCAAAATCCATCGATACAGCACCTCGAGACGAAAAAGCCTTTTTGATTGTTTCAATTACAGCAGCCTTTCGCTCGTCTGTCATCGGCTTAGGTCCACCTTCTTCAACGGAAGGTTGTGGTGAAATAGAAATAATCATATGAACTCTCCTACTGTTCCAGGTCTGTAAAGCTGCACGTGCACATCAAGTCCTATGATAGCAAGGTTAGCTGCACCTGTTCCAGCAGCTTTGTTTGTGTTGTACGTGTCAAGCGGATTTGTTCCAGATCGAATGATACGAACAAACAAAAACGCGCTACTTGAAGCTGTTGGTGGGATAGTTGCATTGAAAATACTAAATACCTGATGCTTGAACTCGTCACCTGTTGCAACTGGTATTTCCAAATTTCCACTAGACCATGAGGCTAAATTCCTTGGCAGTGCCCCACCAACACTCGCAATGGTCCAATAATAAGACCAATATGTGTTTTGCGGTGACACTGATGGCGCAACCATAGGAATAGTGTGAAGGTGAAATCTTGCTTCTGAATTTCTAACAGAATGGTTTAATTGAAAAGTAATTTGCAACTCGTCGTTCTGATCGTGACGAAAAAAACGCATCAAGAAGCCACTATCGTTAGATCCATCTCGATAAGATTCTCGCGTGAGGGCTGCAATGCCTTGCGCATCTTCAACGGAACCGATCAAGTCGTTCCATTGATCGTTGAAATAGCTATTTGGCCCTACATAAAGACGCATCAGGCAAACCTATTTGCTGCAATATACAACGTATTGTTTACATCGGACACAATTGTTGTTGATACAGCTATAGATGACCATCCTGAATTTTCAAGACTTATTCCATAAGTTGTTGTTGCTATTGGAACTGCAATATCACCAGAAGCGTCAGGAATTAGATAAGCTATAGGAGACGCGCACATATTTAACCCAGATGCAGTGATAATACCGAAATTAGAATTAGCTGGGAATGATGCCGGTATGATTGTTCCGGCTACTGTTGCGCTTCCTGTGAGCCTAAATTTTACAGAGTTCGCTACACCCGACTTTGCGACGACTGAGATCGTGCAATGTCGGTACATCTTGTTCTCTGAATATATCATAGGGATATGGTAAACTGTTGAAACAAAACCTGCTCCACCAGCATTTACAACATCCAACGGGGCATAGTCCGCAAGAGTAGTAGACGGATCACTTACAATGTCCGAAGAACGAACGAATACTGTTCCAGACACAGTTGGAGCCGTTCCACCAATAAAACGAACCGTGACCCAAACTTTTCCAACACCCATCTTCAGTTTGTGTTGAATAAGGTTGTGACCGAATCCAGATACAATCCGTTTCCCAATGTTTTCAACTTGCTGAGTTCCGTTCGAACAATCTACAAGCCTCCAGAACTCATAGATGATGTAGTCCGCGTTTCCGCTTAGACCTGTATTGACGATGAGAAGTTCAAGATAATCCAGGTTGCACAGAGTAGTGGTGAAAGTAGCCGCAGTCGGCGGTGATGTTTCTCCAACTTGCGAGCTCCACGAACGAAGAGCTGTATATCCCGCTGAAATATAGTTTCCCATGGCTTACTCGCACCGTCGTTGAACGTTGAGGCGAACAGTTCTGCTGTTGCCTGTGATTGGTTTCACTACCATTCGCATGCGAACGATGTTTGTGCTTTCGTTTGTGAACGTAACGATTCCATTAGTTGTACCAGCAGGACTTGTGAAGAACACAAGAGCGCCAAGCTTTGCTCCTGAGGTTGGATCCATGCCGCTCGGTGTGATGATGTTTCGTTGCGTCCATGAATTGGAACCTATTGTGGATTCCCACCAATACTGAATCGTGTCCGTGGCGTTTGTGCCAGCTTTAAGGGTAAATTCCCACGTGATTGATGTATATGGAGCCATCAGAATACCATCAGCACTGGCCCAATAGTACTCTGTTCCCGCAATGAGCCCAGTTGTATCTATAAGCAAAGTTTCTGGATTGTTAAGATCCTGCGCAACATACAGAGGCGTTACTTTGGTAGAATCTGTCAGGTGATCGTAGCTCGCTGGAAGAAACTTGGGCAAACCTGTTGCGGAATCGTAAGCAAGATCCGAACGCTGCAATCCAATAGCGTTAACAGAACGCATTTTGACCGTTCCAGAAATGTTCGGCGATGTGCCATCTGGAAATGTAACGGTCGCATATACTTCATCTGCGTTTAGTGTGTATCTTCTTGGAAAGATTCGGTTTGCTCCAGCGGCTTGCTCCCATTCGGATTTGGAGTAAGTGATAATATCAATGCAATCAATATCACTTCCAACACGCTTCCAAATCTTAATAGTTGCTGCGCTTGCAGTAACAGTGCCTCCAAAAGTCATCTGCCCAAACTTGACTTCCATCGAACCGTACAGAGTTGGGCTATTTAGAACAGTAAACACCGCTGGAGGTTCAGCGTCGGCTGTAGTGTTCGTGAATGTTCTTACGGTTTGATACGCTAGTTCACCAGCAAGAATAGAGATGGGAACACTAGAAGTGACCGCCACAGGAACCGAAACAGAAGACAGCGCCAACGAGGCGCCTGTCTGCTTCGGTTGGCCCATAATTTTTACCCATCCAGTACTAACACTGGATCTCAAAACGCAAACATATGCACCTTCATGGGGAAGAGGAACAATAACAGTTTGGTTGTGAGATATAGTTACAGAATGAAGAATAAACCAAGCATTTGTTGTTTGAGGATTTGCATCAATTGAAGTGATGTGATGCGTATGTACCCAAACATTATACGTCACATCTTCTGCATTTTCAGTAACAGAGTGCAACAGTAATGAGTCGTATACTTCTATTTCTGAATCCTCATCACCTCGTCTCAATAGCCAGTAATAAGCTTCCCTAGTGCCAGGAATAGGTTCATTATCAACCGGAAAAGCTTCCGCTCCACCAGCAGCTATGACTCTAAAGTGATCGAAGGTAAATTGATGAGGGCGTCTCATGCTTTATTCCTTGGCAGGTTCCTTGTCGTTGTCGCCCGCCTCCACATCTTGTTCCACAATGCAACCAATTGCAGCTATCAGCTCTTCTTTGACTGCAATCGCAAATTTGGAACCGAACGGGGATAGCATAGGCCTTCCGCCATATTCTATCACGAGCGTTTCAATTTGGTTCATAAACACTGGCTTGCTTCGGTCGAAACCTACACAAAGGTTGAAACCAGGTACAAATTGAACCAAACACTGTTTGCCTACGAAAGACCGCAAATCCATTCCCGAGTCCTTCTCTGCCATGTCCATTCTTCCCTCACTTGTTCTGCCCCTGCCAAAGCAGAAGCTTTCATTTCCTGTCTTCTTTCGAAGGCTTCATCAAGAAAACTGTGAATCCCATCTTCTAAAATTGAAGGAGCAATTGCAGGACCTTCGCCTTCAAGTGGCTCCATTGGACCTGTTTGGATTGCAACTTTACTGCCTGTTGGCACTTCAGAAAACCACGCGCCATGACCCGTGCATACTGTTGCTGCAATGGGGACACCGCAAGCTAAAGCCTCAAGCGGCACAAGACCGAAGCCTTCGCCGCGTGAGGGGGCTACCACTAGATCCGCGAGTCCGTACAGCTTGGACATGCTTTCAGGCGATCCATTCACTCGAGGCATACATGTAATCTGCTCAGCATTGTCTCTGTGGCGATATTCTGCTCGTACTTGTTCAAGTTCACCCCTGTTGAGGCACAACAACAGACGAGCCTGTTTCACTCCAGGCCAAGACAGAAAACCTTCTACAAGCTCTCGCGTGCCTTTTCTGGATAGCGATGAGCTAGCCATGTGTAGCAACGTCCACTCATTCAACGGAGGCTCTACGCTCGACGGCGCGAAACCAGGAAGGATCCCATGCTTGCTCACCACAACGCGCGTTTTTGCTCCAACGTTAGCAAGATTTTCAGCTATGACATGTGCTCCCCATTCGCTCGGTGACACAACTTCATCAACAGCACAAATGGATCGCATAATTCCGAACGGAATCCATGTGCTATTTACAGCAAGAAGAACCGACCTTTTCTTGTGAGGGGCATAAAACATGTCCCCAAGTCTGTCTGGTCTTCCTGTGAGGATAGCGACAGGCGCCTCCAGCCCTCGCGTCGGAGCGATATCGTCTTCAAGTGAAAGCTCAGTGGTGGATACGAATCCAGCAAGCACGCCTGCGCTTTCTAGCGCAAGCTGCATGCCTCTGCCAACAACAGCAAAGCTGCCCCACCCGTGGCTTTCACCATACAAGCACACGGATGTCATCGATCGTTGTCCTTGTCATCCACATCTGTTTTTTTGTGGCATTCACAATCTGGATCTTCACATTCCGTGTCACCCCAAACAATCACTACTTGAAGCTTCCAAATTTTGAATGCAACCTCAAAACTCAGAGCAAAAGCCAAAAATGCCAAAATCAACGAAACCAAAACAATACTAGCAAACACTGTAGTTGTCATAACAGCTCAGTATCCTAGGTTTGAGCAAATTTCATCAACTCTCGAGCGCATTTTTTTGCCAACGTTCTCTCGAGAGTAATGGGAAACATCACGATGAAAAGTTTTCCAAGAACCACGAGCATCAAAAGCAACTCGCATCGCTGCTCCTAGCTCTGAAGGAGAATAGTCAGACCAATTAGCATGCGACAAATACCAGTAAGACGGATGGCACTTGGAAACTCGTTCTGAATTCAAATGCCAGCATCCTTCACCAACAAAATCTTCTGCGCCACCCATACCTGCGCCAATAATTCCCAGCCCAGCAAGCCAAGCATCGAACGCGGGTAAATCAAAACCTTCAGCTCTACCTGTACTTAGGTAGCAGTCACACTCCGAAAACAATCGAATCAAGTCGGCGCGAGGCATCATCTTTGAAGGCATCAAAAGCACTTTGCGAACGATTTCTTCCGGAGTCCATCGTTCCCTCACAGTGGTATCGTTGCACCAATACCTCAAGCTGTCTTCAGCATCAATTGGGTAATCCTTCCAATTGCTGCACTGACTCGTCTTCAAAATAAATACACAATCATCTGAAGGAGAAAATTCGTTGAGAAACGAGCCAATCGCCTCATGCTGTGCTTTCCGAGGCTCCCATTTACCAACATGCAGGAACCGGAACGGCCCACCATGTGCCTTTTTGCTACCAACAATTCCATCATCATTGTGTGGATGTGGTATCCAAACAACAGGCTTGCGTACATTACAATCCTCAAGGATCTTCTTGTTTTGAAGGCAAGGAACCCAAATCTCTGAAGCCATATTGAGCAAACCAACAGTTTGACGATCGATACGGTCTCCTTCAAATGCTGCGTAAATAACACTCGAAGCTTGGTAACCACAAACAGCATCAGGATCAACAGCAGCCATCATCCTAGGGAACAGCGCTTCTCGAAGATTTTTTGGAGTTGGCACGAGATGATGAATCACAAGAAGCGTTTTTTCGAATTGCACTTCTGTGATGTCCTTCACTTCCTCTTGCACTTCAGGATGCAATTTTGCGTAATAAGCTTGTTCCACGATGCCATTTACAACAACCGTTCGATCTATCGACTGCAAATGTACGGGTATTCCCGTGTTTGATAAAGCTGTAGAGTGCTTTCTTACTGCCGCACAAACACCATCCGCGTAATTCTCATAAGAACCTCTGTACAAAATTCCCGCTGCAAATGGTGCTCTTTTTGTTGATTTTGCAAAAGTAGCTTCCCCTTCTGTGGGTACATCTACCTGATTGCCATCGCCACCAATTCGAAACTGTTCCCAATCCATTTTGACCTCAAACTCTGTACATGAGGTTCTTGTGAATTTTGCATCGAAAACGACAGAATGGATTTCCACATTTCAGCGTATCAGTGTCCATGATGTCGCCAGCAGAAATGTGATATTCCCGAACACCAAACGCATTTTCCACCCAAAAAGTACTTCCTGCTGTCCTGTCGTCAATATGCCAAGATCGATTTGCATCGCGCACAACCATCTGTGCATTTGCCTGATGAACCCCATTGGCGACGCAATCAGGACAAACAAAGATGAGCATTCTTTGCCCTGTAGCATCGTCAAGAATTACATCAACAAGCTGTTCTTGTTCCACTTCTTTTTTCGAATTCACAAGTTTGACATGGCAACAAGGGCGTTTTGATGGGTTGAATCCAGAAAACGAATGTGCATGCGTGGAGCCAATTTTACCAACCTCTTCGTTGGTTGCTTCGGCCACATCTTCCCTGCATGCTTGTTGTCTCTCATTGATGTCTGCGCGCGACTGTTGAAGCAGTTTCGTGTACGTTGACGAGTGGGTTCCTCCTTCAACCCATCCCATCGTTGGGCCAATTTCTGGCTTCGAAACAGTCTCAGCAACTTCTGATTTGGTGGTTTCTGATTTGGTGGTGGTATCATCCATGCTTGCTAGGTATTGCAAGCGTGTGAGGGGCGCAAGTGCTTATCGATAAAACTTGTAACTTCCAGCAACAATCTTTCTATAAACACCTCTGTAGTCAGGATCCGAAGCTAGCTTTTTCTTTGCGTCATCTCGACTAGCCGCTCTAACATATGCTCCAATTTCAAAGTCATCCGACCATATATTGTACAACGGTTGTCCGATACCAAAATATCTTCCAGAGCGATCGTAGCCGCCTGAAGACAGAGGAACTCTGTCAACATGAAGTCCTACACGGTTTTTTCTTTCCGCTTTAGTGACTCCATTTCGAACGGTCCAGCCTTTGGTGGTGTATCCCGACTTGTAAGCAACAGTTTCGCCTCCAAGTGTAATTTTTGCTCCAACTGCATGTGATGCGTATTGTCGCAAAACCTTGCGAGCAAGCAACTTCGCTCCTTGCAATGTTGGGCTCGAGTATGATTGTGACCAACCTGTAGCATCCGAGCCGATCCAGATTTTATACAAGCCGTTACTTTTCAATTCTCCCAAAGATTTGAGAGGCACTTGTCCATATCTTCCGGAAACAACACGGGGGGTATACATTTGGGGAACATACTTCGCCTTGAAGTCTTGAGCTGCCTTACGACGAGCCGCTAGCCTAGCCTTCGCTCCGCCACCCTTGGGCTTGTAGGCTCCCTTAGCCTTTCTTGAGGGGCGAACCACATGCACCGTTCGTGAAGATTCTCCGCCAGGTGAGAACCGCTTGAAGCTGAAAACCTTCATCGCTTTTCGAGGCGCAGGCTTACGGCGACGAGGCCGACCACGAGGGCGCCCTGTCTTTTTGACGGCTGCCTTACGAGGCCTTCCTACTTTTTTTGCAGCCTTCTTCTTCGGGCGTCCAACCTTTTTCACAGGCTTCTTTGCTGCCTTCTTCTTCGGGCGCCCCACTTTCTTTACTGCCGCCTTGCGAGGTCGGCCAACCTTCTTCACCGCTTTCTTTGGGCGACCCGCTTTGACAGCCTTTTTGAGTACTGATGCGGCAGCTTGTTTGCGTGCTTCTTTGAGAGAAAGACCTTGCTTGATCAAAGCCGCAACCTTCTTGTTGAAGGCCTTCATTCTCTTCGAACGAGCATCTTTTTGTGCCTTAGTCATTTTTCCGACCCTTCTTTCCGAATTTTTCCTTCAAAACAACAAGCGAACTGGCTGTGGTGATAGCCATAAAAATAAATGCAATCGCTTGCCATTTTTTCAGCTCTTTTGCGTATTTATCCTCATACCCCTTTGCTAGGGTATTGATTTTCTTTTCAGCTTCAGGCCAGACAGACAGGAATGCGTTCTTGGCAGCAGTATTGACAATACCCTGAAGATCCCCTGTAAGATTTGACAAATTCACATTTCCACCCGCAACCTGTTGCGCAGTTTTTGCTACATCTGAAGCAGTTTTTGCTACATTTGTCGCTGTTTTTGTAGTCGTGTTCACTGTTTTGACTACATTTGTTGCGACATTCTTGACGGTATCGAAAATTCCATCAAGTTCACCAGTTTGAAAATATGGATTGTACCGGTTCATTTTCTCACCGAATACAACGTAGCAAGACCAATGAGCGCTAACCCTCCCACAGCAATCGCTGCGTATGTCGCGTAGGTTTGCGCCACAGTCTTGATCTTTGGCTCTACCATAGGCCAACCCTTTTCAACCATTTTGGCAGCGAGCTTTTCTGCTACCAACTCACCAGACAGAAGCTCGTCGAGGCCTGCTCCAAGCCCCTGAAGGTTCGAAGGCTGCCCTTGGTATCTGTACGCATAACCATCAAGCGTGAGGTGCCTTGGGCCCGCCGCACCAGGCTTATAGCAATCCTTCGGTAGAAGAGGATTCTTGCAGCCAGATTCCATCACATCTTCGGGGCGTCTAACACCAAACGGGTTGAAATCGTAGTAACTCATTTGGATCGATTGTCTCACGGCTCATAGCTGCGAGCAAAAACTAGTGTTTTGCTCTTGCTTTGAGGATTGTATCATAGGCACTTCTAATTGCTTTGAACTTAGCTTCATGTTCGGATTTCTTGTCATCAGAAGCTTTGTCGGGATGATATTTCTTCAACTGTGCTTTGTATGCGCGCTCTAGCACCTCGTCGTCGCAATTTGCTCTGAGACCAAGAAGCTCGTAAGCGACTTCAAGTTCAACATTTTGCGCTTGTGGTGTTGGAACATGATTTTCGACAGGTTCCACATGTTTTTCAGCAATTTTCACACAGGATGCACACACAAGTGTAGCGTCGAGTCCAATAAAAGCATGTGTCAAACACACGTCTCGATTGCATACGCTACACATGCCAACAGCTTTTGCTCGGCATGATTTGCGCCGCTCCGTGTGATCGCAAACTCTTTGGACTTCTGGATCGTACCAAACTTCTGGAACGCGAGCGCTTACCTGCTCGAACCATGGCAAAAGAGCTTTACGCATCAAAAGCCTAGGTCCTGCGTCCACATACTTTACATAATTAGCAGCAGATGAGGCTACGCGCGCCGTAGCTTTTGGATCACCTTTGAAGGCATTGATGAAATCGTCTAGTATTCCAGGCATTTATCGGCCAAACATTTTGACTTTGCCGATCCATGGTTCGGGCGCCCATCGCGCGAATGCCACGGCGCCGGCCACCGCTGACATTGCTACAATAACCCAAACAGGAATCCCTTTGACACTCAAATTTTCCATATCTGTTTCGGTCAACCCTGTCGAGTATCCTAGAAGCTGTACGACCCCTTTTGCTACCGATTGAGCTTGAGAGATTGTGCCATTTGGATTCGACAGATCTATTGCCGAAAGCCCCTGCAAGGGAATCATTTTTTGCTCGCTCCATAGAGTGACATGGCGATCACAGCTCCCAAACCGACAATCAGAACAATCTTGGCAATCGATGCCGGATCGGAAGTCTTCGAAGGAGGATTGTTCTGTTCGGTTCCCATCAGTCCAATGATGCAACTAGCGCACATAGTTCATCCTTCTGCAATAGCATCTTGAATTGCAACCACCACAAGCCCAATGGTGGCACATAGAACAAATTTACAAAACACACACTCGTTGAATGTATCAATAGGTGGAACCTTCCCAGGCAAATTGTCATCCTTGGTTCGTTCTCTTCCAATGGGAGGCTCTGGAGGTCTTGTTTTCATAGCTTACCTGAAACCATTGCATAAGCCACATACGCGGCCACAGCAAAAATAACAACATTCGTTGCGCTTGATTTGGAACTTGTTCCGGGCGGAAGCGCCGGAGGACTGGCGTTGCCACCACCGCTGCCCCCTCCCGTTCCAGGCGTTGGAGTTGAAAACTTGATCGGTTGCAAACCAGAAACATCTTCCGAAGTGCCTACGCAGAAATTTGAAAAACCAGAATTGGATCCTTTGATCCAACCATCTTTCATTGAATAATCGCTTGCATACTTAGCAAAAAGAACAGGTTGACTGTTCCAAAAATTATACACAGAGGAAGATGTGTCAAATATTTCGTATCCAACAACTTGAACCGCTCCGGATAATCCAGACTCGCTGTGAAGTTTGCTTTCAATTAAAGATGCAACAGACTTCCAATTTGACCATAACCAATCTTTTTCCCTCATTTTGAATACATAGTCTATGACATACGTGCTTGGGCCAGCTTGAAAATTATCACCTTCACAGTTTGCGACAACACTTCCAGGTTGTGCTCTTGCTATTGTGATACCCTTCAGTTCAAATGATACATTGTCAACAATAAGCGCCATCAAACCATAGCTAGCCTTAGCAATAGCTGTAAGATCTGCTTTTCGTTCCAACAGATCAATGGGAGCATCCGAAAGAGCATACCGAACCACAGCTATGTCATTCATTGACAGGTAGCCGGTATTCATAGCTGTATTGCAACGAAGTTCTTTTGAGGAAGGCATTACACAGGCTCCGGGATACTCACCAGGTTGCCTTTGTCTCAAGGACGCCGGCATCTATATTGTATCCCGGAGCTGTGAAAACTTCACTTAGAAGCAAGCGCTTCTACCATGTCCACCATCAGTTGTTTCGAGCAGGTATATCCGCAAATGCGGCCACGAATTCCACAAAGAGGATATGGGATGGGTCGATAAATCAGCATGGACAAGTTCACATTTTGTCGTTCCATGACAAGCACAGACCACCGCGCGTTTGGATCGCCTGTGCGCCCATGCCTAGTGGGCAAAAGCCCAGTTCCAAACGATCCAGCAGCATAACTTGTTGCAGCAGTCCGCTCGTAGTCCGCAGCAACACGCTCAGACATAGGCACAAGATTTTGCTTCGGTCGAAACTGCCGGCGTTGAAAGTTCGAAGGAGTTGGTTCTAATTCGAAATTCACCACTCCAGGAACAGTACCATTCACATCGAAATAAAATCCAATGGTTCCACCTAACCGCCCTTCCGGCACAGGTTCGCTTTCAAATGCTCCAACACCCGTAGGTTGCAAGGCAAGAAAGTCAAAGTATGTGATCAAAACGGCTTGGCCATCTGGAACAAGATACGATCCGATTTCAACTCGGTTTGTGTTGCTTGGATTCCGTACCGGATCATACCAAGAGTCATTCGGCTGTACAGTCCAAAGGCGTTCAAATGTTTTAACGCTCGGACTTTGCGCAATGTGCTCAATCGGCCATGACGCAAGCTGCACAACACCTCCAACACCCATTTCTTTTGCAGGCTTCACTTGTTGTGCCGCTTGTGAGGCAGCTTGCGCAGCCTGCGATTGGGCTTGTTTTTCCAAACTTGCCCTCAAATTTGCAGCCGCCGCCGCACCAACAGCTTGCGAATACAAGTTCGAAGGCGGGTTGGGCGGTACAAAATGTGGCGTGCTGCCAAATCCACGAAATCGATCGTTCATAGGAGGACCTCCCAGGATTATTCGATTCCTGGAACGCTCGTAATACGGAAACCACTCAAACACACGATCAAAATGCCATCAGGTTGACGCGTGATCAAGTCGCTTTGCCCTGCGTTGATTCCAGCAGCGTATCCGATACCTTCTTGCGAATCATATTGACCAGAAAGGAACGGCAAGGCTCCGGTGATGGTTTGGATGTTACCGAAAGGAGGATTATTTACATGGTTGCTTTGTGCGACCACTTCAATCGTTTCGCCAATGTTGTAGAAATCGAGCACAGGCAGTTGCATGGATCCTTCAAATCCAGGTGCCCAAAGTGAACTCGGCACAGCTTGTGACTGTCTCTTGAAGTTCGTATTGCTCACTTGAATCGTTCCATTCCAAGCCATTGTGCGGAAACCAGACTTGTCAGTTTTGGAAGTCAATTGTGTCTGAAACGTTCCAGGGCTTGCAATTGCAGCAGGATTGTTGTGGCCTTGCTGTGCGTCCATCAAATCGAGCACGCTCGAAATGGGGCGGTATCGACCATAACTCCGACCTTGATACGTGGTAACGTTGTTTGTGCCAGCTTCTTGCACTTGGAATGTCAGAGCAGACAAAAACGTAGCTGAACGCGTGACGGCTACGAAAGGTCCATCGGGAGATACCGTGTAAGGTTGCGAGAATGGTCCTGTCTGATTTGCGCCAATCGGGATTTCGATAATGACATCAAAAGGAATCCTTTTGCCTGGCAAATCTTCAATTCGCTGCACATCGCCACGCTTGCCGCTAGCAATAGAAGCTAGAAGCTTGTTCTGGTTCGCCATTTGAACCATGACATTTTGCATGGTTTGAGCGACTTTTTGTGAGGCTTCAATGGATTGTCGGGCAAGCGCTGCCGCACCATTTGCCTGCGCATACAGTTGTTCGATTGTGATTGCCATCGGTCTTGTTCTCCTTGAAAAGGAGCGCTATGAGCGCAACAAGATGATGGTACAGCAGTAGGAATAGAAAAGCAAAATCCCGCTTTGCGGGACCCTGCAACCAGAAAGGTTATGGCGGGATTACTGAACGTTTGATCACTGAACGTCGCGGGAGACGAGACCGTCAATGGTGCAGCTCACACTCTTGTAGATCGCATCGACCGCGTTGAGGTTGTCAACGGGGCTCAGCATGTTTCGTCCGGTGACCGTGGTCGAGGTGAAGACAGCAGCGTTTCCGCCATCGGGGTATTGAACGCTGTTGACGGACACCTTGATCAACTGACGAGGAACGATCGTCACGGCGCGAGCGAGACGAAGGATCGAGGTATGGCTGGGCTCGCCAAGGTTGAAGTGGATCAGGTCGGTCGCTCCGCCAACGTCGCCGGACAAGCCGCCGCCGTAAGAGAAGTACATCGAGGGCATGCTTCGAAGGGAATCCTTCTCGCCCGATCCAACCGTCCAGAACAAGCCTTCTGCGGTCTGCCAATGCAGACGGTACACATCGAGGTAGTTACCAATCGCATTGCCTTCGCCAACGGTGCCGGCGGTGTTCGGGAAGCTGGCAATGTCGCCGTTCGTCGCGGGGCTGTTGCCGGTGAGGGCGCCACGAAGGACGCTCGCGCGGAACCAGCAATTGACGCGGACAGCAAGAATGATCATCGAGCTGTCATTGGGAAGCTGCGATCCGTTCTTCAGGTTGCTGAGACCTTCGTCTCGTCCGGTCTGAAGGAACAGGTCTGTCTGCGCTTGCAGCGTACCACGAGCGAGGCCGGCGGTGCGGATGACAGAATCACGATAGGGCTGATGAACACGTTCACGAACATTGAGAATCTTTGCCATGGTTTCCTTGCCTTTTTTCTTCCCTTTTTTACTTGGTTGGGACCAAGTTTCAGGCCAACAACAATTTCACTCTGAATCAGTAGGCTCGTCAAAAAAATGCACGCGCCTACTGATTCAGAATATCAACTCAGCTCAAAATCCCATTGCTTCCACCGATATCAAAGATACCAGCAGGCGCATCACTGTTAGAAGATGTCACAGCCAAAGCTCGTTCGTAAGGAACGTAGGTGCTTTGATCTGTCGGTGAAGGTCCGGTTGCCATTGCAGAGCCAAGGCCTGCGGCGGCTTCCATCATGTTGAATGTGCTGTCCATATTGTCGGTAGGAAGCACGCCTTCAATGACTCCAACGCCAGCGGTGGCAGACTGGAATTGCGGTTGCACCTCATAGTCCCCATAGCCTTGCACTTGCAGTTGGTTTGCGAAGTACTCGCCCGTCGAGACTTGCGCCATGTCATTCGAGAAATACTCACCGACGCCAGCACTTGCTTCAAGAATCGGAGAAGCTCCGAATCCAGCACTTGCCTCGAGGATATTGCCCAAACCGGAAGTCTGCTCGTAGTACTCACCAAGATGGTAACGAGGCTCGAAATCCTTGGCAGATCCAACAAGCGCCCCTAGGCCCACCTTCGCTGCGGCTTCAGGAGCGAACTCCTTAACAATTTGTCGCACAGCAGACACGGCCATACCCGTTGCAATCGGAGTCAGTTGACCCTTCACAGCAGGAATCTTGCTTGCTGCAAACATACCAGCGAGGGCAACAGCAACAGCAGCAATACTTTGCGATGCGGTAGCAACACCAGCATTCTTCACAACACCAGCAACGATATCGGTAAGAACTGAATGCGCCACAAAACCACCGGTTCCATATGCAGCCGGCATAGCAAGGCTCTTAGCTACCTTCACGAAACCTTCTGTCGCGTTCTTGACGAGATTTTTTCGAGAGCCTTTTTTCGTCTTTCGAATAACTTTCTTTGCAGGCTTACGAGCTACCTTGCGAGCAGGCTTACGAGCTACCTTGCGAGCTACCTTGCGAGCAGGCTTACGAGCTACCTTGCGAGCTACCTTGCGAGCAGGCTTACGAGTCTTTCGAACCTTACGAGCAACAGGCTTCTTTGCAGCCACGCTCTTCTTGCGTCGCACCCTGCGCTTTGCCTTTGCCTTTACCTTCGCCTTTGTCTTTGTCTTTTTGGTTGCCATTGTATCCTTCTCTTCCTTGTCGAAGTCATCGCCCACATGACGGGCGTATGCACCTTTTCCATTGGAGACGCCCATAATTGCGACGACTCCCATTCCATTTTTCTTGGCTAAACGACGACGACGAGAAACAAGCTTGTATGCTTGCACTTCATTCTTCGTCACTTCGTACATTCGTCCGGTTGCCAAGTTACACTCCACCTAGGTTCACAGTGGAAGTCGCTACCTGGAACGCGACGAACTGTTACATGCACCAACAAGCATAATTTGAACGAAATGAAGCAGGCAAAAAAATGTATGCACTAAGAGCGTCTTGGCTTCATCTTTCCAACAACAGCTTTAATGCCTGGCGCAAATTCAATCGTTCGAAATGTGCCTCGAGACATTTTGGCAGGATCAATTTGTCTGAATCGATAAGTCTTTTGTTTTTCATCAACCTCTGTCTTAAACCCATGCGCTCGCAACCATACTTTTGCCGCTGCAAGCGTCACAAAGTATTGTTTCGACAAAATAATCGATTGAACTTTCATTGGACGAACAGAAGCCATTGTTACCCTACAATCCCATCTTCAGTCACGTCAAGCTCATCACCAACAACAATAAAATGAAGACCGGCGTCTGAGTAAAGCATGAGGAAGGCGCCTTCACCATCTGGAAAACGAGACGCTGCCCACATTGAATGAGGGATATCTATCTGGAAGAACCTTCCGTCATGAAGTTCAACCATAAAACCAAGACCATTTGCTAGAATAGCCACATGTTGCGGCATTCTTCTAGGAATTTGTTTCCATTTACCTTGGAAAGCATGTTGATGGCCATCTTCACCAAGAATTTTAGTTCCAGGACAAAGGTAAACACGTTGAGGGCCTTCAGCGATATGCTTGTAATCGTCTGTAGTGTTCCATTTGTCCGAATGGTAAATTTCAGCCGCTCCAGAGCCTATATGCTGTATTTTTTCGGGCCATTCAAAAGGTAACTTAATGTTTTTCTTCACATGCGATTTATGAAAAGTTTCCCTAAGCTCTTTCGCAACATCGTATGTGTCGATAACTTTAATTCGGCCCATTCTTCCCTCTTACAAGAACTTCCGAACTCCGTAGAACATCAAAGCAGAACCAGCAATAGTCAACAACACCCGCGTCGATGTCGATCTCCCTTCACCGAATCGAGCCCCAACGAGCGCGCCCGCTGTTGCCGACAAATACGGGATTGCTGGTTCCAACTTTCGCCCAAAGTCTTCGACCGTACTTGCGTCGAAAGCTCCAAGGCTTGGATCGATTGTTCCTGGAAGTGCTCTGAGTGATTGCAAGACACCTGGAGGCCTTCCTGTTGACATTCTTCCTTTTGCGACATCTCCCCTCCCAACTTGTTTGCTGCCGCTTGGTAATGGTCTTCCAGCTTCCAAAGAGCTTACGCCTAGATCTGTATTGGATCCACTCGGAAATGATGGGAAGGGTTGATCGTCGTTGACAGCAAGACGTTCCGGAGTTTCGTAGTAAACAAATCCTCCGTTCACATCATCATGGACGCTGTAAACACTCATTGCCCACGAGCCGCCTTTCTAAGTCTTCTCTCCTCTGCCACATCTTGAGCTCTACCTATGCTCGCCATGATTGATGGCAAGAAAGTGATTGCAAGATAGCCTATGCCTCCAATCACAAGCCATCTTCCAATTTCTTTTCCAGCGCCAGCCCCAAGAATTGTATCAAGAAAACCACCTGTGTTTCCAAGGTCTGAAACAGCCTTGTTGCACCAAGTAATGGTGTCTTGATAGCCGTACTTGTTTGCTTCTTCGCATCTGTCTTGTGTAAGGCGTGCGCTCGTTGCTAGTCTGTCCGAAGACACCCAACAATACACAAGCCCAGCTACTAACGAAATAGCTACTACAGCAGCAACAACACCAATAACGACAACAGGGTTTGCGCCACCTACCACCACCAACGGATTTACACCGAGCGACACCGGGTCACTTGTGGTCTTCAATTTTTTACCGTTAGTGCCAATGACAATTTTTGTCACTTTTTCTGAACTAGGATCAATTGCACCAGCTTGTACGCCTCTTTGCGCCATTTCACTGATGTAATTTTCTCCAGCGATAAGACTACCTATGTGTCCATCTTGATCCCAACGTACTATATCACCGAACACCAGCATACGTTCGTTCAAACCATCTTCGTACTGCTCTCGAGTTACCAGACCTCGATCCACAGCATCCTTCATATATCCTGAAAAGTACGATCCTATGCCAGCAGATGCCAACGTGTACTTTGACAAGATCCATTGACGCATTTGTTGTGTTGTTAATGTAAGACTAAGAGCCTCGTCAAGGTCTGTACCAGACTCGAGATACTTTATTAAAAATGCTTCGTTTTTCTTGATTTGGTTTCCAAGAAGATCTTGAGCTTGCAGAGCATCTTCGACAGACAGTGAATACCCTTTTGGTATGTACCGAAAAACAATCGCTTTCGCTGCTTCAAACGCCATTTGTAGCCGAAGTTCTGGCGTTGATGCTTGAAATTGCACCGAGCTCTGTTTTTCTCTAGCAAGACTCTCGAGGCTCATTATTTTTTCTTTCCAAACAGTACCAAAGCAACTACACCAACAGCAGCTACAGCAAAACCAATTTTTACATACCCTGACACATCTGCCGAAGTAGTCTTTTTAATCTGGTCTTCATCGATCTTAGGAGGAGTCGAAATGACTACTTGTTTTGGTACGCACTTCCATACTCCACCTGTCATTTCCGCGTACTGTCCATCAGGACATGTTGGCTTTGCAGGTGTTGGAGATGGAGGAGTTGGACTTGGCGGACGTACTGGTGAAGGAGGTCTACCAGCCGAAGCAGTCCATACTCCTTCCGTCAAATTTGAGGTTGTCAGATCTACCATTTGATCTCCTACAGACCGCAAGTTCTTTGGTTTGATTTGACAGACTTACCCTTGTTTTTCTTTTTGCTTACCACAAGTAATACTACTGCACCAGCTACAGCAATACCACCAACAATCATAGCAATCTTCGTTGCGTCCATGCCGCCTGAAGTAGTACCAGGAACCGTACCAGGAACCGTACCGGGACCAGGAGGTGTCACTGGAACCGTACCAGGAACCGTACCAGGAATGTTAATACCAGGGATGATACTGTCAGCACATTTAGCAAGACATTGTATATACGCTGTAGACCCCATAGTATGGTCCTGAGCGCATTGTGTTGGACATGCCAAAAGAGTATTGGGTGGAACTTTTGTTCCACCTCCACCACCTCCACCGGTACCAGTACCAGTTCCACCATCCTTCTTCACATCTTGTCCGTTAGAGCATGAGGGCAAAGTAGTATGCCAAGGACCCGCCGCGAGCGTTCCAAACGGGCTGATGTAACCTGTGGAACAACTTTTTCCAAGGAACTGTTGCACTTGGTCTTTGTGCGTCAACGGCGCTCCCACTTCTTTCAGCCAAGCGCTCGCTGTGCACCCACCCCACGATCCATCAACCTTCATGGGGTATCCACGACGAACCAACTCGCTTTGGATTGCTTTGACGAACGAAACGCCAGTACACGGGATGGTAGCAGGATCGGCGCCTAGGCCGCTCAAGCCCAATGTGGTGGGACCTTTGAAAATACTCATATTTGAATTCTATCACGGAGGAATGAAAGGCAAAATTGCAGCAGCAGCTAGGAGGGGCGCTACTATGCTTTTTTTGAGGCTTGCTTCTTCTTTTTTGCTTTGTAGGCAACTGCTCCAACAGCAACAATGCCAACAACTCCAAGAAAGATCCATTTTGGATCCATTTTGGTAGATTGTGGAACCTTAGCGGGAGGCGGAGTCTTCGGAGGTGTCGAAGGCGTCACACAAGATCCGGATGCGCTCTTCACCATTCCAGGTTTGCAAACCACAATGGGTGGAACAGGCTCATTCTTCTTTCGTTTAGCCTCACAATCTTTGTCAATTTCGCATTCCCATGTAGCAAGGTTGATCTTGCCACAAGGACCGAGCTTGGCTTGACACTTGGGTTGTGCGCACACTGGATCGATGATGCACTGCCCAATAGCATCTTGCGCGCTTCCATAACCCATTTCGGCTGCTGTCTTGCCTTCTTTACCAGAATAGTCAAAAGCGTTCCGAATACAACCCTTCAAAAAGTCATATTGCGGGCCCCAACTTTGCCCTTGGCAAACCGTTGTAAGACATTCCGGATTTGTCCTACAAACAAGCTTTCCATCCACACGACTCAACGTATGACACTTATCAAATGGAGGCGCTGGCGCTACTTTTTTGCATCCTTCTTCAGTAAAGACATTCTCTTCTCTTGTCTCGCAAACAAGAGGGGAAGTTGGATCGTTGATATCTTGTCGTCTCAAACAACAGAAATTTCGTTCTCCGAATCGTTTGGTTTGGCTTCCCTTGCAACAACCAGCACCTTTACCCCATTGCTCTTGATATGAATCCGCAGCGTAGGACCACATGTTTCCTTCCGCTTTGCACTCATCCATCATCTGCTGCCAAGTTGCAAGATAAGGTGGTGGTTCCTTTTTTTCGTAATAACGACCTTGCACCTCTTCGGCACCCAAAGCGTTAGGTCCACAAAAAACGCCTGTTTTGAACAATTTGCTCATTAGCTTTTCTTGCCCTTCTTCTTACTTTTGGCAATAGCTCCGACAATCACAACACCGACAAGAGCTACCGCTCCAATCAAAAGCGGATTCTTTGTGATTTCATCAAACATGGATCCTTGCGTAGGAGGGGCATAAGTTGGAGGTGTTGCAACGGGAGGAGTAGACACAACCGTTTTTCCACCACTCGTTCCACCACCACCGGTTGTGGTAGCTGCTTTCGCTGTTGGTACAGGTGGGGTGCAAGCGCCAGCAAAATTGATAAATGTCTTTCCAGTCTTCTCAAGAGCTGCTTGGCTTGCAGGGCCCCATTTCCCATCTGCTTTCACACCAATCGCTTCTTGAACTTTTTTGATATTTTCTGCGCTAGTACAAGCTTTTGCATCATAAGTGCATTGCTTGATTATTTCACCAACACACCAACCAAATTTTTCGTTAACACACTCTTCTTCGTTGGATTTTCCAACACACGCTCGTTGCGCTTGGGCAAAACAATCATCATGCTTAGTCTTGAAACCTGGAACATCCCAACATTGCCAAGGAACTGTAGGGCCAGCTCCAAGACCTGAACATCCACAACCACAACCACTTAAAGAAGCCGCTTCCGTCCACACGCCTTCACTCGAAAGAATCTTCTTCATGATTTCCTCGTAATAGCAAACGCAAACAATCCAATTGCAGCAGCGGCGCCGACAGCGATTGCCGCAATCTTCATCGTGTTATCTTCTTTCACAACAACTTCTTGCTGAATTGGTGCTTGTTGTTGTGCTGAAATGGTTACAACCTGTTCGGATGATGGCTTAATTTCAGGCTGTGGAATACATTGAGAAGACTTGCCAGTGCCAACAAGTACTTCTCCAGGCTTACATGTAATTGTTCCTTGTCCCAATTTGGACAACAACAATTCAGAAGCCGATTGCTGCTGTTTACATTTCGATGACCAAACATCGTATGTGTATCCCGCAGGACATGGAATGGGAGCTTTACAAGAACCGGAAAAATCAGTGTATTTCTTCCCAGTCTTTTCCAAAGCTGCTTGACTTGCAGGGCCCCATTTACCATCAGCAGTTACACCGATAGCATTTTGGACTCGTTTGATCAAAACTGAATCAGCACACATTGGCGTGCTTGTACCAGTCAAAAGAAGATCCTTACCAATCAAAGATAGTCTGTTCGCTGGAATACACTTATTGTTCGTTGCGTCCCATTTCTGTCCGGCAGGACATGTTGGCGTAACACATTTCTTTTGTGTCTCATCCCATCGTAGCCCTGTAGGACAGGTTGTTTTTTGAATCACAGAATAGTCAACATTGAACCCATGTTGCACCGTGGGTGTTGTTGGCGGAGCTGGAGGGGGCGGGGGCGGCGCCATTGGAGGCGGAGGCGGTGAAGCGGTCGTACTTGTTGTGCTGCTGCTCGAAGTAGAACCAGAAGCAAATACTCCACCCCACGAAAGCTTTGCACTTGCACTAACCGTGGCGCCTAGACCGTCTTTGAGAAAAATAGGCATTATCTAGCCCTCATCAATTTGATCGCAACCAAAATAGCAATAGCTGCACCAGTCACAAACAATGGATCGCTCATATACGAAGAAAAACTCTTCGTTGGCACTAAACCACCTCCGGGAGAAGGAGGGGCGGGAATCTTATTTCCTGTTGGAGTTGAACCTTTAGGAAGCTCTTTTTGGCATTCTTCAACAATCTTCACAAGTGACGCTTGCATTTGATCGTCAACACAAGCCTCTTCTGATTTTGGAAATCCACGAAAAAGAATGTTGCAATTCTTCTGAGCTGTAGCAAATGCCTCATCATGCTTGGTTTTGAAACCAGGCTGATCCCAACATTGCCAAGGAACAGTAATTCCACTCATTTTCGCCCCATAAAATACGCTACAGCAACAGCGCCACCAAGAGCAGCCAGAGCAATCGTTGTTGGAATCCCAAAAATCTTACTCTCATCATCTGCTGTGGCTAATTTTTGGCATTCCGAGGTGCATACGCTTGAACCACCTTTTGCTTCACACTCTACTTCACATCGCGCGACTGCATATTGTTTCCCAACAAGCATATCAGCGCTGTACTTGGCACAGGAGGCATCAGACAATCCAAGACTCTTGCAATATGTCACAAGAGCTCGTTGCTGCGCTTCCAATGAAGCTTGAGGGGCGCCTAGGCTGCGTTTCATTTTTTTACCATAAAATACACACCAATACCTAACGCAATAGCAGTTATAGCTATTAAGTGCGGTGTAAAATCAACTTCATGCTCTTTTGACTTGTTAAATTCATCGTGCATTGCTTGTGTAATTTTACCCAAAGCAACTTCTACATTTATTTGACCAGATTGCACATCATGTGTAAGTTTGTTACAAAAAGAGTCTGTTAGCATTGCCTTGCTACATGCTTCACTTACATAAGAAGCGTCTTCTAGTATGCCATTAAGACCTTCAAGGCGTTGCGACTCATAAGGAACGTTGCCATCTTGTCCAGATTCAGGCCAGACTCTCCTAGGCAATCTTCCGCCACCTTCGATCCTAGTCATCTGCTCGAAGTACGGAGACACAATCGGTTGATGCAAAGGCCGACGCCGGCCTGACATGCCACCTTCATCGAACATGATGGCTGCGCCTAAAGCTGTCGGTCCACCAAATACGCCTGTGCGAATCATTTTTTGGCCTTTCCAAGCAATGATACAGCCGCCATGCCTGGAACACCAAAAAGACCCCCAGCAACCGCGCCAGTCTTAGGCCTTCCGAATTCCTTCCCAACGTAGTAACCAATCGCCATCGAAGCACCCAGACCAACCAAGGCAATAACAGCAACCACGCCAAGCATTGCTGTGTCGGCATTGTCTAGGTCTAGCGATTCGCTTGCAGAAAGGCCGGGTCTTTTTGCTGCCATGAGCGACTGCGCGTAATAGAGACCCGGCGAAAACGCCATTGTGTTAATAGTCGGAATCATTTTTGCCTCTTAGCGTACATGACGCCCAAAAGAAGCCCAACCATAGGAAAGCCAATCGCCGCACCAAGAGCTGTTGCACCTGCTACAATGCCCGGAGACTTACCCATCGCATTGCCAACCAGATATCCAGCGCCGCCATTGATCGCGATCGATGCAACACGCCAAGACATGGATCCTTGCATTTCCTGCAACTTGGCAAGATCTACACTTCCAATTGGCTCCATTGGAACCAAAGGCATTGTTGCACCATGACCGTAAATGTCGTGGGAAACGTAATAGTCTCCAATCCACTTTGGTTCCATTGAATGCCTACTTCTTTTTCAAAAGCATCGCTGCTGCAACGCCAACAGCAACACCACCAACAAGCCAACCTAGCCACGATTGTGAGATGGGTTCCGATTCGCCAAGGCCATTCAAAGAACGAGGCTGCACGTTGTAATGACGCACAGTTTCCTCGTCGAAGGGTCGATATGCTTCTGCCATATCAATACCAGGACCACCACCGGCAGGAACGAAGAGCATTGCTTGTTGGTCTACACCAGAAGCGATTTCACCTCGACGCGTCATACGCTCTCGATACAGATATCCTGGTTCACTGTATCGTGCCTGAAACACGCCAGCATTTGCATGCTGCACAGGCGGTGATCCTGGCCCATCAAAAATTCCATTTCCCACAGAATCATCATCCTGTGATGCTTGCAGAAGGTTTGGGTCGTCACCGCCCCAAGAATCCTTCCAATACCTATCTGCAATATCTTGCGCTGATTCTGTTGGTTGCATTTCTTCGGGCTCTACATCACCACGCAAATCTCGCCCGTAAGGTTGTTGAATTCTTCGTTCGTAGTAACGATTCATTTGTGATGGCCTTCGGTCGATAGGTCCAAAATCACCATAATACGTTCCATTTAGTCTGACGGAGTCATAGATCGCCATGATTATCGCCTTCCTTTGTTGCCTGTGAAGGCAAAAAGAGCCACAACTGCTGCAACAATTCCGCCAGCAACAAGATATTTCATAGAAATTCCACTCTCTTTGGGAGCTTCTTCTTTTGTTTCTTCTTGTGGTTCCTCAAATTCAAGAGGTCCCAAATCTCTACGCTCTTGCACTAGTTCTTGCGTTTCTTCTGCTACCGTTTGTTGTTGCCCACTACCTGGAACAACAACAATTCGTCCGCCTCCAGAACCACTAGATGCAGAAATTTGAGATCCACGTTTTCCAGTTCGAAGATTGGTTTCACATCTGTTTGTGCTGCTTGAATAAAATTGACCAGCAGGGCACTGTGGAGGAACATTTGCGGAAATTGTTTGCACTGATTCTGAGCTTGGAACTTGCGTTTGAATTCGCTGCTCAGTTTGCGTTTGCAAAATAGGTTGCGACACTTCCATTTGCGTTTGCACAGCAGGTTGCAACACTTCAACTTGTGTTTGAACGTTGGGTTGTTCCACAGAAATAATAGAAACAGTTTCGGCATCCTTTACAACTTCTTTTTGAGTTGTTTTGGAACCTTTTGTAGCTCTTGTTGTTTGTTCAACCGGAGCACCTTTTGTAGCTCTTGTTTTTTCTATCGGAGCAACCGGATCTTGTTTTACAACAGGTTTTCCAGGAACCCTTGCACTTGCCACTGTATTTTGTTGAGCTACCGCAGATACAGGAATAGAGCCAGAACATTGACCTGAAAAATATGAATATGGCTTACCAGTTTTAACAAGCGCTGTTTGACTCAAAGGTCCCCATTTGCCATCTACGGACACACCAATCGCCTGTTGCACCTTCCGCACGATTGCATCGCTCGCGCATGCAGGAACAGACGACACAACCACCGTAGGCTTGGTAGGGGCAGGACCGGCACTCGTTGGCTTCCCAGGCACCATCACGGGCTTCCCAGGCACCGAGGGAACAGTAGCGAAAGGCACAGCACCGGTGCATTGCCCTGCAAAATACTCAAACGTCTTTCCTGTTTTATTGAGCGCCGCTTGGCTAATAGGCCCCCATTTTCCATCGGCTGCAACACCAATAGCTTTTTGTACCTTTTGAATCACAGCAGTACTTGAGCACCCCATCGGTTTTCCAGGCACAATGGTAGTTGATTTTGCAGCAACCGTTCCTGAAGATGGTTTTCCAGGGACTACAGCAGGCTTTCCAGGAACAGAAGACGCAACAATAGTTGTTGTCGCAGTAGACGATTTTGTTGCTGGAGAAGTTGCCGTCAATGTTTTTGAGCCAAGACGAGGCATATCAGTATCCTTTGCAGGAATGGTCAATATTGAACTCGAAGAAAGTTTGATGGGAGTCGTTGGAATCGGAATAGAAGGCACCACAACCTTTGGTTGCGTAATGGGCGCAGGCGTAGATACAAGCTTTTTAGTGGCAGGATTTACGGGAGTCGATGGCGCAACAACCGGAGCAACAACCGGAGCAACAACTGGTTTTGCAACGATTGATGCTGGCTTTCCTGGCACCGTCATAACTTTCTGTTGTGTTATCGGCGCAACAACAGGGGCTACAGCCTTCTGTGCAACTGGTTGAGCCACAGGGGTCACAACAGGAGCTATCGTTTTGATGGAAGCCGATGAGGCTACCAGCGGCTTTGCAGCAGGCTTAGCCGGAGCCTTCGTACTCTTTCCAGGAACAGATGTTAGAACAGCACCCATCATTCACTCATTACATACCAAGTTGCTGCGCCCAAAATCGCTACACCACCAAGCACATACATCCAAGGAATACCGGCAACACCACTAGCCTGTTCTGGCATTTGGTATGATTGAGCATCAATTAGGCTTGCAGCATTTTGCATTCCAACAAGCTTGGAACCTGTTGCTTCTCCAAGCTTCTTTCTCAATTCAGATGCGTACGATGAATATACATTTCGATTCAATGTTGCACCAAGACCACTTACTGATGGACAAGTACAAACAGGACAACTCTTAGGAGGAGGACAAGTACAAACAGGACAACTCTTAGGAGGAGGACAAGTACAAACAGTGCTAGGAGAAGGTATTGTCGGATTTTTGACACACTGATTGTTAACTATATTTCTGCTGTATCCAGGAGGACACGCAACTTTTACACACTGATTGTTAACTATATTTCTGCTGTATCCAGGAGGGCACACACTTTGGTTCGGCAAAAACGTAGGTATGCTGCTTGGAACTACTTCAACAGTAGATGGTTTACATTTTCCAGTTAAAATATCCACATAAAAATTTGGTGGACATTTTGTGGCTTGTTTTCCTGTTCTCATTTCATTAGCCCTTTAGTACATACCATGTTGCTGCACCCAACGCTGCTACTCCTCCAGCAATGTAAATCCAAGGAATCCCAGCAAGTCCTTCTTGTTTCGGAAGAACAACTTGCACTGGCTCAACTTTTACTGGTTGATTCGCTGATACAACTCTATTTAATGTTGCTGCCGAAACCTTCATTCCAGTAACTCTGCCAATACATTTTTGATCGGATTTGCTCCACGCATATCCTGGAGGACATGTGCCAGGGGTAGTGGTATCGGGAGAAGGGGGCGGGGGCGGGGGAGGAGGCGGGGGAGGAGGCGGGGGAGGAGGCGGGGGAGGAGGAGCTTTCTTTGCAGCTTCAATTCTTGCAACTTCGGCCATCCATGCTGCTTTTGCCTTTGTGTATTCAGTAATATTTCCTGTATTAACTGGAGGCGGCGGCCACCCTTTTGAAGCACTCATTTGAGCGCTCAACTCTGCTGCTTTACGCTTGGTCCAATCGGCCATAGATTCGCCTAAGCCTTGAGCCTGCGCGACAGGAAGGCCTTGCTCCAAACGCTCCAAGTGTGAGTCATCAAATTTGTGATATGCCATCGCTATTTCCTTCGCTGTCGTCTTTTTTTAGCTGCTACCAAAAGGATACCCGCTCCGGCTGTGAAAAACAAAAAGACGATACCCTTCTGTTTTGCTTGAATTTCAGCCAAATAAGCATTTCCTTGTTTGGTGGCTTCTGTTTTTGCTCGCGCTAAAGATTGCGCTTTGGCTTCTTCTAAAGACTTCGCTTTCTTTGCAGCTAACGCTTTTGCCACTTCTGCTTTTGCTATATCTTCAAGATTATCAAGATGCGCTCTAACCGCTGTCACAATAGCAATTATTTGCTTAAAAAGAACATTAGATAGCAAATCAACTGTATTTTTATATGGCTTAAAGCAACCATATATATGATTTTTCTTTGCGTTCAACTGATCGTCCGCTGGAACACGAGGCCAACTGCTTCCACTGTTTCGATAGTCACACATTTCTGTAGGATCCGAAGATGGATCTCTTCTGTTTCCCCATTCTAAAAGAAATGCGTAGGCTCTTCCTGTTGCACTAAGATCCCAAAATCTACCCTTTGGCCCCCACCTAGAAAATGTTCCTGTTGTAGAATTGGCTACCATCATAAGAAACGGGTTCTGTGATGGACAACAAACACTTCTCACATCAAATTCAGCAAAAACACCTGTATATGGATCTTTTTGCCCCCAATAAAGCTTGTATCCATCAAGGGAAGACCCTTTTGGAAACAATTTCATTGCAAGTTTTGCAAACGCATCTTCCGGAGAAATGTTCGCTTCTTTCAAAGCAACTTTTTGAACTTCGGCTAAAGCCTTTGCTTTGTTGTATGTTATTTTATAATGTTCTTCCGCAATCGCATTGTACATTTTTGAGTAATCAAATCTGTCGCCTGTGATTGCCATGTATGCAATTTTGAATTGCCTAAAACCCCCTTCAGCTATATCCGAAACTACTCCTACAGCATACTTGTCAAAAATAGGCCACACTTTATCGAATATAAAAGCTCCAATTTTGGAACATAGCGGACCAACAATAGGAGCGCACTCTGGGCATCCCACAACAGTGCTTCCAGCAATACATGCTGTTGCTGCATACGCTTGCGTTGTTACCCGAGCAGCTTGCCTAGAACAGTCTCGCACTGAATCACAGCTCTTGACCTCAACACCAGTCGTTTCTGTGACAGTACTGCCCGCGTATTCGCTCCATGTGCCCATCAGTCAACACTCACAACTTTGAAGGTCTTCACTTGCTTGAGCATTCTGGATTCGTTGGGTCCAGCCACAGGATCGCACACAATCCACTGACCTGTTTTTGGTTCTCGAAGTCTAGCAAATACGTGTGTATAACGACCTGGAGAGCCAAAGCCAACGACAGCAAAGCTAGCTTCTCTACCTATTTGCATGCCCATGGTTGCAATAAGCGTAGCTGTATCATCACAATCAACAAGGGAAACTCCACTCGACAAGATCTCGCTAACAATTCGATAAGGAGTCTTTACGAGCTCAACATGCCGTTGATCGTTGGTATATCGAAGATGTGGGCCTGTGCACCAAGCTCGAATAGCTAGAATTTCAGACAGGTAATCTTTGGGGGCCACATGAGCGATGATGCGCTCTGTCATCTGCCGTACAACGATGTTTTTTTCCCCTTCTGCTCCAAGCGCATAGTCGCGCATGAGCTTGAGGGTGTCATCGGTGCCGGCAAACCTTCCAAGGGATACCTTTGGCTCTACACCTGACAAGAAGATTCTGGCTTTTGCCATAGCCACATCGTAGCAGCAAAAGTCAGTTTTTCAGAATCAACGCAGTCCCTTTGGCCTTGGTATACCGCCGTCCAATGTTTGGATGAGACATTTGCCAGAATAACCGATACGCACACCAAGAACTTGTTCTGCTATGGCATCGGCAATCCACTCAAGATCGTCTTCAGATCTTGCCCGCCATCTTTCCAGAGCTCGCTTAAATCCTTTTGATTTGTTGAATTCTCCAGCGTCAACAAGTTTTCCATTCAACCACCAAAATCTACACGGACAAGACAAGTCAACAAGATGACCCGCTTCGTGCGCCATTATTGCCAACGCTGTTGCATCAGGAAGTTCTGCCATATCTGGAGAAAAATACACATCTTTTCCATCTTCCGATGCTGCGGCAAAATGGCGGCACGAATCATGAGCCCAAGAAACTATCCTTACTTTGGCGGCGGAAGGAAATTCAAAACCTTTGCTTTCGAAGACTTCACAGATCTCGAGCCATGGTGGGATAAGAATTGCCCGAGCGATTGGTTCTTTCATCGACGAGGCGGTTGTTGGCGGGCCTGCTGAGGTTTTGGATTTTTGATGGATTGCACGATCTGGTTCAACTGAGCGATCCATCCCTTCATTTGAGGTGTCATCAAATTTGAGTACTGCGCCCTATCGAACCACTGTTTACACTCGCCAGGAGTAATTGGAAAAATCACTCTCGTACTGCACATGCAGTCAACAACTGGTGTTAGGCACTGTCTCTTTGGAACATACTCAAAATCTGTTGGAAAAATATCATTCCTTCTGGACACAGCGCGAACCTGTTGTGGGAAAACACCCATCATGATGCAAAAGATTTCACCCCAATCGATTTCGACATGCGATTCTCTTCCGCATCGTTCACATGAGACTCGAAGTTGCACCCCTTCGGAAGAGTGCTTTACATCCATGTTTTCGTAGATCCCAAGCGCAGGACCAGAAAAAATAGAATTGTGAGCAAGATCCAGGTCATCACTCATCACGCCCCTGCCTTTCCATAGGCCACATAAACTCCCATCTCTGTGAAGGGTGTTGGCACAGTAGGAGAAGTACCATTATCCTGTCCCATTCCAAACAAATAACTCAATCCGTAATCTTCAGACCCGCTTGTTGGAAAAACGTCATTTGTTGACAAATCAACACCAATAGAAAAACTCCAAGCTCTTGGTGTTGGGTAATTTGGGTACACAGGGTTCAATCGATCATATTCAAACTTATACAACCAAACTGCCATTTCATCGCCTACAGCTTTCGTCCACACAGGGAAAAATGTAGGACTCGTATACCACGCACGATTGTAGTTTGTACCAGTGTAGTTTGGATCGAGTACACCTTGCTGCCAATCACAGAAAGTTGGGTTGACACCAGGAGCTAAGCCACTTTCTCTATCAGGAACAAGCGGCCACCTTGCTATTAGGCCTTGGGTGCCAGAAGATCCGTCTGGAGTTATGATTACAGGAGTTTTTGTGCATAAAGAATATGACTCTGGAAGAACAGAGTTCATAAGCATCATACTTCTACGTTCAGTATTTGGCGGAACCCCTAATGGGGCGTTAGAATTAGATTTAGCTGCTGCTAATTCTGTATGATTGAAAACTGCAACCTCGCTACATCCTGGAATAATCAATCTTTCTGGACCAACATCAACAGAAGCAGCAAAAGTCCTTGTGTCATTTGCACCATACGATTGTTTTCTAACATGATACGGTGCGCCTATTCGCTGAAAATCGGCCACATTTCTCAGTCTAAAAACAATCCTCCAAACATATTGATACAACGGAGGATCATCAATAGATGGATCTGGCCCAGTCGCAACGTCCCAATATGGACCTGGAGGAATGATAGGCAGATACAGCAAAACTGTGGATCCAAGGGGAACAGGCAGCCCTTTGGCTAGCCTAGGAGACACACCTGGAATCTGTGCTCCGTTGGAATCGAAAGCAAACAAGTCCGGATTTCCAAACCCCGGATCAGTAGGATTTGTTGGACCTGTAAACGAAATGGGCAGGTCTCCAGGCTTCCCGTCATAGTCCGCTTCAAATCGTCGATAGGGTCGAAGGACTTCAAAAGTACTGAGTTGTGCAACGCTGCCGCTCATTTTTCCTCTTTTTTGTCGTCTAGCAATCCCCAAAGCAGCCACCCACCTAAACCAGCAGTCAAAATTCCAACCACAGCATGCTTGGTTCTGTCGGGGCTGTTGGGCGTTGTTGTTGCAAAACGGTATCCGTTGATCGCAGCTCCCGTCAACAGAAACCCTGCGCCAGCCCCTTTTGCTGTGTCCTTAGCATTCCTTTTCTTGGAATACGCCAAGCCCCCTCCGGCTGCCGCGCCCGCTGCTGCTAACAGCAAAGGAACCACTGTTGGCTTTGGCGGCGATGGCACCATGTCTTGCCCTAACGGTCGGCGCACTCTCATCGTAGGAGCCCCAGCGAGCTGCATTCCGCCTGCATATGCTTGATCCTCTGGATAAACATAATTAGGGTTCGACACTATCACCTTTGGTCCACGCTTAGGCAAAGGCTGTTCCGCCATTGGTTCCGCAAGAGTTTGAAGAGGAAACGGATCTGGCACCGGAGCAATGGGAACAAGTTTAGAGTCAAACTCTTCCACAGGCCCCGCAGCGTCTACTAAAAAATCTTGTGACTGACCTTGATCGCCAAACTGAGAAAGGTCGAATTCTGGGATGCTAAAATCTACACCGGTCGTCATGTCTGCAATTTTATATCGAACACCCCAATCTTGACGAATCCTGCATCACGAGGAGCCTTCTTCCATTCGTTCGATGCGATTTTCAAAAATTGACTCGAGTCATCCCATAAGACTCCACATCGCACGAGAGCGTCCAATGGAAGCTTGAGCTGTTCGTACATGGCTGTAGGGTCTGGCTGTACCGCGCTCGCTCTTACAACCCGAATTTCTCTCATCCCAAGCTTGTCAATTTTAGCAGCAGCCCTCGCCCCGATGTGAGACTTTCTCTTTCCTGTAGCTGCTGATGCCTTTGTCGCATCCACAATACGCAAGGCCTGCTGTCTTACGCCAGTGCGCCACTTTCCTGCATACATGATTTGCTCTGACAATTTCGTCAAGATTTCAGCACGGAGCCTGTATCCTGTTTTATTACGCCAGCATGGATGATTTGCTGTTGGACATAGATCGAGCGGTACAACAAGCCGGAAGATTTCGTTTGGCTCAAATTCATCTTCCAAAACTGCCAATATTTCTCTTGCACCCATCAGAAATTAAGCTCCACTTTGTCCCATCCATCAGGAACAAGGATTGAACTTTGGTTGTAACGCACTCTCGAGTGGTCTATCCAACCCAGAATTCTTCGACGAGATGGTTGTGCACGATCGACATCCTCAAGCCACAAATGTCCGCCATCTAACACATACTTTCTTTTTCTCAGCTTGAAGCACTGCTGTCCTGTCGCATCATCTACTTGGCCGGCGTCTACAGACACAAGAATGTCTTCGTCGTCCCCATCCCAGTCCACAGGCATGAGGACATGCTCCATGCCACCAAGAGACTCTCCTTGACTTCTACACCCAATCACAGTGTAAGAACCCAATGGAGGGAATGGAGCATAGTCAGATTGATTTTGTGCACTCACCCAAGCGCCATCTTTCTTAGCTTCTTGAATTGCCTGCGAAATCATTGCCCCAAATTGAACGCGTTCGTACAAATATTGGTGCGCAACGCCCATCCTTCTTCGAAGCCCATCGCACCCCATCGCGCATGTCGAAAACCCCTGCGTTTGGATGTTACCAGTCACCTTGTTTCGGAACATTCGAAACGGTTTGCGAAGCTCTGGCAACATGACCCCTTCAGGCATAAGCTCAGCAAAAGACTCTTCGTCGTTGTGCATACCAAGCTCGCGAACCTGTAACGCGTTCGCAACAAAAGCTTTTACTACTAAAGCGGCATTTTGCGGCCATTGCTCTGGATGCAACAGGGCGCCAGGCTGGATCAACTCGAAATTGGAATCAAACATGGTTCCTCCAAGGAACTTGTAACGCCATGACCTCAAAAATGAAAGCCCCAACACGTCAAGTGTCAGGGCTAGGCGGCAGATCCCCTCATGAACGCCGCTATTGGATTAATGGTCAATAATCCCAAACATCAATACCGCGAATTGTTGTCGTTTCACTTTGGAAAGTGTCAACATACACAGCAACAGAAGATTGATACCCATACAAGCTTGCCAAGTCTGTAGAGTTGAAGTTGACCATTGTACCAGAAGAAACAATTGTTACTGTTTTGCTAACATAAGATGTATATCCAGCGCTTCGATTGTACGCTACAACATACACAAGAATGTTGCTTCCAGACACTGCATTGAACCTAATGTTGATATCATCAAACGTATCAGCATTGCTGGTATCTGTTGAATGTAATGGACAAATGAAACCTTCATATCGTCCATACATTGTGAAACCATCCCAAGTCCTGGACCAATTCTGATCCGGATCGTAAGGGATACATGTTGAAGGAGGAAAGAAGCTACCCGCCGCATTCGCTGCTTGCGGAAGTAGAAGAGCCGCTGCTGTTGCTATTGCTGCAAATGTCTTTTTCATTTTTCCCTCACTGAAATAGAGCCAACAACACATCTAGCTTCATAGTTCCAGCACCAACAGCTATCGCCGCCGCATATTTCAGAGCAGCAATAGCAATGGCGCGTGTACGCTGCGCCTCTTCCTCTTTGATCCTCTCAAGCTTTTCCCGAAGCTGCTTGTTCTCAGCTTCCACTTCGTTGCGACGAGCTTCCTTCACACGATACGAATCCAACTTCTTCGTTTCGATGAATGAACGAACCTCTTGAATCTCTTCCACAAGCCCCTCATGCTTCTGCCCCCACTCTTCTTCGATGGCAGAAAGCTTGTGGTGTAGCTTATTCACATCGTTGCCGATGTTTGTCAGAATTCGAATCATTCCCGATGGTGGTGTTTCTGTTACTGGATCCCCCATCGTTCCAATGGAGGCTTGTAGTCTTACCTGATTTGACACGATCTCTTTTATTTGAA
>Ga0116153_10000339_pt1 | contig 64775 bp, 57 predicted proteins | sample AD_UKC028_MetaG_FD_89896 | JGI IMG/M metagenome (GOLD analysis project Ga0116153, IMG submission 89896) | Active sludge microbial communities of municipal wastewater-treating anaerobic digesters from USA - AD_UKC028_MetaG | ecosystem: Engineered > Bioreactor > Anaerobic > Digestate | place: USA...
GCTGATGAAAGAGGCCTCGACGTGGGCGGCGACGTGGTCGACGGCCGCCAGCGGCAGCCCGCGGGCCAGGGCCAGCCCTTTGGCGAAGGAGAGGCCCACGAGCAGCGAGCCGACCAGGCCCGGCCCCTGTGTCACCGCCAGCAGCCCGATGTCGTCGAGGCTCACGCCGGACCGGCACAGCGCCTCTTGGCAGAGGAGTTCGATGGCCTCGTAGTGGGTGCGTGCGGCGATCTCCGGCACGATCCCGCCGAAGGGGGCGTGCAGCTCGATCTGCGACTTGATCGCCTCGGAGAGCACGGCGTTCCTCTTCCCTCTCTCGATGACGGCCACGGCCGTCTCATCGCACGAGGATTCAATGCCCAGGACGTACAAGCGCCCTCCTTCATGTCATCATAACAAACCAGAGCTCACCGGACAATCAAAAAGAACAATTCGAGCTATCGTGACGCGTAACGCGTGACGCGTGACGCGTAAAGCCATTACCGGAAGCCACAACGAACAAATTACAAAAAGAGTACTTTTTATAACTTTCCCAGAAAGCAATCCTTGAAGGCTTCAGTTTCGGCTGATGCTCGCTGCTCGTCACGCGTCACGCGTTACGCGTCACGAAGGCCTGTTACCAGTCGCGATAGTACGTCCCGTCCAGCGCCTTCTTTTCCGAGTCGCAGTAAATGTCCCAGACGTTTTCCCCTCCCCAGTCGCGGCTGCCGAGCTTGTCCTGGAAGGAGCGCAACCCCCAGTCGCCCGTGCCGGTGATGGGGTCGGTGGGGATGTGGCGCAGGAATTTCATCACTCGGGTCTTGTTCTTCTTGTCCTTGTACTCGATGCCCTTGACCAGGTCCTCCAGCTTGAGCGGATAGCCGTAGGTGTCCTCGTCGACCTCGATCTTGTTCTCGCCCACGAACTTCTTGTAATCGTCGATGGCCGTGCGCAGGAGGCGCAGCGCCCGGCGCAGTTCGATCTCCTTGGTGCGCTGGAAGGCGTTGTGGGCCAGGGGGATGGCGGCGGCGGCCAGGATGCCGATGATCACCGTGACCGTCAGCACCTCGATGAGGGTGAAGCCGCGCGCCGGCGCGCCGGCGCCGGAAGCGGCGGACGCGGCGCGGTTCCGCGACGGCATGGCGGCGCCTGGGGACGAGCTAGCGGCCCCCGCCGTGCGGGTCATCCTCCAATACCTTGTGGCTGAGCTTCATCTTGTTGTCGCGGTCCAGGGAAAGCACCTTGACGTCGATCACCTGACCCAGCTTGTACTCCTGGCGCGGATCGCGGATGCGCTTGTGCGAGATCTCCGACACGTGCAGCAGGCCGGTGACGCCGGGCATGATCTCCACGAACAGGCCGTAGTCCTCGATGCGGTTGATCTTGCCGGTGTACACCTTGTCGACTTCGGGCGAGCCGGTCAGCTCCTCGATGCGGGCCATGACCTTCTCGCCGAGCTCGCGGTTGGCGGCGGCGATGGAGACCTTGCCGTCGTCCTCGGCGTTGATTTTCACGTTGTAGGTGGCCACGAGCTCCTTGATGGTCTTGCCGCCCGGGCCGATCAGGTCGCGAATCTTGTCGACGGGGATCATCATGGTGAGGATCACCGGAGCGTACTCGGACAGCTTGGCTGCCGGCGCCGGGATCGCCGCCTTCATCTTGGCCAGGATGGACTTGTAGGCCGTGGTGGCGTCGTCGATGGTGCGGCGGATGACCTCGTCGGTCAGGCCGCCGATCTTGATGTCGAGCTGGATGGCGGTGATGCCTTTCTCGGTGCCGGCGACCTTGAAGTCCATGTCGCCGAAGTGGTCCTCGTAACCGGCGATGTCGGTGAGCACGGCGAAGTCGTCGCCCTCCTTGACCAGCCCCATGGCGATGCCGGCCACCGGCGCCTTGATGGGCACGCCGGCGTTCATCAGCGCCAGGGTGCCGCCGCAGACCGTGGCCATGGACGAGGAACCGTTCGACTCCAGGATGTCGGAGACGACGCGGATGGTATAGGGGAAGGTCTCGTTGTCGGGGATCATCAGCTTCAGTGCCTTCTCGGCCAGGTTACCGTGGCCGATCTCGCGACGGCCGGCGCCGCGCAGGAAGCTGACCTCGCCCACGGAGAAGGGCGGGAAGTTATAGTGCAGCAGGAACTTCTTCTTGGGCTCCTCGCCGCTGAGCAGGTCGAGGCGCTGGGCGTCGTCCTCGGAGCCCAGGGTGACCGTGGACAGCGACTGCGTCTCGCCGCGGGTGAAGACGGCCGAGCCATGCACGCGCGGCAGGACGCCCAGCTCGATGGTGATCGGGCGGATCTCGGTGAAGGCGCGGTTGTCGGTACGCCGCTTTTCCTTCAGCAGCGTCGCACGGAAGACCTCCGCCTCGACGTTCTCGAACGCACCCTTGAGGCTGGCAAGCTCGGATGGATCGTCCTTGCCCTTCTGGATCTCCTCCATGATGGCCTTGATCTTCAGGCGGCGCAGGACGCGGTCCTGGGTGAAGATGGCGTCGCGGATCTGCGCCGAGAAGCGGGCGCGGATGTCAGCGGTCAGGGCATCGGTCCCGGGCTTGGCCGCCGGCATGACCTTGTCGGGGTTGACCAGCTCCTTCTGCGCCCGGCAGATGCGGGCGATCACTTCCTTGGCCCGGCGCAGCCCCTCCAGGAACACCTGGTCGGAAAACTGGTTGCCGCCGGCCTCGAGCATGACCACCTCGGTCTCGGTGCCGGCCACCAGCACGATCATGTCCAGCTCCTTGCGCATGTCCAGGCCGGGGTTGACGAAATACTGCCCCGCCTTCCAGCCGATCTTGACCGCGGCCAGCGGCGTGGTGAAGGGGATGGTCGAGGAGAGCAGGGCGGCGGAGGCGCCGATGATGCCCATGGCGTCGTAGTCGATGCTGAAGTCGGCCGACAGCAGCATGGCGATCACCTGCGTGTCGTTGTGGTAGTTCTCGGGGAACAGCGGCCGGATGGGGCGGTCGATCAGCCGGGAGAGGAGCACTTCCTTCTCCGAGGGCTTGCCCTCGCGCTTGAAGAAGCCGCCGGGGATCTTGCCGGCCGAATAGGTGTTCTCGCGGAAGTCGACCATCAGCGGCAGGAAGTCCTGGCCCTCCTTCTCCTCGTCGCGCATGTTGGCGGTGACCAGGATCATGTTATCCTTGTAGGTCAGCAGGGCCGAGCCGTTGGACTGGCGCGCCCAGCGGTGGATGTCGATTTTCAGCGTGGAGCCCTCTATCGGGATCTCAATGGTTTTCTGCATGGTTGTCTCCTAGACGGGCGGATTACTTGCGGAGTTCCAGTTCCTGGATGACCTTGACGTACTTGTCGTAGTCGGTGCGGCGCAGGTAGTTCAGCAGCTTCTTGCGCGTCGAGACCAGCGTCAGCAACCCCTTGCGCGAGTGGTTGTCCTTCTGGTGCGTCTTGAAATGCTCGGTCAGGTTGCGGATGCGCTCGGTCAGGACCGCGATCTGCACTTCCGACGAACCGGTGTCCTTCTCGTTTATCTGGAAGCGGCCGATCAGCTTCTGCTTGGTTTCCTTGGTAATGCTCACAAAGTCCTCCTGTGTTGATGCGAAGTTAGCCTGTATTTTACCAGAAAACGGCTGCCGTGTAAACAAGCGGGGAGAAAAACGCTTCGATCAGCCCTCGGCCTGGAATCCGGCGAAGTCGATGTTGTGCTCATCCAGGGTGGTGCCCAGTACCTTGCCCACCCGCGAGAGGGACAGGCTGTAGTCGATCAGCGACTTCAGCTCGGCGATGCGGGCGTTGGCGAAGTCGCGCTGGTACTGCAGGACCTGGTAGTTGGTCGAGAGGCCGACGGCCAGCTTTTTCTGCTCGGCGGCCAGCTTCTGTTCGGCCAGCTCGCGCGAGATCCGCGTGGCTTCGACGAGCTTGGCGTTGGTCTCCAGGTCCATGATGATCTGCTTGACCTCGGAATAGACGGTGCTCTCGGTCTTTTTCAGCGTCAGCAGCGACTGCTCCAGGTTCAGCCGCGCCTGGGCCAGGTCGGCGCGGGCCGAGGCGTTGACTACGGGGACGGAGAGCTGCAGGCCGAGCGAATAGTTCTCGTACAGGCGCTTCAGCGCGTCGCGCAGCGCGTCGCTCATGCCGCCCCCGACCACGCCGGGGATAGGGATGCCGTTCTTCAGGGGCATGCCGCTCAGGCCCTGGGTGTAGTAGGACGCCGTCAGCTGCAGGTCAGGCAGGGTCTGGTTGCGGTAGTAGCGCACGTCGATGTTCCTGCTCTTGAGGTCGAGGCGCACCTGCTCGATGTCGGGCCGCTTGGCCAGGGCCTTCTCGAGGAATTCGTTGAAGTCGGCCTGCCGGGGCCGGAATAGCGGCTGGTCGGCGGGGACGATCGTCTCCGGCGCCTGGCTGGTGTTCAGGATGCGGCGCAGGTTTTCCTCGTAGGCCTGGATCTGGCTGCGCGCCTGCAGCACCTCGCCCTCGCGGGCGGCGACCTCGGCCTGGGCGGTGAGGATGTCCATGGGCGCCGAGACGCCGACCCGGACCTGGGTCTCGTTCTGCTTCAGCAGGTCCTTGGCCAGCTGCAGCGACTTCTCCTTGACCTCCAGGTTCTGGTGGGAATAGACCAGGTTCCAGTAGGCCTCCTCGGTCTGGTAGATGAGATCGATCACCTGCTGGCGCAGGGTGGCCAGCGACTTGTCCTGGTTGTGGCGGGCGAGGATGATGCTCCGGCGGGTGGCGGTCAGTCCGAAGTTTTTGAGCAGGGGCTGGGACAAGGTGAACTGCAGCTGGGAGAAGTAGCGGGGATTGATGTACACGTCGAGCGAGTTGGTCGAGTAGCGGGAGTTCTGCAGCGCGACGTCGAGGCTGCCGCCGATCGGCAGCTGCTGCTTCAGGCTGAAGCCGTAGGAGACCGACTCGGGCTTCTCGACATCGACGCCGGTGACGATGGAAGCGTTGGGCGTCGTCTGCGACGTCTTGCGGAAGCTGAACCCCACGCTGGGGATAAAGACGGCCCGGCTCTTGCGCAGCAGCGCCTTGGCGATCTCGGGATTGGCCATCTCGATCTGCAGGTCGAGGTTGTTCTTCAGGGCCTGGTTGATGACCTCCTCGAGGCTCAGGGACTTGACCGGCCGCTCCTGCGCCGGGCCCAGCAGGGCCAGGAGATGGGCCAGCACGACCATCGCGATCATTTTCTTCATCGGACGCCTCCAGCGTAGGAAATCCATACGGAAATAGAACAAAAAAGTTCACCGGGGCTTGCAGGATGCCCCGATATTGGCGGAAAATTTCAGCGAATGCCTACGCCAGGCCCTTTTCGGCCAGCCATTCGTCGTTGTAGATGGTGCTTAGGTAGCGGGAGGCGCCGTCGGGGAAGACGGTGACGATGCGCGCCGGCCCGTCGAGGCGCTTGGCCAGTTGCCGCACTCCCCACAGGGCCGCGCCGCTCGACCCCCCCACCAGGAGTCCTTCGCGGCGGGCGATCTCGCGGGCGGTGAGGAACGCCTCGCCATCGGTCACCTGCAGCATGTCGTCGATGTGGGTGAATACGGCGCAGCCGATGAGGAACTCGTCGCCCAGGCCCTCGATCAGGTAGGGGCCGGGCTTGACCAGTTTCCGGTGATGGAAATAGTCGTGGAAGACCGATCCCAGGGGATCGACGGCGATCACCCGGATGCGCGGGTCCTTCTCCTTCAGGAAGCGGGCGGTCCCGCCGACGGTGCCACCGGTGCCGATGCCGGCAACGAAATAATCGATGCGCCCCTCCATCTGCTCCCAGATCTCCGGGCCGGTCCCCCGGTAGTGGGCCTCGTTGTTGTCGAGGTTGTTGTGCTGGTCGGGGAAGAAGCAATTGGGGGTCTCCCGGGCCAGGCGCGGCGTGATGTTGTTGTAACTGTCGGGATGCTCGGGCGGCAGGGTGCTGTCCACCATGTGGATCTCGACGCCGAGAGCCCGGAGCTGATCCAGCTTCTCGCGGCTGATGCGGTCGCGCACCACCACCTTCAGGCGGTACCCCTTTTGCAGGGCGATCAGGGCCAGGCCGAGGGCGGTGTTTCCCGAGGAGTTCTCGATGATCAGGTCGCCCGGCTTGATCTTTCCCTCCCGTTCGGCCTTCTCGATCATGTAGCGGGCGATGCGGTCCTTGGAACTGCCCATGGGATTGAGGAATTCCAGCTTGGCGTAGACCTCGCCGGGGATGTCCTGGGCGATCCGGTTCAGCCGCACCAGCGGCGTGTGGCCGATGACGTCGATGACGCTCTGACAGCAGCGGGCTTTATTCATCGTGACCTCGGGAGGAACGCGAAAATCAAGCGGAAGGGAGGATTTTACTCCAAAAGCAGGGACGAGTAAAGATGAACCGAACTATCGTGACGCGTAACGCGTGACGCGTGACGAGTAACAGCAATGAAACGATACGGCGTTCAATCGCCGATGACCAACCGTGCTTCCCCGGACGATCAAGCAAGCGGCAGCAGAAAACTATGATAAATTGAATGTCCCTGGTTCAATCGGAGCGGAAAAGTCCAATTCGCCGGCTCGGCTTTCCCGTACGCCCTATGCCGTACGCCAAGCTCCTTTCTTATTACCCGCGCGTTACGCGTCACGATTGCTCATCCTTCAACAAAGCTATGAGCTTGCGATACCCGGGATCGGCCTGCACAATCTCGATCCCCAGCCCCACCGGCGCCTCCTCCCCCTGGACATCCGGCTTCTGTCTTTTCCACACCACCAGGCCGGTGACGGAGTAGATGTCGTCGCCCGAGGCAAGGAGGATCCGCAGCCGGCTGCGCCGGCGGATGACCCGGGTGGTGGCGACGCACATCCCGCGGCGCGAAATGTTCACCGTCACCCCCATCTGGTCCAGGCCGCGGCGGCTGATGTCGACCAGCAGGCTTTTCCTGACCCTTGGCTCCTTGCGTTTCCTTGTTTTCATTCTTTTAATGTAATTATAGTATGAACCATTTCGTTAAAGCAAAAGCAATGCATGTGCCAACCGGGTGGTGGATGGGATCGTCCAGCCAAGCCGGACAGAATTGGCCGTGTTTAGGCGGTTTATTTTTCCTAATTTTTATTCAAGGATGGAATTTGAAAAATAAATTTGACAATTTTTTGTCGTTTCGAGTGTGTATTTTTTTTACTTTTATTACATCCAAGAAAAATTCTAGAAAAATTAAGTTGACGGCAGGGGAAAGAAATGCTATATTTATGATATCATTTCGATAGCACAAGAGGAGGAACTAATGATAACCGAAAAGAAAGGCGTATCGTTCAACGGCTGGGCGGTCATCGGTCTGCATATCCTGCTGATCGCGGCCATTGTTTGGATTTTTGCCTCCGGAATGAGCTTCATCACCATGACGTTGCCGAAGATCGTGCTCGTGATCGTCCTGCTGGCGACCGTGGCGGTCATCCTTCCCCCCGGCTACTTCACCCTGCAGCCCAACGAGGCCAAGGTGCTGGTGCTGTTCGGCAAGTACAAGGGAACCGTATCCAAAGACGGCTTCCACTGGACCAACCCTCTGGCCCTGGCCCAGCCCCGCGGACGCTACACCGTCTCGCGCCGCATCCGCAACTTCGAGGTCGAGAAGCTGAAGGTCAACGACAAACGCGGCAACCCCATTGAGATCGCCGCCGTGGTGGTGTGGCGGGTGGTCGACACGGCCCACGCCCTGTTCGACGTCGACCATTACGAGCACTACGTCAAGATCCAGAGCGACGCCGCCCTGCGCCACCTGGCCAACTGCTACCCCTACGACCACGGCGAGGAGGAGGAGGAGATCACGCTGCGCAGCGGCATGGAGGAAGTGGCCCTGGTGCTGAAAAAGGAGCTGCAGGAGCGGCTGCAGAAGGCCGGCGTCCAGGTCGAGGAGACCCGCCTCACCCACCTGGCCTACGCCCCGGAGATCGCCAACGCCATGCTGCGCCGGCAGCAGGCCGAGGCCATCATCGCCGCCCGGCGCAAGATCGTCCACGGCGCCGTCTCCATGGTCGAGATGGCGCTGGAGGACCTGAAAACCAAGAACGTCGTCGACCTCGACGAGGAGCGCAAGGCGGCCATGGTCAGCAACCTGCTCGTCGTCTTGTGCGGCGAGGCCGAGGCCCAGCCGGTGATCAACGCCGGCACGCTGTACAAATAAGCGCCGGGGCACGGGGCCATGGCGGCGAAAAAATCGTTCCTGCTGCGCCTCAGCCAGGAGATGTGGGAGGAGCTCGAACGCTGGGCCGCGGACGACTTCCGCAGCGTCAACGGCCAGATCGAGTCCATCCTGCACGAGGCCATCTCCCGGCGGCGGCGGCAGGCTTCGCCGCCGGCCCCATTGACCGGCGTGCCGGCCGCGGCCGAAGGCGACCCGTCGCCCGCGACGCCGGCGGAAGGGGAGGAGAAATGAAGAAGATCATTTTCATCGTCCTGTTGTTCATCCTGGCCGCGGCCCTGGTATGGGCCGGGCCGGTTATGTCGTAGGCCGAGCGCGGAACCGAGGAGGAGGATCATGAAAAGCGGAACCTGCCCCCTGTGCGGGGCGAAGGAGATATACAGCGGCGCCGACGTGAGCGGCAAGTCGGGGATGCACTACAGCAACACCATCCCGGTGTCGGCGTTCTGCGCCGCCGTGCTGGACAACTACGTGTGCGGCCAGTGCGGATACGTGCAAAGCTTCATCGCCAAGGAGAAACACCTGGCCACGATCAAGAAGAAGTGGCCGCTGGTTTTTTAGCAAGGCCTAAGGCTCAGGGTTCAAGGCTTAGGGAAGAAAACCGGCAAAAACGCATTTCACCTTGAAACATGCCTGCGACCGTCAGACCCTGGCCGCGGGGGCATTTATAGCGCCGGATCGCATTCTTTTTGCAGGAATGAATTGGGGTGAGTGACGGGACTTGAACCCGCAGCGGTCAGATCCACAGTCTGATACTCTACCATTGAGCTACACTCACCGCCCGGCCTCATTCTATAGTATAAGCCCGCTCCTGTCAACGCGCGCCGGGAACGCGGCCGGGCCGTGAATGCGGGCGGGCGCTGGATTTCCACGGCGGAACACGCTATAATCGGAATCCCAAAGCGAGGAACCGCACCATGACAAAAGCCAAGGTCGCCATACTGAGAACCAGGCCTGAAACGGCGCTCGACGACTACATCCGCCTGTTCGAGCTGGGCGGCGGCCCCGGCGCCATGAAAAAGGGGGCCACCACCATCATCAAGGACAACATTTCCTGGCATTACCCCTTCCCCTCGGCCAATACCACCCCCTGGCAGCTGGAAGGCACGGTCCTGGCCCTGAAGAAGCACGGCTTCGCCGACATCGCCTGCGTGCAGAACAAGACCGAAGTGACCAACGCCTTCAAGGGCGAGGACCTGAACAACTACAAGCCCATCTTCCGCGACCATAACCTCAAGGTCCTGTTCAACTTCCGCGAGGAAGACATGAAATGGGTGGCCTACAAGCCCCAGGCGAGGATGCTGGCCCTGGACAAGATCTACGGCGACGAGCTGCGCATCCCCGACTACTTCATCGGCAAGAACATGGTCCACCTGCCGACGGTCAAGTGCCACATCTACACCACCACCACCGGCGCCATGAAGAACGCCTTCGGCGGCCTGCTCAACCATAAGCGCCACCAGACCCACACCCACATCCACGAGACGCTGGTCGACCTGCTGGCCATCCAGCGCGAGATCCATCCCGGCCTGTTCTGCATGATGGACGGCACCACCGCCGGCAACGGCCCGGGGCCGCGGGTGATGCACCCGGTGGAGAAGAACGTCATCCTGGCCTCGGCCGACCAGGTCGCCGTCGACGCCGTGGCGGCCAGGCTGATGGGCTTCGATCCCATGGCCATCCGCTACATCCGCCTGGCCCACGAGACCGGCCTGGGCACGGGGCGCCCCGAGGAGATCGAGATCGTGGGCGACGTCGAGGCAGCCAGGGAGAGCTGGAACTTCCAGGTGGGGTTCTGCTTCCACAAGGCCGTGGGCTGGGTGACCTGGTTCGGCCCCACCCGCTTCCTGCAGAAGGCCATGACCCGGCCGCCCATCCTCTACCTCGGCAACTTCTACTCCTATTTCTACCACGACGTTCTGCACTGGCCCTTCAAGGAGAGCAAGATCTATCGCACCTGGCTGAAAAAATCCCCCTGGGGCAAGTTGTTCCAGCAGTATCTGGACAAGGGCTCACTCAGGTCGAAATAGCAACGGAACCCGGCATACGGCGTACGACAGGTTTTTATTGGATGGGTTTTTCGCCGTGGCCTACCGCTCCCCTGCCTGCTCCAGCCGGCGCACGGAGGCGATCAGCGGATCGGCCTGCCGGCGGAAGGAGCGCCATTCTTCATAGGTGAGGAGCCGACGGATTGGAAGCAGGAACCGCTCTCCATTCAAATCCAGCATTTGCGCCGAAAGCCATAACAGCTTGAACTGCTCCACTTGCCGCGGCGGGTCGAACGCCTGCCGGTCCCTCTCCCCCGGCGAGAAAGTCCCATAGAAACGGCGCAATTCCCGTCGCGTTTCAGCCCCCAGCCGGCCCCGGGGGATGCAGATCGTCAGATTGGGGTCGAAATAAACAGGGAGCAGATGGGCAAGGAAGCGCCCGGGCGCCGCCAGGAAACGGGGGGTATAGTGGGTCATGGCGACCACATCGATTCGGTAGCGGTCCATGAAGCGCCTCACGGCCGCGTTATCGCCGCTTTCCAAGGCGATGAAAAAGGCGCGCAGGTCGGCGCTGCGGGCATTGATCAGCGCGGCATGGCCGTACCAGTAGGGGGTCATTCCCCGGGCCAGCCAGGTGACGGCGCTGCACAGTCCCAGGTGGTTGCTCGCCAGGTTGCCGCGGCAGCCGAGCGCATTCAGGATCTCGACCTCACGGACCTGCTCAGCCGGCAGGACGGAAGCGATCCCGATGCCGGCGGGCAGGAACTCTTCCGCCAATTCCAGGCGCCAGGCGCGATTGATCCGGCCCACCAGGCGCGGGGAGAGCAGGAACAAGCGCTCCAGCATCAGGAAAATGCAGAGTCCGGCCAGCAGCGCCTGCCCCCACAACCGGCGGCGTGGGCGCCCGGGGCGCAGCCGGGGGTCGGGAGCCAGGGCCGAGGCGACCATGAGAAAGATCGGCAGGAACGGCAGGGCGCGCTGGTAGAACAGCGCCGGCCCCCCTACCAGCAGCAGCACCCCGAAGAACCACAGCCGGCCGGAACGGGCAGCCTGGCGCCGCCAGGGGCGGGCGGCCAGCAACGCCGCGGAGATCAAAAAAAAGAGATGGGTGTTCACGCTGACCAGGGCTGCGCTCGTCGAACGCATCGAACCGGCGGCATATTCGACACGGATCATGTTCACCGGCAAGCTGAGCAAGGCCCGCCACCCCAGCGGATTCACCAGCCAGCCAAGACCGATGACGCCCAAATAGAGCGGCCGGCTCGGGACATTCATCGCCCGGCCTCCAGGCCGGGGCAGGAGGGTCCTGGCGTCATCCGCGATGAACAGGGCCGAAAACAGCCCGAGACCGAGGCCATAATAGAAAAACAGGGGGTGGCTGTTCACCCAGAGGATTTCCACGGCGACCAGGGCGGCAAGCGTTCCCCCATGAGTTGATGGCCGGCGGGCCGGCGCCAAGAGGACCAGCCAGAGAACCAGGAAGGCATAGTTGAACAGGTCGGGACGCAGGACAACCATCCCGGCCATGGCCAGCACCAGAGCGGCCGCGGCGCTCAGCAACCACATGGGGTCCCTTCGCCGGCGGAAGATCACCGACGTCAGCATAGCTAAAAAAGCCATGAACACGGCGATGCGCAGCATGTTCAAGCCCAGGAACGATCCGCTCCTGAACGCGAGCCGGAACAACGTGCCGGGGAAAAGGTTCGGATAGATCGCCAGAATGGGTTCCCCCGTCGAGATGGCGATGGGATCGCTGGTCAAGGCCCGCCCATGCTGCCAGAAATATTCGGCGCCGCGCATGTGCCACCAGCAATCCATGCTGTTGAAGGGAGTGAGGGAAAAATACAGCGCGGAAAATAGGAAGCAAATGGCCAGGACGACGGCGAGGCGTCGATCACCAGCAGGGCCGGCGGAGCAGCCGAGCGCCTGCGCTTTTTCCGGCTTGGTCATGCCGTGCCATTATAAAGGCCGGCCCGGCGCGTGTCAAAGCCCAAACGAAGCGGGAAACATGCGGCTCGGCCTCCGCAGTTCGATGTTCAAGCTCCGATCAGGCGCCGGGCGCGAGTGGCAAGACCGAATGTTCGGGAGAACGACCGGGAATTGAAGCGATCCCCGGAGCCCTCCGCGGGATTTTTTGGACAAGGCCGGCCGCGGTCTGCCTGCGCGATCCGGCCCGGCGCCGCACGACTTCCGCCATGAAAGGGCGCGCGCTATTGGGTCACGAAGCTCACGACATACTCAAAATTGGCCGGCGTATCCGGCAATTTCGGATCATGCCCCCCCCATTCACCCTTCAGCCCGAGCTCGGTTGCGCTGAACTGGAAATGGCACATGGCGATGCCCATGTCGATGCGCTGGAGATCGGCCAGCGGCATCATGGCCGAATAGGCCTTGTCGCGGCTGAGGAAGAAATGAAAGGCGTCCCCCAGGCGAACCAGGCGCCAGGGCTGCTTGTTGGAGGCCGAGGGGGCGAAACGCACGGACTCCAGGATCTGGGCCCATTGCCCCGCGTCTTCCAAGGCCATGGGCGAGCCCCATCCCCCCGCAAAGAACAGGTCGGCGGCAGGCTTGCGCCGGTCGCCTTTGGCGCTCCAACGCACCAGGCGATCGCGCAGGGAACGTCTTTCGGCCGGCCAGCCGAGGACGATCACGGCCGGCAGCTGCTCGCCGGCGTCCATTCCCAGGGTGCGGCCGAAACGCCGGCGGTCGAAGACGCCGCCGATCCAGCAGCTGCCCAGGCCCAGGTCAGTGGCCCGGAGAACCGCCGCCTCCATGGCAAAGCCGGCGTCTTCCCAGCGGCGCGGCTCGGAGCGGCGCACCAGCACCGCCAGGTAGAAGCGCGCCCCCTTGATCATCCCGTAGCTGCCGGCGGAGAAGAGGTTCCCGGCGCGCACTATCTCGTTGTCGATCACGCCGAAGCGCGGACCGGAACCGAAGGGCACGGCCACGCCGGCGGCAAATGCCTCGAGCCCGGCCAGCAGCCGCGGCTCGGGGGCGACGGCGGCAAAGCTGCGGCAGGAGCGTCGCGCGCGGACCAATTCGACGACCGGGCTGGCGAAGGGGTTCCCGTCCATGACCCGATTATAGCACAACCCCAGGGCATGGCCCGCCGGGGCCACAAGGGTCACGATCGCCCATCCCGGAGGCACCCATGGCGGAAAGGGCAGGCCGTCGGCTTGGCATGCGACGTTTCAGGAGTCCCGGTTCCGCGGGTCCCGTGGCCGCGAATCCCACCCGCCCCATCGATCATTAAATCCATGGCCTGGCCACCGTATGGAAGGCCGCTGCCACGACAAGGTGATTGGCTCAGGATCCGCCGGGAGCAGCATCCCCGCCAGTCAACCGGGCGGACGGTTGCGTCTTGCCCTGCAGCCTGACCATGGGGCCCGCGTTCGTGGCGCTATAGACCCGCCCGAGTTCCCGCACATGGTAATACGGCTCATAACGGTCGGATAAATAGAGGGGGCGGCAATGGATATACTTCTCGATGATCTCGGTCATGTCCCGGACCGGGTCTGGCGACGCGTGGACGATGGAATCGATGAATTGGGGTATGGTGATGTCGGGACGCCCGCCATATATCTTCTGGCCATAGATCAAGGCCATGCCGGGGTTGAAATCCGTGATAATGACGGCATTCTTCTCCGCCCTGGCGAAGGCATCCTGGACATATTTCCGGGCGCTGTATTCCCATCTTTTGTCCGGCCTGAAGAAATATTCAACCGAATCCCGGTAGGGCAGCTGGCGAATATGGATCAGTTTCAAGCCAGAATGCTTGTAGATCGAAGGAAAGGCGTAATAGGTGAAAAAGGGGACCGTAACCATGGACAAATACAAAAGATTCTTGAAGAATTTCTTGGGCTGGATTTTTTCTTCCAGCAGGGAGCGGTCCAATCCGAACATGACCCATATGCCGAAAACCAGATAAGAAGGGATAAGCAGGGCGAACTGCCTTTGCAGGAAATAGGTGAACGCGAAGAAGCTGTTGAGCAGGAAAAAGAAAAAAAGCGAGAGACTGAGGATCCGATCCCTCCGCATGAGTTTTCCCAGCCCCAGCAGTCCGGCCAGAATGGCAAAAGACGGGAATTGGTAGATCAAATAGAAGGGGAATTTCGCCATTTCCCTGATGGTTTTCTTGACCTCAAAGAAAGTAGCAAAAACGCCGGATGTCTCTGAAAAGACAGCCCGGCTGAAATCGCTGAACCCCATGCTGAGGAGCGGGATCAGGAACATCGGGGAGATGCCGATCAGAAAACAAAGAGGGGCGAGCAATGCCATTCTCAACCGGAAACGAGTGCCCAGAAAACATAGCATTGCCGTCGTCGGCAGAAGCAAGAAGGACGCCGTGTGGTTGTACAAGGCCAGCCCGGAAAAAAAGAAGGCCGAACAAAAGCAGGCCAACCGCTTCGTGTTTCGGAATTTCACGGCTGAAAGCAGGATCAGGACGGTGAAAAATGCATTCAGCGAATACGTTTCGTTGATGAGCGAATAGAGCCAGAACGAATGGGTGATGGCAAGCAGCAGGCAACCCAGCAAGCTTGCTTTGGGCGGGAGGCCCAGTTCTCTCAGCAGGTGAAACAATGCCAGGAGGGCGGCGGCGGCAAAAAAGGCCGACATCAGGTTCTGGGTATAGGCCAGTTCAAAGGGAAGCTTCGCGAACAGGATGCCCAACAAGGTATGGAGCGGATGATAGCCGTGGCCATAGCCGGCAAAATCGCGCTCCTGGACAAAAATGGCCAATTTGGCGCTGTCGGACCAGAGCATCGTGGGGGCCAGGGTGCCGAGATACAGGCCGAATGGGACAAAAAACGAAAGGATTGAGTACAACGGCTTTGCGGATTTCATCGCGGAAATGATAAGGGAAAGCGCATTCGTTTTCAATGACGGCGCGGTGGGGGCGCTTTGTTCTTTCCTGTGGAACGGGGCGCGGCGATCGGAAACGGCCGGATACAGAGCGGCCCCGCCTTGCCGGCGGAGTCGATAAACGCTATAATATCGGCCGCCTATGCGCCCGTAGCTCAAAGGATAGAGCGGCAGCCTTCGAAGCTGTGCGTTGGGAGTTCGAGTCTCTCCGGGCGTAGGCCGCCCATGCGCTTTTTCGTTTCCCTGAGATAACCGCGCCGTGAATCCTATTTCCATATGATGATGCGCCGCCTCGCCGTGCTCGCCCTGCTGGCCCTGCCGCTCCTGGCCGGAAGCGCGCCGCATCCATTCCTGCGCATCGAGCAGCCCAACGGCGGCGAGACCCTGCACGCCGGCTCCGAGGCGCAGGTCCGCTGGCTATCCGTGGGCGTCGAGGGACCCGTGGCCATCCTGCTCTTCAAGGGCGGCGAGCAGCACGCCGTCATCGCCGCCGAGGCGCCCAATATCGGCTTCTACCGCTGGCAGGTGCCGGCCATACTCCCCGCCGGCGGCCAGTACCGGCTGCGCATCTGCTCGCTGCGCGACCTGCGCGTCAACGATTTCTCAGACAGCGACTTCGCCATTAAGAAATAATACCGTCTACCGGTTCGATTAAAACGAGCATTCGTGACGCGTGACGCGTGACACGTGACAAGTAGCCGCAATCATGGATCTTCTGGATCTGGCATTGCGGATTTCATTTGCATATGGAAATGATCAATTCTGGTTCTTGCCTGGCACAGAAAAGGCCTCTCTCGTGCAGTTACTCGTTACGCGTCACGCGTAACGCGTCACGATAGGTCGTTTCGACCACTCATGCTATAATCGCTCCGGATCGCGGCCACATATGGAAAAAAACATTATCCTGAAGGGCGTCCGCACCCACAACCTGAAGGGCATCGACCTGGAGATCCCGCTGGGCAAGATCACCGCCCTGGTCGGCGTCAGCGGCGCCGGCAAGTCATCGCTGGCCTTCCACACGCTGTACGCCGAGGGCTACATCCGCTACATCGAGTCGATCTCGCCCTACATCCGCCAGTTCCTGGACCAGGTGGAAAAGCCCGACATCGACCGTGTCGAGAACCTGCCCCCGGCCATCGCCTTCCGCCAGAAGCGGCCCAACAAGAATCCCCGCTCCATCGTGGCCACCGCCGCCGACATCTTCGACTACCTGCGCATCCTCTACGCCAAGATCGCCGACTTTTGCTGCCCGGGCTGCGGCGCGCCGGTGCGCAAGTTCAGCATCGACGAGATCGTCGCGGACCTGCTGGCGCTGCCGCCCGCCTCGCTGCGCGTCTGCTTCGCCTACCAGGGCGACATCGCCTTCCTGGCCAACCGCGGCTATCGTTTCCGGGTCAACGGCGGCGACAAGATCCTCATCGACGGCCGCAGCAAGGGCCGGCCCATCCAGGTGCTGGTCGACGAGATGGAGAACTCGGCGGCGAACCGCGCCCGCCTCTTCGAGGCCGTCGACTCGGCCATCGGCCTGGGCCGCAGGACCGTCAGCGTCTTCGCCGCCGCCGGCGGCGCGAAACGGTTCGCGGAACGGAGCTATCCCTTCTCGCTCTACTGCCCCCGCTGCGACAAGGAGTACGAGAGCCCCGACGAGAACCTGTTCTCCTTCAACAGCGCCCGCGGCGCCTGCCCGAGCTGCAACGGCTTCGGCGACGTGACGGCCATTGATCCCGCCCTGGTGTTCGCCGAGGAGCTTTCCCTGGAACAGGGGGCGGTGCGCCCGCTGAACACCCCGGCCAACCGCGACTTCCGCGACGATTTCCTGCTCCATGCCCGCAAGGCCGGGCTGGACACGCGCCGGCCCCTGCGCGAGCTCAGCGGAGCCCAGAGGGAATTCCTGCTGCGGGGGTCGGGGCGCTTCCCCGGCCTGGAGGGCCTGTTCGCCTACCTGCGCAGGAAATCCTACAAGGTCGAGGCGCGCGCCTTCCTGAGCCGCTATACCTCCTACCGCCCCTGCCCGGCCTGCGGCGGCAGCCGCTTCAACCCGCTGGTCCTCTCCTTCCGCGTCCAGGGCAGGACCATCGCCGATTTCCTGGCCATGACCATCGGCGAGGCCGAGGCCTTCGTCCGCGGCCTCGACCCCAAGCGCCATGAACGGCGCATCTCGCCCGACGTGTCCCGCGAGATCTCGGCCAAGCTGCGCTTCCTGATCCAGAACCGCCTGCACTACATCCAGCTCGACCGCCCCACGTTCACCCTGTCGCGGGGCGAGCACCAGCGCATCAACCTGGCCTTCATCATGGGCTCCACCCTCTCCGACTCGCTGCTGATCATCGACCAGCCTTCGGCCGACCTGCACCCGGCCGACTACGGCAAGATGGACCTCTTCCTGCGCCGCCTGAAGGAGCACGGCAACACCGTCGTCATGGTCGAGCACAACCCGCTGCTGGTGCGCAGCTCCGACCACGTCGTCGAACTGGGACCCGGCGCCGGCAGCGCCGGCGGCCGCGTCGTTTTCCAGGGCGGCCGCGACGAATTCTTCGCCGGCGACGCCACCATTACCCAGAAGTATTTCCGCCGCCGCGCCCGGCCGGCGGCCGCGCCGGCCGGCGGCGCGGGGTACATGGAGTTCCGCAACGCCTGCGCCCACAACCTGAAGGGCTTCGACCTGCGGCTGCCGCTGCGGGCGCTGACCGTCATCGCCGGAGTCAGCGGCGCCGGCAAGAGCTCGCTGCTGTACGACGAGATGTACCTGAAGAACCCGCGCATCCCGGGCGTGCGCGAGAAGGTGCACATCGACCCCGGCATCCGTTCGCTGCGCAGCCACAGCAACATCGCCGGCTTCCTGGACGCCTCTTCCGCGGTGCGCGACGTCTTCGCCGCCCTGCCGCCCAGCCGCCAGTTGGGCTACCAGCCCGGCCATTTCTCCTTCCATTCCCCCCTCGGCCGCTGCCCGGAGTGCGGCGGCCGCGGCTTCAAGGAGATCGAGATGCAGTTCCTGCCCGCGGTCCGCGCCGGCTGCGGGCTGTGCCGCGGCAGCGGCTTCTCCCCCGAGGTGCTGAAGATCACCCTGCGCGGCCGCAGCATCGCCGACGTCCTGGCCATGACCGCCGACGCCTTCTGCGCCGAGTTCGCCGCCCGGATCCCGGCCGCCGCCGCGGCGCTGGCCCCGCTGCGCGAGAACGGCATGGGCACCCTGCGCCTGGGGGACAAGCTGGGCGCCCTGTCCAGCGGCGAGCTGCAGAAGCTCAAGCTGATCAAGCACTTGAACAACGGCGCCCCGGGCACGCTGTTCCTGATCGACGAGCCGTCGTTCGGGCTGCATCCCTTCGACGTCGAGGTGATCCGCGGGCTGATCGCCCGGCTGCTGGCGCGCGGCGACACGGTGGTGGCCGTCGAGCACAACCTGGCCCTGATCGCCGGCGCCGATCATGTCGTCGAGCTGGGCCCCGAGGGCGGGGCCGGCGGCGGCCGGCTGCTCTTCAGCGGACCCCCGCGCGCGCTCGCGGGAAAGGCCTCGTCGGCCACCGGCCGCCATCTGAAAAAATATCTGCAAAAGGCTTGACAAAACGAGAATAACCTCTTAAATAGAAGCCAAAAATAACGAAGGAGTTCCGCCGATGGAGCAATTGGAGATCATTTCATGGCAGACGCTCGACGTGTTGAAGGCGGCTGCCACCAAGATCGTTGAAGTGGTCGGCGACCTGGACACCGACGAGCACCAGTCGGTCTTCTGCACCATCGAGGACGACTACCTGGAGCTTTTCTACAGCGAGCTGGACGCCAACTTCATCCGCCATTTCGAGGATGAGGACGAGTTTTACAAGACCATCGAGACGCGCAAGAACGAGTTCGGCGAGGAGGACTTCGACGCCGCCAATTACTACGAGGAAGAGGAGAACTTCGGCGACGAGGAGTCGGAGGAGGACTTGGACGGTTTCGACATGAAGGACGACGAGGAGGACGAGGATTACTGATCCCCGCCGTCCCCAGCCCGCGGCGCCGCCGGACGCGGGAAAACGCAAGTGGGTGGAATACTCGTCGGTCGGGCTGATGTTCCCCGCCTCCATCCTCGTCGGCTTCGCCATCGGCCATTTCCTGGACCGCTGGCTGAAGACTTCCCCCTGGCTGACCCTGGCATTCATCTTCTACGGCATTCTCGCCGGGTTCTACAACCTGTTCGCGCAGACGAGGCGCCATGAGCCCGAGGAATAAGGCATCCATGGTGACCGCTGCCGCCGTCCGCGCCGCGGCCGCCTTCGAGGCCCTGGCCCTGGCGGCGATTTTTTTTTTACAAAGCGCGCCGAGTATTGTATAATTTCCCTTGCAGGAGCCGCCGCCGGCATCGCGGGATTCCTCGCGCTGGCGCGGCAGGCTGACCGGATCCTGGAAAAAGGCAAGGGCAAAATGCTTTTCTTCGTGTCGAGCTTGGTGAAAATCCTGGCCATCGCCGCCTTGGTCCTTGTGGTCAGCCGCATCTCCGGCGCCGGCGCGCTCTTTTTCGTCCAGGGCTGGTCCATGAGCTACCTGGGCGTCGTCGCCGCCGGCCTGCGCCGACCCGCGCGCGGCAGGCGCCATGGAACATAACCCGCTGGTCGCCGTCTGGGTCAACGGCGCGCTCCGCTCCCTGGCCGCGCTGGCCGGCGTCCGCGTCCGCGGCGACGTGCTTCCCGCCCACGTCATCATGGCCATGATCGCCACCCTGGGCCTCATCCTCTTCTTTAAGCTGGCCGCCCGCCGCCTGTCGCTTTTCCCGGCGCCCCTGCAGGCGATGCTGGAATCGATCTATCTCTTCCTGCGCTCGCTGGTGGACGACATGATCGGCCCCGAGGGGCGGCGGTTCGTGCCGGTGCTGGGCACGCTGGGGCTGTTCATCGCCACCGCCAACCTGCTGGGGCTGCTGCCCGAGATGGCCTCGCCGACGGCCAACCTGAACGTCCCGGCCGGCTGCGCCGTGTTCATCTTCCTGTACTACAACGCCCAGGGGGTGAAGAAGCACGGCTTCCTGGGCTACCTGAAGCACTTCTCGGGTCCAAAGTGGTGGATGGCGCCCATCTTCTTCCCCATCGAGATCATCTCGCAGTTCTCGCGCCCGCTGTCGCTGACCGTCCGTCTCTTCTGCAACATCTTCGGCGAGGACCTGGTCATCATCATCATCGTCTCGCTGGTGCCCTTCGTGGCGCCGCTGCCCATGATGGCCATGGCCATCTTTACTTCGCTTCTGCAGGCGTATATCTTTATCATGCTGTCGTCGGTCTATTTGTCCGGCGCCATCGCATCGGAGCATTGACACACAAGGAGGAACTTTCATGAGAAACAAGGCACTGCTGACCGTCGCCGGCCTGCTGGCCCTGGCCGCCGCGCTCCCCGCCCAGGCCCAGGTGGCGCCCAAGGCCGCCGGCGCCACGTCGTCGATCTTCTTCTGGACCATCCTCATCGGCGCCGCCTGCCTGACCGTGGCGGCCATCTTCGGCATCCTCGGCCAGTCCCGGGCCTTCTGCACTGCCGCCGACAACATCGCCCGCAACCCGGCCTCGGCCGACTCCATCCGTGGCCTGCTGATCATCGCCCTGGCGCTGATGGAATCCCTGGTCATCTACGTCCTGCTCATCGACCTGATCCTCTTCTTCGTCAAGTGGGGCGGCTCCACCCTGTCCACCATCGCTCGCTGACCGCGAGCGGGGGAAGACGCGGCTGAGGGGCCATGGCCGGCCGGAGCGGCGCGCTGACGCCGCTGGGGTTCCTGCGCGTGCTGTGGCGCGCGCTGCGGGAATTCCTGTCCGAGGGCGGCATCGACCAGTCGTCGATCCTGGCCTACTACTCCATCTTCTCCACGTTCTTCCTGCTCATTTTCTTCACCTACCTGTTCGCCGGCGTGATGGACTCGCCCGATGCGGCGCTGCAGAACGTCTACCCCTTTTCCCCCGAGTTCTTCCAGGACATCGCGCCGGTGTTCTTCCAGCAGGCCGCCGCGCTGTCGGCGCGCATCGGCCACCTGAGCCTGTACGGCCTGGGTTTCTTCCTCTTCCTCGGCGTCCTGATCTTCAAGAAGATGGTGCAGTTCATCAACGACATGTTCCGCATCGACGTCAAGCGCGTGTTCTTCACCCGCCGCGTCAAGGAGTTCGGGCTGCTGCTGATCGTGCTGGTGCTGGTCATCGCCTCCTTCCTGGTCACCGGCCTGGCATCGACCGTCACCGCCATCGTCAGCCAGGACGTGGCCCAGCGCGGACCGATCGACCCCGCCCTGGTGCGCGCCATCAACAGCTTCTTCGTCCGCTATGCCATGCCCTTCCTGATCACCTCGCTGTTCTTCTACATCCTGTTCAAATGGATCCCCGAGAAGCGGGTGGCCGTGCTGCCGGCGCTGGCCTCGGCGCTGTTCGCGGCGCTGCTGTGGGAGACGGTCAAGCGCGCCTACGCCTACTACCTGGTGAACGTGTCGCTGCTGCGCCGAGTGCAGGACCCGATCGTGGCCATCATCGTATTCGGGTTCTGGATGGAGATCACCATGGGCATCATGCTCTACGGGGCCAAGATGACCTTCCTGCTCGACAAGGAGGCTCATGCCTAAATTGAAGGAGATCGCCGCCCTCCTCAACGGCGAGCTGCTCGGCGACGGGGAGCTGGAGATCGCCGGCGTGCAGTCGCTGCCGCGCGCCGGCCCCGGCGAGATCGCCTACGTGGCCAAGGGCAACGATGCCGCCGCCGCCGGCTCCCGCGCCGGCGCGCTGGTCGTGGCGCGCGGGAGCGTCGTGGAGCACGCCAACCGCGTCCTCGTCGCCGACCCGCAGCTGGCCTTCGCCCTCCTGCTGCGGCACTTTCACCCGCGCCGGCCCCTCTGGCAGGGCGTCTCCCCCGCCGCCTTCGTCGCCGCCAGCGCCGTGCTCGGCGCCGGGGCGAGCGTCGCCCCCTTCGCCTTCGTCGGCGAGGAGTGCCGCGTCGGCGAGCGCAGCGAGATCCACCCCGGGACGGCGCTCTACCGCGACGTGGTCATCGGCCGCGACTGCCTGATCTACGCCAACGTGGTGATCCGCGAAGGCGCGCGCATCGGCGACAACGTCATCATCCATCCCGGCGCCGTCATCGGCGCCGACGGCTTCGGCTTCGGCCGCGCGGCCGACGGCGCGGCGGTGAAGGTGCCGCAGGTGGGACGGGTGATCATCGGCGACGGCTGCGAGATCGGGGCCAACACCTGCATCGACCGCTCGACCATCGAGGAGACGGCGCTGGCGGCGAACGTCAAGCTGGACAACCTGGTGCAGATCGGCCACAACGTGCGCATCGGCCGCGACACCGCCATTTCGGCCCACACGGGCATCGCCGGCTCCACGCGCATCGGCGCCGGGGTGATCATGGGCGGCCAGGTCGGGGTGGCCGACCACGTCGAGATCGCCGACGGCGTCATGGTCGCCGCCCTCACCGGCATCTCCGGCTCGATCAAATCCAAGATGGTCGTCGCCGGCATCCCGCACCAGGAGATGGGCGAATGGCGGCGCAACATGGTCCTGGCGCGCAACCTGGCGGCGATGCGCGACCGCATCCGCATGTTGGAGAAGAAGATAAAGGAAATGGAGGAAAAAGAATGAAGAAACTCGTAGCCTTGGCCCTCTTCTTGCTGCTGCCGGTGATCGCGCTCGCCAAGCCGGCCCTCAAGTTCAAGAGCGCGACCTTCGAGTTCGGCGAGGTCTCCAGCGGCAAGATCCTCGACATCGCCTTCGAGTTCGAAAACTCCGGCGACGAGGCGCTGCTGATCAAGAACGTCGTACCCTCCTGCGGCTGCACCACGGCGGCGCTGGACAAGAAGGAATATAAGCCCGGCGAAAAGGGGACGATCAGCGGCAAGTTCAACACCAGCGGCTACAACGGCCGCGTCGTCAAGACCATCACCGTGACCAGCAACGATCCCGCCAACCCGGAGATCCGGCTGGCGGTGAGCGGCACGGTGGTCGTCAAGGACTTCGCCCAGGCCGACGTCAAGCCGGGGCAGATCGCCTTCGGCGTTGTCAAGGTCGGCAAGGCCTACGTGCGCAAGCTCAACTTGAGCAACCTGGGCAACATGGACCTGCGCGTCCTGGAGTACAGCTGCAGCCCCGAGGTGTCGCTGGCGTTCCGCACGAGCAGCGTGGCGGGGAAGAACAGCACCGAGTTCACCCTCACCTTCACCCCCTTCGAGAAAGGGACGTTCAACAACATGGTGAAGATCCGCACCAACGACTACCGCAGCCCCTACGCCTTCATCCGCCTGGAGGCCCAGGCCGACTGAGCCAGATTATTGCTTGGTGTTCGGCAGGACGGTGAAGCGGCCGTCGCTGTAAATGATGTCCTGGTTGAAATCGGATAAAGAACGCAACGGATATTGGCCAACCGGCGTGTTATCGGTAACTTTGTTGCGGCCCCAGGACATAACCGAATAGGCGTCAAAAGCGCTTCCCCCGCCAGCATCGTATGCGAAGAGGGTATTCCAGCCATCTCGATCGGGCAGTATCTTGATGTAAAAAGGGCGGAACCAAGGTCGATCCAAACCGGTTATCAGGGTTTCACCCGGGGCAGGAGCGAAAGCCCAGTCGACGAGATACGATTCGATGGCCGCTCCGATCGAGGTCATGTCCCCCATGGTCGCTTTCTGCCGGCCTTTATGCAGGGCCACCAGCAGGTTGGGGATGGCGATGGCGGCGATGATGCCAATGATGGCCACGACGATAAGGAGCTCAATCAGCGTAAAGCCTCTTGTTCTCACTGGCACCTCCTCGTGATCCTATAATAAGAAAGCAATCTTGCTGCCAAATCGCTTTCATTCACGGCATTCTTATTTCCTAGAAGCCCGCTCAGGAAACTGGTGCAACTTGAAGACATAGGATCCGGGAGGGGCATGAAGGCGATCCGCCTGCTCGCGAATACGGGCGATCCGCTCCCGCAGCACGGGGTCATCGGCAGGAAGCCCCTCCAGCTCATGGAGGAACAGGATCGCCGCCACATAGGACGGCTCCAGGTCCAGGGCGGCCAGCGCCAGTTTTCGGGCTTCGGCCTTGCGGCCCGAATCCCGCAGGACCAGCGCCTGACGTAGCTTTAAAAACGGATTGAACGGCTCAAGCGATTCGGCCCGGCGCAGCGGCCGCAGAATCTCATCGGCCAAATGGGGGTAAGCCAATTTACCAGCCTGGAATCCCCGGAACAGCTCCGACTCCAGGAACAGGGCCTCGCTGCCGTTGCGGTTCAAGCGCTGGGCCCGGCGCACGCGCTCCCAAGCATCGGTCCAGGCGTCCAGGTTGCCGGTTTCCGCGGCGATCATGCGCAAGTTTTCGCCCATAAAAAGCACAGGCCGCTCGTCCAGCGGGCTGAGAACCGCCGCCTGCCTGAGCAGGGAGAGCCGGCGCGAGAGATCTTTTTCGGCGGAGGCGGCAGCGAAACGCTGTTCCGCCATGTAGGGGAACAGGTAGAGCAGAACGACAATAAAAACAAGCAGTACAGACAAAAAGAGGCGCCCCGCGGGACGCAGCGAAACGAAACGGGGCCTTGAATACAGGAAATCCTGCAGGAGCAAGAAAAAGAGCATCAGGAAAAAAAAGTTGAAAAGGCAATTGATCAAGAGGATCTGCGCCAGCAGGAAAGCCAGCAGCCATTTCGACAGATCGGACCATGGAGGGGAGAGCAACCGCCGAATGGCCGAAAACAGAGCCGCCAGCACGAATATCAGCCCCGGTGCCCCGTTTTCGACTATGATCTTCCAATAATCGCTGTGCGGGGATTCGGGAATCTTTCCGTAACGCGAAGGGCCCATGTCTTGGGGAAAATTGAAGCGCGGCGCCGCCTCGGCAAACAGGTCGGGGCCGACCCCGGTCCAAAAATGGGCGCGAAACATGCGCGCCGACATGCTCCAGATGTCCAGGCGGTCGAAGACATAGGGATCGTGGCGCAGCGAATGGGCCAGCGAATGCCTGAAGGGATTGGGCAATACGACGAGGATGAGCAGCAGCAGGCCCAGGTAAACCATCCAGCGCCGGCGGCGAAGGAGGATCATGGCGGCCGAGAATAGGAACAGCCCCAGGAAGGCGGCCTTGGAGGCGCCGATGATCACGGCGGTCCCGTTCAGCACCAGAAGGGCGAGGCCGGCATGGGAATACCGGCGCAGAAGCAGGTGAAGGAAAACCAGGACCGCGAACGCCGAGGCGATACTCTGCAGGATGGGGTTCGCGAAGCAGGGAGTGGCGATCCCCCGCCCCCACTGCAGGGCAAACGCCGCCACCATCGCCAGCGATGAGATGGAGATCACTCCGGCCGCCAGGAACAGATACCGCTCCATGTCCCTTTTCTCCAGGAAAAAGAAAACGGCCCAGAACGAGACCAGGAAAACGTCGGCCACGAAAAGGAGCGACTTGTAGGGATGGGGGGAAAAGAAGGCGCTGAACATCAGAAACGAATTCAGGACCAGAAGAAAGGCCGAAAAACGGTGCAGGGCGATGTTTTTAAGAACTTGGAGCTTGGCCAGGGAGAAAACCGCCAGCAGGCAAACGAAACCGAGGTAATAGGCATAACCGATCTTGGCCGGAAACAGCAGCGCCCAGGCCAAAAGAAGGGAGAACTCAATTTCCTGGAAGTGCAGTCCGCTGGGCGATAGCCCCTTTAATGAAATCATGCCACCTCTGATATTCGTTGTTCTTCCTGTTCGCTTCCGCCGCCCGGCAGGCGTGGGCCAATGCCGTCAGATAGGCCCCGCGGCGCACGGCGATGTGCGAAACGAGATAATGGGCATACGCCTGCCCGGGAAAGGCGCCGAAGACCCGGTCCAGGCATTTTTCCGCCGCCGGGCCATCTCCTCTTTCCCAGGCGATATGGGCCAGACCCAGCCAGGCACGGTAGGAAAACGGCTCGATCTTCAAGGCCGAGCGGTAGGAGCTCTCCGCACGCTGGGGCTTCCCGCGGCTTAGCCAAAGATCGCCCGCCTGCTGGCGGCTGGCGGCCGCGGCATGAACCAGAAGCACGATCGCCGGCAGGAGAAGAGACGAGACATGCCGCGGCCGGACCGGTCCCGGCAAGCGGACAACTTGGGAGAGGACCAGGGAAAAGCTGATGCCAGCGGCAAAAAAGAAGTTGCCGATGTCGAACATATTGAAGCACAGGATCAGGACGCAGGCCGAGGCGAACAGGGCGTTTTCCCGGTCCGCGAAGCGGGGCAGATTCGATTTCAGCCAGTGCAGCGTCATGATGGCCAGCAGCAGGAACAAGGGCAGGCCGGCCTCGGCGGCAAACTGCAGGAAAAAATTATGGGCATAAATGGAGGTCGGCTCGTTCGCGCGAATGTGCGGGGAGACCGCCGACTCATAATTCCCCAGCCCCACGCCCAGGAGCGGGGCCTGGATGATGAGGCGGCCGGCCTGGGCCCAGTTGGCGAAGCGCAGCCTGGCCGGGGTCATTTCCCGGGCATCGGAAAACCGCAGGGCCGTGACCAGGAAAAACACCAGGGTCAGGACCATGAGCAGGGGCGCCAGGTGCCTGGCCCGGAACCTCCGTGAGGCAAAAAGATAAAACAAAATGCCGACCGTGAAGAAAAGGATGCCGCCGAAAGACTGGGTCAAGACCAGGTTGAAGGCGCCAAGGAGAAAAAGGCCGCCCCAAAAAAACTGCGCTCGGCCCCGCGAGCGGTACAGGTAGTGGACAACGAAGATCAGCAGCAGCCCGCAGACCATGGCGTACAGCGTGGGCAGGGGGAAAACGGCGAAGATCCGGCCAAAGGCAACGCGGGCGTGCAGGGCATGGGCGTAGAACGACGGTCCCGGCTCGAGCTGCCGGAGAATGGCGGGAAAAATAAGGTATTTCTGCAGGATTCCGTAAATGAAGAAGATCAGGGCGATCCCGCCGCTGATGGGGGCCAGGATTTTTTCAAGCCGGCAGCGCCGGCATAGGGAAAAAACACCCGACAGAAAAGCGAAATAGGCCAGGCGCAGCCAGAACAGCCCTTTCGCCTGGCTGGCGGAAAAATTCAGCAGCAAAAAAAAAGCGGCTGGAAAATATTTCCAGCCGCTTTCGAAGAACGAGTCGCGAACGATTATCTCTTGACCTGGGGCCCGACCGTGTAGATGCCGTTGGAGAAGAAGATGTCGTTGTTGAAATCAGCCAGGCTGGTCACAGTATACAGATTGTTCGGGGGGGCGGGAATGGGGCCATTCAATTTATTGCGACCCCAGGACTGGATCGTATACAAGTCACCGCCTGCAGCAATGGCGCTGTGATCATACCGGAAAATAGTGCCCCAGCCATCGGTTTGCGGGAGAATCTTGATGTAGAAAGGCTGGAACCAGTTAACCGCCATGGTGTTGATTGGACCTGCCGCCACTTGCGGAGCAAACGACCAGTCAGTGATGTAGGACTCGATGGCCGAGCCGATCGACTTCATGTCGCCCATGGTCGCTTTCTGCTTGCCCTTCTGCAGGGCAACCAGCAGGTTGGGTATGGCGATGGCGGCAATGATACCGATAATGGCCACGACAATCAGCAATTCGATGAGCGTGAAACCTTTTTTATTCATTCGAACCTCCTTTAAGATTCACAATATATTAAGCAATTTCGCTGCCAAGCAAAACTCTAGGTTTGAACAGGGCTTTTTGAAAATTTGTAGGGATTATTGCCAATTACCGTCAGCTGAAATGACAAATTCTGTCACATTGACCGATGGTCAGTTTTGCCATAAAACGCAGGTTCTGTTAATATGACAAATGCTGGAAACATGTTCAACAATTGGATCAACATCCACGATCTAGAGCGGTTCTGGGAAAAGGCCGGCAGCGGCGGGTGGCGGCAGATTGTCAGGAGGGCATCGGCTGCCAAACAGGATCGAACCCGGTCAGCCTGGGAGCATACACAAAGCCCCCCCATTCATGCCTGGGAAATTCCGGAGCTGCGCCGGCGCTGGAATTTCATGGTATCCGGGAACGCCCAGATCGATCACGTCGCCCATGTCAAAAACAATTTCCTGGCGGGGAAAACGGGCCTTGCCGCCTTCTCGCCCGGCTGCGGCGGCGGCGGCAACGAGATGAGCTGGGCCCGGACCGGCCTCTTCCGGCGCATCGACGCCTGTGACCTTTCGCAGCCGCGCATCGCCGCCGCCCGACGGGCCGCCGAACAAGCGGGCCTGGACCGGATCCTGAACTTCCAGGTGGGCGACGTGGGCTCAATGGCCGGAGCCGGCCCCTACGACCTGGTGATCACCGAAGGCGCGCTCCATCATTTCTTCCCCATGCGCCGCGCGCTGGAAGAGATACGGGACATGCTCAGGCCCGGCGGCTTCCTGGTGATCAACGAATTCGTCGGCCCCTCCCGTTTCCAATGGACGGGGCGGCAGCTGCAGGCGGCCAATGAACTGCTGAACCAGATCCCGGAGGCATACCGGCGGCGCTGGGAGAACGGCAGGGTCAAGAAAAGGATCGACGCGCCGGGGCGCCTGCGCATGATGCTGGCGGACCCCTCCGAGGCGGCCGAGTCTTCGGCGATCCTGCCTTTGCTCAATGAAATGTTCCTGCCGCTGGAGGTCAAGGAGAAGGGCGGCACCCTCGCCTGCCTGGTATTCCACGGCATCGCCCACCACTTCCTGGAACCCGAAGCAGAAGCCGAAGCAGTCCTGCGCCGTTGCTTCGCAGTTGAGGACAGCCTCATGAAAAGCGGCGAGATCACCAGCGATTATGTCTTCGGGGTATTTGGCAACCGGGCAGGCGGATAGCCGGCGATTATTGCCGGCGGTCTGCGCGGCCAGCCGGTTGTCAATCAAGCCTGAAATCATGTATGATGAACATGAGATGGCCTGAGCCCATGCTTGCGCCAACAAATCCGCCAGCCCGGCCGCATGCAGCGGCGGCAGCTTAGGAAAAAGGACGGAATTCCTTCTCGGCAGACAGCCCCCAAGGAGACACAGCATGCAGTTCATCGACTTACCGGCCCAGCAAAAAAGGATCCGCGAGCGGATCGAAGCCGGAATGAAACGAATACTGGACCACGGCCAGTACATCATGGGCCCGGAAATCCGCGAGCTTGAGGCAAAGCTGGCCGCCTTCACCGGCTCGCGTTACGCCGTGGCCGTGGCCAGCGGCACCGACGCCCTGCTCATGCCGCTGCTGGCCGAAAACGTCGGGCGGGGCGACGCCGTTTTCGTCCCCACGTTCACGTTCATCGCCACCGCCGGCGCCGTCGCCCTCACCGGGGCGACGCCGGTCTTCGTTGACATCGACCCGGAAACGTTCAATATCGACCCGGCAAGCCTCGAGGGGGCGATAGAAAAAATCATTGCCGAGAAAAAACTCACGCCCAGGGGAATCATGCCGGTCGACCTGTTCGGCCAGCCCGCCGATTACGACGCCATCCAGGCCATCGCCGACAAGCACCGGATGTTCGTCCTGGAGGACGCGGCCCAGAGTTTCGGCGCCGGCCAAAAGGGGAGGAAGGCCGGCGCGCTGGCCCGGGTGGCGGGGACGAGCTTCTTCCCGGCCAAGCCGCTGGGCTGTTATGGCGATGGCGGCATGGTCTTCACCGATGACACGGCCGTTCATGAGCAGCTGCTGTCCATCCGCGTGCACGGCCAGGGGGCCGACAAGTACACCAACGTGCGGGTGGGCATCAACGGCCGCATGGACTCCCTGCAGGCGTCCGTGCTGCTGGCCAAAATGGATATCTTTCCCGAGGAGATCGAACTGCGCCAGCAGGTCGCCGGCCGTTACGACCGGCTGCTGGCCGGAGCCGTGAAAACGCCCAGGATCCTGCCCGGGAATGTCTCCGCCTGGGCACAGTACTCGGTTCTCCATCCGCACCGCGACAAGGTCATCGCCAAGCTGCGCGAGGAAGGCATCCCGACCGCCGTTTATTACCCGATCCCCCTGCACATGCAGCAGGCCTTCGCTGGCCTGGGATACCGCCAGGGAGACTTCCCGGTCGCCGAAAAGACCGCCAACGAGATATTCAGCCTGCCCATGCACCCCTATCTGCAGCCAGCGGACCAGGAGCGGATCGCCGAGGTCATCACTCGGTTTTCATGAAGAGATTCGTGCGCAAGCACTTCCCGGTCGGGGTGCAATCCTGGCTGCGAAGGGCATATTACCGATATCCCCTCCTGCGTCGCCTGTATTATCTCCCCCAGGACGCGGCGCAGCGATTGCGGAGAAGGGGTGGTTCCATAACGCCGCCCCGATCGCTGATCTCGGTCGGCGACGGGGATTTCGCCGCCATCGGCGGCGAATTTCTTGGATATTTCAAGGATCTGGCCGGGCTGCAGCCGGATGAAAAGGTACTTGAGATCGGCTGCGGAGTCGGCCGCATGGCCATCCCCCTGACGACGTATCTCAGCGACCAGGGAGAGTATGTTGGGTTTGATATTGTCCGGCCCGAGATCCGCTGGTGCCAGAAGCGCATCACCCCGCGCTTCCCCAACTTCCATTTCCACTATATTGACATCCACAACGAACAGACGAACCGGCGGGGCCGGCAGCAAGCCGGTTCCTGCCGTTTCCCCTTCACAGACGGTCGCTTCGACTTCGTCTTCCTGACATCCGTCTTCACCCATATGCTCCTGGAGGACATCGGGAACTACCTGCTCGAAATCTCGCGGGTCCTGAAGCCCAACGGCCGGATGCTGGCCACCTGCTTCCTGCTGGACCCGCCAGCCCGCGAGCGGTTAAAGAAAATGAACAGCCGTTTCCGCCATGTTCATGGCGACAGCTTGGCCATCGATCCCAGGCTGCCGGAGGCCAGCATCGCCCACGAGGAAGCCGCAATCCGAAACCTGTTCAAAAAAAGCGGCCTGGCCATTCAAGATCCGGTCCGCTACGGCAATTGGAACGGACGGGAAAATTTTTTATCTTCCCAGGATATCATCGTTGCCCGAAAAAATGAATCGGAATAAGGATAAGCTCCCAGTCCTACTGATCATCGAGGCCGGAAAAGGCCGCCGGCAGTTCTTCCGCGATCTGTGGAACTACCGCGAACTCTTCCTGTTCCTCTCCTGGCGCGATATCCTGGTCCGCTACAAGCAGGCGGTCCTGGGCATACTGTGGAGCGTTCTGCGCCCGCTTCTGACCATCGCCGTCTTCTCGCTGGTATTCGGGCGGCTGGCCAAATTGCCCGCCCAGGGTGTCCCCTACCCGGTCCTGGTGTTCGCGGCCATGCTCCCCTGGCAGTTCTTTGCCGGCGCCCTACAAGAGAGCAGCAACAGCCTGCTGGGGAACACCAACCTGATCTCCAAGATCTACTTCCCGCGCCTGATCATTCCCGCCTCATCGGTCATGGTCCACCTTCTGGACTTCCTCATTTCACTGGCGCTCCTGTTGAGCATGATGGCCTGGACCCGCTGCCTGCCCGACGCCCGCGTCCTCTTCCTGCCGCTCTTCCTGCTCCTAGCCCTGCTGCTGGCGCTGGGATGCGGTTTCTGGTTCTCGGCGCTAAACGTCAAGTACCGCGACTTCCGCTACGTCGTCCCATTCATCGTCCAGTTCGGCCTGTACATCTCCCCGGTCGGGTTCAGCAGCACCGTCATCCCCGAACGCTGGCGGCTGCTCTATGCGCTGAACCCGTTGGTGGGCATCATCGACGGTTTCCGCTGGTCGCTGCTACGGGGCCGGGCGGAGCTCAACATGCAAGGTTTCTGGCTGTCACTCCTGCTGGTGCTGCTGGTGTTTCTTTCCGGCCTCACTTATTTCCGCCGCACCGAGCGCCTTTTCGCCGATGTTATCTGAAATGAAATTTGTGATTCGCGTCGCCGGCCTGGGCAAGAAATACCTCATCCGCCACCAGTCGCGGCCGCGCTACGAAACGCTGCGCGACACGCTGGCCCACGGTGCCCGGCGGCTGCTGCGAAAAAACGCCGCACCCTGCAGGGAGGACTTCTGGGCCCTGCGCGATGTTACTATTGAGGTGAAGCCAGGCGACAAGCTCGGCATCATCGGCCGCAACGGCGCCGGCAAGACCACGCTGCTAAAGATCCTCAGCCGCATCACCGAGCCCAGCGCCGGCCGGGCAGAGATCCGCGGCCGCGTGGCCAGCCTGCTTGAGGTGGGCACCGGCTTCCACCCTGAGTTGACCGGCCGGGAGAACATCTTTCTCAACGGGGCGATCCTGGGCATGCGCCGCCACGAGATCGCGCGCAAGTTCGACGAGATCGTGACCTTCGCCGAAGTGGAAAAATTCCTCGACACGCCGGTCAAGCGCTATTCCTCGGGTATGTACGTGCGCCTGGCCTTCGCCGTAGCGGCCCACCTGGAACCGGAAATATTGATCATCGACGAGGTTCTGGCTGTGGGCGACGCCCAGTTCCAGAAAAAGTGCCTGGGAAAGATGGGTGACGTGACGAAAGAAGGCCGGACAGTGCTGTTCGTCAGTCATAATTTGGGGGCCATCGAAACACTTTGCGATGCGGCCATCCTTCTCGATCGTGGAAGACTGCAACAGGTCGGCGAGACGCATCAAGTGATCGCCGCCTATCTATCGACATTCGACGACGGGACAATCGGCGATCTGCGTACGCGAACGGACCGCAGCGGTTCTGGAAAAGCGAGAATCACGGCCATCGGCATGAAGGGAGAGGGTGGGGAAGCGCTGCAACAAGTATTGTCCGGACAAGATTGCACAGTTACGATCGACTTCCACTCGTCGATTGAACTCGTCAGGCCAACGTTCAGGTTTACAATCTACAACAGCATGGGACAGCCGCTCCTTCATTTCAACAGCTCACTCGGCGAAAAGCCCTTGACCGGCCTTTCGCGCAGCGGGTGCGCTGGCTGCCGTATCAACAAGCTCCCGCTGGCGAAAGGCAACTATCGTCTGAATGCGTCACTGGAGGACAGCGGGCTACTGCTGGACCATGTGAACGGAGCGTATTCTTTCGCAGTTGATGAAGGAAACTTCTATGGCGCCGGTCGCAATGTCATCGACTTAAAGGAGATCTGCTTGGCCGAGCAGGAATGGCTGCCTGTCGAGCCCAGACAACCCGCGGTGAAAAGTGAAAACTAAATCGCATCCCATACTCCACGCCGCGGCCAACAGTCTCGCCAAGAGGTATTTTTACAAATTCCTGCGCACGTTCCTCATTCCGATCGATTATACGAGGACCAAGGAAATTCCGGCCATGCTGGACTTGAGCGGTTTGCTGGAATGTCAGGAGCGGAAGCTGAAAATCCTGGATATCGGCTCGCCTCAGATATTATCTCTTTCATTGGGAAAGTACTCTGCTGCGTGGGAAATCACCTATGTAAATTCCTGGGAGCCAGAGCTGGAAGACATGCGGCAAAAAGCCTCGGCCCTTGGGCTTAGCCAGATGCAGATCATCCATGCCGATATAACCCGTTTTGACACCGTCTCCGGGTTGGGAACGTTCGACTTTATTTTTTCCTGCTCGGTATTCGAACATATTCACCCTGAGGATGGAGGCGATTCGCTGGCAGCAAAGATCGTCCCGCGCTTGCTGAATCCCTCTGGCGTTTTTACTTTTTCTGTCCCTTTTTATACAGAAAAATTCAATGAATACATGCCCGGGGACGTATATGGCATGAAGGGCACACTTCTGAACAAAACGTTCTTTCAGCGCTTCTATGATGAAAAATCCCTGAAGGATCAGATCATAACGCCAACCGGTCTGCGCGTCAGCGGGAAAACGTATGTCGGTGAAAGATACTATGCGGTAAATAATATAAAAAAGAGGATGTCGCTTCTCGTTGGTCTCGGGAAACGCGCATTCATCATGGGGAGATCATTCAATGCGCTATCCACTGTGTTCATGGAAGAATCGCGCGATTACAAAAAATTGAAGAAGCCATATCTAGCCATCATTGCCATGATAAAGGATTAATTCTCTGACTATGTGACTATGAAAAGAATAGGATTGATCACAACCTTGAACACCAATATCGGCGATGACTTCATCCGCGAAGGCATCTGTCTGTTGCTGCGAGAACAATTCAGGGGAGAAGAAATCGAGTTCATTCCGGTCAACAAACATAGACCTCTCTCGGCCTACCCGAAATGGCATCCCATTCAGCTCAGCAAAGCAGCTCACATTTTACCAAGAGGTAGAAAACGCTTAAGTCGTTTTCTAGAAACCTTCGCAGCAAAGCTAAAATCAAGCCGTTTCGATAATTGTGACCTGATCGTTCAATGTGGGACCCCTGTTTTTTCGCCTAGCTGCAGTCATACCGAGTGGGTGAAGCCCATTTGGGAGGGAATCATCGGCCGACTCCACGAGCAGATCCCGGTTTTTAACCTGGCGGCAGGTTCATGCTATCCTTGGGAGAGACAACCCGTAAAAATTGACTCTCCTGAAGACGAAAAGTATTTAAGGGCGATACTCAGCTATTGCCGGCTGACCACTGTCCGCGACCGACTTTCACAAAAACTGTGCAAAACGCTTGGCGCCGATTTGCCATTGATCCCCTGCAGCGCACTCTTGGTGGGCAAGGGAAGAAAAGTGCAGGGCTCTCCCTCTAGCTATATTTTATTCAACTACATGAGGGGCGGTGGACATTACACATGGGAGCAGGGAATCGATGAACAAAAATGGGAAAACTCAGTGAAAACGCTCATTGCCCGACTTTCTAAAAGACACAAGGTGGCTTTCCTGTGCCATGACGAAAAAGAGTATTCTCTGGCCAAAAGACTTGATCCCAGGCTGCCCGCCTTTTTCCCGAAGTCGCCCCGAGATTATCTTGAATGCGCTTCTGAAGCCAAGTTTGCCGTTTGCAATCGGATGCATGCATCAATCGCCATGGCTGGAATAGGCATACCTTCAATAGCTGTATGTACCGATACACGGATGTTAATGGTGTCACAGATAGGACTTGCTACTCACTATGTCAAGGATGTGAATGCAGATGACTTGGAAGATGAGACCGAAAATGGCATCCAATCAGTCCGATCCGAGCAGGATAGGCTTCTTGTCATCCAATCAGAAACATGGGCAAGCTACACTTCAATTATCAAAGAAACACTTCATCCCTGATGAATTGCATTTCGATTTGGCAAAGAGCAAAGAAATATTGGAACCGCTTCAGGCATCGCCTGATTCTCAAGTTGTCGTTTCGGATCAACGGCGCCTTACTTTGCCGACACCTGAAGCGGGCAGGCGTCCGCACTGATCATCGGCGAGTGATCGTCATCAGTCAGGTTGAGCATCTGGGTGATATCGTGGCCTGCGAACCGGTAGTGCGCGAGATGCGCCGGCAATGGCCAGGAGCATTCATCGTATTTGCCCTCCGCCCTGAATACAGAGAACTGATGGATGTGCATCCAGATGTTGACTATGTATTGCCAGTAACCTGCGTCTCAGAATGGGCCCGCTATACTGTTTCTGATATTTTCAACCAAGTCATTGACTTGAATATCGAGGATCGCAAGTGTAGGATCTGTTGCGAATCTTGGTATAAGCGGATTGGTAACCACGGCGTCACCTTTAGTAATTATTTAAATCTGGGCAGCCTGATGGAGAGTTTCTGCCGGTCAGCCGGAATAACCCCACCAAACGGGGGGCCGAAAATTTATCAGGATAAAAACAATGTGACGATTATCAACAATTTTCGGCTTCCCAATTCGTTCGTCGTTATCCATACTAATAGCAATATGCCCAACAAATCTCTTCCATCGAATATGTGGCAACAGATATTCTCCTACATCACCAGGCGTTGGGACTTGCCAATCGTCGAAATTGGACTCGAGACAGGAATACTCATGTCAAATGAAACGAGAAACCGCTGTCTGTGTGGACAGTTATCAATATTACAATCTGCAGAAGTAATCCGCCGAAGTGTTCTTTTTTTAGGTGTAGACAGCGGACCTGCGCATCTGGCTAACGCGGTTGGAGCATATGGGATAATTATTCTGGGGCATTATCAACATTTTCGGCGATATATACCTTATTCCGGAGACTACGCCCATGGGATCCGCAGCGAGCTTCTCCATCACGATGGTCCAATAGCCGAAATTCCCATCACACGAATCTTTGAGGCCATTGACCGCCGCCTGTCCGCAGTAATGATTCCCGGCTTGAAGTTATCGTGACCGTTGGGAGTTCACATGAAGGAAATTAATTTTAGAGGCAGGAAAGTCTTGATCACCGGGGGCCTGGGGATGATCGGCAGCAGCATTGCCATACGGCTGCGGCAGCTGGGCGCAGACATCACGATCCTTGACGCAGAGCTGCCCATGTACGGTGCCAATAAGTTCAACCTGGAGCCGATACGCGGCCAGGTCAAAATGGTGAAGGCGGATATCCGGGACCGCCGATCCCTGGAACAGCTGAAGTGGGATTTTGACATGATATTCAACCTTGCCGGCCAGGTCAGTCACAATGACAGCATTGAAAACCCGTACCTGGACACCGAGATCAACTATCTTGGTCAGTTGAATGTCCTGGAGCAGGCCCGAAAAAAGAATCCCAAGGCCCGGATCTTTTTTTCCGGTTCACGGCTGCAATTCGGCAAGATCGAGGCCGTTCCCGTTGCGGAAAACCACCCTCAGCATCCCCTCACGCCCTATGCGTTGAACAAGAACGCGGCGGAGAACCTCCACCTTTTCTATCATCACATTCACGGCATTTCGGTGGTGGTCTTCCGCATTGCCAATCCGTACGGCCCCCGCGGCCAGATGAAGCATAGCAAATATTGCATCGTCAACTGGTTTGTCCGCCAGGCCATGGAAGGCAAGACGATCACGGTTTTCGGCGACGGCAAGCAGCTGCGGGACTACATCTTCATCGATGATCTCGTCGAGGCGATGCTCGCGGCCATGTCCTCCCCCCAAGCCGGCGGCGAGGTGTTCAACGTGGGCTCCGGCGTCGGAATATCGTTTCAGGACATGACCGCCCTAGTCGTACGAACGGTCGGCAGGGGAAGCATCCGCCATGTCGGCTGGCCGGCGGATTACATCAATGTGGAAACCGGGGATTACGTGTCAAACATCCAGAAGCTTTGCCGCCTGACCAGTTGGCGGCCTCGGATCAGCATCGAAGAGGGAATCCGGCGGACCGTCGCCTATTTCCGGCGGCACGGCTGCCATTATTTCTGATGCCCGCCTTCCCGAGGCCGCGAGCGGCCCGCGCCGCCTCCCATGCCTAAGGTTTCCATCATCGTGCCGAATTACAACCACGGCCGTTATTTGCCTCGGCGTTTGGACAGCATCTTCGGCCAGACATTCCAAGATTTCGAGGTCACCGTCGTCGACGACGCCTCGCGCGACGACAGCATCGATGTCCTGCGGCGATACGAGCACGATCCCCGGCTGCGCCTGATCCTAAACTCGATCAACAGCGGCAGCCCCTTTAAGAGCTGGAATGCCGGTGCCCGGGCTTCGGTCGGCGAATTCCTCTGGATCGCAGAATCGGACGACTACGCCGACCCCCGCTTCCTCGAGCATCTCGTCCCCCGCCTGGAGCGTTCTCCTTCGATCGGCATGGTTTACTGCCGCTCGTACATGGTCGGCGAACACGACGAGGTCCTGGGAACGGACGATGCTCTTAAGGAAAGGCTTTTCGGCGCACATTGGTCGAGCGATTACCAGGCGCGCGGCCGCGATGAGATCGCCGACTACCTGGTTTTCCGCAACACCATTCCCAACGCCAGCGCCGTCCTGCTGCGCCGGGAGCGTTTCGAAGGGATTGGCTTCGCTCCCGAGGAGATGACCCTGGCCGGCGACTGGCTCACCTGGGTGAGGATCCTGCTCGACTCGGACATCGCTTACAGCGCGCAGCCGCTCAATTATTTCCGCCGCCACCCGGACACCGTCCGCCAGCGGCTTACCGGCAGGGTTGAGGAGATCGAGGAGAGCTGCCGCATCATCCACCTCGTTCTATCCGCGATGAATCTGGAGCGGAGCAAGATCGAGGAGATCCAGGATTTTCTGGTTGAAAAATGGTGGGCCACGCTGCGCAATCATCCGCGCGAGCTCCTGAGCCGAAAAAACATCTCGGTCTACCGCCTGGCCTCACGGCAAGACCCGCGTCTTCGCTCCAGGATCGCGAAGAAGATCCTGGCCAAATTCTTGCATCCCTCACGCCGCCGTAGCAGCAAGCAGTCCCCATGAAGAAGAAGGGGAAGCCGGTCCGGATCGTGCTATTCCTGCGCTCCCTGGAGATCGGCGGCGCCCAGACCCACGCCGCAATGCTGGCGGAGTATCTCGACCGCGCCGGGCCTTACGCGGTGCAGGTATGGACCTTCTCCGCGCGCGGCCTGATCGCCGAGGCGTTGCGCGCAAAGGGCATCACCATCGTCGATGTCCCCGAAATTCCGAACGACATCGTCGGCAAGGTCGTCGCCCTCACACGTTTGATTCAGCGGCTGCGAAAGGCGAAGCCGGCGATCCTTCTTCCGTTTTGCGACTACCCCAATAAGCTGCTGGGCGCCATATGGGAATTCACTGGTGCCGAAGCCTGCGTCTGGAACCAGCTGGACGAAGGGCGCGAGGTGACCGGAAAATTCCTGGAAAAACGCTCGCTGAATCGGACATCGGCGTTCGTCGCCAACGCGGTGGAAGGGAAGTCTTTCCTGATGCGGCGGTTCAAGGTCCCTGCCGAAAAGATCCGCATCATCCACAACGGCGTCCGCCTGGAGAAACCCGAGCTGGATCGGGGCGGCTGGCGCAGGAAGCTGAGAATCCCGGAACAAGCTTCCCTGGCGGTGATGGTAGCCAACTTCACACCGTTCAAGGACCAGCCGACGCTGCTGAAAGCCTGGCGCATCGTCCAGGAGCGCCGCTGGCCGCGGCAGCGGCCGATCCTGCTGCTCGTCGGCAATGTGCGCCAAACCGAGGGCGAGCTGCGCGCGCTGGCCGGGCGGCTGGGGCTGGCGAAAACGGTGATCTTCACGGGGCAGGTCAAAGACCTGAGTGGCCTCCTGCTTGCCAGCGACCTAGGCGTTTTTAGCTCCAAGCGCGAGGGAATGCCGTATGCCGTACTCAGCTGCATGCTAGCCCGGCTCCCGGTAGTCGCCAGCGACATCACCGGCATCCGCGAGGCGCTGGGGCCAGAGTATCCCTACCTGGTCCCTCCCGATGATCCGGCGCAATTCGCTGAAAAGATAATGGAATGGATCGATCATCCCGACGCCGGGAAGAAGTGGATTGAGGCCAATCATGAGCGCGCGTCCAGCCTCTTCTCCCCGGAGATCATGGGGAAGAATTATGAAGAACTATTCTCCGAGCTTCTGGGAAAGCGCCCCCTCGCCTGAGGCGCTCGAGCGACAAGCGCATCTTGGCCGCGCTGGCAGGAGCGCGATTCTTGGAAATTTGCCTACGGCGAATAAATTATCGACGGACGAACCATGAACGCAAGAAAACTCGTTTCCAGGATCCGTCATTCCGGACTTGTTACCCGCTGGATCGATTATGAAGCGCGGAAAAAATCCCAAGTGGTGAAGAGATTTCGCTGCCCCTTCGGCCTGCCCACCATTGATATACTGGAATTGCTGCCTGGCTTGGAGGAAACGATTTCCCCCTATAGCTTCCTTGATGGAGCCGCCTCTCCCATCGACATGGCCATCCTGAAAGGGCTGGCCCGCGGCATCCCCGATTGCCATTACCTGGAAATCGGCAGTTTGCGCGGCGAAAGCGTGGCCAACGTGGCGACCGTGGCCAGCCGCTGCGTCGCGCTCTCCCTACCGCCGGGGCGGATGAAGGAGCTCGGCTACAGTGACGACCTGATCCGCTCGCACCATTTTTATTCCCGCACAATCGCGAACGTGACCCATGTCGAGCACGACTCGCAGACGTTCGACTTCTCCACGCTGGGCATGAAATTCGACCTGGTATTCATTGATGGAGACCATTATGACGCCAGCGTCAGGCGGGACACGATCAACGCTTTCCAGGTCCTGCGCGGCAGGAATTCCCTGATTGTCTGGCACGACTACGCCTTCACGCCGGGCCAGGTCCGCTGGTCGGTCCTGAGCGGGATACTCGAGGGAATGCCGGAAGACAAAAGAAGGCATCTCTTTCATATCTCCAACTCCCAGTGCGCGATTTATTCCTATCAGCATTTCGCTTCGTCTTCCCCGGTTCAGCCGGAAATGCCCGACAAGTCTTTTGCCGTTTCCATCCGCCTGGCCAGCCTTGCGTCCAGCCATGAACGAACCACCTAAAATCCGGGTTCTCTTCTGGCCGGGCTGGTGGTACCCCGACCGCTTCAACTCGATGAACGGCATCTTTATCCGCCGCCACGCCGAGGCAGTGGCGCCGCTGGTCGACCTGGCCGTGCTGTACGTCACCCCGGACCCGGGCCTAAATAATAAAGCAATTGAGGTCGTAACAGACTGGGCGGACGGCTGGCCGACAATCCGCGTGTATTATCGCCTTATCCCTCCGCCATTCCGCTCAAGCAAAGTTCTGAATGCCTGGCGTTATTTCCGGGCCGCCCGCCAGGGCATATGGAAGCTGCGAACGATCTGGGGAGATCCTGTGCTTGTTCACTTGCACGTCAACCCTCCCTGGGGCCAGATCGCCGCTCTGAAGACTTGTTTTCCTCGCCTCCCCTTTCTCTTAACCGAACACTGGACGGGCTATCAAAATGAAGGCGGCTACCGTGGCTTCTTTCGCAAGCTCCTTACCTCGTGGGTGGTGCGGCACGCATTCGCCGTTGCCCCTGTCTCTCATGACCTTCAAGCGAAGATGGAAGGGCATGGGTTAAAAGGCAATTTCGCCGTCATCCCCAATGCTGTCCGCACCAACCTCTTCTATCCGGCTGCAGCGGCAACATCAGGAACGAATTTCACCTTTCTCCATGTATCCACCTTGATCCCAAGAAAGAATGTTGCCGGCATATTGCGCGCTACGGCAGTCCGGTGGCGTGAGCGCCGAGATTTCAGGCTGGTCATTGTCGGCGACGGAAAGGACAGGCCGTCATTGGAAAGGTTGGCCAAAGAACTGTCCCTGGACAACGGATGCATCCTTTTTTTGGGTCAAAAGGAGGAAACCGAACTGGCAGCGATCATGCGCCAGGCCAGCTGCTTTGTGCTATTCAGTGACAACGAGAACCTGCCTTGCGTCATCTCCGAAGCGCAGGCCAGCGGTTTACCGGTTATCGCCTCCAGGGTAGGGGGGATTCCGGAGCAGGTCAATGAGGGGAAGGGAATACTGGTGGAGCCGGGCGACGAAGCCGGGTTGGCGAAGGCGATGGACAACATGATCGGCGGGAAGCTGCAGCCAGACCGGGAGAAAATCCGCCGCTTCGCTGTAGACAATTACAGTTTTCCAGCCGTCGGGACGAGCATCGTTCGCCTTTATCAGCAAGCCCTGGAGCAACGTCGGGGCCGCATATGAACATACTCCTCATCGCCTATTATTATCCGCCGCTGGAGGGCGCGGGGGTGACCCGGGCACTCCAGATGGTCAAATACCTGCGCGCCGCCGGGCATAAGGTTTCCGTGCTGACTCATTCCTATGCCGGTGACCGGATCGGCGGCGAAGGGCTGTTCCGCATCCATGATGCCGGCTTCAACCGACGGCGCACAGGGTTCCGGGGTTTCGTCTGGCTTGGCCGCCGCTTGTGGTGCGAAGCGTCGAACCGGATCGGCATTTACGCCAGCATCTACGACGCCTGGAAAAGACGGGTGCTGGCTCATGGCGACGAAATCCTGAACATCATCCGTCCCGATGCGCTGCTGGCCACTTATCCGCCGGTGGAGTCACTGGAGATCGCCCTGCGCCTGGGCCATGATCGCGGCATCCCCCTCATCGCCGATTTCCGCGACGGACTGCTTTTCGAACCCATTGAGAGCAAGAAGATGAGCCGGTTCGCCTGCGTTGGCCGGGCATATGCAAAGATTGAAGCGGAGATCGCGGCTCGGGCTTCCGTGCTGGTCACGGTGTCGGATCCTCTTAGCCGCTACTTTCGCGACCAGTACGGCCATGAACGGGTGATCACCGTGGCCAACGGATTCGACCCCGAAGAAAACGCCATGACGCTTCCGGAAGTGACGCTGGAACCCGGATGCTTCCACGTCGTGCATACCGGCCGCTTTGCCCTTTCCGATGCCGGCTGCGACATCGCCCCGCTGGTCGAAGCGCTGCAGGGGCTTCTTGCCGCCCGGTCCGAACTGGCCGTCAAGCTGCGCTTGCACCTGCTGGGAGACCTGGCGCGCCGCGAAAGAAAACTGCTGGCTCCTTTAGAAGAATGCGGGCTGGTCCGGGTCCACGGCGCGGTCGACCGGGCGCAAGCCCTGGCCTTCCAGCGCCGCGCCGACCTGCTGCTTCTGGTCACGGACCCGAACCGCCGCAGCGTCGCCTCGACCAAGATCTTCGAATACCTGCAGGCGCGCCGGCCGATACTGGCCCTGACCGGACCTACGTTCGCGGCTGAGATCGTCGCGAAAACCCGCAGCGGCTGGGTGGTTTCGCCGCTGGCCGCAAAAGAAATCCGGGATATCCTGGAGCGCCTGATCGACGATCCGAACCTGGATCAAAAAGTGGACCTCTCCCCCGCGGCCATCGCCGCCTACTCGTTCCCGACCTCCCTAACCCGATTGAGCGAATCATTGGGGGCAATGGAGCGCCCAGGGCCGCTGCCATAGCCGGACTCGAGGAATTCCCCGGGCCGGGTTTGATTTTTGATAATTTTCCTTTACAATGACCGGGTGGCAACTGCATTCAGCCTGAAGGACCGCGAATGAGCGATATCCGTTCAAATTCCGACATCGAGCCCTGCCTGTCGGTGGTGATGCCCGCCTACAACGAAGCCGCCACCATCGAGAAGGCCGCCGCTGCCGTGCTGGCCCAGCGCCCGGTCCAGGAGCTGATCATCGTGGATGACGGCTCGCAGGACGGTACGCGCGACATCCTGGTCCGAATGGCCGCGGCGGCGCCGCGCATCCAGCTGATCATCCAGGAGCGCAACCAGGGGAAGGGGGCCGCGCTGCGCAAGGGCTTCGCGCAGGCATCGGCTCCCTACGTCATCGTCCAGGACGCCGACCTGGAATATGACCCGGCTGAATATCATTTGCTCCTGGCGCCGCTGCTTGCGGACCGCGCCGACGTTGTCTTCGGTTCGCGCTTCAAGGGCGCCACGGCCCAGCGCGTGCTGTATTATTGGCACTCCATCGGCAACAAGTTCCTGACCTCCCTCTCGAACATGGCCACCAACCTCAACCTGACCGACATGGAGACATGCTACAAGGTCTTCCGCCGCGGGCTGATCCAGAAGATCCGCCTGGAGGAAGACCGCTTCGGCTTCGAGCCCGAGGTCACGGCCAAGGTTGCCCAGCTCGGCGTACGCATCTACGAGGTGGCCATCTCCTACTACGGCCGCACCTATGCCGAGGGCAAGAAGATCAACTGGCAGGACGGCATGCACGCCATCTGGTGCATCTTCCGCTATAACCTGATCCGCCGGCCATGAGCCGGGATCCCCGGGCGGAAGCGCCCAGCCGCTACGAATTCGCGGCCCTGGAGTCGGCGCAGAATTACCGCGCCGCCCTGATTCGGGAATTCCGTTCCCATCTGCGCGGCCGGGTCCTGGAAGTCGGCGGCGGCGTGGGCCAGATCACCGGGCTTCTGCTGGCCGAGGCGGCGATCGACCACCTGCAGGTCGTTGAACCCGAGGCGGGCTTCGCCGCGCGCTTGCAGCGGAGTTTCCCCGGGCTCGATCTGGTCGAAGGAACGATCGCCGCCGTGCCCGCGGCCGAGACCTTCGACGCCCTGGTCAGCATCAACGTCCTCGAACACATCCAGAAGGACGAACTCGAACTCGCGGCCTACCGGCAGCGCCTGGCGGCGCGGCGCGGCGCGCTCTGCCTGTTCGTTCCCGCGCGACCCGAACTCTACGGGAGCATCGACCGTGATTTCGGCCACTGCCGCCGCTATCGACTCAAAGAACTTCAATTAAAGCTCGAAACGGCTGGGTTTCAAATCGAAAGCCTATCCTATTTCAATTTTGCCGGTTATTTCGCCTGGTGGTGGAATTTCCGCCTGTGGCGCAGGCATGCGTTTGACCCCGCTGCGATACGCCTTTTCGACCGCTGCCTTTTCCCGTTGCAGCACGCATTCGAATCACGACTGCTACGCCCACCGCTCGGTCAGAGTTTGATCACCATCGCCGCAGCAAACTGATACCTTCTCCGATTCCCGTCAAGACCGACAGCGGAGCATCAATCTATGCGATACACGCACAATGCACCCCGGCGGAATTCCGGCGCCATAGTTCGCAAAAAGGACAGCAGCTTCACTTTTTCGGCTGCTGTTAATATCCGGTAGCGCCCCTGAAGGCGCTCTAGTTCGCTGAAATTGACCAACAAGTAGGCAAAACCATCGGTACGGATGGCGGCGACGAATCCAGTGGCGTCCTGCCCAGCGCTCAGGTACTTTTTCAAGATGCAATGGTCTAGGGCGGAGGAAAGCCGGTAGGGCCTCTTCAGGTAGAAGTTGCGGGCTTCGCCGGCGATCAGTATCTTCGCTCCTGGAGGTGCCTGGTGATTGAGATAAGAAAAGGCCGAGTAGGCCGGGAAAAAATGTTCCCGGTAACTTTCAGAATCATAGGTTCCGCTTAAGACAGAATGGGCCTGGTAAAATTTTTCCAGCATGGCGAACCCCATGATGAAATTCAAGACGATCAACAGGTAAAAGACCGTTTTGAGAAGTTTGCAGCCCGACGTTTCATACGCTCGCGCGGCAAAAATGGTCAGCACCACAAAAACAATGAAGATGAAGCGTAGGCTGGCCGTAAAGAACGGGGCGGCCGCAAGGGCGAGCATGGCCCACAAAAACCATCTCTTCTCCCGGACCGGTTCCAAAAGGAGAAAGGGAAGGAAGACCAGAAAAAATGGCCCGACCAGGCCGCCGTAGCCGTGGTTGAAAAAAGACAGGTCGTAGGGCAGGCGCAGCATGTCGGCCGGGGCGTGCACCATCTTTCCCACGTCGTCCTGAAGGATGCGAAAGCGGCCACCATCCCAAACATCGGAAGGAAAAATACTGTGGAGGAAAGGGAAGAACGGGTTGCCGGTAAAGCGATAATTCTTGATCAACAGCGGCGAAACGACCGATAACACAATAAGCCCCGTGAGCAGCATTTTTTTTAAATCGTCTTTTCTCCAGGGCTTGAACGCGATTAGCACGAAGAGCGCCAGCGGCAGCAGGTTGAAATACTTGATGCCCACAGCAAAGCCCCAGAATGCGGCCGACAGTTTCCAATCTCCATGCCGGAACCGCATGATCGCCAAAAAAATGAATATGGCGCCGGTCAGGTCATTTTTACACGTCGTAAGGAGAAAAAGGGTCATTGGCAGCGAAACCAGTGCCAGGATGAGGAGGATCTTTTTTTTGACTCCCCAATGTTCGACCGCTTCGTCGGCCACGCCCAGGACAAAGAGCGATCCCAGCAAAAAATGGAACAGCCGCGGCACCAGGTCGCCGAGGAAAACGGCGGGAATCAGCGATATTTCGTAATAGATGAATGTGTTCGCAAAAACGAACTGGGGAGTGGGGACGAAGCCTCCGCTTTGCAGGTAGAGGTTCGGGATCCCCAGGTGGTAGACCAGCGTATCGTAAAACGAAGGAGGCAGGGCGGCATAGACCAAGGGCAGGAGGAAAACGCTGTACTCGGACAGAGGCCGTGAAAAGAATCTTCGCATGCCCTCCCGGCTCTCGCGCCGGCCCTGATGAACAAAAAAGCGCTCGATGAAGAGCACCAGGGAAACGGTGAAGAACGACAGGATGGTCCAAAGACCCAGGATCTTGAAAAAACTCACCAAGTAAAAATATACCGTGGCCGCCATCAGCCCCAGGGCGGCCTTATCCATGATCCCGGCTTCCGGGACCCTGAACAGCCTGGCCAGACATTCACCCAGGCCGATGAGGGCGGCCAGCAGCATCAGGGCACCCAGCAGCGGCAGGATGACATGCTGGCTATAATTAAAAAAGATCAGGTTCAGGGTAAGGATCACAGCCGCGGCGGAGAGGATAGCGCGCAGGAACGGCTTGCTCATGGCCGCAGTATAGCATGTTTTGCCAGGGCCGGCCATTTGACTTCGCGACCGTTTTTCACGTATAGTGCCCAAGGCAGGGAACGCAAAACTTTCCCGCCCGACAACATGCTTTCCTATCTCAAGGTCGAGAACCTGGCGGTGGTGGAGAAGGTCGGACTCGACTTCTCCCCGCGGTTGAACGTCCTGACCGGCGAGACCGGCGCCGGCAAGTCGATCCTCATCGACGCCGTCACCCTGCTGCTCAACAAGAAGGCGCCGGCCGCCCTGATCCGCGGCGGCGAGGAGAAGCTCACCGTCGAGGCGCTGTTCGCCAGCGGCGACGAGGAGACGGTGCTGCGCCGCGAGGTCACGCGCGGCAAGTCGCTGGCCTTCCGCGACGGCGAGCCGGTCCCCTTCGCCCGGGTGCAGGAGGCGGCCGAGGCGCGGCTCAACATTTACGGCCAGCGGGATCACGTCTTCCTGCTCAACGCCGCCAACCACCAGGCCTACCTCGACCGGTTCGCCGGCAACGGCGAGCTGCTGGGGGAGCTGGCCGAGCGCTGCCGCGCCGTGCGTGTCCTGCAGGCGCGGCGCAACGAGCTCCTGGAGAAGAAGCAGCAGGCCGGCGAGCGCCTGGACTACCTGGGGTTCCAGCTGCAGGAGATCGACGCCCTGGACCTCAAGGAAGGCGACGAGGAGCGCTGGCAGGAGCGGCTGAAGATCCTCGCCGACGCCGAGACCATCCTGGAGAAGGCCCGCGCCCTGGTAGACGACCTGCACCAGAAGGACGAGTCGGTCTACGGCGTGCTGGCCCGCTCCCTGCCGGCGGCCGAGTACCTCGCCGCCATGTTCCCCGACTTCGCCCCGCTCAAGGAGGAGATCGACCGCTTCTACGCCGCGCTGCCCGAGATCTCGGCCCAGCTGGACGCCCTCGCCGCCCGCGTCGAGTTCAACGAGGGAGAGTTGAACGAGACCGCGGAGAAGCTGTCGCGCCTGGAGCGGCTCAAGGCCAAGCACAAGCTGGACCTGCCGGGGCTGCTGCGCCGCGCCGAGCAGATGCGCGCCGAGCGCGACGGGCTGGTCAACCTGCAATTCGACCTGGCCGACGTGGAGCAGGAGATCGCCCGGGCGCTGGCCGAGTACCGGGCGCGGATGGAGCGGCTGCGCCAGGCGCGGCGCCAGGCCGCCGGGAAGCTGGGCCAGCTGGTGGTCAGGGAGCTGGCGCGGCTGGAGATGGCCAAGGCGCGCTTCGAGGCCCGCGTCGAGGAGGTCGAGCCCGACGCCGGCAACGTGGCCGAGGACGGCACCGACCGGCTCGAGTTCTACTTCAGCTCCAACCCCGGCCAGCCGCCGGGCAGGCTGAAGGACGTCGCCTCGGGCGGCGAACTGTCGCGGCTGATGCTGGTGCTGAAGTCGATCTCCGGCGACGAGCCGGGCGCCACCTTCATTTTCGACGAGATCGACGCCGGCATCGGCGGCAAGACCGCCGAGTTCGTCGGCGAGAAGCTGCGCCGGATCGCCGAGCGCAACCAGGTGATCTGCATCTCGCACCTGCCGCAGATCGCCCGCTTCGCCGACCGCCACTTCCTCATCCGCAAGGAGGTGCGCGGCGGCCAGACCTTCAGCTCCGCCGCCGCGCTGGAGCGGAACGAGCGCGTGCGCGAGATCGCCCGGCTGATGGCCGGCAGCGCCATCAACGCCGACGTGCTGAAGGCCGCCGAGCTGCTCCTGTCCCGCCGGCCGGAATGACCTTCTTCATCAAGACCTTCGGCTGCCAGATGAACGTCAACGACTCGGAGAAGATGCGCCACCTTCTCGTGCAGCGCGGGCTGGCCCCGGCCGCGGACGAGGAGCACGCCGACCTGCTGATCATCAACAGCTGCACCGTGCGCGCCCGGCCGCAGGAAAAGATCTTCTCTTACGCCGGCCGCTTCGGCCGCGGCCGCAAGGTGATCCTGGCCGGCTGCGTGGCCCAGGTCGAGAAGGAGGCGGCGTTGGCGCGCAAGGCGCGGGTGGACTACGTTGTGGGCACCCACCAGGTCCACCGCATCGGCGAGATCGCCGGCGAAATCCTCGCCGGCGGCCGGCCGGGGCTGGAGGTGGGCTTCAGCCGCCGCTGGCAGGAGCTGGTGCCCGCCGCAGGCGCCCGGAGCAGCGCCGTCACCGGCTTCGTGCCGGTCATGGAGGGCTGCGACAACTTCTGCTCCTACTGCATCGTCCCCTTCACCCGCGGCCGCGAGAAGCACCGCCCGCTGGCCGCCATCCTGCGCGAAGCCGAGGGGCTGGCCGCGGCCGGCTACAAGGAGATCGTGCTCTTGGGCCAGAACGTCAACCACTGGCGCGATCCTGGCTCCGGAGAGGGTTTTCCCGGGCTGCTGCGCCGCCTGTCCCGCCTCGGCGTCCCCTGGATCCGTTTCATCACCTCCTACCCCGGCTACCACGAGCCCGAGCTCGTCGCGGCCGTGGCCGAGTGCCGCGCCATCGCCCGCCACATCCATTTCCCGGCGCAGTCGGGATCGACGCGCGTGCTGCGGCGCATGAACCGCGCCTACACGCGCGAAGGCTACCTGCGCATTGTCGCCGCCTTCCGCACCGCCGTGCCGGGGATGAAGTTCAGCTCCGACTTCATCGTCGGCTTCCCGGGCGAGAGCGAGCGCGACTTCCGCCTGACCCTGTCGCTGCTGGAGCGGGTGGAGTACGAGTCGGTATTTTCCTTCGTCTATTCGCCGCGGCCGCGCACCCGGGCCGCCGCCTGGAAAACGGACGTGCCGGCGGCGACAGCCAAGGCGCGGCTGGCCGAGCTGCAGGTAACTCAGGCGGCGATCCAGCTGCGCAACAACCTGCGACTGGTCGGCGCCGAGATCGACGTGCTGGTCTGCGAGCCGCACCCGCGCCAGGCGGGCGAAATGATCGGTCGCAGCGAGAGCTACCGCGTGGTCAATTTCGCCTCGCGCACCCCGGCGGGCGCGTTTACCCGGGTGCGCATCACCGGCGCCGGCCCCCATTCCCTGCGCGGGGAAGAGATCATCGTCCCTCATGCCTGATCCGTCACCGTCCGGGGCTTCTCCCGGCAAAACGGCCGGCGCGCCCGTGCTGTACCCGTTCCTTTTCTCCCTGTATCCCGTGCTTTTCCTGTACGCACGCAACGTCCGCGAGGCCGCCTGGGAGCAGGTGCTGGCGGCCGGCACCGTTTCCCTGGCGATTGCCGCCGCCCTCTGGCTTCTGTCCGGCCTGGTCGTTGCCGGCAGGGGGAAGCGGGCGCTGCTTCTCTTTGTCTTTCTCCTGTTCTTTCATTCCTATGGAATCCTCTTCGACCTGTTCAAGGGGCTGCTGCCCGAAGGCTTGGGTCTCGTGCCGTCCCATCTGCTGGTCTTCATCCTGCCGGGCGGCATCTGGCTGGTCCTGCTGGTCCGGATCGCTCGCTCCAGGCGGGGTGTTGAGGCTGCCGGCCGGCTCCTGAGGGTGGCAGTGCTCTTCCTCCTGATCTGGACCGCTGTCAGGATCCTGTACATCCGGCTTCAGCCGTATCCCGATCCGGGGCTGGCCGGCCAACAGGAGGGAAGCGGCATCAGGGTCCCGCGCGCGGCGCTCCCCGACATCTACTGCATCATCCCGGATGAATACCCTTCCCCCGAAACCCTTCGTGACCGGCTCGGGCACGACCCGGCCGGCTTCGTCGCTTCCCTGCGGAGGCGGGGCTTTTTTGTCGCTGAAAAGAGCAGATCAAGGTTCGCCTGGACCGAGTTCGCCATTGCCGACCTGCTGAACTTCGGCCAATTCAAGCAAGGTGACGATCCGTTCCTTGCCGTCCGCCGCAGCGCCGTCGTTTCCGCGCTGGACCGTCTGGGCTACCGCATCGTCGATTTCGCCTCCATCAGGCAGCTGGTCCTGCCCGGGACCGACCGCCGCTTTTTTTACGACATGGTCCACGCGTCGGTCTTTTTCGACGACTTCTACCGCGCCCTGTTCGAGAGGTCCCTGCTGCGCATCCTTCCTGACCTATGGAAGGATCGGGCAACCGACCTGATCCCCTATTACCGGCAGCGGGTCCTGCAGGTGTTTGCCGAGCTTCCCGGGGTGATCGGGGAAAAGGGACCCAAATTCGTCTTCGTCCATCTCTTTTCCCCGCACGAGCCGTTCGTGTTCGACCGGCGGGGCGGCCCGGTCGGTCCTGACCGCATTTGGGAGCGGAGCGATCCGCGCTATTACCTGGAGCAGTGCGCGTACGTGCAGAATCGCATCCTGGAGACCGTCGACCGGATTCTGGCGAACTCAGCAGTCCCGCCGGTGATCCTCCTGCAGTCAGACCACGGTTACCGCGGCTCCAGGCGCCCTGACCGGAACCGGATCCCCTACGGCGAATGGTTCAGCGTATTCAATGCCCTCTATCTGCCCGGCATTTCCACGCACGCGATCGGCCGCAACCTGTCGCCGGCGAACAATTTCCGGCTGGTCTTCACCCACGCCCTGGGAACGGAATACCCGCTGCTGCCCGATCCCTGACGCTGCCCCCGGCGACGCTCAGGGGGCGACGATCCTGAGCGCGGGGACGATCTCGCAGCTCCCCTTCAGCATGGCCCAGACCGGGCAGATCGTCCCCTCGGCCATGGAAACCGCCTTCTGCAGGTCGGCCGGGGCCGCGTCGGGGGAGGACAGCGCGAACTCAATGTCGATGCGCTCGAAGCTCGTCGGGTGCCGGTCGCGGCGCTTCCCGGCGGCGCTCACCCTGAGGCCGGCGACCGTTTTGCCCATGCGCCGCAGCAGGGGCAGGATGGCCGTGCCGCTGCAGACGGCCAGGCTCAGCAGCAGCAGCTCCAGACCGGTGTAGCCCTGGCTGTCGCCGAGCGGCGGGAAATAGTCGGCACTCACCGGCGGCAGGCCGCGGGTGGAGCCGCTGAAGCGCACCTTGTCGTTGACCAGCTCGACGGCGATGGAAAGCGGGACGTCCATGAGAACCTCCGGGAATGATTTATGATCTCTTGCCCAGCAGGGCGACGAACTCGTCCTCGCTGACGACCGTCGCCTTCAATTTTTCGGCCTTGGCCAGCTTGGATCCGGGATGGGCGCCGGCCAGCAGATGGGTGGTGCGCGAGGAGACGCTCTCGGCCACCCGCCCGCCGCGGCGGCGAATCTCCTCGGCGGCACGCTCGCGCGGCTCGAAGCGCGCGAACGAGCCGGTGATCACCCACACCTGGCCGGCGAAAGAGTCGTCCAGGCGGTCGGCGGCGTCCCCTTCGGCCCTGAATTTCAGCCCCGCCGCCCGCAGCCGGGCGATGAGATCCAGGTTCTGCGGGTCGCGGAAATGGGCGACCAGCTGCCGCGCCGTGGTCTCGCCGACGCCATCGACGGCGGCGAAGGCCTGCCAGTCGTCGCGCGCGGCGGCGGCGATGATCGTGTCGATGTCGGCGAAGCCGTGGCCGATCAGGGCGGCGGCGACCGCAGCGGCCAGGTTTTCGAAGCCCAGCGAGGCCAGCACGCGCACGAAGGGCCGCTCCCTGCTCTTATCCACCCCCTCGCGGATACGGGCGATCTTGCGCTCCTTGAATCCCTCCTCGCCCTCCAGGCGCGAGTAGTCGAAGGAGTAGATGTCGGGGATGGTCCGCACCCAGCCCTTCTCGTACAGGAAGGCCAGGGTCTTCTCGCCCAGCGTCTCGATGTCCATCTGGTCCTTGGCGCAGAAATAGCCGAGTGCCCGCCGCCGCCGCTCGGGGCAGTCGAGGTTGCGGCAGAAGTGGTGGCCGCCCTCGCGCACCAGGGTCGAGCCGCAGAACGGGCAGAGCTCGGGCAGCTTGTAGACCGAAGGCCGCTTGGCGCTCTTCTCCAGCACCTCCTCCACGGCCGGGATGACGTCGCCGCGCTTGGAGATGCTGACCTGGTCGCCGATGCCCAGCTCCAGCATGTCGACGTAGTCCTGGTTGTGCAGCGTCGCCCGGGTGACGGTGCTGCCGGCCAGCGCGACCGGCTTCAGCACCGCCACCGGCGTGACGCGGCCGTTGCGCCCCACCTGCACCAGCACGTCCAGCAGCTCGGTGCGCGCCTGCGGCGCCTCGAACTTGTAGGCCATGGCCCAGCGCGGGTGGTGGGCGGTGAAGCCCAGCTCGCGGCGCATGGCCAGGTCGGTCAGCTTGATCACCAGGCCGTCGATGTCGTAAGGCACCCCGGCGCGGGCCGCCGCCCGCCGTCCCAGGTACTCCTCCACACCGGCCAGCGGCGCGGCATGGGCCTCGGGGAACAGGGCCAGCGCACGGCGCCGCCGCCCGTTGCCGTCGCAGAAAAACCCCAGCCGCGGGTTGACGCGGAAGCCGAGCCCGCGCAGGCGGGCCAGGACCTCCAGGTGGTCGCCGCCGGACTCGCCGGCGAAGAAGCCCTCGTAGGCGAAGAAGTTCAGCGGCACGCGCGCGGTCAGCGCCGACTTGAGGTTGCGCAACGAGCCGGCGGCCAGGTTGCGCGGGTTGGCGTACTTCTCGGGCAGGGCGGCGTTGAAGCGGGCGAAGTCGGCGCGGGTGATGTAGACCTCGCCGCGCACGGCCAGGCTGCCGGGTTCGCCGACGCGCAGCGGCACCTGGCGGATGGTGCGCACGTTGTCGCTGACGTCGTTGCCGGTCACGCCGTCGCCGCGCGTTAGCGCGCGGCTCAGCTCGCCGCCCTCGTAGTAGAGGACGATGGCGGCGCCGTCGATCTTCTCCTCCACGGTGAAGGCCGCTCCTCCCGGGCAGGCGCCGGCGGTCTTGCGCAGCCATTGCGCCGCCTCGCCGGCGTCGTAGAGCTTGTCCAGGCTGAGCACCGGCACCGCGTGCGGCCGCTCGGGGAAGCTGCCGTCCAGGTCGGAGCCCACGCGGCGGCTGGGCGAGTTGGGGCTGGCATACTGAGGGTATTCCCGCTCCAGCCGCAGCAGCTCGTCCAGCTTGCGGTCGTACTCGGCGTCGCTGATCTCGGGGCGGGCCAGCACGTAGTAGAGGTGCTGGTGGCGCAGCAGCTCACCGGCCAGCCGCTCCATGCGTTTGCGGGGCTCCATGGGCCCATTATAGGCAAAAGCGGCGGGTGAGTAAACGCCACGGGCGCCGGCGCCGATTTTCCCGGCAATCTTGACAAAATGGAACAAAATTTATACTATTGTTCCTTGAAACGCTCCATGAAGAGAAACAAACCATGAGCCTAAAAGGATCGTTGAGTTCGATCAACCTGGCGGACATCATCCAGCTGGTCTCCAACTCCAAGCAGACCGGCCGCTTCGTACTCTCGCGCAGCAGCGGCCAGAAGGGGGCGATCTACCTCAAGAACGGCGAGATCGTCCACGCCGAGGTCGATGAATACAAGGGCGAGGACGCCATCTTCACCGTCATCTCCTGGGACGACGGCGAGTTCGTCTTCGAGGAGGGGGCGTTCGACACGGCGGGCACCAGCGTCATCCGCCCCATCACCTCGCTGCTGATGGAGGCGGCGCGGCGCATCGACGAATGGAAGCTGCTGCGCAAGAAGATCGGCTCGATCAACGCCATCCCCGAGTTCAGCGACATCGACCGCCAGGAGCGGCGCAAGATCTCGCTGTCCACCATGGAATGGGTGATCATCGCCAAGATCGACGGCAAGAAGAGCATCGACCAGATCTCGCGCGAGTGCGGCGTCAACATCTACGACACCTCGCGCATCATCTACGGGATGGTCACCTCCGATTTGATCAAGCTGAAATAGCCAAGAAATTTTTGTGATAGTGGTAGTGATAGTGGTAGTAACAGCAATAAAAAGCTTTAATTAGAATCTGGCGAAAGTATCTTCACTTTTACCTTTTTACTTTTACCTTTTACCTTTGGCTTCAGTTGTCATTACAGGGCTTGCCACTACCACTACCACTATCACTACCACTTAGAATTCACTGCGATCCCTAGCTACTCGATGACCACCAGGGCGACGGCCATGCCGCGCGTGTGCGACAGCGAGAGCAGGGCGCGCTTGAGGCGGCGGCGGCGGAACCGGCGCAGGGCGGCGGCGGCCAGGCGCAGCTGCGGCTTGCCTAGCTTGTCGTTCTCCACCTCCACGTCCTGCCAGCTCATGCCACCGCGGAAGCCCGTCCCCAGGGCCTTGAAGAATGCCTCCTTGGCGGTGAAGCGGGCGGCGTAGTGCTGGGCGCGGGAAAACTTGCCCTCGCAGTAGGCGATCTCGCGCGGGGTGAAGACGCGCGCGGCGAAGCCGCTGTCGCTCTCGATCAGCCGCCGCACGCGCTCGATCTCCACCATGTCCACGCCGACTCCCTTGATCATGCCGTCTCCCGGCGTGCACTATAGCGGAAGCGGCGCGAAATTTCAACCCGCCCCTGTGGCCGGAAAATGTGATATACTGGAGCGCAGTCATGAAGACCTTCCTGAAGAAACACCGCAGAAAGCTGCTGTTCGCGTTCAGCCTCGTCCTGGTGGTCCTGCTGGGCATCGTGATCGGCGTGGTCCTCGTCTACCAGAAGGGGTTCCCGCAGATCCGCAACCTGGAGGACATCAAGCCGGTGGTGATGACCACCGTCTACGACGACCAGAACGTCGCCATCAAGGACTTCGCCATCGAGAAGCGCATCATCGTGCGCAGCGCCGACATCCCCCAGCGCCTCAAGCAGGCGATCGTCGCCGCCGAGGACAACCAGTTCTACTCCCACTGGGGCATCAACATCCGTGGCGCCTTCCGCGCCGCCGTCGGCGTGGCGCTGGGCAAGAAGGGCATCCGCTGGGGCGGCGGCAGCTCGATCACCCAGCAGCTGGCCCGCGGCCTCTTCCTCACCCCCGAGTTCACCGTCTCGCGCAAGCTGCAGGAGATGCTGCTGGCCATCCAGATCGAGAAGAAGTACACCAAGGACCAGATCATGACCTTCTATCTCAACAAGATCTTCCTTGGCGGCTCGGTGTACGGCGTAGGGGCGGCGGCGCGTTATTACTTCGGCAAGCCCATCCGGGAGGTCAGCCTGGCCGAGGCGGCGCTGATCGCCGGCATCATCCCCAACCCCAACGGCCTGTACGCGGTCTTCAAGCGGCCGGAGGGCGCGCGCCGGCGGCGCAACTACGTGCTGCTGAAGATGATGCTGCTGAAAATGATCAGTGTCGCCGAGTACCAGGCGGCGGAGAAGGAGCCTCTCCCCGCGCGCCCGGCCGACGCCGGCGCCGAGACGCTGGCCGACTACTTCACCGAGGACACGCGCAAGTACCTGGAAACCAAGTACGGCGACAACCTGCTCTACAAGGGCGGTCTGAAGGTCTACACCACCCTCAACGGCGAGATGCAGAAATGGGCCGAGGACGCCCTGCGCGAGGGGCTGCGGGCGCTGGACAAGCGCCGCGGCTGGCGCAGCCGCGAGAAGCTGTTCAACCTGGCGGAGAACAAGCTGGACGTCCGCTCCTACCCGCTCCCTTCCTGGGAAAACGCCCGCGTGGAGGCCGGCCAGATCCTCGAGGGCGTGGTGCTGGAGGTGGGCAAGAACGCGGCCGAGGTGCGCATCGCCGGCTATTCCGGGGTGCTGCCGGCCGCCGGCGCCCGCTGGACCAACCGGCCGCTGGCACGCCTGTTCAAGGCCGGCGACGTGGCCCTGTTCCGCGTCGTGACGGCGGACGCCAAGGCGCGCCGGCTGGAGCTTTCCCTGGAGCAGGAGCCGCAGGTCGAGGGCGCGCTGCTGGCGGTGGACAACCGCAGCGGCGAGATCAAGGTCATGGTCGGCGGCTACGAGTTCCAGAAGAGCAAGTTCAACCGCGCCACCCAGGCCCTGCGCCAGACCGGCTCCACCTTCAAGCCCATCATCTACACGGCGGCGCTGGAGAACGGTTTCTCGGCGGCGACCATCATCCAGGACGAGCCCTTCTCCTACGTCGACGAATGGACCGGCGAGCTCTGGGAGCCGCGCAACCACAAGGGCGACTACCTGGGGCCGCTGACCCTGCGCCGCGGGCTGGAGCTCTCGCGCAACGTGGTCACGGCCCGCATCCTGCAGGCCATCACCCCCGAGGTGGGCGTGCGCTACGCCAAGAAATTCGGCATCACCTCCGACCTCAAGCCCTACATGTCACTGGGGCTGGGCGCCTTCGAGGTCACGCTCAAGGAGATGGTCGAGGCCTTCACCGTCTTCGCCAACCTGGGCACGCGGGTGAGCGCCTACTTCATCCGCGGCATCCGCGACCTGGACAACAACCTCATCGAGGAGAACGGCCCCGAGCGGCGGCAGGTCATCGAGAAGGAGACCGCCTTCATCATGAACTACCTGCTGCAGGGCGTGGTGCGCTCCGGCACCGGCTGGCGGGCGCGGGCCCTGCCGGCCCCCATCGGCGGCAAGACCGGCACGACCAACGATTTCACCGACGCCTGGTTCATCGGCTTCACTCCCACCCTGACCGTCGGCGTCTGGGTGGGCTTCGACCAGAAGAAGAGCCTCGGCGTCGAGATGACCGGCAGCGAGGCGGCGTCGCCGATCTTCGTCTCCTTCATGGAGAAGTACCTGGCCAAGTTCCCGGAGACGGGAAAGTTCACCCCGCCGTCGGGCGTCTACATGATCGACATCGACAAGTATACGGGGAAGCTCCTGACCCCGGACTGTCTGTATGCCCTGCACGAGGCCTTCCTGCCGGGCACCGAGCCCCTCGAGTTCTGCAACGAAGAGGAGCACGCCAAGATCACCAATTATTACAAGACCGAAGAGGGCGAGGACAGCACGGACGACTGATCCCCGCCCCGGGGGCTCCGCGTCAGGAAAGCCGCTATGGCGCGGAAACGGAGGCCGCAGGCCCCTTTCCCGGCGGGCGCGGAACGGCGGACCTTATTTCTTGATCAGGAAAAAGCCCAGCAGCCATTCTCCAGGGGCATTGACGCGCACGCGGAAGAATTCATCCCCGGAGGTCAGCTTCCGGCTCACCTGGAAGCCGCCGCCGCCGCGATGGGGCATGGCGATGGCCAGTTCCTCGAACAGCGGCTCGCGGCGCTCGTCCTGCACCACAAAGGAGCGCTGCCCGTCCTTCTCGGTCAGCACCAGCCAGTAGTTCCCCGCCGGGAACTCCTTTCCGGCGTGGACGAAGGCCATGGGGATGCGCACGCGCTGGAGGTCGCGGCCCGGGGCCGGCGGCGGCTCCACGGCCTGCTGCGGCGCCGGCTGCGCCTGCTCGTCGGGCAGGACCGGGACCTGCTCCGGCTCCTGTTCCTGGGCCGCAAGCAGCAGGGAGAACAGGATCAGAACGGCGAAAACGATCGATCTCTTCATGGGCATCTCTCCTCGCGAATATTATAGGAAAGCGGGGAATTCCCTGTCAAGTCGCGGCTGGGCAATAAAAAAGAAACTCGCACCCGGTGTCAGCATCGGTGTTGGTGACAGCAACAGCGATCAGCAAGCACTTATTGGAATCCTGGCAGATAGCCCTTCACTTTTTCCTTTTACCTTGTTAGCGCCTTTGTGAGGAGAGCAAAAAAAAGGGCCAGGTCGCGGGACCTGGCCCTCGTGTCTCTCGGTCTTGGCTTCGCCCTAGAAGATGTAGCGGAAGCCCAGCAGCAGCTTGTGGTTGTGCTCCCAGTCGCGGCCCTCGGTGAAGACCGGGGCGCGCAGCTCGCCGAACAGCGAGCCGGTCGAATCGTTGTGCTTGAACAGGTTGATCCCCAGCTGGCCGACCAGGTCGATGCCGCCCTTCTTGACTGCCTGATCGCGGTCCTTGGTGCTGAAGCCGAGGCCGCCGCCCAGGTAGGCCTGGCCGGCATGCAGGTTCAGCACGGCATTGCCCATGAAGAAGGACTTCCAGGGGTCGCCCTGCAGCGGCACGCCGCCGCCGAGGGTGAAGATGGCATCCAGCTTGTCCTCGACCAGTCCGAACAGGACGCCGGCGCGGGCCCAGAGCATGGAGGTGTAGGTGCCCTTCAGCAGGCCGGGGCCGCCTTCCAGCAGGAACGCCAGCGGCAGGGCCGCCTTGGCGGGCGGCGGGGGCGGCGGAGGCGGCGGGGGCGCCAGCACCTTGATGGTGGCCTCGCAGGGGTTGGCGGCCTTCATGGCGTACTGGCCCTCGACAACGGCCGTTACCGAGTACTCGCCCACCTTGTCCAGGTTGAGCTCGGCGGCGCAGTTTTCCGGCGTCAGGTCGAAGGTCTTGACGACCGCGCCGGCGGCGTCGCTGACCGTCACCGTGGTTTTCAGGGCGTTCTGCGAGCCGCACATCTCGATCTTGACCGGCGTGCCCAGCTCGGCCTCGGCCGGGGAGACCTTCAGGTCGCAGACCGGCGCCGGAACTTCGCTGACGTTCTTCAGCGAGATGTTGCCGCAGATCTTGGGGACGATGAAGGTGTAGAGCTTGCCGTCGCGGAATATGGTGAAGGTGTAGGCCGTGAGGGGCTTCTTGCCGGCCCAGACCACGTCGTTCATGACCGTGACCTTGCGGTTTTTCTTGAACAGCATCCACTTGACCGTGTCGCCCGGCTGCATGTCCACGGTCTGGACGTCGGCCTTCTGGATCTGCTCGAGGAAAGCGAAGACCAGCTCGCCGTTGCCGGCCATCTCGAAGCCCTGCTTGACCTCGCCGGCCTTGTCCAGGGCGATGACCTTCAGGTCCTCGGGCTTCAGGTCCCTGCTTTTATAAAAGGGATGCTGCCCGAGCCGGACGACCCGCTCTTCGGCGCTGATGGTAAAAACGAAGCAGAAAATCAGCACAAGGAAAATGACTTTTTTCATGCGAAAACCTCCTGAATCTCCTGAGTTTCCCGTGTCTTCAGGATTCATATACCTTTGATATGCAAAAGTCAAGGGGATCGTCACGATTCCGCAGCAGCATGGCCATTCAGGAAGGGGCGCGGCTCGGATCGCGGGATCAGCGCTCGATGCCGTCACGGGCCATGACGCCGCGCTGATAGTAGTGGCGCTCCTCGCGCATTTCGGTCACCAGGTCGGCGCGGTCCAGGACGGCCTGGGGGGAGTAGCGCCCGGTCAGCACCAGCTCCACCTGGGGAGGGCGGATGTCCAGCAGCGCCAGGACGCGCGCGACGGGCACGATGCCGAAGTGCAGCAGGGTATTGACCTCGTCGAGGACGACGATGCGGTAGGCGCCGCCGCGCAGGGCAGCCTCGGCCGCCGCCAATCCGGCCTCGGCGGCGCGCGTTTCCGCCTCCGTAACCCCCTGCTCGCGGTGGTGGAACTCGGGGAGGCCGAACTGCTCGATGGTGATCATGTCGGCGAGGCGCTCGCGCACTGCCAGCAGCTCGCCGTAGTCGCCCTTCTTCATGAACTGCGCCACGTAGGTGCGCAGGCCGCGTCCCGCCGCCCGCAGGGCCAGCCCCAGGGCGGCCGTAGTCTTGCCCTTGCCGTTGCCGGTGTAGACCTGGACGAAGCCGGGGGCCGCCATGTCCGCCTCAGGTCATCTTCATGGAGTAGAGCTTGGACACGCCGGGCTCGTCCATGCTGACGCCGTAGATGAAGTCGGCCTCCTCCATGGTCTTGAAGTTGTGGGTGATGATGACGAACTGCGTCTGGCTCTTCAGCTGGTGCAGGAACTTGAGGAAGCGCTGGATGTTGGCCTCGTCGAGCGAGGCGTCGACCTCGTCGAAGACGCAGAAGGGCGAGGGCTTGTATTCGAACAGCGAGAAGAGGAAGGCCAGGGAGGTGAGGGTCTTCTCGCCCCCCGACAGCAGGCGCATGCTCTGCAGCTTCTTGCCCGGCGGCTGCACCTGGATCTCCAGGCCGGCCTCGAGCACGTTCTCGTTGTCGGTCAGGGCCAGCTCGGCCTCGCCGCCCTCGAAGAGGATCTTGAAGTTCTTGACGAAGTTTTCCTTGATGGCGTTGAAGGCGGCCAGGAAGCTCGACTGGGAGTCGCTGTCGATGCGGGCGATGGCGGCGTTCATGTCGGCGATGGACTTGACGATGTCCTCCTTCTGCCCGCCCAGGAAGTTGTAGTCCTTCTCCAGGATCTCGTACTCGGCCTCGGCGGAAAAGTTCAGGCGGTCGCTGTCGCGCATGCGGTTGAGCTTGGCTACCAGCTCGTTGTATTGCCCCTCCAGCTCGGCGGCGTCGCGCTGCAGCGCCTCGGGGTCGGCCTCAAGGTCCTTGAGCTCCATGCCCAGCTCCTGGCCGGAGACTTCCTCCAGCTGGAACAGGTCCTTCTTGACGGCGGCGATGCGGATCTCGCTCTCCTTCTTGTTCTCGCGCCACTCCTCGAGGACCTGGCGCTTGGAAGCCAGGTCGGCGGCGGCCTTCTTGGCCTGGGCGCTCACTTCGTCCAGCGCCAGCTCGTCCTTCTTCATGAGCTTCTCCAGGTCGGCCTTTTCCAGCCCCAGGACCTTGCCGCGCGCCTGGATCTCCTGGATCTTGCCGGCGCTGTCGGCGATCTCCTGCTCCAGCCGCTTCCTTTCGCCGGCGGCGGCCTGGACCTGCTGGCGGCGCTTCTCCGCCCGCGCCTGGCTCTCGCGCAGCAGGCTGCGCCGCGAGCTCATCTTCTCGCGGATCAGGCTCAGGGCATGGTCGCGCTGGATCTTTTCCTTCTCCTTTCCGTTCAGCTGCTGCTGCAGCGCCTCGGCGGCGGCGGCGGCTTCCTCCTTCTCGCGCTCCAGGGCCTGGCTGCGCCGGTCGAGTTCGGCCTTCTCCTTCTCCAGCTCGGCCAGGCGCTGCCTGAGCTTCTCCGTCTCGGCGGCGAAGCCCTCGATCTCGGCATGGGCGATCTGGATGCGCTTCTGGCCCATTTCGCGGTTCTGGCGCAGCGCCTCCAGCCGCGAGCGCAGGGCGATCCCCTCCTCCTTCTGCAGGTTCAGCGCCCCCTCGGCCTCCTGCAGGCGCAGGGCCTTCTCCTGGCGGCCGCGGCCGGCGGACTCCAGCCCGGAGCGGATGCCGGCCAGGCCGGAGCCCAGGGAATCGACGCGCCGCTCGATGGCCTTGATCTCGTCGAGCACCTCGAGGATGCCGCGGTCGCGGTTCTTGATCAAGACGCCGCCGGCGCCGATCACCTCGGCGTTCTCGGTGACGACGTCGACGCCGTACTTGGCGAAGATGGCCAGGCCGTTCTTCAGCGAGTCGACCAGCACGCCGTCGCGGAATCCCGTCTTCAGCTCCCGGTCCTCGAGCTCGAAGAGCTCCTTGACGAAGCGGCGGAAACCCGGCTCGCGGCGGATGGCGTCGGGCAGGGCCGGCGCCGCCGGCCGCACCAGGAAGGCCTTGCGCAGCTCGGGGCGCAGGGCGGCGTCGGCGTCGGCCAGGATCGGCGCGTCCAGCTCGTCGAAGTAGAAGCTCTCCAGCACGGCATGCAGGTTCTTGGGCGCCTGCAGCTGCTCCTGCAGGAATCCGCGGTGCCCGGCCGGGGCGGAGCGGGCGTCGGTGCCGGTGATCTTGGCCTTGATCTCCAGGTATTTTTCCTTCTGCCGCTCCAGGTTGGCGATCTCGGCCTGGGCGTCGCGCAGCTGCTTCTCCAGCGCCTCGCCCGCCGCGCGCGCGGCGGCGAACTCGGCCGCGGCGCGCGCATGCCCGGCCTCGCGTCCGGCCAGAGCCTCGGCCAGGCCGGCCACCGCCTGCTCCACCTGGGCGGTCTCCGGGTCGCTGCCCTGCTTCTCCAGGTCCTCGATGGTGTGGCGGCGCGAGGCGACGTCGCCCTCCAGCCGCGACAGGTTCTTTTCCAGGTGGGCCGCCTCGTTGCGATTGCGCGAGACCTCCACCTGCAGGTTAAACATGGACTTCTTGAGGTGGCCGTCGTTGATGTTGCGCTCGGCGATGGCCTGGCGCGCCGCCTGCAGGGCGCGCTCGAGCTCCTGGTCGCCGCCGGCGCGGCCGGCCAGCTCCTTCTCGAACTCCGCCAGCTCCGCCGCCAGCGCCCGGTCCTGGCGCTCGCTCTCGCCCGTCTCGGCCTCGCTCTCGGAGGCGAAGCGCTCCAGCTCGGCGATCTTTTGGCGCAGGAACTCCTGGCGCTGCTGCGTCTTCTCGATCTCCTTGCTGCCCTCCAGGAGCTTGTTGTTGTGGTCGAAGATGAACTGCTGGTTGCTCTTGATCCCCTGCTCCAGGGCCCAGCGCTTGTTCTCCAGCTCGAGCAGCTGCCGGTCGTACTCGGCGATTTCCTTGACCATGGCCGTCTCGCCGTTGATGAACTCCATGATCTTGGCGCCCTGGCGGTCGAACTCCTCCTTGAACACGACGTACTTCTTCTTCAGCAGGGTCTTCAGCAGCTCGTTGCGCGAATTCTTGACGTCGCGGTAGCGGCGGGCGAAGTGGACCTGGTTCTTCAGGTCGCGCAGGCGGTTGCCCTTCTCCTGCAACACCAGCTCCAGGCTGTCGAGGTTCTGCTGGGCGATGATCAGCTTTCCGGCCGTCTCCTTCTTGCGCTCCAGGTACTGGGCGATGCCCGCCGCCTCCTCGATGAGGATGCGGCGCTCGCTGGGCTTGAGGTTCACCATCTTTTCGACGCTGCCCTGCTCGAAGATGAAGTAGTTGCGTTCGCCGATGCCCAGGTCGAACAGAGTGTCCTGGATGTCCTTGTTGCGGCAGAACTTCTCGTTGAGGATGTACTTGCCCTCGCCGCTGCGGAAGAAGCGGCGGGCGATGTAGGTCTCGCTGTCGTTGTTCTGGAAGAAGGCGCCGACCTCGGTCATGCCCAGGGGTTTCTTGGAGACGCTGCCGGTGAAGATCAGGTCCTCGTTGTTCTCGCCGCGCAGGTTCTTGATGCGCTGCTCGCCGAGCACCCACAGCAGGGCGTCGACGAGGTTGCTCTTGCCACAGCCGTTCGGGCCGATGACGGCGGTGATCCCCTGGTGGAACTGGACGACGGTCTTTTCCGGAAACGACTTGAATCCGTGCAATTCGAGTTTTTTCAGGTAGATATGCATGATCTCCGTCCGCGCCGGGCGCGTTGCGCGCTCCGTTCGTACTCAATGTACCACAAGTCGGCCCCTTTGTAAATTTGGCTCTTCTCAGAAATTTGAAGAAAGTGATAGTGGTAGTGATAATGGTAGTTAAACACACTCGACCGATTTCTTTATGCTTTAAAGACCAAAATAAGTGCGGCTCTTTTTACAAATTTGTACAGAGAACGAGAAAGTTAAACATATTCCAGCTGATCGAAGGCTGCCACTCGTCACTCGTCACTAGTGTTTTGGACAGATCGGGTTGTTCGCCGTTCTTATCACTATCACTAACACTATCACTTTCTTCTGCATAGTACGCGCGCCGTCTCGGCCAGCAGGAACGCGCTCAGCACCAGCAGGATGGCGCCGAAGGCCGCCGACAGCAGGCTGTCGAATCCGGCCGCGCCCGCCAGGAACGGCTTGAGCAGCAGCACCAGCGACCACAGGCTCATGACCAGCATCACCGCCAGCGGCAGCAGGACGAAGCCGGCGCGCTTGCCGCTGTTCTTCAACCACACGGCCAGCGCCAGCAGGGTCAGCGCCGCTAGCAGCTGGTTGCTGGAGCCGAAAATCGGCCAGGCCACCAGGTAGCCCTTTTCGCGGGTCGAGAGCAGGAACAGCAGCGGCAGGGCCAGGGTGGCGGCCGTGGCCAGGGCCACGCCGGCCCGCCCCTTCAAGCCGGTGAATTCCTGGAGGATGTAGCGCGCCAGGCGCGTGCAGACGTCGAGGGTGTCGTAGACGAAGGTGGAGAAGGCCAGCAGGGCGAACGACAGGGCCAGCCCCGGGTCGATGCCGGCCAGCCCCAGGTAGCGGGCGATGCCCCGGGCATAGATGAGGTTGGGATCCTCCTTCAGGGCGGGCGAGCCGGGCGCCAGGGCCATCACCGTGGCCAGGGCCAGCACGGCCACCAGGGCCTCGAGCAACATGGCCCCGTAGCCGACGGGGCGGGCGTCGCGCTCGCGCGCCAGCTGCTTGGCGGTGGTTCCCGAGGCGACGATGCCGTGGAACCCGGAGCAGGCGCCGCAGGCGATGGTGATGAACAGCAGCGGGAACAGCTGCTTGCCGTTGAGCAGGCTGTTCAGCCCGCTCAAGTTCAGCGCCGGGTAGGCGGCCGGGATGCCGCCGAACAGGGCGCCGCCCAGCCCGGCGAAGATCACCAGATAGAGGAGCCAGCCGCCCAGGTAGCCGCGCGGCTGCAGCAGCAGCCACACCGGGATGACCGATGCGAAGAAGCAGTAGCCTAGGAGGACGACGTCCCAGCCCTTCACCGGCACCGCGGCCAGGAAGTCCAGCAGCGGCGCCGGCAGGCGCGGTCCGATCCAGATGATGAACAGCACCAGCGGCAGGAACAGCAGGGTCGCCCGGCCCTCCTTCCAGCGGAAGCGGTAGAGCAGGACGCCCATGGCCATCGCCGCCAGGATGTAGAGAACGGAGGAGGCGGCCACGCCGGCGCCGAAGGCCTCGCCGGAGGCGCCCACGGTGCGGAAGGTCTGGGCGGTGATGTCGGTGAAGGCGGCGATGACGTAAACCAGACAGAGCCAGACGAAGGTGAGGAAGAGGCGGTAGGCGGTCGGTGACAGGTTGCGGCGCACGATCTCGCCGATCGACGCGCCGCCGTGGCGCACCGAGGCGACCAGGCTGGAGAAATCGTGGACGCCGCCGATGAAGATTGAGCCGAGGACGATCCACAGCAGCGCCGGCAGCCAGCCGAACCAGATGCCGGCCATGATCGGGCCGACGATGGGGCCGGCGGCGGCGATGGCCGAGAAGTGCTGGCCGAGCAGGAGCCCCGCCGAGGCCGGTACGTAGTCCCGGCCGTCGTTGACGGTGACCGCCGGCGTCGGGGTGCCGTCGTCGAGCCTCAGGCGCCGCGCCAGGAAGCGGCCGTACAGGAGATAGGCAACGGCGAGGATGGCCGCCGAAACGAGAACGACCGGGGCGATCATCGCCGCCCCCGCTGGCAAGGCTGATGTGACATGTGACATTGTACCACTGCGGCCCTGGCCGGACAAGGCCGTTGCCTTGGGGACGGTACTTTAATTCTTTACTTTTTTACCATGCGGCAAAAAAGTCAAATTTTAAAGCTCCGTCCCCAAGAAACAGCGAGGGGATCAGGAGTAGAGAAAGATAGAGA